>FRDC01002218.1_pt1 | contig 20586 bp, 16 predicted proteins | sample 1106171 | NCBI WGS metagenome assembly FRDC01 (sample SAMEA3930566, study PRJEB13176) | freshwater metagenome | biome: Drinking water system; feature: drinking water; material: water | place: Singapore | collected 2014-12-20 | reverse complement strand
GTCGAACCGGTCACGCGTGCGGCAATACGTGGGCCCGCCCATGCGTGCCACCAGGTCCATCCGTGCCGCATCAACGTGCATCCGGGCATCAACGACACCGCCGGCCGCGTACACCGCCACAACCTCTCCCAGCACCATGTTGCCAGCAGAAGGCTGGCCGGCCCCAAAACGGATCACGCGAAGCGTGCGACACTCGAAACTCACGGGTGCCTCCGCCACGCGCGGCGGGCGCACCAGCGTGCTGGGCGCCGTCGTCAGGCCCGCCAGGTCGAACTCGCTCTGGCCATAGGGCAACGGCTCGGCACACGCGGCCATCGGGCGTGCCAGCCGATCGGGCACCAGGTTCACCACAAACTCCCCGGTGCCTCCCTCCTCCACGGGCTTGGCGTTGCGGAGCGTGTCCTTCTCTCCACCGTCGGGCAGGTTGGCCGGGGCGAACATCAGCACCGGCGGCGTTGATGAAACAGCGTTGAAGAACGAAAACGGGGCCAGGTTGAGGAGGCCTTCGGGCGAGATCGTGGACACCCACGCGATGGGGCGCGGCACAATGGCCCCGATGAGAAGCTTGTAGCGGTCGGCGGCCGAGAGCATGGCGGGGTCGATGTGCATGTGCGAGGGTACCGCACGCCTCGGCCGCTCAACCCGCCACCCGCGCGGCCCGCTTGCCCGTGTCGGGCGGCTGCGGGTTGCCGCGCCGTGGCGAAGGAATAGGATTGATGCCGATGGCGGGGTTGGGCCGATCGGGATGTTTGACCCTTGCGACACCATGAAGACTGACACACCAGACTGGGCGCTGATCCGCACGCGGGCCGCGGCGTTCCCCGAGGGAGCCTTTGCGTTCGTGCGTGATGGGCTGGCCCACACCACGGCGACCATCCACGGCGTGTGCCAGACGGAGGAGCTCGAAGGCCTCGCGGAGGCGTTCCTGACACCGTCGAGCCATGTTTCGGGTCAGCAGTTGTGCATGGGGCTGGTTGATCTGGCCCGCCAGCGTTACGGCCGCATGGCCCGCTTCGTGCTGGCCCGCTGGGGAATCAACCACACCTACGACTTGGGCGTGATCGTGTACGCGATGATCGACCGCGGCGAGCTGCGCTGCGCCGACGATGACAGGCTGGACGACTTCCGCGATGTGTGCGACCTGGACGAGGCCCTTGCGCCCGAGCGCGAAGAGGCCGGGCCCGCCAAGCGATAGTCCATCCGGCAGACGCCGCGGCGCGTGCTTCATGCCCGGCGGTTGCGCCCGACGCTTCAGTGCGGGGATAGTCGATACGCTGTCGGTATGGCCGAGCCCGGCGCGACCCCCATCTCATCCGCATCGCCCGCTTCATCGCAGGCCCCGGCGAGCCGCGCCACCCCCGGCCAGGCTCCCAAGCCCGGCGCCAGCGATTGGCGCACGCTGCACCTGTGGCAGATTCAGCCCCTGCGCGACGGGCTGATTGTGCTGGCGGCACTGGGCTTGCTCTATCTGGGCAAGACCCTGAGTCTGGTGACGGTGCCGATACTCCTGGCCCTCTTGCTCGCCTACCTGTTTGAGCCTCTGGTCAAGCGCATCACGCGGTCGGGCCTCATCAGCCGGCCCGGCGCGGCCATCGGGATCATTGTTCTGGCGGCGGGGCTGGTGCTGATCCCGCTGGCGCTGGGTGTGGGCTTCGCGGCCCTGCAGGGGGCCACGTACGCCCAGCACGTGGCGATCAACGCCCAACAACTGGTGGACGTGGTGAAGCACCCCGACGACCACACCAAGCGTGCGGAACTTCCCGGGGCGTGGCAACGCGCGGCCGACCGGCTGATTGAACTCCGCAAGCGCGCGGATCGGGTTCGTGAGGTGCGAGCCACCAGCGGCGCGGCCACAGAGAACGCGAGCGTGCGCGGAACGCCCCCGGCATCGTCCACCCCTGCTGCCCCCCCCACCTCGCCCGGTCCTCGCGGCACATCGCCCGCGGGCGATGCCAAAGGGGCGTTTGAGCCGCTGCCGCCGATCGAGGTATCCACGGCGCAGGATGTCGAAGCGGCGCAACTCTACCGCACGGCCGAATCGGTGATCGGGTGGGTGCAGGCCAACGCCACGCTGATCTCACGGCAGGCGTTCGCGACCGGCGCCAACGCGGTGGAACTGGGGCTGCGCTGGGTGCTTGGCTTTGTCACGGTGGTGTTCGGCGCGTTTCTCACGGCGTTCTTTTTCTACTTCTTCTGCACCGGCTTCGGACGTGTGCGGGCCTTCTGGGAGAGCCTGATTCCCGAGCGGCGGCGCGGCCGCGTCGTGGAGCTCGCCGGCGAGATGGACCGCGTGATCAATGGGTTTGTGCGCGGCCGGCTGACGATCTGCTCGATACTGGCGGTGTATTACACGCTTGGGTACTGGCTCATCGGCGCGCCCGCGCCGCTGATACTTGGGCCGATCGTGGGGGCTCTCACGCTGGTGCCCTACGCCGCGGGCCTGGCCGGGCCGATCGTGGTGGGCCTGATGTGGCTGGAACCGCCGTCGGTGGAGTGGCAGGCGACGTGGTGGTGGATGACGTTTGCGCCCATCGGCGTGGCGGTGGGCCAGCAGATGTTGGATGACTATTTCCTCACGCCCAGGATTCAGGGCGAAACCACGAACATGGACACGCCGACGATCCTGTTCGCTTCGCTGGCGGGCGGCCTGCTGGCGGGTGTGTACGGGCTGCTGGTGGCCATCCCGGTGGCGGCGTGCCTGAAGATTCTGGTGCGCGAGGTGGTGTGGCCGCAGTTCAAGGCGTGGGCCGAGGGGCGGGCCGATGACCCGCTGCCGATATCGAAGGCCTAGGGTGGTGGCGGCTTCACTGCTCGCGGCAGGTTTCGTGAGCCATGTATCACCGCGATGAGGTTGAGCGAATCAGGTTCGACCCTGCAAAGGAGCAGATACGAAGGGAAGTCCCGGACGGGGAACTTGCGCACGCCCTTGAGTCCTCGGCGGCGTGTACGCCAGGGCTGGCCCATGTGCGGATGCCCACCAAGCATGTCAAGCGTGAGAGAAACGCGATCAAGGAACCGGTCGGCGTGGATGGCGCTATCGATCGCAATCCATGCGTAAATGTTCTCCATCTGAACAACGGCCGCTGGAGTCTTGAACGTTGGAAGGCTCACGCAGACCGCCGCCTTGTCATGGCCTTGGCGATGGCGCGGCCGTTGCGTTTGATCCGCTCAAAGTCCATGGCCCTCAGCGGCGTGATGGGGCCGCTTGCAAGCGCCGCTTCGAGTTGATCGTCGATATCTCCGGCATCGTGAAGGAGCTTGGCCTGCCTGAGCACATGCCGTACAAACTCGCTGCTCGTGCCAAAGCCCTCTTCATCCACGCGCTTCTCAACCCACTTCTTCAACGCAGGAGGGAGGGAGATGTTCATGGTGTTGCGCTTGGCCATGAGATAAGCATAGGCGTGCTGCCGTTTGTGGCTGATTGTGGCACACCACGCATGGCATCCACCGGCACTCTTCTCACCCCACCACACCTCGCCGACGGAGCACGCCCAGAACCAGGTCGCCCGCATCGGTGTCGCTGGGCACGAGCGCGTGCGTGCAGCCCCGCAGCGCGCAGTAGGCCGCCGCGTCGGCGACGTAACCCTTCACGGTTCGCCGGTAGCGGTCGAGCAGTTCGGGCGTGATGGTGACCTCGGCCTCGCGGCCGGTTTCAGCATCGGTGAGCCGCAGGTCGCCGGAGATGAGCGAAGGGCCGCTGTCGGCGGTGTCCCGGCTCGCGTCCACGGATCGCCGCTCACGGGCTGGGTCAAGCTCGCCCGGCGAGAGCACCTGCAACACGACCACGTCGAACCCACCTCCGCTGGTGTTGCTGGCGGAGAGCATCTTGAGCCCTTCGCGATAGGTGCCATCACCGGGGATGAGCAGGTCGCTGAGCAGCACCATCACGCCCTTTCCGCCGGCCTTGCCCGCGGCCACGGTGCGGCAGGCCGCGGCAAAGGCCGCCGCGGGCGAGGCGTGGCGTGCCGTGGCCGCTGGCATATCCGCGCCTGCCCGGCTCTCTGCGGGTGATGCGAAGAGTTCATCGATCAGGAACGCCGCGAGCCGTTGCGTGCTGGCTCGCCCGCGGAGCGGCGCGAGTTGGCGGAGCGTGCGTGGGGCGGTGTCCGAATCTGTTGCCGCGGAAGAGATCAGCGAGACCATGACGCGGTTGTTTTTGACCAGGCCGATGTAGCCCAGGGCCATGGCGATGCGGGCCGCGCAGAGGAGTTTGGCGGGTACGCCCGCGAGCATCGACGCGGAGGCATCGATCACCAGGTGCAAAGAGAGGTCTTCCTCCTCTTGAAACACCTTGATGAAAAAGCGGTCGAGACGCGCGAAGACGTTCCAGTCGATGTGCCGCAGGTCATCGCCGGGGACGTACTCGCGGTAGTCGTCGAACTCGACGGAGCGGCCGCGGCGTTTGGAGCGGCGCTCGCCCTGGAGCTTGCCGGCGAAGACCTTGCGGCTGAGCACATCCAGCCCGTCGAGGCGGGCCGCGAGAGCGGGTTCGAGCAGTTCGGCGATGGTGGCGGGGCCGCGCCCCGAGGTGCCGACGATCATGGAGGGATGGTAAGGGCTTGAGGGTCGAGATGCCCCGATGCCGTCGGGCGGTTCAGCCAGCACGCACGCACGGATCGCCGCGGCGACGATCGGCGGCACGGACGCGATGGCACGGACGCACGCCGATGAGCGAACAATGGCCCATGCTTCCTCTCGCCGGCTCTATCTCGGGCCGTGTGCTCCGCGTCGCGGGCGTGTCGATCCACGGCGACATCTACTTCGATTTGCTCATCGAGCCCGATGCCGGGAGCGTGCCGGGTATGCCCGCGGCCGAGCCCGGAAAGATGGCGGCTTTGTCGGTGCGTGTGCCGCGGCACGCCTTCGAGGATGGACACCCGCCGGAAGAGGGCGAGCGTATCGAGGCCCAGTTCCTGATGCAGCAGGCGACCAGCGTGCGTGTGGTGTAGGGGACGGTGCTCGCTCGATTCGCACGCGTGCTCGCGCCCGCAACCACTCACAGCGGTTTGCGGTCTCTCAGCGCATCGTGCAGCGACTTGAACGCCGCGAGCGCGGGCTTGGGCGCGCCCGCGCTCGAGAGCAAGCCACCGCCGGGCATTTCGCCTCCGGGCTCAAGGTCGCAGAGTTCCTGCCAGCACAAGCTCTGGACGTAGGGCTTGCCTGCCACCACTTGGGCGATGTCGGCGAGCCAGCGGGCCTGCTGCTCGGGGCTCCACTGGCCGCGCCACGAGCCGGGGTCTGCCGGTGTGTCGTCGCCCTTGAGTGGCGCGGCGGGGCGGCTGGGCGCGCCGATGGCCGTCACCATCAGCGGCCGGTCGAGGTTGGCGTAGCGGTCGAGCATCGCGCTCACGGCCATGGGGTCTCGTGTGCTGCGGCCCGCCATGTTCTGGCCCATCTGCAAACGGATGGCCAGCGCGTCGATGTTGAGGCCAAGCTGGTTGAGCAGCTCGGCGTAGAGGGTGGGCGGGATGGCCTTCCACCCTTGGCCCGAGCCCTGCGCGGGGCCCGCGTTGTATTCACCCCAGGGCTGGGCGATTTCGACCACCACCTTGGCCGCGGGCTGAAGTTTGCGCACCAGCAGCACGCACGTGCGGGTGAGATCGATCACCTGCTCGTATGAGAGCTTGAATGCACCCCCGCAGGGCAGGCCGCTGGCGACCACCCAGGTGTTCACGGCCTTGCGGTAGCGGGTGATGAGGGTCTTGCAGTGCTCAAAGACCACTTCCTTGAGCGTTTCGTAGTCGTGCTCCCAGATGTAAAGGAAGTCGGGCACGACACCCGAGCGCAGTTCGACCAAGGGGCCGGCGACGACCGGCAGCTTGGCCTTCACCACGGCCCATTCCAGCCACTTGTCGGTCTTGGCGAAGGCGTACTTCCCTTCTGTCGGCTCCATGTCCACCCAGCGCATGGGTGTCTGCACAAAGTCGCAGGTCGCCTGAACCGTCGCTTGCAGTTCGGGCGTACACGTGGCCGGGCTTGCACACACGCCCAGGCGCGGCATGTCGGGCAGGAGCAAGCCCGGCGTGCCCAGTGCGGCGGCGCGGCTGGCGCGGGCCTCGTGATCGGTGATCGCGTTGGGCGGCGGGGTGAGTGCCGCGGCCTGGGCCATTTCACCGGAGAGGCGCCGGCCGTGCTGCACTTGCGACTGCTTGCGCGCAAGGTCTTCGCTCACATCCACGGCCAGAGTCAGGGCCCGGCGCGCGGCCGCGTCGGCCTCGCGCGAGAACGCCGCAGACCCGGACGGCTTTGCGGCGGGCGTGGCGGCGCGTTGAATGAGCAGGGCCGCGGTGAACGCCTGGCGTGTCTCTTCCACCTTCACCATGAGCGGATCGTCGGCGGAGAGATCGAAGAACGCCCACTCTTCGAGCTTGTTGAGCACGAGCATGAGGCGGTGGCGGGCGAGCTCGAGGCTGAGCAGATAGGGCTGGGTGCGCTGCGGGAGCAGGCAGGTGCGAAGCGTGAGCAGGCTGTCGGGCTGGCCGGCGGGCGATTCAACAGGGAACTGGATTCCCAGCCCGCACGCGCCCTCCTGGCGGCGGTCGCAGCGGACAAAGCCCGCTTCCACCCGGACCTCGCCGGCGAGCACCAGGTCGTCTCCGCCCACGAGATAAGCGTGCCGAAGGGGCCAGTCGGCGGCGGGTCCGGCGTCGTCAAAGACCGCGAAGAGGAGCATGTGGCTTGGGTGGAACCCTCACGAACAAGGCCCGTTCCCCGTGGGACGATCCGGGGGTCCGGGCCGCTGGCCGCGCGGGGCAAAGCGGTGGCCGGGGCGGGCAGAGAGCGTAGCCAAAGACCGGGCCGTCGTCGCGGGGGTACGGTTGGGCCGCATGGTCACCACCCCCTCCACGCCCCCACTCGCAACGCCGACGATCGAACTGCCGCTGGTTCGGCGCGGCAAGGTGCGCGATGTGTACGAACTGCCGGGCTCACCGGCACGCTTGCTGATCGTGGCGAGCGATCGGATATCCGCCTTTGACGTGGTGATGCCCACGCCCATCGAGGGCAAGGGCCGCGTGCTGACCGCGATGGCGACGTTCTGGCTGAACTTCGTGCAGTCGCGCGGCATATGCGAGACGCACCTGCTCTCGACCGGCGTGGACCACCTGCCGCCGGGGCTTGCACCGCCGGGATCGCCGGTGCGCACATGGCTGGAAGGGCGCATGATGATCGGGCGAAGGTGCCGCGTGGTGCCGATTGAGTGCGTGGTGCGCGGATACCTGGAAGGCTCGGGGTGGAAGGAGTATCAGGCGACGGGCTCGGTGTGCGGGGTGGCGCTACCGAGGGGCCTGCGCCAGTGCGACCGGCTGCCGGAGCCGATCTTTACGCCGGCCACCAAGGCCGAGTCGGGCCACGACGAGAACATCTCATTCGAGCGCGCGTGCGATGAGGTGGGGATGGAGATGATGGGGACGCTGCGGGAAATGTCGCTGGCGATCTACCACGCGGCCGCGGCGCACGCGCTGGAGCGTGGCATCATCATCGCCGACACCAAGTTCGAGTTTGGAGTGCCCGAAGATGCGATCAACGCGCCGGCGCGGGTGTGGACGCCGCCGATCTTGATCGATGAGGCTTTGACGCCGGACTCGTCGCGCTTCTGGCCGGTGGAGGGGTACGCACCGGGTGGGCCGCAGAAGAGTTTCGACAAGCAGTATCTGCGTGAGTATCTGGAGACCTTGGTGAACGCGGGAACGTGGAGCAAGTCGCCGCCGGGGCCGGACCTGCCCCCCACGGTCGCGCAGCGCACGCTGGAGAAATACTCGGAGGCTTTGCGGCGACTCTGCGGCAAGGGCTGAGGCGGATGGCGGCGGCTTGCGGTTACGGATGAAACCCGCGGCTTGCGACGGTCACTTCTGCTCGGTGATGGCCTTGGGCGTTTCAGGCCCCTTCTGCGCATCCTTGGCGGCGCGGTACTGGGCGTAGCCCTCGGGCGGGGGGAACCAGGTGTCGAACTTGGGGCGGCCGGTTTTGGTCGCCACGTCATCCACCTGGGGCTTGAGCGTGCGCGAGAGCTCGTCGTAGGCGGCGAGCTGCAAGTCCTGCGGCGCCCGGCTGTAGATGATGGCCCCATCCTCAAAGGCGCCATCCGCCACACCCAGTTGCAGCATCACGGCGATCATGATGCGCGACGCAGCCTCGCCAAAGTCGCGGGGCACCACCTCGAGCCGGCTCCGCTCCGGGTCTACCTGCGTGTTCTTGTACTGCTCTTTCATGTAGACCGCGTGGAAGAGCTTGGCGTAGTCCATCTGCCTGCGGAACTGCTCGGTATCACCGTAGAGCAGGCCCTGCACATAGGCGGATTGGAGCGAGCCCTCGATCTCGGCGATCGCGACGTTGGGCGTGGTCACGCGGTTGTACACCTGGCGGAGCACGAACTCATCGAGCGGCAGCTCGAGCTGAAACTGCTGCTCGACCTGGTCGTGCCAGTTGAGGCGGCCGGCCTTGAAATCGGAGTAGAGCAGGTCTTTGTATTCCTGGGCCTTGCCCACGTCGCCGCGCCGGTACATGTAGCTGATGGCGTCGCGCATGAAGTTCTCGTATCCCGCGTTGTAGAGCGTGAACGAACGCTGCGAGATGTCGGCCTTGCGCTGGTCCATCATCTGCCGCGCCTCGCGTGCGCCAACGTCGGCGAGAATCTCGCGGTAGGTGGGGATGAAGTCCGGGTTGGGCAGCGTCATGAAATACTCGGGACGCAGCAGATCGAACACCACGGTGCCGTAGCGGAAGAGCTGCTGCACCGAGTGCAGGGCGATGCGGTCGGTGTTGATAAAGTCCGCGTCGCCCCGGTTGAGGTCGGTGGTTTTGCCGTTGGCCTGGTCGGCGCCGCGCGTGGCCCAATACAGGGCGTGCGACGCGGCGTGCCGCCAATCGAGCGGGCCGAAGCGGCGCACGTAGCGCACCATGCGCTCGGGCTCCATGTGGTAGTGGTCCACCAGCACGCGCTTGCGCACGTGAGGCACCAGCAGGGCAAAGGCCGCGTCGTGGGCCCGATCGCCCAGAATCGCCATGACGGGCGTGCCCGCGTCGGAGAAGCCGATCTTGGGCAGGGCACGGCGCAGCCGATCCAGCGACCGGCCGTACTCGATGCCCGCGAGCAGGCCCATGCGGCCGTCGTTGGTCTGGAGGTCAAGCCCCGCGTCGGCCTTCAGCCGCTGGATGAGCGCAGCCGCGCTGGGCTCCTTCGCCACCACCTCGTCCAGCGTTTCCGGCGCATCGACCACGCGTTGGAGAAAGGCCGCGGCCTCCTCGATCGCCTGCTGGCGGGTTTGGGTGATGGTGTTGCGGCGCGGCGGGCCGAGCGCGATGGTCCACTCGGCGGCGAACATGCGCTTGTAGTAGTTGTGGGCATCGTCCATCACCCCGTCGATCTTGTGGAGCAGGATCCACGCCAGCTCCTTGTGTACGAAGATGTCGTTGGGGTTGGCGGGGATGGCCTCCTCGCGCAGCAGACGGATGCCCGCGTTGACCCACTGCCAGCGTTCGGTGTGCGTCTGCGTGGCGACCGAGATGTTGTACGCCAGGTTCCACGCGTGGAAGGCCCACACGCGCGGGAAGCGCGGCTGGAGACGGGTGATGGTCTTGGCCAGGTCGACCGCCTCGTAGAAGTTGCCGGCCTCCTTGGCCTTGTTGGCCCGCCACCACAGCGCGTTCACAAACAAGCCGCGGAACGCCCCCATGGCGATGCCCAGGCCCACCTCGGGCGGGTCGTTCTCTTCGGCGCGGTCGGTGTAGACCAGGCCGTGCTTCCCGATGCTGCCGGCCACCCACGTGGTGGTGACGATCGAGCCCGCCAGCGAGGCGAGCATGGCCGCGGCGGCACCGAGTTGGACGAACGTGTCTCTGCGCATGAACGGGGTGTCCCTAGCAACGGCTCCGGGGGGTTGAACGGTGTGAGCGTCAGTGGCCTGAGTAGGTGGCGAGTTCGCGTCTGCGGAAGATGGCCGAACCGAAAGCCAGCACGATCGCGCTCAGGCCGCCGAACATGACCACGGCACGCAGCAGCGCCGACCATCCTACGAAGCGGCCGGTGGCGATGTTCTCGGAAGGGTTGATGCGTGCGTAGAAACTGAGGGCGAAGGTGACACTCTCGGACACCCAGATGATGGGCACACGCCACCAGAGGTAGGCGCGGTCGTACCCCTCCGGGCCGTACGACTCGAGCGCCTCCCTGAGGTACGGAACGCCCTCGGCACAGATGAGCACGCCGAAGGCCGAGAGCGCGGCCACCGGAAAGGACAGAAACGTGCCCAGCATCAGGCCCACGCTGGCGAGGAACAGGAGCTTCAACCACGAGACCGCGGCCACGCGCAGGAAGTTGGCACGGAACGTGTCAACCGGGAACGACACCTCCAGCCCGCCGGAAGGGTTGAAGGTAACGGTCTCCTTGTTCATGGTCTGCCGGCCCCAGTCGCCGTTGAAGACCTGCACGCGCAGGAAGCCGGTGCGGTCGCCGGAGTCGTTGCTCGCGGTCTCGACGGTGGCCGGGGAGAGTGGCAGGCTGATGAACTGGCCGAGGCGGACCTCACGCACGATGGGCTGCTGCCCACCCACAAGGAAGGAGAGGCGGTAGGTTTCCAGCGGGCTGTTGTTGCCCGCGTCGGCCTTGAAGCGGAGCGTGATGGGCACGCCGCGCTCGCGGGCGAAGAGCATGCCGGGGAAGACATACTCGCGCCACATGCCGGGCGTGACGGCGAAGAAGGCCCCAACCAGTTCCTTGTCGAAATCGTCGCGGATTTTTCGTCGCGCGGCATCGGTGTCCTGCCAGTCGGGCTCGCTCTGCTTGGCACGCTCGGCGCGGCGTGCCAGTTCTTTGGCGAGTTCTTCGGGCACCATGGGGGGCAGCAGCGGCCGCACGGCCTCGCGTGCTGTGAGCACCTGTGTTTCGAGCACCAGGCGGTCCATGGAGATCGGGTCGCCGCCCGACAGGGAGCCCTGGGAGACGAACGGCTGCGACTCGCCCTGGGCGGGTTGATTGCGCAGGTACTCGGTGAAGAGGTAGATGCCCGAAGCCGAGACGCCCATGAGCACGAGCGACACCCCGCCAACGCCGAGCCACTTGCCCAGCACATACTGCCATGCCCGCACGGGCTTGGTCATGGTCTGCCAGATGATCTTGTCGCGCTGCTCGAAGGAGACCGTGGCGCACGCGAGGAACACGGTGAGGACCGCCACGATGAGGAACGTGCCCTCCATGCCGTAGGTGAGAAACGCCTGAACGCGGTAACGCAGCGGGCTGTTGGGATCGAGCACGCCCGGGAGCGCGGCCAGGCCGAAGACCAGCAGCACGATGAAGACCAGGCTCACCTTCATCCGCACCGCCTCGTTCACCACGTTGCGGGCGATGGAGAGCACCGGGTGCGAGCCGGAGAGCGCGATGCGCACAACCTGCACCAGGGCCGTGAAGGACGAGGCCAGCGCGAGCGAGCCGGCAACGAAGACTCCCACGCCGCGCCACCACGGCGAACCCCACAGCCACATGGGCAGCGCCGTGGCCAGGCCAACGACAACGACGGCCAAGTACGTGATGGCGAGGCCCAGCCAGATGACCACCAGGGCGAGGGCCGCGGCCAGCGTGCCGCCCACGCCGAAGTCCACCACGCTCATGCGGCGTTCGAGGATCGAGTTCACCGTTTTGACGGTTGCCAGTGCCGAGGCCTTCTGGGCCTTGTCGATGGCGGCCTGAGCCGCGGCTTGTTCGGCGGTGAGCCCCTTGGCCGCTTCGGTTGCTTCCTCGGCCGTCGGCTCGCGGACCTCGAGCAGCGGGAGGTCCTGGCGGGCCTTGGCCGACTGCACCGAATAGGTGAAGATCGCCGCGACCAGCACGGCCAACACGGCCACGCTGGCGGCGATCTTGAAGGCGCGGCCCTGCTGAAGACGGTTGAGCCGCCCGATCGCGTCGCCGAGCGTCACGGGCGTGCTCCGGGCGGGGGCGAGGGCGGGGGTGACGGGGGAGTCTCACCACCCAGCAGCGAGGAGATCACACCCCTGTCCACATCCGCCGGCGGCGTGGTGGGCTGCGAGCCGCCGCCGCGCGCCCCTGCGGCAGGCGTTGATGCCTTGACGTGCCCGCTCGAAGGCACTGCCTGCGGAGCGGGCTTATCAGCAGTGAGCGAGCCGATGAGCGATTCATCCGGCCCGCGAGCGGGCGCGGCGACCACGGGCCCGGCCGGCTTCGCGTCTGTGTGCGGCGCATCGGTGGCCAGCAGGTTGGCGATCAGGCGGTTGGGATCGGCCTGATCCTGGGAACCTCGCAGGAAGGCGGCGGTTTGCCCGTCGTGGCTCGCGCCGCTGGTGGCAAGACGGCGCGACTGGGCCTCGTTCACGATATCAACAAAGAGTGTTTCGAGCGATTGACGCGGGCGGCGAACTCGCCCGATGCCGCTGCGCCCGCCGCTGCGCTCGCGGATGATGCGGTCGATCTGGTCGATGGTCTGGTCGTCGAGGTCGTCGGTCTCGATCAGTCGGCCGCTGGAGACGCTGAGCAACTGCTCGCAGGTGCCCTCGCGCTGTATCTTCCCGCCGTAGAGGATGACCATGCGGTCCACACAGTCTTCCACGTCGGCCAGCAGGTGCGAGGAGAGGATGATGGTCTTGCCGCGCCTGCCCAGGTTGAGGATAAGGTCTTTGATCTGCCGCGTGCCGATGGGGTCGAGGCCGGTGGTGGGCTCGTCGAGAATCAACAGATCAGGATCATTGATGAGCGCCTGCGCGATGCCGATGCGCCGTTGCATGCCCTTGGAGTATTCGCGCACGGCGCGGTGCTGCACGGCGCTCAGCCCCACCATGTCGAGGAGTTCATCGATGCGGCGGTTACGCACGGTGCGATCGAGCTGGAAGAGCTTGGCGTAGTAGTCGAGCGTCTCGCGCGCGTTGAGGAAGGGGTAGAGGTACGACTCCTCCGGCAGGTAGCCGATGCGGCGCTTGGTGGCCACATCGGAGGGGAGCTTGCCGAACACCATCACGCGCCCCGAGGTTTGCCGCAAAAGGCCCAGGATGATCTTGATGGTGGTGGACTTGCCCGAGCCGTTGGGGCCGAGCAGGCCGAAGACTTCGCCGGGGTTGATGGAGAACGAGACGCTGTCCACGGCGCGGGCCCGCGAACGCAGCCAGAAATCCTTGAAGACCTTGGTGAGCGCCTGCACGGCGACAACGGGTTGTGAGCCTTCGGTGGCCATGGGTCATTGCTCAACGGCTGCGCCGGGCGCGCCTGCTGCGGGCCTCACCGTGCGCATCAATTCGCGCCTGCGCTGGGAGCCTTCTTCACTTCACCAAACTTGGCGGACTCGGCCGCGTCGGCGGCATCCTTGTTGCGCTTGTCGGCGGCCTCGCGCTGGCGGCGCAGGGCCATCTTGCGAACCAGGTCCGGATCGCGATTGAGGGAGAGCTGCACAGGCCCGCTGCCCGGGGGCAGGATGTGCGCCTCCACATTGTCCCGCGTCATGAAACGGGTGAAGGCCTGCGTCCAGTCGCCCGTCATCACCACCTCGGGGTTCTGGCGGAAAGCCTCGAGCTTGCGCTCAAACATGGTCGCGTCGGCCGCGGCGCGGCTCACCGCGCTCGATCGGTACTCGCGCGCCGCCGAGAGCCGCTGGGCCGCCTCACCGCTCACGACGCCGGCGGGCGATTCAACGCCGCCGCCCGAGTAGGCAGCGCCGTCCAGAATGTGGTCGATGCCGGCGAGCACGGCCTCGGCCTCGCTGATCTCACCCTTGGCCAGGCGCCGGTCGTACTGATCGATCAGCGCGAGCAGCGGCTCGGCCGCGCCGCCTGCAACGCGTGCGAGCCGCTTCACCCGATCCTGGCCTGCACGATCGATCGCTTCCTTGGCGCCCGACTGGGCGGTCTGCACCAGCTCGAAGTCCTTGATGAGGAACAAGGGCGCGGTGGGTTCGATCACCGAAAGGTCGTCGATCACGATGCCGGTGCCGAGCTTGTTGAGCAGCTCCTGGGCCGCGTCGCGCGTGCGCCGCGCCATGGAGACGAACGCGCCCTTGCGGCCCTCATCGGGGATGTTGCTGCGGAGCTCGTCGATAGAAACCGCCGCGGCGGCGATCACCGCGCCGCGCCGCACCGCCGCCCGGATCACCCAGAACTCGTCCTCGGGAACAACGTGCGTGGCGTTGTCCATGATGTTCTCGCGCCGGTAGAGCACGCTGAAGCGGGCGTGGGCGAGGTTGCCATCCGCGGTGATGAGCGAGCCGTCGGACGCGGGGTCGAGGCGAGCTTTGCCCTCGCTGCGAATCTCGGCGACAGGCTTGCCGCGTGCCTGCTGGCTCACGGCGGGCCAAAACTCGTCGTCGAAGCGCGCGGTCTGCGCGCCCGTGCCCACTTTCACGAGTTCGCCCAGCGGCTCGGGCAGTGTGAACTGCGGGCCCGGCGGCAGATCGGCCGCTTCGGGCTTGCCAAAGAGCAGACGGATGCCCTTCTCGCCCGTGCGCACGGTCTTGACGCCGCTGAGGAGAAACAACGCGGCGAGCACGACCATGGTGCCCTGCAGCAGGCGGTAGCAGATACGCAGCGCATCGGCCAGCGACTTGGACGCGGGGTCCATCATCGCGGCCATGTCGGCCTGCTCGCCCGCCTGCTCGCGCAACGTGACCGATGCGGGGCGGCGGCGGCCCTGCGGCATCATCGCCGGGTTCGGGGCTGGGTCAGACGGCACTTGGCTCACTTGCCACCCCCGATTGCTGCGGCGGGCTCGCCCGCGGGCTTGGTCGCGGGGCGTGGCGCAACAGCGCCGCCGAGATCAAACCGGGGAAGCTGGCCGCGCGGCACGCCGCTGAGCGCGTCGGGGTTGAGCAGGCCGAGACCGGGCAGGTTGGTGGGCAGCACCAGCGTCACGTTCTTGGCGAGAGCCTCACGCATGAAATCGAGGTTCTTGAGGAAGACGGCGAGCTCGGGGTCGGTGTTCTGCTTGGCGAAATACTGCGCGGCCTCAAGGTCGCCCTGACCGCGAATCGCCTTGGCGCGGCGCTCGGCAAAGGCAAGGATTTTTTGGGCCGCGCTGTCGGCCTCGGAGCGGATGCGGCTGGACTCGGCGTTGCCCTTGCTGACGGCCTCCTGGGCGATGCGCTGGCGCGTCGCCGACATGCGGTTGAAGACGGCCTTGCTGGTCTCTTCGGGGAGCTTGATGGCGCTGATGCCGACAGCCAGGGGGGCGATGCCGTAGGAGGAGAGGGCGGGCGAATCGCCGCCGCCGGTGTCGAGCTGTGCGAGAATGGCCTTTTCAAGGTCGGGCAGCGAGCCGCCGGCGGAGGGGTCGGTGGTGAAGAGCTTCTCCATCTGGAAGCGGCCCATCTGCCCGCCCATGGCGAAGCGGAGCTTGTCTTGCAAAGCCTTCTCGGCGGCACGAAAGTGCGTGCCCGCGCCCGAGCCGGCGTTGGAGAAGTTCTGGAAGAACTTGAGCGGGTCGCTCACGCGGTAGGTGAGGAAACTGGTGACGACGATGAGGCGGTTGTCGCCGGTCTGCAGGGTTTCGGGGCGGCTCTCCACGTAGCGGGTGCGCGTGTCGTACTTGGTCACCGTCTGCACGGGGTACGGCCAGCGCATGCGCAGCCCCGGCTCCTTCACCACCGACTGCTCGGTGGCCTTGCCGAACGTGGCGACCACGGCCATTTCGGTGAAGCGCACGGTGTAGGTGGCCATGAACGCGACAATCGCCAGAAGAATCGCAAGGGCGACGAGGTATCTCAAAAGGGACTGCACGAGACTGCTCCTTGAGACGAGGCGTGAGGCTTGAGGCTTGAGGCGTGAGGCGTGAGGCGTGAGGCGTGAGTTGCACGCACGAAAAGCGAAGACCGCGATCAGTTGGTGTCACCCACCGGGTTGGCGAGCACGTTGCCGCCGGTGTCAATGTCCTTGAGGTCCATCAGAACCCACGGGTCGGGCGGCGTGATGAACACCCGCGCATCGGCCATCAGGTCTTTCAGCATCTGGAAGTAGAGCGTGGCCTGATACACCCGCGGCTGGGCGCGATACGCGGCGGTCTGGCCCACATACGCCTCGGCCCGGCCCCGCTCGGTCATGTGGCGGGTCCACCTGTCGGCGCGGGCCCTCTCAATGGCCGTGCCAGCCTTTCCGCCGGCCTTCATCACCAGGTCTTCGATCACCAGCGTTTGCGCGTCCATCGCGGCCTGGCCCTGCCCACGCATGGAATCGAGCTTGTCGATCTCGAGGGCGATCTGGCGGGCGAGGTCCACGCTGCCGACGGCCTCGGTGAGCGTTTCGATGGCCCGTGTGCGCCCCTGCTCGATCGAACCCTGGCCCTGCTGCTGATTCTCGACGACGGCCTCGAAGTACTTGGCCGCTTCCTTATCGGGATGGACACCCTCGAGCCCAGCGAAGAGCACCTCGACACCCGCATCCATGTCGTCCATGCGCTTCTGCACGCGCCGGCGCATCTGGTCCGATGCCTCGGTGCGGCCGCCGCCCAGCACCTGATCCTCGTTGATCGAGGCGAGGTAGCGCATCACCTCGGCGCGTGCCGCGGCCTTCAGCCAGCCGTCGCGCGTGGCGGGGTCGGCAAAGGCATCGAACTTCCGCAGGTCGCGGATGCGGTAGATGAAGGGCACCTCAACCGCCACCAGGGCGACATCGCGCACGGCCGACACCCCGGCGCCACCGCCGCCCTGGGCCGACAGGGGCGTGGGCTGCACAAGGGCGTAGACCTCTTCGGTCTTGTGGTCGTTGGTCCAGAGGATGGGCCCGTCGTTCACGGGGCTGCCGGTCATGAGATCGATGCGACGGGGCGCGGTCGTCTGCTGCGATTCGAGCACCTCGAACGGCCACGGGAGCTTGACGTGCAGGCCCGGCTCGGCCAAGCCCATCATGCGGCCCGTGCGCACGCGCACGGCCTGCTCGTTGGGCTCCACCTGCTCGAGGGCGGTGGTGCCCCACAACACCAGCGCCACCACCACGGCCAACAACAGCACCGATCGCGACAGCAGCCGATAGGCCCACGAGCCCGTGACATCGACACCGAACTGGTAGCTGATCGCGCCGCCGACGCTCTCGGCCAGCCGATCGGGCGAGGCGATGAAACTCAGAATCCGCGAATCGAACGCGGGACGCGGCACCTCGCCCTGCTTGCGCGGGCGGTAGAGGTTCAGCAGGAAGTTGAGGAGCGTCTCGATGCCCACCAGCACCATGAGGCCATCGACGACGACGGCCAAGTGACGCAGCAGCCAATCGGTGCCGACGTACTGCAGAAAGTGGGCCACCCCAAGCAGCAGGCCCACCAACGCGGCCCCCGCCGCCGCGCCCGCGCCGCCACGCAGGTTGGCCCACGCGGCCTGCTTGGCCATGCCGGAGACAAACCGGGCGAACACAAACCCCACCACCGCGACACCCAGCCCGACCGAAACGGCCCAGCCGCGCTGAACGGGCTCAACGAAGGTGTCCGGGCTCACGATCTTGACCGAGGTGCGCAGGTACAACAGGCCCAGCCCGATCTGAAGGGCCGCGAGGAGCAGGCTGGCCGCGGGGAGCAGGAAGCGGTGCATCCACGCCAGGCGCTTGGCCGCCACCAGCAGCTCGTCGCCGGTGGCCGCGAAGACGCTGGACTGGGCCGCGCCGCCCGCCGCCAGGGCCTCGGCCTCGATCGCCTCGATGCGTTCGCGCCGATGCTGATCAAACACCAGCGCGAGGCAGAGCCAGATGGCCCCGCCGCTGAGGACGAGATAGCCCGCGTGCAGGCCCGCGCTGTCGCGCCCCAGCACGCCGTAGACCAGCAGGCCCACGCCCGATGCCAACTGCAGGCCAAGGCCCAGCAGGCTCACGCCTGTCGCGCGGGAATACGAGAATGAGTCCGCCTTCATGCACGCTCCGGCCGAATCGGGAGAGAGAGTCGAAACGATCCCGGCGGGATGGGCAGGAATCCGCCCATCCACGCCGCGCGAGCCGCCAGGCCGCAACAAAGGCGGCCCGACACCAAGGGGGTATTGTCCGGGGGATGGGCCCGCCTGTCCAGCGTCCAGACCCAAAACCCGAACCAATCCTCCGGGGTGTGCGTACCTACGCGGCCGGGCACCCCGCGGTTCGCGCGATCGTGCCGACTGTCCGGGCACGATCGGATGGGTTACCCTCCCGCTCACCCGATGGTCTCTCTCGCCCTCACCATTGCGCGCACCACCTTTATCGAGAGCGTGCGCCAGCCCATCTACTTCATCCTCATCGCCCTCAACGGCCTGTTCCACTTCTTCAACACTGCCTCCGTGGGCTACGCGCTGGAGTATTCATCCAGCGGCGAACTCTCCAACGACAATAAACTGCTCCTCGACATCGGCCTGGCCAACGTGCTCTTCTGCGGCACCCTGCTGGCCGGGTTCATCGCCACCGCCGCCATCTCACGCGAGATCGAGAACCGCACACTGCTCACGATCGTGAGCAAGCCGGTGCCGCGCGTGAGCGTGGTGCTGGGCAAGTTCCTGGGCACCGCCGGTGCGGTGCTGGTCGCCACCATCACCATGCTCGTCTTCCTGCAAATGAGCATCCGGCACGGGGCCCTGAGCACCGCGGCCGACGACCCCGACCAACCCGTCATCCTCTGCTCGCTCGCCGCCATCGCCATCGCCTGCGGCATCGCCGTGTGGGGGAACTTCTTCTACGGTTGGCACTTCGTGCAGGTCTCCACGCTGCTGGTCTGCCCGCTCATGCTCATCGCGTGGGGGCTGGTGCTGATGGTGGGCAAAAAGTGGGACGTGCAGGACCTTGCCAAGGACTTCAAGCCCCAGGTGCTCACCGCCAGCGTCTGCCTGATTCTGGCCCTGGGCGTGCTCACCGCCGCGGCGGTCGCCGCCAGCACGCGCCTCGGACAGGTGATGACCATTCTGGTGTGCTTTGGCGTGTTTCTCGCCGGGCTGCTCTCCAACCATCTGGTGGGGCGGCACGCCTTCAGCAACGCGCTCGTGGGGCAGGTGCAGGTGGTGGAGGCTGAGCGCCTCAGTGCCGAGTCTCTGTCCAAATCGGGCGACACCTACTTTGTCCGCCTCAAGACGGCACCCGCCGCCCCTATCGCCGCGGGCGACAACTTCCACTACGGGCCCCTGCCCAACGGGCTGGCCCTGGCCGCGGGGCCTTACCCCAAGTGGAACGGCAACGTCGCAAACGACCGGACATATTCCGCGAGGGAAACCACCGCCGCGCTGGTGGTGACGGCCGTTGAAGGCACCAAGCTCACGGTGCGGAACCTGGGCTACGACGCGGCCCAGCTCGACCGCCCGCCCCGCCCCGGCGACTTCGTGTTTGTCGGCCCCACACGCACCAACCTGCTGGCCGCGGGCGTGTGGGGGCTGATCCCCAACATGCAGTTCTTCTGGCTCAGCGATGCCGTTACGCAGAACGTGCCGGTGCCGCCGTCGCACCTGGGGCTGGTTGCCGCCTACTCCGTGCTCCAGATCACCTTTCTGCTCTCGCTGGCCACGCTGCTCTTTCAACGTCGTGATGTCGGGTAGAGGCGAGCACAACGCCGTGGCTCGCGTGCAACACGCGAGCACAATCAGGCGGCTACACTCTCCTTGTGCTGGCGTTTCCGGCACCCCTTTGGAGGTTGCTCATGGCTGCTGCGCGTTCGTCAGGCTCGAAGGTCAATCCCGCAACGATCAAGATCATCGTGGCCGTGGTGGCCCTGGGTGTGGCTGGCGCCCTGCTGGCCGTGCAACTGGGCCTGTTCGGGGGTACGTCCGTGAGCGTTCCCGACGAAGTTCGCAAGAAAATCGAGGCACAGGCGGCTGAAGCGGCCAAGAACCCGCCCGCGCCCAAGCCCCCTGGCGAGCAGAAGCCCAGCCCCGTCGTTCCCAGCAGAGTGACGAACTGATCGCGCCTGCGGCGTGGCCGCTCCGCTCACGCCGATCGACGGCTCCCCGCCAGCCACTGGTACACCTTGTCGCACGCCTTCGCCGCGCCGTCCCACGTGAGTTGGCGCAGCTCGAAGCTGCCGTGCTCGCGGAGCGTCTGGCTCAGGGGCGGGTGGCGCAGCACCGCCACGATCTTGTTGGCGATGTCGTGGATGTCCCAAAAATCGACCTTCAGCGCGTGGATGAGCACCTCGCTCACGCCGCTCTGCTTGCTGATGATCACCGGCACGTCCTGACGCATCGCCTCCAGCGGCGCAAGGCCGAAGGGCTCGCTCACGCTGGGCATCACGTAGCAGTCGGCCATCTGGTACGCCCGCTCCACGTCCCTGCCGCGCAGGAAGCCCGTGAAGAGCACGCGGTGGCCGATGCCCAGCTCAGCCGCGAGCTCGATCATCCGCAGCTCCATGTCGCCCGAGCCAGCGATGATGAACTTGGCCTCGGGCACCTTCTCCAGCACCTTCTTCGCCGCGGCGATGAAGTACTCCGGCCCCTTCTGCATCGTGATCCGCCCAAGAAACAGCACGATCTTGTCCTTGCTGCGGATCATGTCGCCGGGGCGCGGCTGCACCCCGTCGGAATCGATCCCGTTGTACACCACCTCCACACGCCCCGGGTCCATGTCGTAGCGTCGCGTGCAGATGCTCTTGGTGAGCTCGCTCACGCAGATCACCTTCATGGATGAGTGCATGCCGCGCCGCTCGATGTCGTACACCCGCTGGTTCACGTGCTCGCCCGA
>FRDC01003550.1_pt2 | contig 20591 bp, 16 predicted proteins | sample 1106171 | NCBI WGS metagenome assembly FRDC01 (sample SAMEA3930566, study PRJEB13176) | freshwater metagenome | biome: Drinking water system; feature: drinking water; material: water | place: Singapore | collected 2014-12-20 | reverse complement strand
TTGGACGCGATTCGCAAATCAAGTCGACAAGACAAGGAGTTCGACGTCTCAATCTGAGACGCTCTTCTCGAGAGCGGCGATATAGATGGGCCCGTAACCCGTGTGATCGGGCAGGATCGCCCAGCCATGCTCCGTAGGCTCGCCTAGCGCGAACGCGAGTGGCGCCACCCGCGCCTCTCCCGCCCGTTTCTTGAGAAGCCGCGCGATCACGGCGTCGTTCTCCAGCGGCGAAATCGAGCACGTCGAATAAACGATGCGACCACCCGGCTTCGCAACCGCAAGAGCGCTCGCGAGAAGCGAGTACTGGCGGACCGCCAAGTTCTTGCTGCGCGCTTTCGACCAGAGCTTCATCTCGCCCGCGTCGGCGAGAAGATGGCGCTCGCCCGAGCACGGAGCATCGACGAGCACGCGATCGAACGCGTCGGTCTCGTGCAAGCACCAGCGGGCGCCGTCGTGGCCGGCGACGCGAACACGCGCGAGAACTTCTTTAGGCAAATAGTCTTCGAGCACCGCTCGCAACCGGCCGCGCCTCTTATCCGACATCTCGTTGCAGGTCAGCCGGAACTCCCCGCCCACGAGCGCTTCGGCGAGCAGGAGGGATTTTCCGCCGGGCGCGGAGCAGAGATCGAGCACTTCGTCACCCGCCCGAGCCTGCAAAGCCGCGGCGGCGAAGATCGAAGCGGGATCCATGACGTAATAACGGGAGAGTCCGCTTTCATCGCGGGCGTCCTGCCAGCGCGGATCGCGCGATTCGGGATCGAGTGGAACGGCTTTGACGCCGGCGAAGTCGGTCGCAGGAGCGGAGCGGTCTTCGGGAGAGGCGAATGCGTTCACGCGCGCCACTTGGCGCACNNNCAGGGCCTTCTTGAGCTCCGGCCACCGCTCGCCATAGATCGATGCGTAGTAGGATTCGAATCCGGCGAGGCCTTTTTCCGACATGCGAGGCGGTTGTACCGCCCCGCGGGAGAAAAGGAAATTACTTATCTAGCTCGCGAAGGAGCTGATGAACGAACTGAACGTCCGACTGCTTCGACTTCAGGTTCGAGCGCAAGCTCTTCACCTGGGCCGGAGCCCGCAAGGCGTCCTTCGACGACGTCATGAGCGGGCCGACGGCGGCCGCGATGGCCGCGAAGTCCTTCTTGAGGGACTCGAGCTTCATGAGCTTCTGGGCCGCTTCGGGCGACTTGTCTTGACCGATGGCCTCGATCGCCTGGTTCGCGATGTTCACGCTCACCTGCATCACCTGAACGATCGCGCTCGTCACACGGTCGATGTTGTCGGGGTTGATCGAGGAGCCGGCGCCGGATTCGACGACGGCCTTCACCTGGATCCAGATCGGCGAAAGCTGCTGCTCCTCGCCCTTGCCGTTCTGCTTCGGCTGCTCGACCTCTTTGTCGCTCAGGAGAATCGCGAGCGGCGCGAAGTTCTCGTCGACGTCGATCATCGAAAGCACGCGCAGGCGGATCTGATCGAGCGCCGCGTACGTCTTCGCGTTGGCTTCGCGGACGGCAGGAGCGGCCTTCTCTTTGGCGATCCACGACGTGAGATCCTTGTCGGTCTTCTGCGCGCCGTCGATCATCGCGAAGACGATCGAGTCGCCCGCGTCGGTCTGCGCCGCGCGGAAACGATCTTGACCGGAGACGCTGACGAACTCGGCGACTGGATTTCCGCGCTCGCTCAAGCAACCCGTTTGATCCGAGTTACAAACGCGCAGACGGTCGACCATGTCCTGGTCGCTGTCGAGCACGAGCTGGGTCAGCGCGAAGATCGTGGAGATCGCCTTCGTGTTGATGTCCTGCGCGACTTTCGCCTGCGCCGTCACGACTTTGCCCGAACCGAGCTTCACCGGCAGCTGCATCTGCGCGTCGCCCGTGATCAAGCCGCCGAAGAGGCGCACGGTGAACGCTTTCGACTGCGGGTACGCGTAGGCGTTGCCCGTGAGGCTCGTCTTCACGCGGTACTTGCGCACGCCGACGTTGCGGGTGCTCAACACGCGCAGGGCCGCGAGCTTATCCCAGAAGGCGCCCAGGTTCTGCAGCGTCGGGAACGTGCCGTCATCAGGACGCGCGGACTCGTAAGGCTTCGCGTAGCGGCCCATGCCGACGACCGTCGCCTGCGGCAGAAGCTCTTTCACCCACGCTTCCGCGTTCGGGATCTGGTTGTTCGCGGCGAACGCTCTCAAGCGCCCTTCCGCGGTCGGCGCCGTGCCCGGGATCGGGATCAGGGTCGCCGGCTGGCCTTCCGTCTCCGACTCTTGGGCGAGGAAGATCCCCGGCTCCGTCGAGTGGATGACGTCCATGAAGAACTTCTGCGCCATGAAGTTGGCGTAGACCATGTCCGCGAGGCCGTAAGGAACGTACGTCGCCGGGTCTTTGCGGAACTCGCCGGTCTTCGGATCGATCAGCGCGTTCGCGAATGTCGACCAGTCACCAGGCGTGACGCCTGCCTTGATCGCTTCGGCGTTGTTACAGACGTTGGCGATCTCGCCCATGTTGATCGAATCGTCCATGAAGCGCGCGCCGCAATGGCGCGGGCCTTTGGCCGGCTCTTCCTTCACGTCGTCCGACGCGATCAAGAGATAGACGAGCTCGTCCATCACCTGACGCACGGGCATCATCTGGCGCGTGATCATGCGGAGCGGAACGGTGTCCGCGTACTCTTCGAAGTTCGCTCTTCCGCGACGCAAGTGCGTGAGCGGCCATTCACGGTGGTAGTGGTTGATCAAGTTGCTGGTCACCTCGGCGACCGTCGTGCCTTTGTCGAAGCGGCGGCACAGAAGATCTTCGCCGACCTGATGGTCCGTGCAGAACTTGAACTTCGTCTTCACGATCGCGTCGTTGTTCTTGTCGATCGAGCGGTTGTACGCGTACTTGATCGCCGCTTTGTCGTAGGGGCCAAGTCCGCCGGCGTTCGAGTAGAAGTCGGCGCCGTAATCCATGATCGACGAGTAAGCGAACGGCTGCAGATCGTCGGCGGAAACATTCGGGTCCTTCGCCGCGAGACGCTGTTGGATGCGCGCGTACTCGGGATGGAAATGCTCGCCGTTTTTGCCCTTGTCGGCGCTGCCCGCGAAGTTATGGCGCAGACCGAAGGTGTGGCCCATCTCGTGGAGAAGAGTCGTGTAGTACGTGAGCTTCGCGACTTCCTCCAGGATCTGCTGCTTGTGCTTACGCAGGTCTTCGGGCGACTTCGCGTTGCGGGCGACGCGCATCAGGTAGTTGATCGCAGCGTCTTCCACCATCTCGACGGCATGGATACCCATGCGCGATTGCTTCAAGAAGCGCTCGCGGTCGTTGTTGATGATTTCGTGCGCGTACAAGAGACGCTCGATGCCGTTCAAGTTCTTGAACTGGCCGGCGACGTCTTTCGAGTTCGCGCTGAGCTGGGCGGCTTTCAAAGCACCGCCGAGACGCTCGAGATCCGTGGGGATGAAGCTCGCCGGGCGCGAACGCATCAGCTTTTGAAGGCGCGACTCCCCGATCGAATCGCTGGAGACGTACGCCAGAGGCGCGCGCTCATCCGGGCGGGTCATCGGGCGCGTCGCGAGGTCCTTGAGCTCCTCGACGAGCGAGCCCTGGCCGAGCGCTGGCTTCTTGTCGAAGCCGAGCACCGCGCGCATGCTTTTCAGTTCGGCGCGCATGACGTCCGCGTCGCGGTAAGGCGACGTCGGCTGGTTCACCGGACCGATTGAGCCCGTACCGAGCACGTCTTCGAAAGGATCTTGCGCGGCGAGCACGTCGATCAGCGTGTCGACGAGGCCGACCACGCGGCGGATGCCGTCGTCGTAAACGGTCGAGCGCGCGGCGATCGTTTCGCCCGTGCGCGGATCCGCTACCCACTGCGCGACGCCGAGAAGGCCGCCGCCAGCGCGGGGCTGGTAGAGCGCGATCACGTTTTGGCGCGGATCGGAGATATCGACTTTCTTGCTCTCGTCTAGAACGACGACGTCGTCGGTACGGCCGAGAGCTTGCTTAAAGGTGATGTTCCAGTCGGCGACCGCCTGGCGGGTCACGTCGACGTACTTCTCGGGGAAACCTTTGTTCAGGAACCAGGTGATCTTGTTCGTCGAGCACGAGCGGCCGGTGCCGGCTTCGCAGACATTGAACACGTTGGCGTGGATCACGCGATTGGCGTCGAGGTAGCCCTTCACCGGATCGTCGAAGTTCTGCTGGTTGGTGAAGTAGCCGAAACGCTCGAAGTCTTTGAGCGAGTACTCGACGGCTTTGAAGTCGCCGTCTTTCACGGGCATCAGGTGCGTGCGGTACTTCACGCGGAACGACGGAATGCGCTCGAAGGAGAACGGCGGCACGTACTTGAACATGCCCGGCCCCTTGATGCTCGTCGAAACGAGGAAGCTGATGTGGCCGTTTTCGATTTTTAAAGGCTCTTCGAGAGTCGCGTTCTCTTCGACGAGCTGGCCTTCCTCTTGGGGGCTGCGCTCGTCGAGCTGGGTCGCGATCGAGGAGAACGCCGTCGAGGGCTTCGACCAATCGACGCGCATGAACTCGCGCTGATTCCAGTCGCGCTTGGTGTCCTCGATGATCTTGTTGGTTTGCTCCTTGAAGTCGTTTTCCTCGCGCTTGATGTCGAGGTGACCGAGGATCGGGTACGAGGCGATCACGCGCGCGGTCTCGGGTCGGCCCGTGGGGGAATAGGCGACTTTGAGCTGCACTTCCTTCTGCGTGATCTCGACCTTCACGATCCCGTAGGTCTCGTGGAAGCCGGGAACGGCGCCGACGTTGTTCTCGGAGTCGGCTTCTTCGATGCCGCGAACGAGATAGTAAAGCTTGTTTTCGACGTCGGCTTTACGAATCACCGGATCCGGCGAGACGTTGTTGATGAGCTCTTTCTTTTTCGTCGAGCAGCCGGCCGAAGCGAGCGCCAGCAAAAGAGCGAATGCAAGTAACCCCGTTTGACCCCGAAACATTGGAACCCCCGTTCCATTTCCCCGTTACGTACCGTTCTCGAGCTAGATCGTCAGGAACATCTCCAAGAACACCCGCGACGCCCTCTTGTCGAAGACCATTAGCTGGTCTCCGGATCCGTCAGGCAACATCGTCGGTCGGTCCGTCTCCACCCCGAGACTGACCCGCAAATTCTCCAGCGGCATGGCGTCCAGCGAGTAGCCCGACCATTGCGAGCCTTTCGCTACTCCCTGGTAGCTGATCGCGTGCAGATAAACGAACCCGCCGGTGATCGCGAAGTACTTCGAAAACTTGAGCGTGAGCTCCGACGTGTACTTGAAAGTGTCCGGCGAGTTTACGGTACCGCTGTCCATCAGCTCGTACTCGTAGTAGCCACGTGTATATCCCAGACGCTGAAGAACGAAAACGGGCCCGAGAGTTTTGGTCACTCTTACAGCCGCGCCGGTGGAACCCAAGAAAGTCTTTTGGCGAGCATCACGATTTGCTGGCATCGAGCCGGCCGCCGATAGAACCATGCGATCGATGATCTTCGTGTCGAAGTCTTTTCCCGAGGCGAACACCTTCGTCACCGCGAGCACGGGATTCTCCCAATAGCCGTCGGTGCCGTCGGCGCGCTGATAGGTGTATTCGCGGTTGTAGGCGAACTCGCCCACGAGGTTCATCGACCAGGGAACGTAGCCGAAATAAGTGGCCAGCTTGTAGCGACCCGACATCGCTCCGTTGTGCTCTTCATTGAGGGAGCTGAATGTTTGAACGAGGATCTCGTTCATGTTCTTGAACTTCTTCTCTTCGGTCGCAGGACGCGCGATCGTCGTCGCGAGCTTGTTCGACGCCGCGGCTTGCGCGTTCGCGCGCGTGGCGGTCAAGAGAACGAGGCCTAAGAGAATCGCGACGAGCAAAAGGGCCCAGATGTTTCCTTCGCCCTGTCCGTTGTCGCGAATGTTCCGCATTGGTCCTCCTAGGACACCGGGCAGGGGACGTTGCAATCCCGGTGCGCAAGGAATTCCCAGCCAAACGGCCCAAAACACGGGGTTGAAACCCCTACCAAGAGTCAGAGTGGCCCCCGTTTTCACTCCCGCGAAAGGTCGGGTTGATAAGTTTTTCAGAGGCTTACGGTTGAGGCTCGTACTGATTCTGTCGATAGGCCGAGGGTATCGACCCGCTTGAACCCGGCCCAAAAAGGCTGACAGGGGCCAGAAAACGGCTCCTTTTCCAAGGGCTTCGAGAGGTTCGACCAGCCGGAAGGAGCTCCTCGTGAAACGCATCTCGGTCGTCGCTTCCCTCGCTCTCGCGGCCCTCGCCCTTCAGGGAGCCTGCACTCCGAAAGAGACGCGCTCCCCCAGCCGCGAGCCCGCCGCCGTCACCCCCGAAAAGACCGTGCGCGGAACCGTGATCTACGGCGACGACAACCGCAAGGACCTCTATCAGGAGCCGAGCGCCGCCCTTCGCGAAGCCGCCGAATCCACCGTGGCGCTCATCCGCAAGGCGGCTCTGCAGCCCGACGGACCCGGCCGCCAGAAAGTCAAGTCGACCCTCTTCAAAGACTCTTTCCGACTCTGCACGGGCGAGCCGTTCGCGGACCAAGGAGTAGCGGCGTTTTGCTCAGGGTTCCTCGTCGGTCCCGATCTCATGGCGACCGCCGGCCATTGCATCAAGGATGACAAGGACTGCGCTGAAATCTCGTTCGTTTTCGGCTTCGCCTATACGGCCTCGGGCGCCGCGCCCACGCACGTCCCCGACGAGAATGTTTATCAGTGCGCTCAAGTTCTCCATCGCGAAGCGGTCGACATGGGTACCGACTACGCGCTCGTGCGACTCGACCGCGCGGTTCGCAACCATCGCCCGCTGAAGATGCGCTCTCAGGGCGCCGTCTCTGCCGGCGATCCGCTCGTCGTGATCGGGCATCCGTCGGGTCTGCCGACGAAGATCGCCGACGGCTCCCATGTTCGATCGACCGATCCCGCGAAAGCGTTCTTCGTCGCCGATCTCGACACCTATGGCGGCAACTCGGGCTCGGCTGTTTTCAACCGCAACACGCTGGAGGTCGAAGGCATTCTCGTGCGCGGCGAATCCGACTTCGAGTGGACGCAGCAAGGCTGCGCGAAGAGCTATGTCTGCGCGCAGAACCTCTGCCGCGGCGAAGACGTCACTCGCATCGGCGAAGTCGTTCGCAAAATGCCCGCGCGCTGATCCCTCCGCGCGGCTGGCCGCGGATGCGGCTTGCTACTTGCTACAAAAGCTCCATCACAACCCTGCCCCTTGTTAGGATGGAGCCCACGATGAAAACTTTCAGACTCGTCTATTTGTTGTTCGTCGCGCTTGCCGTCGCGGCTCCCGCGATGGCTTCCGGAGCCAAAGACGCCTGCAAGGCCGGCATGGGCGGCGAGCCGATCCCCGGTTCGACCCATAGTCTGTCGAACGCGATCCGCCGCTTGAACATCGAAACAGCTACGCTCGATCTCGGCGAGGTTCAACCGGGCGACGCATTCGTGTTGAAGCTGAAGGGATCCAGAAAACCCGTCGTCGGCGTCCTTCGCGGTCTCGAGTACGGCGGCATGGACACGAAGGTTCCCGACCTCGAGTTCTACGCCGCTGACAGTACCCGCAACGGCTACATGGTGTTCCCTGCCTCGAGTCTCGCCGGCGCGAGCATCGGAAAAGTCGAACCCACCGCTAAGACGAGAAGCATTCTCCAACGCCTCAAGCAGCGCGCAGGCCCAAGCGCCGTCGAGACGAACGAGCCCTTCACGGACCTCACGAAGCTCGGCATACCCGAAGTCGAGTTCCGCGCGATCACCGCGAAGGACGGCGGCATCGCCATTCCCGGTGTCAGGCCTGGAGACTTCATCGAGTTCGACATCACCTATCGCGACGACCTTCCCAACAGCAGGCAGTGGCGGCACAGGACCATTCGCGGGCGCTTCATCCGCTTCGCGTACGAGATCACCGAAGGCCACCGGCAAGGCGGGCCTTCGTCCACGAGCTATGCCGTGGTGGTCGCGACTCCGGCGCAAGGCCCGGCCGGCTATTCACTGCAAATCATCGACAACGGCGTTATCCGCAAAGTCCCCTAAGGACGAAGGACGATCAGAGCCAAGATCCGTAAATACGATGCGTGTGGAGGTCGGGGTTCTCGAACTCGTGACGCTCGAGAGGACGCGCGCCGGGCGCGACGTGACGGACGAGGTCGCCGCCGCCGATGGCGGTGCGGATCAGCGAGCTCACTCCGCGCAGAACCGGCGCGAGGCTCAGCCGGCGACGACCGGCTTCAGCGGTCTCCGCGAGAGTCTCGATCGGATTTGCGACGTTTTCAGCGAGCATCGATTTGCTTGCCATTTCATTCCCCCCGGTGGCCAAACGAAATGCATTAAACCCGTTTGCCAACCTAGCAGCTTGGCGCCAAGTTGACCAAGAAAAAGTGCCGTTCTGGCCCTGGTGAAATCGTGACCAAAAGGTTCGCCGGGACCATGGGCCGCGGCCTCATCCAACCCGCCGGCAGTTGCCATTTCACCGGTGCTTTCGGATACTTCAGAAATGGAAAAAACCAAGAACGATATCGCGGTCCATGTTTTCGTCTGCACCAACGAGAAGAAAAACAAGGAATGTTGCGCCCCCAAAGGCGGCGAAGAGCTCCGTAAAGAGCTGAAGGATTGGGCCAAGGAGCAGCCCGGCTGGGGAAAGCGCATCCGCGTCAACGCCTCGGGTTGTCTCGACCGCTGCACGGAAGGCATCGCCGTCGCGATCTATCCGCAAGACAAATGGTTCGTGGAAGTTTCTCCGCAGGACTCCGACGAGCTGAAGGCCGAAATCACCAAGCTGATGAAGACGATCGTTTAAGAGCCTATGCCCCGCGACTCCCATCGAAAATTGAACGCCGACATCGTCGGCTGCGAACATTGCCCGCGGCTTATCCGCTATTGCCGCAAGGTCGCCGCCGAGAAGAAGAAAGCCCACCTCGACGAGACCTACTGGGGAAAGCCCGTCCCGAACTTCGGCGATGAAACGAAAGGGCGGCTGCTCATCGTGGGCTTAGCTCCGGCCGCGCACGGAGCGAACCGCACGGGCCGCATGTTCACCGGCGACCGCAGCGGACTCTGGCTCTACCGCGCGCTTCATCGCGCGGGCTTTGCGAATCAAGCCGAATGCATGTCGGCGGACGACGGACTAAAGCTCCACGGTTGCGTGATCACCGCCGTCGCCCACTGCGCGCCTCCCGACAACAAGCCTCTGCCTGGAGAAATCGCGAAGTGCTCCGAATACCTCGAGCGCACCCTGTCGCTTTCTGAGCCGAAGGCCATCGTCGCATTGGGAGGCATCGCCTGGAACGCGGTCTTCGCCGAGCTCAAGCGACGCGAGCTGTGGAAGGGTCCACGGCCCAGCTTCGGCCACGGCGCCGAGACTCTCTTGAGCGGTCTCGGTCCGAACCGGAGCGCGGTCCTGATCGGCAGCTACCACCCCAGCCAGCAGAACACCTTTACCGGCCGCCTCACCGAGCCCATGCTTGACGAGATCTTCGCGCGGGCTCGGCGGATCCTAACCAGAACCTGACTCAAGCCGAGACTTGCCCGTCGCGGTCCTTTCTCTTGATTTTCGAGGGAACAATCCCGTTACAATGAGGCATGCGCAATCTCGCGGCCATCGACATCGGATCGAACGCCATCCGCCTAGTGATCGGCGAAGTCGACCAGTACGGCGACGTGCGGATCTTGAAGAAGATCCGCGAGGCCGTGCGCTTGGGCAAAGACGCCTTCAGCAAGGACGGCGAGATCTCCGAAAAGACCCGCTCGCGAGCGATCGCGACGTTCGTGAAGTTCGCCGAGCTCCTCAAAGCCCATGACGTGCGCGCCTACAAGGCCGTGGCCACCAGCGCGATCCGCGAGGCGAAAAACAAGGAAGACTTCATCGCCGAAATCCGCAAAGCGAGCGGCATCAAAGTCGAAGTCATCGATGGTACCGAGGAAGGCCGGCTCGTTTTCTCGGCCGTCGCCCACCGCGTGAGTCTCTCGGACAAAACCTCGCTGCTCATCGATATCGGGGGCGGCAGCGTCGAGCTGACCGTCGTGGATCACGGCAAGATGCGTGCGACCCAGAGCTTCAAGCTAGGCACGGTCCGCTTGCTCCAGCTGATGACCGACCGCAACCTGAAGGAGAACCAGCTCGCCGACCTCATCCGCGAGCAGCTCGGCCCCGCGAAAATGTTCCTCGCGACCCACGCGAAGAGCGTCGAGTTCGATATGGCGATCGGCACGGGCGGAAACTTCGAGTGCCTCGGCAAGCTGCGCGTGGCGCTTCTCCACCGCAATTCGATTTTTTCCATGACCCGGGACGAGCTTGGCGAGCTCGTCACCCACCTGCAATCGATGTCGGTGCGCGAGCGCATTCAATACCTACGCCTGAGACCCGACCGCGCCGACGTCGTCGTCCCCGCCTCGCTCGTCACCCAAGCGATTCTCGAGCTGGCCGAAATCGACGTGTTGATGGTTCCCTACGTGGGACTGCGCGACGGCATCTTGGCCGAGCTAGGCGCCAAAAGCGCGATCACCGCCGTTAAGTAAGCCAAGAAACAAAGAAACCCTCTGTCCGACGGCGAGTTAGCGAACCGTTCAGTATTGTAAGCGGCCTTTTCTTGTTACTGCCTCTAATCTGTACATGAAAACGCAGTCTTGCTTCTGCGGGTTTGACAGGAGGTCAGCCATGAAACGGTCCATGTTTCACATGGCATTCATGTTTTGCTTAAGCTCCACGGCCCTTGCCTATGACCCAGGCCGCGCGCTTCAGGGATTCGCGCGGGATCGGTCGATGGGCGACGTGATTCGTCTACTTTACTTGAGAGCCCACGACAACGACTCCCGGAGATACCTGCAGGAGCTGAACGCGATCGTGGCAGGTAAAAGTATCCCGAACTTCACGGTCGACCGAGAGTCATACAAGTTCAATGAGATTCCGGTACCGCTCAAGTTCTTCAAGACAGACCATGGCGAATTCGGCTACAGGATCGGCGCGGAGGTTTGGACATCTCGGACCAACAAGCCTCTCAAAGACAATCTCGACTCGCTTCAGGCGACTTTGATTCGCGCCGCGCTGGCGAGACGATTTTCCGTTTTTAGTCTCTTCGTTTCCGATGCATCAGCTCGAACGAAAACCGTTAACTGCGATTCATTCGGGATTTCGACTTGGATAGCATGCAATAGCGATACGATTTCGTCGATCGCGGGGTGGGCCTTTTTCGCCGGATCGGTTGTCGCCTGCTGGAATATGGCATTAGGCTTCGGAAAATTGGGAAGAGTCCACCCGCTAGTGGGGGCACCGCTTTGCTCGGGGGCGCTCGCGGCTAACTTGGCGATGTTAGCGAGTGCCGCGAAGGCGAAGGGTCTTGTACCGGAACGAATGACGTGTGGTGAACCTCGGGGAAAGGATCATTCGGTGACCTTCCAGTATCCGGGCGGGAACGGAACGGATCAGTTCTCTTTCTTTAGAAATTCCGAGACGGAAAACTCCGTGTCCAATATTCGAGTGAACGGATTGGCTGTTTCCGGCACCTCTTATCTGAGCACCGGATTCGCGGTTCTCAACAATATCTGTCAAGAGCCCGAGAAGGTAAAACAGCTCAACGCCGTTCTGGCTTTGGCGAAAGAAGCGGATGCCGGTCTTCGATCGACTGAGTCGCCGCAGGGACCTGGAACGCAGTCAGGTGCTCGTCAGTAAGGCCCTCTCTTTGCCGCGTCATCACCCTCGTCAGGTAAGCGAACGCAAGATTGAGGGCGTTTCCAGCCATCTTATGCGGCCTTTGGCCCGATCGGGCAGGCCTTTGAAATCGACGAGGCACGCGCCGCCTTTCTTCAGCTCGGTGAAGGCCGCGGGAGTACCCGCCGTCAGCCACGCGATCAACGTCGAGAGATGCGGCTCGTGGCCGACGAGCGCGACGATCGTGTCTTCGCCGGCTCTTTCCATCTCAGCCTGACCGAGAAGCCACTTCACGAGCTCGGCGGGCGGCGCTTCCGGACGGAGCGCCTCGCAGACGCGCGAATCCACGCCTTTCCAGGCGGACTCGCAAAGTATCTCGGCGGTCTGAAGCGCGCGGGTCAGCGGGCTCGTCGCGAGGAGCACGGGCTTTTCGACGATCCTGCCAAGTCCCTTGGCGGCCCTTTTCATTTTCGAAATACCCTCGGCCGTGAGCGGACGGAAATCGTCGTTGGCGACCAGGGGCTGGGAAAAAGCGGCTTTCGTGCTCGTCCGTTCGCGCTTCGCCTTCTCGCGAAAGCGCTTCTGGTAATCGTCTCTTTCCATCGCGACGGCGTGCCGGACGATCAAAAGCTTCATGCGTCGTGGTCCCCTTCGCGCCCGATGTCCTCGAGCGCCTTCGCGTGGCGAAGACGCGCGATCTGCATGAGCTTCTTGTGCGTGCCGATCTCTTCCTCGGGGGTTTTCGGAGTGAACTGAACGTAGCTGCCGTCGGGCTGCATGTCCCAGGCCTGGCGGCGGTCGTTCAGCATGATCTCGAAGTTCTCCCAAAGCTGCTTGCGCAGCTTGCGCTCATCAATGGGCACGACGGTCTCGACGCGCGCGAGCAGGTTTCGGTACATCCAATCGGCGGAGCCGATGAAGAAGTCGCCGTCGAGCGGATCTTCTTTTCCGTTCTGGAAATAGAAGACGCGCGAATGCTCGAGGAAACGCCCGATGACCGAGATCACGCGGATATTGTCGCTCATGCCCGGTACCTTCGGGCGAAGGCAGCAGAAGCCGCGCACGATGAGATCGATCTTCACCCCGGCGCGCGAGGCATCGTAGAGAGCGCGGCCGACCGTGGTGTCTTCGAGGCTATTGCACTTGACGATGATACGCGCGGGTTTGCCAGCTTTCGCATGCTCGGCTTCCCGCTTCACCATCTGGATGAAGCTGTCCTTCATGTTGATGGGGGCCACGAGAAGCTTCTGGTAGTTGCGCTTGAGGCTTCGGCCCGTGAGGAAGTGGAAAAGCTCGACGGCGTCGTCGGTGAACGCGGGCTTACACGTGAACAAGCCGAAGTCCGTGTAGAGTTTCGCGGTGTCCTTGTGGTAGTTGCCGGTTCCGAAGTGAGTGTAGCAGCGGAGCTGATCGTGGTCTTGGCGAATCACGAGCGCGAGTTTCGCGTGCGTCTTCAGACCCACGACGCCGTACACGACGTGCACGCCGGCGTTTTCCAGCTCTTGCGCCCAATGGATGTTTCTCGCTTCGTCGAAGCGCGCCTTGAGCTCGATGAGAACCACGACTTGCTTGCCGCGATCGGCGGCGCGCGCGAGCAGCGGAATGAACGGGCTTTCGTCGCCGATCCGGTAGAGCGTCATCTTGATCGCCAGCACTTTCGGGTCGTCGACGGCGGCCTTGAGGAACCGCTCGACGCTCAAGCCGAAGCTCTCGTAGGGATGGTGAACGAGGATGTCTCCCTCGCGAATCGCGGAGAAGATGCTCTCCTTCTCGTCGATGAGACGCGGAGGCGCGAGCGGCGACCAATGCTCGTGCTTGAGCTGCGAGAGCGGCAGATCGACGAGGGGTTTCAGCTCGACGTAATCGAGCAGCGCCTTGTCCTCGTAGACCTCGGCCTCGGTGAGCTCGAGCTCGTCCATCAGGAACTTGATCATCCACGGATCGGGATTGGCGCCGTGCTCGAGCCGGACAACTTCGCCGAAGCGGCGCTGCTTGAGCTCTTCGGCGACCATCTCGAGAAGATCGTCGACGTCGTCCTCGTCATCGCGCTCGATCTCGGCGTTACGGGTGATCCTAAACGCCATCACGTCGAGCACTTCCATGTCGGGGAAAAGCCCCTTCAAGTTGTGCTCGATCAGCTCTTCCAGCGAAATGAAGCGGAACTGATCGGGCTTGTCGCCCTTCACTTGGATCCATGCCGGGAAAATCTTCGGGACCTTGATGCGCGCGAAGAGTTTTTCGTCGCGATCCGGATGTCTCAGCGTCACGCCGAGCGAGGTCGAAAGATTCGAGATGAACGGGAACGGCAGGCCCGGATCGACGGCGAGAGGCGTGAGCACGGGAAAAACATTTTGGCGGAAGTAGGACGCCGCGAACGTCTTCTCGCTGTCGGTGAGATCCTCCCAGTTGAGCAGGAAGATGTTATTGGCCTTCAACTGCGGAAGCAGCTCGTTCTGGAAGCACTCGGACTGTTTCTTGAGGAGCTCGGCGATGCGCGTGCGAAGCGCCGCGAGCAGCTGCTCGGGCGTCAAACCTCCGGACTTGCGAAGAACGCCGGCGCGGATCTGGCGCTTCAAGCCCCCGATGCGCTTCATGAAAAACTCGTCGAGGTTCGAAGTGAAAATGCCCATGAACCGCACGCGCTCGAGCAGCGGCGTGCGCGGGTCGAGCGCTTCGTGGAGAACGCGCGCGTTGAACTCGATCCACTCGAGATCGCGGTTCAGGAACTCCTGAGGCGCTTCCTCTGGAAGAAGATCCTCGGGTTTTTTCTTCGAGCCCCGCTTAGGGCGCGATTTCTTGGTCATAGTGTCCGCCAACGTCTCGCGCCGGCTTTCTCTTTAGAGGAACGCCGGGCGATCGAGTTTTTTCCAAATGTCGAACGCGCAGTTGATCACGCCGACATGGCTATATGTTTGCGGACAATTGCCCCATTGGCTACCGGAAACTGGGTCGACGTCTTCCGATAGAAGACCTACATGGTTAGCGTAGGAAAGCAGCTGCTCGAATGTTTGAATGGCGTCGTCGATTCGATTCACGGCGGCGAGGGCGCGCACGTACCAAAAGCCGCACACCAAAAAGGCGACTTCCGGCAGGCCGAAGTCGTCGGCGTGGCGATAGCGGTAGAACAGGCCGCCCTTGGCCCGCAGCCCCTCCTCCATCGTCTTGATGTGGTTCGCGGCCCGCTCGGAATTAGGCGGGAGATAGCCCATCGTGATCAGTTGAAAGAGCGAGGCATCCAGCGAGGAGCCGCCGACGTACGAGCAATAGGCCTTCATTTCGGGGTTGTAGCAGCCCTCGATCCCCTCGGCGGCGTGGGCCCGAATCTCGCTCGCGGCCTTGATGAGCTCGGCGTCGTTGAGCAGCTGCCCGATCTTGAGCGCGGCGGCGGCGCCCGCCCAATGGAAGAGGTACGTGTAGCAGTGCTTGTTCTGCATGTTCCGGAACTCCCAGAGGCCGGCGTCAGGCGACTGCATTTTCTGCTCGACGAACTTCAAGACCGACATCACCAGGTCGCGGGAGCCGAGGCGCTTGGTGTGGATAATGCGGCTGTCGATGTACAGCGGAAGTAACGAAAGCAAAACTTGACCGTAGACGTCGTTCTGTATCTGCAAAAACGCCGCGTTCCCGATACGAACGGGTTTGTTGTCCAGATACCCCTTCAGATCGAGCTCGCGCTCCACCGTTTGCATCTCGCCGGTGATGCCATAGAGCGGCTGATAGCCGTGCACGCTCGTCGAGGCGAGGTTCTGGATGTAGTGCGAATAGCGATCAAGCTCCTCGAAATGCCCGATCGAGTTCAGCGCGTTCAGCGTGTAATAGGAGTCCCTCGCCCAGAAGAACCGATAATCCCAGTTGCGGCCAGCGCCCGGCGCCTCGGGCAGGCTCGTCGAGCCCGCCGCGATGATCGCCCCCGTGTCTTCGTACTGGTGAAGCTTGAGAACGAGCGCGGAACGGATGACCTCTCTCTGGTAGATGTCGGGAATGGTGCAGCGCTGGACCCAGACGCGCCAGTAGTCGATCGTCTTCTTCAAGAAGGTTTCGCAGGTGTCCTCCAGCGGCGACTCGAACGGCTCGCCCCAGCTCAACACAAGATACTTAGTCTCGGTGAGAAGAAACGGCAGCCCCTGCGCGACGTAAGTGAGCGGAATGTTCGTGTTGAGGCGGACGGCGTCGTCGAGCCCTTGAAAGCGCAGATGATTGCTCGCGAGACTCACGTCCGCGGCGCGCTCGCCGTATTCGCCACGCGGCTCGCAGCGCACGACGATCTTTGGGTTACCGCTGATGCGGTTGATCTTGCGAATCGTGACCAGAGGCTTGAAGTAGCGGTCATAGCGAGAGAATCTCGGCGCGAAATCGATCACTTCGAACTCGCCGTCATCGGTCTTGAAGCGCGTGACGAGGACGTTCGTGTTCTCGATGTAGCCTTGGCTCACCGAGGGCTCTCCGCTTTGTGGAGAAATCGAAAAGCGCCCACCTTTCTCTGGATCCAGCAGACCCCCGAATATAAAACTCGAGTCGAATCGCGGCAGGCATTGCCACACGATGTTCGCGTTCGTGTCCACGTAGGCAAGATACGCGCAGTTCCCGATGAGGCCGAAACGATATGTATGCCGATCCTTCATGAATGGCTCCTATATGTATCGTAGCGAACATACCCATCGAAGACCTTTAAGCCGGCGTTTCAGATTTGTTTAATCACGTACAAGGAGGACGAAATGTCGCGCGATGGAGCCCGGTGGATCACGGTGGCGAACCGGCTGCCGTTCTCGCTCTCGCCCGACAAGCAAACCGTGAAACCCGCCGACGGCGGGCTCGTCTCCGCCTTGAGTGGCGTAAAGTCCCGCGAGGAGCGCCTGTGGGTCGGCTGCGCGCCCGATCACCTCACGCGCGAGGACTGGCCTCGCCTGGAGAAGAATCTCGGCGTCTCGGGCTGGAAATACCGCCCTGTTTTCCCGGATCCCAAGCTCTATGACTTATACTACAACGGCGGCTGTAACGACGTGCTGTGGCCGCTCTTGCACTACCAGCCGGAGCTCGTTTCCTTTCAGCGCGAGTCGTGGCAGGCCTATCGCGAGGTCAACCAGCTGATCGCGAACGAGATCGCGGAGATCGCTGAAAAGAGCGACCTCATCTGGATCCACGACTTCCATCTCTTCCTCGTGCCCAAGCTTCTCAAGGCCGCGCGGCCCGAGCTACGCACGGGCTTTTTCCTGCACGTTCCTTTTCCCAGCTCGGAGGTGTTCCGCCAGCTACCCGTGCGCGAGGAGATCCTCGACTCGCTTCTGCAAGCGGACCTCGTTGGCTTTCACGATTACTCGTACCTGCGCCACTTCAGCAGCACCTTGATGCGGCTCTTAGGTCTCGAATCGGGTTTTCTTTCGGTGAAGCGCGCGGGCCGGACCACGCGGCTCGGCGTTTTCCCGGTCAGCATCGACACGGAGAAGTTCGTCCGGCGCTCCCGGGAGCCCAAGGTGCGCCAGCTCGCGAAGGAGATGCGCTCGTCGAAATCGATCGATCATTTCATGTTTCTCGGCGTCGATCGCCTCGACTACATGAAGGGCATCGATCTGAAGCTCAAGGCGTTCCGCGCGATGCTGCGGATGTTTCCGCAATACCGCGAGAAGGTTTCGCTGCTTCAGATCGCCGTGCCCACGCGCACGGGCGTTCCGGTCTACATGAAGCTCGCGCGCGAGACCGCGCGGCTCGTCGGCGAGATCAACGGCGAGTTCTCGACTCCGAACTGGGCGCCGATCCACTACATTTACTCCAGCATCGACAACGACAAGCTGATCGCCCTCTACAAAGCGGCCGACGGGCTCATCGTTTCTTCGAAGCGCGACGGCATGAACCTCGTGGCGCTCGAGTACATCGCGAGCCAGGACACCGAGCGGCCCGGCCTCGTTCTCTTGAGCGAGTTCGCGGGCGCGATTTCCAGCATGAGCCACGCGATCGCGATGAATCCCTGGGATCTCGAGGATACCGCGCGCAAAATGCAGCTGGCGATCGAGATGCCGCGCGCGGAAAGAACCCAGCGCCTGCAAACGATGCAAGCCTACCTCGACCGCTATTCCTCCACCGACTGGGCCGCGAGCTTCATCACGGAGCTCGAAAAGCAGGAGCCTTCCGAGCGCGACGAAGGACCGCCGGTCATCGAGATGAGCCACGCGACGCTGAGCTCGCTCCGGGACCGCGTCCTCGCCTCGAGCCCGCGCCGGGTTGCGCTCTTGCTCGATTATGACGGCACGCTGGTTCCGATCGAGCAGTCGCCGGAGCTGGCGGTGCTGACGCCGCAGCTGAAGAATGAGCTGCGCAAGATCATGAGTTATCCGTGGCTGGATCTCGTCGTCGTCAGCGGGCGCGACGGCCGCTTCTTGAACAATCAGTTCGGCGATCTCCCCGTTTTTCTCGCGGCCGAGCACGGCGCGAAGACGTTCGATCCGGTCAAAGGGCGCTGGCAACGCACGATCAGCCGCAGCCGCTCGAGCTGGTACTCCACGGCGCTCAAGATCATCACCGACTACACCGCGCGAGTGCCCAACAGCCAGGTTGAAAAAAAGCACTACTCGATCGCTTGGCACTATCGCCAGTCTCCGCACGAGTACGGCGAGTTCCAGGCGCGCAAGCTCGCGGAAGAGCTTGAATTGGGCTTAGCGAATCTTCCGGTCTCGATCTTGCGCGGCAAGAAGGTCATCGAAGCGCGCGCGATCGACGCGGACAAAGGCATGTTCGCGGCCTCTTATCTCGAGCGCGCAAGCGATGGCACCGTGCCGATCGCGTTCGGCGACGACCGCACGGACGAGGACATGTTCGTGGCGCTGAAAAACCGGGGCCTGACGGTCAAAGTGGGCGCTGGCCAAAGTGCCGCGGATTTCGCGTTGGCGTCGCAGGTCCAAACCCTGCCATTCCTCCATTCGCTGCTCGCGGCCATCGATTCGCGCATGAGCGCCGAGGCCCCGGCCGCTCTCTCGGCGGTGCTTTGAGGCGTCTTTGACATAGGCCCAATGCGGTTGGTAGTGTTTTGGCCGATGGCCATGACGACGCAGACCTATCTAGAAAGCCCGTCTTCGGGCGGCTGGTGGGGCCGGCACGCGATCGAAACGAATCGCGCCGACTTCTGGCAGATCGGCCCGCTGAAGCTTTGGGTCCAGCATCTCGCCCATGAATGGAAGATCTTTTGGACGCACGGGACCGACGCGCTCGAGCCGTCGCTGCGCTCGGTGCCAGGCTCGCGCGGCGAAGCGCCGCCTGAAGGCGCCAAAGAAGCGACTTGCGTGTTCGCCTCCGTCGGTTCCTCCGAGGACCTCCTGTTCGCACCGGCGTTGCCGGATCGACCGGTGATCGCGCGACCTCGGTCGCCGCTGCACGTTCTTCCGGGCGAGAAAGCCGAGATCTTCGTGCTGACGCCGCTCTCGGTGCGGCTCGAGCTCGCGCGGTCGTCGAAGCTGCTGCAGGAAATTCCGACCTACCGGCTTTCCGACTCTTGGTTCGGCCCGATGTCGTCGATGGGCGAGCTCTGCTACGCGGGCGCAGCATCAGCCGTGCTCGATTTGAAGGACGTACCGCTGCGCTATCATTGCGCGGTTACTTCGATCACCATTCGCAACGCGGGCGACGACGCTTTGGTGCTCGAAAGAATCAAAGTACCGATGCCGCGTTTGTCGCTGTTCTTCTCGCCGCGCACGGGTTTCTGGACGGACTCGTTCACTCTCGAGCGCCGACACGATTCCGAAATGGCCGAGATCAGGCTCGACCGCCAACCGCCGCCGCAAGCTTCGCCCAATCAGTTCGTGGCGGGCCCTCGTATGAGCGGCACTGAACCCAACGCCGTGATCCGCGCGTTCAGCCGCTTCTTCAAGGAAAGGAGCCATCCTTGAATTCCTGGCTCACGGGAGTCGCGGACTCGATCACCCGACAGCACTTGATCAACGCCGCCCTCGCGCTCGCGTTTTTGCTCGCGGGCTCGTTCCTCGCGCGGCGCGGATCGACCGCGGTGGGCCGCTTGCAGCAGCTCGATTCCCAGCAACGGATGCTGCTCGGAAAGATCGTTCACTACGGCATTTTCTCGCTCGCGATCGTCGCCGCCTTGAGCCAGCTCGGCGTCGACATCAAGGTTCTCTTGGGCGCCGCCGGCGTGATCACGGTCGCCGTCGGCTTCGCCGCGCAGACGTCGGCGTCGAACCTGATCAGCGGCTTGTTCTTGATGGTGGAGCGGCCCTTCGTCGTCGGCGACGTGATCGCGGTCGGTGACCCGAAAAACGGCGTCATGGGCGAGGTGATGTCGATCGATCTGCTCTCGAGCAAGATCCGCACGTTCAGCAACCTCATGATCCGCGTGCCCAACGAGTCGCTCGTGAAAGCGAACATCCACAACTACTCGTATTTTCCCTTGCGTCGGCTCGACTTCAACTTCGGCGTGGCTCTGACGGCGAATCTATCCCGCGTGGAAGCGCTCATGCGGCAAGCGGCGACCTCGCATCCTCTTTGCCTCGAGGATCCGCAGCCGGTGTTCGTGGTGAACGGGTTCGGGGATTTTTCGATCAGTCTGCAGTTCCAGGTCTGGACGATGGCGGCCAACATGGGTGCCTTGCAGAACGAGCTTTATCGCGACATCAAGATCGCGCTCGACCGCGCGGGCGTCGATATTCCCTATCCCACGCGGACGATGATTACGGCGGCCCACCAGCAGCCGCGCGCGTGATTGAAGGCTATTCCTTGCAGATGTCGTCCAACGACATGACGGCGAGCTCGGATGTTTTCTTGCACTTCGGCTCCATCGCGCCTTGATTGCCGCCGGCATCCGCGACCCGTTTTTCGAACTCCTCCCAATCGGGAGCGTAAACCTTCATCGAGACGGATCTCTTCGCGGCATCGTAGTTGACCGTCTTTTTTTCCACGCCGCACGCGGAGACGACGTTCGCGGGCGGCAGCTTCATCCAATCCTTCCGTCCGCCTCCGCAAGTCGAGCGGATCTCGAACAGATAA
>FRDC01004922.1_pt1 | contig 20600 bp, 20 predicted proteins | sample 1106171 | NCBI WGS metagenome assembly FRDC01 (sample SAMEA3930566, study PRJEB13176) | freshwater metagenome | biome: Drinking water system; feature: drinking water; material: water | place: Singapore | collected 2014-12-20 | reverse complement strand
GCTCGACGCCGAAGGAACATAGAGATTCTTACCGACGTTTTTGAGTCCCGCCGGATTGACGAAGTTGACCAACTCGATTTGCCCGACATTCTGAGGTTCACGCGCATTGCCCACTAGAACGCTCACCTGTCCGGTCGCCGAAATATTCACCGCCGAAGCGTTAGGAGGAATCACGATTTGCGGTTGCAACGAGTGCCCGTTCTTATCGACGATCTGCCCTGCGGGATCTTTTTTGAACTGTCCATCGCGCGTGTAGCCGATTTGGCCATCGCTCATTTGAATCGGAAAAAAACCCGAGCCCTCGATCATCAGATCGAGAGGATTCTTGGTGATCTTCGCCGCGCCGATGTCGAAATCTTTCTGTGTTCCCGCGGTGCGAACGCCCAGACCGGTTTGCACCCCGGTCGGTGAGATCGCGTTCAAGCCCGAAGCGGCGCCCGGTTCCTTCATCGTCTGATACATTAGGTCTTCGAACTCGGCGCGCGACTTTTTGAATCCCGTCGTCGAGACGTTGGCCATATTGTTCGAGATCACATCCATGTTCGTCTGTTGCGCGGCCATGCCCGTGGCGGCGGTGTTCAATGACTTCAGCATCCCTTATCCTCCCACGATCGATTCAAAATCAGCCCGCACCATTGAGTTTGGAAACGTCGTTGACTGTTTTCGCCAACATCTGGTCATACGCCTGAATACCTTTTTGCGTGCTTTCAAAGACCCGAGTCGCCGCGATCATCTCGGTCATCTCGCGCACCGGATTCACGTTGCTTGTTTCGATGAAACCTTGGTGAATCTTCGCTTCGTTTGCGATGGTCATCGCCGGATCGAGAGAGTCTTTAACTGTGTAGAGTGAGCTGCCGACTTTTTGGAGCGCATCTTTGTTGCCGACGTTCACGAGCGCGAGTTTCGCGACGCTTTGTCCGCCGTCGAAAATTTCGCCGTTGGCGGTGAACACGACATTCGCTCCCGAAACACGAATCTCTCGCGTCGCCGGATCTTGTCCCGCTCCGCCGTCGCGCAAAACCGCGTAGCCTTGTTTGGTGACCAGTCGACCTTCGCCGTCGACATTGAACGAACCCACGCGAGTCATGCGCACGCCCTGCGGCGTGAGCACTTCAAAGAGAGCATCGCCCTCGATGGCGACGTCGAGTTTGCCACCGCTCGGCTTGAGCGCTCCCTGCGTGAAATCGGTAAAGGTTCCGTTGGCGTCGACGTAAGCTTTGTCGCCGCCCTGAACATCGTAAAAAGATTCGATTGAAGCCGGAATCCGCGGCACCGTGATTGTTCCGGGTTCTTTTTCATACGCGGTCAAGTACTCGCGAAACAGCTGTCCGTCGCGTTTGAAGCCGGGCGTGTTTACGTTGGCGAGGTTGTTGGCGATCGTATCGAGGCGCGCGTTCTGCGCCATCGCTCCGCTCACCGCGGTGTAGATTCCTTTGCTCATCGTTCGAGCTCCTCCCGTTGACGTCCGCCTCGACTGGGCTCGACTTTCCGACTCATGCTGAGTCCGAAAAATCCGGCTCCATATAGAGAAGAAGCAAAGCAAGTGCCACGGATTCCCACCTCGCGTTTTCAATCGCGCACTCGACTGCGACCAAAGAACTGATTTCGCCTCGAGCGAAAACAGGTCTCATGCTCGCACTCCAATCAGCCGAAACAGTGCGCCGATTCGAGCGGCGAACGCCGAGCCCCTCGGCACGAAGGTCGAGCGAGCGAACGTCAGCCGATTGACGTCGGCGTCAATCGGGTGGCGAGTTTGCGAATCACTAGACCGCTCGACACTCGCGCCCAGCCCTCGACCTCACGACTGTCGACCCTTTACGCATGGCCAACTAAAATGGATTGATGCGCGCTGGTTGGAATCGGATCGATGTAAGGCTATTTTGTTTATTCATGACTTCGGTCCTGAGCGCCGCTTGTCAGACCTCAACGGTCGCGCGCAAAGCACCACGCCCCTGGAATATTCCGGTGGTCCAAGCTCCAGGCGAAATGCACGGAGAAATCCACGGAGAGCTAACCCAGCTCACGACTCAACAGCTGCAGACCCAAGCTCTGCCGACAGAGCCACAGGAGACGGCGAATGCGGCGCCGGTTCCGCAGACCGTGGCTCCTGCTCCAGCAGCTGATGTTGCTGGAACGGCGACGGCAGCTTCGACAGCGTCCGTTTCTTCGTCGGTCTCTGCGTCCGTGCCCCCGCCCCCATTGATGCTTGCCAAACGGGGCGCTCTTCCGCCCGTTACACCTGATGAGCCGTTAAAGCGTCTGAAGAGTTTCGAATTCTCACGTCTTGAACTTTCGAAACCGAACGAAACGCCTCTAATCTTCGATATTCCAGTGACCTATAATGAGCGCGTGCGCCAATGGGTGCGCTATTTCCAAACCGAAGGTCGCGTGACATTTAAGAACTGGCTCGAGCGTTCGGCACGTTTTCTGCCAGTTCTGCAGTTCGAACTCTCGCGCGCGGGATTGCCGCAGGATCTGGTTTATGTCGCGATGGTCGAAAGCGGTTTTGTTTCAAGCGCCGTCAGCCATGCCGGCGCCATGGGCATGTGGCAATTCATCGGCCCGACCGCGACTCGCTACGGTCTCAGGATCGACTGGTGGATCGACGAGCGAAAAGATTTTCTCAAAGCCACGCGCGCCGCCATTCGCTATATGACCGACCTCTACCAACAGTTCAGCTCTTGGTACTTGGTCGCCGCGAGCTACAATATGGGTGAAAACGGTGTGCGTCGCCTGATCCAAAGGCACGGCACACGCAACTTCTGGGAACTCGCCGATCGCGGAGTCCTTCCGCAAGAAACGCGCGATTACGTTCCGAAAATCATCGCCGCGATGCTGATTTCAAAGGCGCCGGCCCTATACGGCTTTCGCGAGCTTGAATACCAGATGCCGCTCTCTTATGAGTCGGTCAATGTTCCGGGCGGGACCGACATCGTCAACCTGGCCAGCTATCTCGGCGTCAGCGAACGCTATCTGCGCGATCTGAACCCCGAACTCCTCAAAGGATTTGTCCCGGCCGGAGTTCGCGGTCATTCCATTCGCGTACNNCGCGTACCCAAAGGTTCCATGTACGAAGTCTCGCAATACATTCGACTCCAGGCGAGAAACGACGACGGCATATCCGCGGCGAACTGATTTCACTCTTTCGACTGCGAGCTAGACAGAGACCGCGAAAAGGTGCGAGAAGAACGCCATGAAATCCCCGGCACTCATCGTTCAAAAATACGGCGGAAGCTCGCTCGCGACACCCCAGCAGATTCAAGACGTCGCCGATCGCATCGCCGCTCTTCACAAAGCCGGGCATCCGCTGATCATCGTGGTCAGTGCGATGGGCAAAACCACCGATCAGCTTCTCGAACTCGCTTACAAAGTCAGTCGCACCCCCGACCGCCGCGAACTCGACATGCTTCTCACCACAGGCGAGCGCGTGAGCATGGCGCTGATGAGCATGGCTTTGAACGATCGCGCGATTCCCTCGATCAGTTTCACCGGCAGCCAAGGCGGCGTCTTCACCGATGAGCTCCATTCCAACGCTCGCATCATCGATATGAAACCGATCCGCGTCGAAGCCGAGTTGAAAAACGGACACGTCGTCGTTCTCGCCGGCTTTCAAGGTGTTTCGCCGCGAACAAAAGAAATCACGACACTCGGTCGCGGTGGATCCGACACGACGGCCGTCGCGATGGCAGCACACTTCAAAGCTGAGCGCTGCGAGATTCGCAAAGATGTCGACGGTGTGCACTCGGCGGATCCGAACGCGATCCGCGGCACGTCGCATCTGCCGCACCTGCACTATCGCGCGCTCTTGGACATGACTTATTGGGGAGCCAAAGTTCTTCACTATCGCAGTGTTGAGCTCGCGGCTCTGATGGAAATCCCGGTTCTCGTCGCCCTCGCCCACGGCGAAGGCGCTAGCACTCTGATCGATGGAGAAGCGAAAATGTACGAACAGGCCCGCATTCTATCCGTGAACTCGCATAAAGATGTGCGCTGGTTGAAAGTAAAACGCGCGACTCTGGCCGAATCTTTCGCCGACCTGAAGCGCGAATTGGATGCCGCCGATTTGCCGCTACCGCAGTTTCTCGACAGCGAAACTCACAATGGCCACTGCATGCTTTTGATCACCTCGCCGCAAGAGACACTGGATGCAATCACGTCGCTTGCTGCCAAAAATCCTGTCTTCGAGATTCACTCGCGCGCTTTGGCGAGTGTCACCGCGACCTGCCAGGGGGCATTCGCCTCGCCCCTTCCCGGCGAGATCGCGGCTCAGCTGAGCGGCGCCCGCATCGGGATTCAAAAAATGATCTTCGGCTCCATGAGCTTGACCGTGATCGTCGAAGCCGGCGAGCGCGAAAAAGCCATTCAGGCCATTCACGACATGCGACCTTCGTGAGAACTCTTTCAAAACGATTCCATTCGTCCGGACGATCTCGACGCTCCATCCTGCGCCGAAAAACGGCGCGCGATTGGAATCTTTCTACCCATCTCGAAGCACGCGATTCCCTATGATAAATTCGCCCCACGTTTCGTCCAGGATCGGGCGATTCGAACTGGAACCGAAGGGGCTCGGAAAATGTTCGAATTCAGAGGTCAACAAAGATTGTTGCCACGATTCACGCTAGCCGTGCTGGCGATGGTGCTGCTCGCCCCGTTCATTGGGACCGAGGCCGCTCCGGGCCGCGCTCCCGCACAAAACTCACAGCGCATGGAAACTACGCAGGCTCCGCAGAGCGCGCCGCTGGGATTGATCAATCGCTCGTTTGCGCGCGTGCAAAGCGCTTTCGCCATCCAATTGGAATCGCAAAGACTGAGCTATCGTTCATTGAATCCGCAAGATCACTCGGGCTCCGAAGTCGCCAAAGAGCGCGCGATCGAAGATCTGCTGCTCAATATTTCTGGCGGCTCAAGCGAAGCGCGCGTTCAAGATCTCGCGCCGATCATTGCGGGTGAGTCTTCGCTTAAGCCTACGTTCGAACGTTTCGCGCGCGAGCTCACTTCATCTCGTTCAATCGACACGAGTGCCGGCGCTGATTCGTTGACCGCACTTGTCGCGGCCATCAAAGCCGCGCTCTCTCGTTCCGATGTGCAATTGCATTCGGCGCGCTTGATCGAAAAATCGGCCACCGCTCGCGTTCTGATTTTGTCGGATGATGAAACCAAAGAGTTCGTCGTCCTCAGCCTGCCGGGGCGCTGAGTGCTGTTTCAGAATTTCGCAGAGCCCATTGAGCCTGAGCCGCCGGAGCCCATCGAGCCGTCGCCGACTGAGCCGCCGCATCCAGAGCCACTGCCGCAGCCGTCGGTTCCGCAACCTGAGCCAAAACCCTTGTCATGGCTGAAAACCTGATCGGAATTGACCCCCGGCCCCATCGCCACGATCCAGCGATCGTCGAGCCCGAGAATTTTATAAGTGGAAACGTCGTCGAGATCCTCGACTGAGAACTCAAACGACCCTTTTTCTGATTCAGGGTTGGGCTTGTCTGGAGAATCTTTCTTTTCGCTCACGGCCTATCCAGGGTGTCGAGGCTCAAAAACAGAATCAATGCGCAGTGCACCTTCAAAACTTAGCCGAAGCCATACCGTCGCCGGCGCAGCCGCCGCAACCCGAGCCGCCGCCGCCGCCGTCACCGGTTCCGCAACCGGAACCAGAACCTGAACCGCCCGAGCCATCGGCATCAGCACAACCACCATGAGCATAGGCATCGAATACTCGTTTGGCTTGCGGAGCCATGGCCACGATCCAGCGGTCATCGAGTCCGAGAATTTTATAAGTGGACACGTCGTCGAGATCCTCGACAGATAACTCAAACGACCCGGTTTTGGATTCCGGATTCTGGTTGGCTGGGGCTTCTTTCTTTTCACTCACGCTCGATCAGGTTACCCGGCAGGAATTCAGAATCAAGAGCGATGGCGCAAACCAGGCCAAAGTCCAATTATGAAAAACAAGGCCGCCTCAGCTTCTGCTGGGCGGCCTTGAATGAGTCTTTCTTGTTTTTTTATGAGAGCTCGCTCTCGTCCTCAGTGACCGGCGTCAGCACGACCTGGGCGCTTAGCGGCTGCAGGTGGGGGAACCGCTTTGCCATTGGCCATTTTTCCGGAGACCGGAGCTGCCGTTTTCTTTTCGTCGACAGCTTTTTTAAGAGCTTCTTTGCCCGTGCTCTCGCTTTCATCCGCTGCGAGCTCCTTCTTTTCTTCGTCACTCATTGTGGTCGCCGAAATCACGCCGATCTTATTGAGTTCAAAGACCTTGCGCTTGAGTTCTTCGGCGATGTGCTTGTGTTCTTTCAAGAACTGCTTCGCCTGATCGCGTCCCTGACCCATGCGCTCGCCGTTGTAGCTGAACCATGCGCCGGATTTCTCGACCAGTTCGTACTTGGTCGCAAGATCGAGCATATCGCCTTCAAACGAAATACCTTCGCCGTACATCAGATCGAATTCGACCTTGCCGAACGGGGGCGCCATTTTGTTCTTCACGACTTTGACCGCCGTGCGGTTGCCGACCACGTCTTCGCCATTCTTGATGGCGCCGATGCGGCGAACATCGAGACGAACGCTGGCGTAAAACTTGAGCGCGTTACCACCAGTCGTGGTTTCAGGGTTACCGAACATCACGCCGATCTTCATGCGGATCTGGTTGATGAAGATGACCAGGGTTTTGCTGCGGCTGATCGCGGCCGTCAGTTTGCGCAGAGCTTGCGACATCAAGCGCGCCTGTAGGCCCATATGGCTATCGCCCATCTCGCCTTCGATTTCCGCTCGCGGCGTTAGCGCCGCAACCGAGTCGACGACCAAGACGTCGATCGCTCCCGAACGCACCAGAGTTTCGGTGATTTCGAGCGCCTGCTCGCCAGTGTCCGGCTGCGAGATCAAAAGGTCTTCGGTATTCACGCCGAGTTTGCGCGCATAACCGACATCGAGTGCGTGCTCGGCGTCGACGAACGCCACCACACCGCCCTGCTTTTGAGCTTGGGCAATAGTGGTCAAAGCCAGAGTTGTTTTACCAGAGCTTTCCGGACCGTAGATCTCGACGATTCGACCGCGGGGAAGACCGCCGATGCCGAGGGCGATGTCCAAACTCAGCGCACCTGTGCTGATAGCAGAGATGTCTTTGTACAGGCTTTCATTGCTGCCCAGGCGCATGATCGAGCCCTTGCCGAATTGCTTCTCGATCGCGGAAACCGCGAGTTCGAGCGCTTTGGCTTTCTCGCCGGCAGTCCCGCCAGCTTTGCCATCCATTTTCGCTTCGGACTTGGAATCGGGTCTTTCGGACGTTCGGATAGACATTATGTCTTCCCTCCAATTTTGTTGTTCAGGCCGCTTTTCCATACGAACCTGATGGTGGTTTCAGTCGCTGTAGTTCCATGTGTAAGTTGAGTGTAAGTCACCGTCAACGTCTTTTTCCGCTCTTTGCCTTCTTCAGGACCTTGAGCCGTTCGCCGCTCGAAAAACCTAACTCATACATCAGCATCTTCAAGGCGAATCCCGCCGAGCGCCGTTGAATCTCGCGCCGCGGGCCTTTGAAGCGTCTCCGCGTCACTCTATCAACTCCCGGGCCAAGGATCGCGAAGCACACGGTGCCCACCGGCTTGTCCGGCGATCCGCCGCCCGGACCGGCAATACCCGTGATCGCCACCGACCACGTCGAATTGAATTTCTCTCGCGCGCCCTCAGCCATGCGCCGAACCACAGGAACACTGACCGCGCCGTGCACTTGCAAAAGTGTGGCGGGAACCCCCAGCAGTTTTTCCTTCGAAGCATTCGAATAAGTGATCATCGCACCCATATAGACACGCGAAGCTCCCGACACCCGAGTCACCATCGCCGACAGCACTCCGCCTGTGCAGCTCTCGGCGAAACTCAAAGTTTGTCCCCGCTCCGCCATGCGCCCGAGGGCCGCCACCACCCAGGGATGTCCGTCCGCCTTAGCCGCCAAGCTGCACTCCTAACCAAGCTGTCTTTGTATAGATGATTTGCAAAATCACATTCGCCGCGAGCCCCGCCGCGACATCGTCGAGCACGGTTCCAAGTCCGCCCTTCACGCGCTGGTCGATCGTCCGGATTGGAAACGGCTTTAGAATATCGAAAACTCGAAACATGACAAACGCCGCCGCGAAACTCTGCCAAGTATTCGGCAGCCAAGTGAAGGCGATAACGTAGCCAACCACCTCATCGATGACGATCTCTGAAGGGTCGTGACTTTTTGTCAATCGCTCATGGAGTTCGCAAACAAGGGCTGCGAAAAAAATCAAAAGAACCGCGAGCAAGAGATAGCCGATCGGCGACACTCGCAGCATCAGCCACACCAGCGGCAGGCCGAGCAAAGTGCCAAAAGTACCGGGCATAAACGGGATTTTGCCCAGGTAGAGTCCAGTCGCTAAACCTTCGATGATTCGCTGCCTCACGCACTGCACTGTGCCCCGATAAAAACAGGTCGTCAAAGGTCGGTCATATTTTTCGGGACTTTTTCAGAAGCGCTGCTTCTGAGAGCAAAGGCCCCAGCCCCGGACTCGACACGCCTGATCAACGGCCCATAAACTATTGTGAGACCTATTGTTCCGCAAACGCGCCAGCCGGAGTGAACGCCGTGACCTTGAATGAGATCCTTGCCTTGGCCTTAAAAAAGGGCGCCAGCGACGTTCATCTCAAAGCTGGCTTAGTTCCGGTGGTTCGTCGCCATGGCAAACTTCGCCCTCTCGAACAAGGAGCTCCGCAGCTCACCAGCCAAGCGATCGAAGATATGGCCAATTCGATTCTCGACGAACACCAACGGGCGATTTTCGCTGAGGCTAAAGAGGTCGACGTCGGTTACGGCGTGACCGGACTCGGACGCTTTCGGATCAATGTCTTCCGTCAGCGCGGTTCCGTGCGCATGGTGATTCGAAACATCCCGTTCACTGTACCTTCGCTCGACGAGCTGGGTCTGCCTGCGATCATCAAGAAGATCGCGGGTGCCGAACGCGGCCTCGTTCTCGTCACCGGCATCACGGGTTCAGGTAAGTCTTCGACTTTGGCCGCGATCATCGACCACATCAATAATTCGCAGAACGCGCACCTGCTCACCATCGAAGATCCGATCGAGTTCCTGATTCGAGATCGCAAGAGCATCATCTCGCAGCGCGAACTCGGGCTCGACACCACCACGTTCAGCACGGCTCTGCGCGCGGCCCTTCGCCAAGATCCCGACGTGATTCTGATCGGTGAGATGCGCGACCGCGAAACCATCGAAATCGCGATGACCGCTTCAGAAACAGGTCACTTGGTGCTTTCAACCCTGCACGCCGTCGACGCCAAAGAGGCCGTGAACCGCATTCTTGCGGTCTTTGAGCCCCACCAACAGGATCAGATTCGCCGTCAGCTCGCCTCGGTCTTGAAAGCCGTGATCAGTCAGCGCCTGGCGCGGCGCAAAGACAAAACTGGTTTTGTTCCAGCAGTCGAGGTTCTAATCAATAACCAGCGCATCCGCGAGATGATCGAAGACGCCGACCGCACCAAAGACATCAATATCGCCATTGAAGAGAGCAAAGACACCTTCGGCATGCAGTCTTTCGATCAAAGCTTGATGGAACTTCTCGCTCAGGATTTGATCGACTATGATGAGGCGCTGAGCCTAAGCTCGCATCCCGAAGACTTCCAGCTCAAAGCGGCCGGAATTTCCGAGGGCAGCTGGCACGGCAACGAAAAACTGCGCGATCACGTGCGCAGCCAATGGGACTCAACAGGTAGCCTCGAGATCGCAAAGGACGAAGATGACGACTGACGAACGAGATATCGGAACCAAGCGCCGGCGCGGATTTCGCGCTCGACCGGCGCGCGGTTCCGAACACTCGTCGGATGTTTCAGACTCGCTCCTCGATCGCCCCGCTCGCAAACCCGCCCGCCACCGCATCATGGACATCATCGCCCGACGCGATCATTCGGAGCTCGAGATCCGGCGCAAGCTCGAAACCGCCGAGTACTCGAGCGAAGAAATCGANGACGCGATCGAGTTCGCCAAAGAGAGTCGTTGGCTGGCAGCGCCTCCGGAGCTCGCGCGCCGCGTGGCGACCACCCTCGATCGCAAGCGCAAAGGGCATCGCTTCATCAACCAATTCTTGAAAGCCAAGGGCTTACCGCCCGTCGAAAAGGACGCCGAAACCGAGATCGAAAAGGGCCGCGCCCTCGTGCGCTCGAAACTCGGTTCGAAACTAGAGGGGAAATACGAGGGCGAACTGGCCAAGGGCATCCGAATCGACTATGAAGATCGTAAGAAGATTCATCGCCTCCTCGCCAATCGCGGTTTCGACGACGAGACCATTCGAGCGGTGATCGAGAGCCTAAAAAAACCGGCACTTTAAGGAACTAGTTAGGGACGATTATGAAGAGTCGCGAAATTCGTCAGCTGTTTATCGATTATTTTAAAAAGCACGGTCATCGACCTGTTGCGAGTTCCAGCCTCGTTCCCGAAAACGACGCGACACTGCTCTTTGCCAACGCCGGCATGAACCAATTCAAGAACGCGTTTCTGGGTTTAGAAAAGCGCGACTACACGCGCGCGGTCACTTCGCAGAAGTGCGTGCGGGCGGGCGGCAAACACAACGATCTCGAGAACGTCGGTCACACGGCTCGTCACCACACGTTTTTTGAAATGCTCGGCAATTTCTCGTTCGGCGATTACTTCAAGAAGGACGCGATTCACTTCGCTTGGGATTTGCTCACTCGCGAACTCCAGATTCCAAAAGATCGACTCTACGTCACCGTCTTTCAAGACGACGACGAAGCCGCCGACATCTGGCACAAACAAGAAGGTGTCGCGAAAGAGCGCATCTATCGCTTCGGCGAAAAAGATAATTTCTGGCGCATGGGCGATACGGGCCCTTGCGGACCTTGCAGCGAGATTTTTTACGACCATGGCCCCGATGCCGATGATCCGACAAATCCCTCGAAGATGGGCGGCGACGGCGATCGTTATGTCGAAATCTGGAACAACGTCTTCATGCAATTCAATGAAGACGCGAGCGGCCGCCATCCCTTGCCGAAGCCCTCGGTCGACACCGGAGGCGGACTCGAGCGCTGGGCTGCGGCTCTGCAAGGTAAACCGAATAACTACGACACTGATTTGTTTCAGCCGATCATTCAGAAGGCCGCGACGCTTTCGAAGAAAGAATATGTTTCGGATCTAAAGACGCTCGCGAAAAACAAATCTCTTCGCGAATCAGTGGCGGCGATGCGGGTGGTGGCCGATCACTCGCGCGCGACCGCGTTTTTGATCGCCGACGGAGTGATGCCTTCGAACGAAGGCCGCGGCTATGTTCTCCGTCGCATCATGCGCCGGGCGATTCGCTATGGGCGCACGCTCACGGATGATCCGAGTCTGTTCGTGCAGACGATTGGCGTGGTGATTCAAGAGATGAGCGACTTTTATCCCGAGCTCAAGCGCAGCCGCGACTTGATCACGACGACTGTGACTGACGAGATCTCGCGCTTCTTGGCGACTCTCGATCAGGGTACGGCAATCTTGAATGACGAGCTCGCAAAACTCTCGGGCCGCGGTGTGAAGACAATCAGCGGCGATGTGGTTTTCCGCCTGTACGATACGTTCGGATTCCCGGTCGATCTCACGCGTCTGATGGCGGTCGAAAAAGGTTTCGCGATCGACGAAGACGGCTTTATGAAAAACATGGAGGGCGCGCGCGAGAAGGCGAAGTCGTCTTCTAAGTTCAAAGCTCTGAGTGCCGATGCCGCGCACTTAGTGAAACTCTCGAATGAAGCGCGCGACAAGCACGGCGCGACTCTGTTTGCCGGGTACACGACGACCAAAGCTTCGGGTGTCGCGAAGGTTCTATCGAATGGTTACGAAACGAAGTCTGAACTCAAAGCTGGCGATGCCGGCATTGCGATTTTCGATAAAACTCCATTCTACGGCGAGAGCGGTGGTCAGATCGGCGATCAAGGCGAAGTGCGCTCGAACTCGGGCGCCGTCCTCGAAGTCGTCGATTGCACAAAACAAAACGATGTTCACCTGCACCATGTGCGCGTGATCGAAGGCACACTCAAAGTCGGCGACAGCTGCGTTTTGCAAGTCACCGATTCGCGCCGCAGACAAACAGCGGCCAATCACTCGGCAACACATCTTCTGCACTCGGCCCTGCGCAAAACTCTGGGCACGCACGTCACTCAAGCGGGTAGCTTGGTCGACGCCGATCGCCTGCGCTTCGATTACACCCACAATAAGCCGCTCACCGAGCAAGAGATCACGCGAATCGAAGAACTCGTGAACGAAGAGATCTCAAAGCAAATCGACGTCAACACCGCCGAGATGGAACACCAGGCGGCGATCGAGGCCGGAGCGCTCGCGCTCTTCGGCGAAAAATACGGCTCGCAGGTGCGGGTGGTGAAAATGGGTGAGTTCTCGACCGAACTCTGCGGCGGAACTCACGTGCCGAACACGGCGATGATTCGCTTGTTTAAAGTCGTCAGCGAAAGCGGTGTTTCGGCCGGCATTCGCCGCATCGAGGGCATTACCGGCGACGGCGCGTTTCAGTTCATGCTTCGCAACACGCACGAAAACCAGCGCGCGCGCTCGGCCGCGGGTTATCAAGAGAGTTGGACTCAGTATCTCAACAGCGAAGCCACGGGAAAGAACGCTTCGGTCACCGACTGGATCGAGCACGCGAAGATGACGATCAAGGGGCTTGAGCGCGAACTCAAGAGTGCCAAGGGTTCAGCGATCGACATCGACTCGATGGTGAAATCAGCTAAGTCTTTCAACGGTGGCAAACTCGTCACCGCAGTTCTCGAGATGGACGATCGCCAGCTCTTGAGCGATATCTCCGACAAAATCAAAGACAAGATCCAATCTGGTGTTGTGGTCCTCGTTGGCAAAGGCGACGGCAAACATCCGATCATCGTCGCAGTTTCAAAAGACCTCACGAAGTCGCTGAGCGCGGGCAAGATTCTCGGCGAAGTCGCTGGAGTCCTGAAAGGCAAAGGCGGCGGCCGCCCCGATTTCGCGCAAGGCGCAGGCGAAGACCTGAGTGGGTTAAGCGAAGCGTTCAAGAAAGCCGCCGCGATCGTCGGGGCGTAGGTACCCGCTCCTTTTTCTCGAAGCGGTGCTTCATGGAATCAGTTTTCGGCTCTCAGCCGATCGCAAACCGCATACGAAGGCTGCGGAGCCGTACCATCTTGACCTCTGATCCACATGTAGGGAAAGACTCCATCCTGTGTACGCATCATCGCGATTTCAAAAGTCTGAATTGTGCCCCGAGTGACGTTGCTGATTTTGATACTTCGGCCAGGAAAAGTCCTATCCGCGTAAGGCTGAACAGTATCGCCGGCCAGAAAGCCTTCAGTTTTCGTTAGCATATATTCGCCGTTGAGCGCGAAGAAATAGATCGCTACGCCGGCAACGCCACCACGCGATTCTTCAACCAAGTAGGTTTCGAAGACTGCGGCGCCGTTTGAGCCACCACCCGCGCCGCACCAGACTGCATTTTTGCCACGGAAGTCAGGGAAATTTGGCTCGATCGGCAGCGTTGAGTAAATCCTACCGATCACACCACGGGCTTCGTCGGAGTTGAACTTGAGTGGCGTCTTTTGAAATTCGCGCGACCTCAAATAGGCGATCTCATGGTAAACAAGCGACGCCTTTGCCTGGTCGCTCATCTGATTCCAATACTCGCGGTCGGTATAGATCTTTCCATCGTCAACGTAGATAGCGATCTGCACAAACTCGCAGCCAATCGGAAGTGAAGGCAAAGTTGCATCCTGCGTGAAAGCCAAACGCCGCCCTTCTGCGATGAACACTTGCCGATCGAAAAATGCCGCCTTAACTCTATCGAGAATCTGCTGGTCGGTGACCGGAGTCGTCCAGTACGGTTGAGTTTGCTTAACGTAGGCGAGCGCGCCATCGATGATCTCTTGATCAAGCGACGACTGCTCTGGCTTCAACTTTAAGCGAGAGATGTGGACTGCCTCCCACAAGTCGAGAGTCGTGACGCTTGAGCCACACTTGACGCCTTTGCCGCCGCCGCCATTACTCGTACCTTCGCTTTTCAATGGCGTACGTTGAAACTGGCTTTCACCGCTGTTCTTGGGTGAACCTCCACAAGAGAGTAGTAAGAGAGCTAAGAGAAACAAAGTCGGTCGCATCGTGTTCTCCTTCTTCCCACATTATTTGCTGATTTAGAAAATCATTGCCTAGATTAACTTTCTAAACTAATTGATCTCTAGTTTAGTAAATCCTAAGTTTCAAGCTGGCGGACCTTGGAATCGATCTACGAATACAGTTCCTATCGCGAGTACCTTAATGAACGACTCGGAGCAGGCGCGCGGCTGGGCCTCAAGAAAAGGGCAGCGGAAGCACTTCGAGTTCATACGACATTGATCTCTCAGATTCTCAGCGGCACATGTGAGATTTCGCTCGAACAAGCCGAAAACATGAATTCGTTTCTCGGCCATACCGATGAGGAGAGCGATTTCTTTCTGTCACTCGTGTTAAAGGAACGCGCCGGCACCAAGCATCTCAAACGGCGCTTCGAACGCCGCCTCGCCGAGCAGAAATCCCTGCACTTGAATCTCACGAAGCGGATGCGCGACCGCGCCAAGATCGACGAAGATGAGCGCGAGAAGTTTTACTCGACCTACCTTAACGGCGCGATTCACGTCCTTGTCTCGATCCCCGAGTACCAGACCCGCGAGGCTCTGGGACAAGCTCTTGGAGTTCCGCTGAAAAAAATCAATGAGGCTATTGCGTTTCTTATGAGTATTGGCCTCATTCGCGAAGCCGATGGGCGGATTGAACCCGGCACGCATCACGTTCACCTCGGTTCAGAGGCTCCGCAAATCGTGCGTCATCACTTGAACTGGCGACTCAAGGCGATGGAGCGAATCGGCGAATCCGCCTCAAGCGACTTGCACTATTCAGTCGTTGCGAGCCTCAGTGAAGCGGATGTGCAAAAGATCAAAGAGATGCTTCTTAAGAATCTCTCGACCGTCTCGAAAGTCATCGCGGCTTCGAAAGAAGAGACTGCATATGTTTATTGCTTCGACTTTTTCGAACTGATTCCGCGTTGACCATCACAGTAAGGTACGCCCATTTTTTTCATATCATGGGCGCTTCTTCACGGCCTCTGCTCAGCCAGCCCCGTGCAACCCATTTGAGATGTACCGGCTGCGATGGGCATCACGTAATGGCAGGTGCCATTGTAACGCGTAACCAAGGCGAGGGTCCAAACCGTCAGTGCGTGATCGCCTGGCTCGAACGCGATCGTCGTCGGACATCCACCTAGTCTCACATCCGACATGAAAACCATCGGTTGTGAGTGAATCTTGCCGTTTAACTTGCAAGCCACTTCCGCCATTCCGGGAGTGGAAATCAGCAACACCGCCGGAACCAGAACACCGTTTAGAATTTTGAGAGAGCGCATTTCGATCCTCCAATCGACTTCGATTATTAATTTCGATGACGGGGTCAATCTAAAGTATTTACCTTCAGGATTCGAGAGCCACGCGACAAGCGAAAATCATAGTGTTGCCAGCGAGGGAAACAGCGTGACGCAATCTCGGCAAGCTGACTAAAACTTTGACGCTCGGAACTCTGTGCGCCCAGAGTTCGGCTTTTAGCTTGATGGGTAGAGGGTTCATACGTCTCGAGACATACGATTCGACTGTTCCCAGGAATATCGAACTCAAGCGCTCGCGGTCCTCACGGGCTCCCCGGCTCGCAACTCGAGAAGCGACAAACATAACCTGCAGTGCAATCGTCATTCGTATTGCATCCACCGCCACCGACCGAGTCATCGGTGCACATGCCGCGCACGCATCTGGAAAGACGACCACAGTCAGAGTCTCTTCGACACGTATTAGGTCCGTGAATCGAAACTCTAGACGTTCGTACACTCAGATCACATCAAGGCGGCGCGCCCGAAAGCCGAAACGGCCTTGATGTGTATCAATGGCAGAAAAGGCATTTCGCTCGCGATTCTGGTTCTCGCGCTCGGCCTTGGTCTCGAGGCGCGATGCCAGCTGAGCCAAGATGAGGCGAACTGGATGAGCAGGTCGAGCTTTCTTTCGTCCACAAACGCCAATCTCATGGAAGACGTCGCCCGCGGAGTCGATCGAGAGATGCTGTCGAATCCGGGCCGAAGACCCGTGATCGTAGTCGACATCGACGACACCATCATCGACGGACGCGAATCGGCGCGAGACGCGCTGAAAGAATGGCGCTCGCAAACCAGCGGCGCGAACGCCCCGAGCCAGGATGCGCGCGCCAAGCTCGCGAAGTACTTCGCAAGAAACCCGCGTCGATTCGCTGGCTCCTCGCCTTCCGAAATGGCGAAGAACCTCGGTATAGCCGCCGNNCGCCGATTCAGCCGACTTTAAAAATCTTCGCGATCACTTCTGGAGCCGCGTCTTCAGTGCTGAGTACGCGACGCGGGCCTACCCGATTTTTCCGGGCGCACGCGAAACGCTGACCGAGCTCCGCAAGCGCGGCGCGCGCATCATTTACCTCACCGCACGGCCCGAACAGAGCATGGCGGAAGGCACTCGCGAGATCTTGCGCAAAAACGGATTTCCGCTCGAATCTGACAGCGATGTGATTCTACGCAAAGACTCGACACCGACGTCGACGTTCAAACGCCTGGAACTTGAAAAGGTCAATGGCAAGGCGAGCGTGCTGGCGGTGATCGACAACAATGCCGAAGCGCTCGTTGAAATGCAGAAGGTCGCGAAAAAAACTACCATGATGGTTTTGATGGCGACCAAACTTGATCACCTTCCCGAGCAGCCGGCCACGGGGCTTTACAAAGCCGGCTCATGGACCGAATTCGGAGGCTCAAAGTCGTCTTCCAGCGAGTTCGTTTCCCGCCTGAGCGGTGCCGGAGGAAAACTGGCCGGCCGGCTCAGCGTCTTTCTCAATATCAGTGACGGCATCAAGCACACTCAGGAGCGCGACATCATCGCCGCGATTCAAAAAGGCGAGTGCCCGAGTTGGATCTTTTCAAGCACCGATCGCGCCTTCGAACTCTACGGCGCTTTGGATCTGTCGATCGTGTCCGCGATCGCGGCGAAGTGTAAGAACCAGGGCGCCGCGACCGATTTCGCGAGATTTCACGAGCCGATCGCCGCAGACAAAGGTCATGGAATCACACAAGGCATCTGCAACAAGGACGGCTCGATTCGCCTGGTTCATCGCAACGGCACCCACACCAAGATTCGCTTTCGCTCGGCGAGCGCGGTCGCATCGATCGAGACCGTCTCATCCGATATGAGCTTCACGGGTGACCCGGTGCCGCCGCCGTCGGACCTGAGCCCAGCGGAGATAGCAAGATTTGTTTATACGCCCGACTCGTCGGCGCGGACCGCGCGCGCGGGAATAGTGAAGATGTCGCTCACTGAAAAAACCGGCAAAACCTCTGAGCGCTCCGAATCCTATCTGAGCTTCGCCGCCCGCGTTTCGTGCGCGCATCAAGATCAGGCTTGCCAAGCCGACCAACTGCGCCTTGCCACGGAATCTGACGACGACACGACGACATCCCGCACACCGTTCGGCGCGAACTCAGGCCCAGCGGTTTTTGATGCCGCCTCTTCTCTTTCGGCGGCGAAACTCTTGCTTCTCGCCAACCGCGAAGCCTCTGTATCGTTCGAAGAATTCTGCTCTCGCGTTTCGGGAAAACCCGCACCGAAGGATGTCTTGTTTCCCGAGGGCTCGGCCGGAGAAGCTGATTCGCGACGCGGGAATTCGCTCTCTCAGTAGAAAAAGCCTGGACACGAAGTTCCTTTAATCAAAATTTTCGTCGATGAAGGTAAATCATGGCGACACCGATCGGCGCCATTGTGAAAAGAAAATGTCGGCCGATCATCCACTGAAATCCGAGAAGCATGAGCACAAGCTGCGGAAAAATAATTAAAAACAAAGTGCGGTTGACCAATAAGAGCGGAGACAAGAGCTCAAGCCCCATCGTGTGCCAGCTGAGATATTGCGAGAATCCACTCTCGACAATAAAGTTCGACAAGGGCGGAAGCGAAGCTGGCTGGACTTCAGAAAAGAGCTGGCGCTTGAGAACCTGCGCCACCGAATCGCTCGCCGCCCACTGCCACCCATCCACCACTAGCTTGTGAATCGCGGCCAAGAAAAATATCAAAACGCCATAGAACGAAAGAAAGCGAATCGGCCAAGCTGCAGCGGATTTAGCGACCGCCATGACACCGAGGCCGATCGTGGTCACCGCATCGGCCTTCATCAAAAATCCGTAGTTATAACGTATGCCAAAAATATAAAAGCAGCCGAAAAACGCCGCCCATTTGCAGACGGCCCAACCTTTAAATGCAGCCCCTATGAGCGCTGCGGCCGCCAAGAAATAGACGATGCTGATCAGCCACACATCCGGCATCGGAACCGGAAAAAGGCGAAAGAATCCTCGAGGACTAAAAAACTCGATAGGAAAGATGAAGTTACTAAAAGCGTAGTGAACCGTCAGATAAGGCAGCACCGCGAGATAGAAACCGCGACGAAAGCTTTGGGCATCTCGATCAGAAATTGGCGCGAATAAAAGTCGGTTTAGTAATTGATTGAACATGAGTGCAATATCTCGCTTCCCAGATTAGACAATCGCCCCGGCCCTAGCTTCCATCTTTGCCGGCGCAGATGAACATGATTGAGACCGCGGAATGACTCGGTCTTGCTTATCCACTTCGACATATGCGCGCAGAATGCGTTCGAATCTTTCGCATGAACAAACTTCTCGCGCAAAACCTGCTGAATCTGCGTGGGACCAAAAGGCGCGATGATGCTCGTCAAAGGCAGGCGCATCACCGGGCCGTCTTTCGTTCGCCCTTCAATTTGAAAAAACGAGAACTGGTGATGGGCCGTATTGACAAACATATTGTAGCGAACAAAGGGCCAAGTTTCGAAGCCCAGCTGCGCGGCAAGGGTCCACAGTACAATCAACGCACAAACCGCGGCGCCCCGGTGCCGCTCTGAAATCGACGAAAGCTTCATTGATCAATCGTGCCATTTTGAAAGAGGCGAGCACAAGAGTAAGCGCCGGCGCGCAGGCCATTGGCCGAGGAAGACTCAAACCCATGAAGCTGTCTTCTCGATTTGAGCCAATCGGTGTGCCACCTGCCCCACCCGATACGAGATTTCGGGTGCGGCGCGGAACTCTGTACATACAGAGTTCAATCGCCACTGGATTGACGGCCAAATTCAAGGATTGATTTTCCGACGACACTTTTTCGGGTTGGCCACGCCCGCCATTTCTTGAACTTGTTCGAGTCGATCAAGGCCGGCATTTTCGCTCGCGACCAAACGTGCGACCCATGTCAGATCGCCAGTTGCCCAAGCGGTACAGATTTTCACGGCTGCACTCCGCGCCAGTTTGCCGGTTTTGTCAGAGAGCTTTAAGTCGTTATTTAACTGACGATCCACATAGCGATTGAGATCGTCAACAGCGCGAATCTGTTCCGTCCACACCGAGTAGCAGGGATCGCCGTTACAAGTGTAATTGTAGGCGTTAATCACGCCCCTCAATCTCTTCTGAAGAGTTTCTTCCGAAAAGACCGGTTTGGCCGAAGGCTTGATCGCCAGTTTCTTGATGAGCTGATCTTCGAGAAACGCCGTGATCTGACTTGAAAGTGCATAATTTGAATCGTCAGAGTTGGGCTTTTCAAATCCCGCGAGTGTCGCGAACTCGTGATGAGTGATGCGATATTGAACCGGATCATTCTCAGGATTTTTCAATCCAGAATAAAATTTCGTAAGATCGCACTGAATGCGGTTCACCTTTTCGTTTGCATCATAGAAGTTCACGCACTCTTTCGCCTTACCGCCGACTTCAACGGGGTAGCCCTCGTCGCCAGGACCGACACATGTCACTCGGAAGTTCGAGAGAGCCGCGATCATCTGAGTCGCGTAACCTTCTGGCGAAACCTCGCCGAGCTTAAGACGTGCGTGTCCGTCATTTGCAATCCAGTGTTTGATGTCGGACGCAATCGCCTTAAAGCGCAACTCGCAGCGATCGCCGCCGCCTTTGTCTCCGGTACCGACCGCGTGGGCCATGGGCGCAAACAGGCCAGTCGCCGTACAAATGATCGCCAGAGCCAGCGCCTGGGCTGTGAATAGGTTCGCTTTCATTTTCATACTCCTTCGTAAGATCAAAATATGTGCCTATATTACGGAGCTTAACGCGACACGATAGATTTATTTGGTGAAGTAGATCAATGAATGTAGACTAAATGGTAAATATTCCAATGAGGACCCATGGTCTCTATTTTCGAGTTCAATTCGTATCGCGACTTTATCCTGACGAGCTTCGAGAAGAGCCCAAAGAAAGGCCGCGGCCTCTCGCGCAGACTCGCGATGGCGATGAGCGTGCACACGACTTTCGTGAGTCAGGTTTTAAAGGGTCACAAGTCGTTCAACTCAGAGCAAGCGCTGCAAGTCGCCGATTTCTTGAATTTGAATGAGCTCGAGACTGAGTTTTTCTTGCTGCTCGTGCAATGGGATCGCGCCGGCACTCAGCAGCTGAAGCAGCATTTGCGAAAGCGCATCCATCAGCTTCAAGAAAAATCGCGCGATCTTCAGCATCGATTGAAGGCGGAAAAAAAATTGAGCGAAGAAGAGC
>FRDC01002706.1_pt1 | contig 20692 bp, 14 predicted proteins | sample 1106171 | NCBI WGS metagenome assembly FRDC01 (sample SAMEA3930566, study PRJEB13176) | freshwater metagenome | biome: Drinking water system; feature: drinking water; material: water | place: Singapore | collected 2014-12-20 | reverse complement strand
TCGCCGGGCCGTTGCCGTTCAGGATCGCCTGCCGCCGCTCAGGTGGTGCTCCAGAAGCCGGCCAGGGCGCGGCCGTCGGGGCTCGACCGGAGTTTCTCGAAGGCCCGCTCGCGGATCTGGCGGATCCGCTCGCGGGTGACGCCCATCAGGGCGCCGATCCGCTCGAGGGTCATCGCCTCGCTCCCCTCCTCGAGCCCGTAGTACAGGGCGAGGATCTTGCGCTCGCGCGGAGTGAGGTAGGTGCGGAAGACGCGGGTGATGAACTCGCGCATGAGCTGCATGTCGGTGCGGTCCTCGATCACCTCGCCGTGGTCGCCGGCAAAGCGCTCGCCGAGGGTGCAGGCCTCGCGGTCGGAGCGATCGATGGGGGCGTCGAGGGAGACCTCGGTGGCCGACATCTGCTTGGCCGAGCGCACCTGGTCGGGGGTCTCCTCGAGCAGGCGGCCGAGTTCGTGGTCGGTCGGGTCGCGCTTGAGCACCTGTCCGAGGACGGTCTCGGCGCGGGCCAGCTTGATGAGCTGGGAGTTCTGGTTGAGCGGGATGCGGACCGAGCGGGTCTGCTCGGCGAGGGCCTTGAGGACGGCCTGGCGCACCCACCAGACGGCGTACGAGATGAACTTGACCCCCTGGTCCGGGTCGAACTTCCGCACCGCCTTGAGCAGCCCCTCGTTGCCGATCGCCACCAGCTCGCTCAGGTCGAGGCCGTGCCCCTGGTACTTCTTCACGTACGAGATGACGAACCGGAGGTTCGCCGTGACGAGCCGCTCGGCCGCGGTCTCGTCGCCCTTCTGTGCCAGCCGCGCGAGGCGTCGTTCCTCGGCGGGGTCGGTGATCAATGGCAGCTTCTGGATGTCGTGCAGGTACTGGTCGAAGGCACCGGAGGGGGCGGAGCGGAAGAAGCCCTTCGAGGCCTTCGTCGGAGCCGAAGTCTGCATTGTTCCCGTACCGATTGAAGGTGCGCGTGCGAGGTGGCGCCCTGGGTGCTACGACTCGCCGGATGGCAGCAGGGGCGCCCACGATACGAGCGGGGGTTTTAGGCGTCAATAGCGCCTTTTTCGCGGCGCCTGCGTGGTGGTGTGATGACCGATGTAACTCGTTGCGGCGAAAGACTCTTGCCTCGGATCACGAACCACAAACAGACGGTGCTAGCGGCCGGCCAGGACCTCGTGCACCGCGGCGTCGTCCACGGGAATCGTCCACCCCGACTCCTCGCCCGCCATGGCCCCCACGCGCCGCGGCAGGGCGTACCGCACGGTGCCGCCGCGCGCCTTCTTGTCGGCGCGGGTGGCGGCGATGAGTGCGTTGGCGGACAGGTCCGCCGGCACCGCCGTGGGGAGGCCGGCGGCGGCCAGCGCATTGGCGATCCGGTCGCGCGTTCCCTGCTCGGCCACGCCTGTGCGCTCGGCGAGCCGCGCCTCGAGCACCATGCCGATCGCCACCGCCTCGCCGTGCGGGATCGCGAAGTGCGACACGAGCTCGATCGCGTGGCCGAGGGTGTGGCCGAAGTTGAGCACGGCGCGGATCCCCTCCTCGCGCTCGTCGCGGCGGACGATGTCGCACTTGATGGCGATGCCGCGCCTCACCGCCTCGAGCATGGCGTGCCCCGCCTCGCCGCCTGGCTGGGCGAGCTGCGGGATGGCGCGGGCCATGCGGTCGAAGAACGGAGCGTCGGCGATCACGCCATGCTTGAGCACCTCGGCGAAGCCGGCCCGCAGCTCCTGGCGCGGGAGCGACTCGAGCACGAGGGGGTCGACGATCACCGAGCAGGGCTGGTGGAAGGCGCCGACGAGGTTCTTGCCGGCGGGAATGTCGACGCCGGCCTTGCCGCCGACGGAGGCGTCGACCATGGCGAGGAGCGACGTCGGCACGTGCGCCACGGGAACGCCGCGCATGTAGGTGGCGGCGACGAAACCGGCGAGATCGGTGGTGACGCCGCCGCCGAGGGAGACGATGGCGCAGTCGCGGCCGAAGCCGGCCTCGGCGATGTCGTCGGTGAGGCGGGCCCAGCTGTCGCGCGTCTTGTATTCCTCCCCGCCGGCGAAGGTGAAGAGCTGCGCCGGGAGGGGGTCGAACGACTCGAGCAGCCGCTGGCCGAAGCGGGCGGCGACGTTGATGTCGGTGACGATCGCGTAGCGGTGGGCGCGGGCGGCGGCGTGGACGACGATCCCGGCCGACTCGAGGATCCCCGGCGAGATCGTGATCGAATAGCCGGGCATCACGATGTCGTGCGCGAGCGGGATCTCGCGCGTCTCGGGCGAGGAGTTGCGGCGCGGGGCGCCGGTGCTCCCGCTGGGTCGCCTGCTCATGCGTGGGCCGCGCGGTGCCCGGTGGCGCGCACTACCAGGTGACCTCGCCAAATCCCGACCGCTTGTTGGCGACGCGGGCGAGGACGAACAGGAGGTCGGAGAGCCGGTTGAGGTAGATGATGGCGAGCTGGGGCAGCGGCACGGTGCGCTGCAGGGTGACGACGCGCCGCTCGGCGCGGCGGCAGATGGTGCGCGCGAGGTGGAGGGCGGCGGCCTTGGGGGTGCCCCCCGGCATGATGAACGACTTGAGCGGCTCGAGCTCGTCCTCGCCGGCGTCGATCGCGCGCTCAAGCTCGGCAATGCGCTCGTCGTCGATGCGGGCCTTGGCGAGCTGCTCCTTCATCTTCTCGTGGTCGGGGGTGGCGAGGAGGGCGCCGATCGCGAACAGGTCGCGCTGGATCGGGGCGAGGACCTCGTCGATGCGCGGCATCACTGCCGCCGACCGGGCCACCCCGACGGCGGAGTTGAGCTCGTCGACCGCGCCGTAGGCCTCGACGCGGGGATCGTCCTTGCCGACGCGGCCGCCGCCGAAGAGCCCGGTGTCGCCCTCGTCGCCGGTGCGCGTGTAGATCTTCATGGTCATGCTATGCCCGGGGTTGCGCCCAATGGCGAAACGCCGGTCTCAGACAGCGATAGGAGTGAGACCAAGATTCCTCTTTGATGGCCAACGGACTCGAGTCGACCCGCGCCAGGTTGTCGAACGCGCTTTGCGCTTTTCGCGATAGGGCGTACTATTCATGTACTATCTGACCCGGCTCGATAGCCGGTTTAGGATAGTTCAGGGGTCCTCGGAGCGCAGCCTCCGGGGGCCCTTGTTAGTTCACGCAGGCCAGGTAGCGATCCCCGGCGGTCCGCCGGTGAGTGCATTGACGGCTGGTAGCCTCCGGGCGCCCCGCGCGTCCCAAACGTTTGCCGAGAAGCCAGGAATTGGGTCGACGTAGGAGGAGCGGTGCGCAGCATACGCGTTCCAGTCTGCTAGCTGGATGAAAGAGGAGTCGTGCGACTGCCGATCGTTCGGATCTTCGAGGAGACGTGTGAGCGGAATCTGAAGCCGGCCGCCGACGGCGCCCGGAATGTTTTGAAATCTGCGGAGTCTCCGGGTTAGGCGCTTGATGAAGCGGCCGTGACCCTCGTCTGGAAACAGAAGTGCGCGCGAGTCCGCGACCTTGCAAAATGTGTCCACTCGCTGGAGCGCGTACTGCCACGCTGTGGCGCGAGGATCTCGATTGCGGGCTGCACACTTGGCCTTGTCGATGGCAACGGCGAACGTGGTGGCAGCGGTGAGGTATCGCGCTTGGTGGCTGAGCAGGCTCCGAAACGGCTTCTCTCGGTGCGAGGGAGACATCTTGAGCCCAGTGAGGGGCCCACGGCCGCGTCGCAGGTCACTGGACTTGATCTCTGGGCGAGTCGGGATTCTCAGGCTCTTGTGCAAGCGGGACCGCATCGAGACCAGGGCATCGAGCGTGTGCAGCCATTCGGACTCCGGGACGGGCACACACGCCAAGACGAAGCACTTCGTGGGGCTGTTCGCGAGCCCTGCATCGCCACTGTCGTCGAAGTACGCAAGGTGTGCCATCGGAAGAACCTACCGCGAACTTGATGCCGCCGCCCCTTCACGCGACCTTTGCCTCATGACTCAGACGACCCACGGATTTCGCGAGATCACGATCATCGGCGGGGGGCCGACGGGGATCTTCGCCCTGTTCTACGCCGGGATGCGGGGCGCCACGGCGCAAGTCGTGGATGCGCTGCCGGAGCTGGGAGGCCAGCTCGCAGCGCTGTACCCGGAGAAGTACATCTTCGACGTCGCCGGCTTCCCGAAGGTGCTGGCGAAGGACCTCGTGAAGCAGCTGGCCGAGCAGGCGGCGCAGTTCCGGCAGCCGGTGCACCTGCACCAGAACGTGACGGCGCTCGAGGAGGCCGACGGGCAGTTCGTGCTCTGCACCGAGACCGACCGGTTCCCGACGCGCGCGATCGTGATCGCGGCGGGGATCGGCGCCTTCGCGCCCCGGCGGCTGCCGCAGAAGGTGGCCGAGCCGTGGTATGGGAAGGGGATCGACGACGTGGTGCTCAACCCGCAGCAGTACCATGGGAAGCACGTGGTGATCATCGGCGGCGGCGACACCGCGTTCGACTGGGCGAGCCAGCTGGCGGGGAAGGCCGCGCACGTTCACCTGGTGCACCGCACCGACCGGTTCCGCGCGCACCAGGCCACGGTGGACCTGGTGCACGCGGCGGCGGCGGCGGGGCGGGTAACGATACACACCTTTCACGAACTGGCGGACATTCACGCCAGCGGCGACCGGTTTCACGCGATCTCGATTCGCGAGACGAAGAGCAAGGCGGTGAAGGAGCTGCGGGCCGACGCGGTGCTCCCGATGCTGGGGTTCGTGAGCGACCTGGGGACGCTGCTCACGTGGGGGATGAACATCGAGAAGGACGAGATCGTGGTGAACAGCCTGATGGAGACGGGGCGCGCAGGGGTGTGGGCGGCGGGGGACGTGACCACCTATCCGGGGAAGCTCAAGCTGATCGCGAGCGGCTTCGCGGAGGCGGCGACGGCGGTGAACCAGGCGGTGCACTGGATGCACCCGGACAAGAAGGTGGCGCCGGGGCACTCGAGCAACATGGCGATCTTCGGGCAGAAGGACGACTGACCCGCAGCGTCATCCGGAGCGGTGCGCGGCGTAGTCGAGTGACTGCGCAGGTGCCGGGTCAGGCCGCCGTGGGCCGGTGCCGTCCGGATTGGTCGCCGGGCTCCGGGCATCGAGTGCGGGCCGGCGCTGGGGGAGGGGCGAGGGCGAACGCGGATCGTTCGACGCGCCCAAGGCGACGCAGCGACGCTCAGGATGACCGGGTGAACCCGGCGGGGTGCCGCTCGCGGAGCTTGGCGAGGTTCGCGTCGGCCACTTCGGCGAGGGTGATCCCGGCGTCGTTCGCGACCGCGGCGAGGCACCAGAGCACGTCGCCGAGTTCGTGCACGAGTCGCGGCCGCTCGAGCGGCTTGCCCTGCATGAGGTGCTTGCGCACGAGGCCGAGCACCTCGCCCGATTCCTCGGCGAGGCCGCTGGCGGCGTCGAGGAGCCGGTCGCGATCGGAGAGGGCGGGATTGCGGGTGCGGGCGGCGCCCTGCTGGTAGTCGTTCAGCTGCATGCGTGGGGCACCTGGAGCCCTCGAATCCGGCGGCGGCGCGCGCGGGGGAAACCTGGCCGCCGGGAACCGCGTATCCCGATTGACGGTAACAAGTTAGGCGGGCGAAGTTACCCCGGGCCCGCGAGGGCGTCAAATCCGCACACGCACACGTCGTAAAGGAACGCGCGCGAGGCGCGAGACGGCGGGCGATGTCCGGATGCACGGCGCGTGAGCAGCACCCGACGGGCACCCGGACGCCACCTGAACATCACCTGAACGTGCACCGAGAGGGCATGCCGAGCGAAGCCAGCGCGCGTCGAGAGCGACGCCCCTCGAGTGCCTTCCGGGTGTTTTGTGCCGCGGTCGTGCTGCTGGCGCTCGCGCCTGCCGGGGGGGCGCAGGCGACGGAGCCGTGCGAGCCGCCGGCGGAGCTGGTGCGCTCGGTGCGGTTCGAGGGGAACCACGCCTTCGACGACGCCGAGCTGGCGAGCCGGATCGTGACCACGCCCATGAGCTGGGCGAGCCGAGTGCCGCTGCTGAGCTTTGTCACCGACAAGCGCTGCCTCGACTGGCGGCAGCTCGCCGGCGACGTGCTGCGGCTGCAGTACTTCTACCGCACGCACGGCTTTCCGCAGGCGCGGGTGGACACCGCGGTGGCGCGCAGCGGGCGCGACGTGGCGATCCGCTTCCTGATCAGCGAGGGGGCGCCGATCGTGATCGAGAGCCTCGCGGTCAGCGGGCTGGCGCCGGTGCCGGAGCGGGCGGCGATCGAGCGTGAGCTGCCGCTGCGGCAGGGGGGCGCGTTCGACGAGTTTGCGATCACGGCGGCGCGCGACACGATCGTGCGCCGGCTGCGCAACGCGGGGTACCCGCGGGCGGACGTGCTGCGCAACTATGCGGTGGATCGGGAGCGCCGCTCGAGCACGGTGGAGCTGGCGGTGGTGCCCGGGCCGCGGACGCGGATCGGCGAGGTGGCGGTGGATCTCGAGCCCCTCGGCAGCGGGGCGGCGCGGATGTCGCCGGAGGCGGTGCGGTCGATCCTTGGCGTCGGGACGGGTGACCTGTACGTGGAGCGCGACCTGGTGGCCGGGCAGCGGCGGCTGTACGCCACCGAGGCCTTTCGCAACGTGCGGATCGAGCTCGACTCGGCCGCGACCGGGGCGGCCGACTCGACGGCGCGAATCATCGTGCACGCGCAGGAAGGGGAGCGCTACCAGGCGAGCGCCGGCCTCGGCTGGGGCACGATCGACTGCTTCCGCACGCAGGGGACGCTCACCGACTACGACTTCCTGGGGGGCGCGCGGCGCCTGACGATCACGGCCCGCGTGTCGAAGATCGGCATCGGCGAGCCGCTGGCGTTCGGCGACCGCACGCAGAAGGTCCTCTGCGGCGAGGCGATCGGCGACTCGTACGGGAACGCGGCCAACTACTATGTTGGCGCGACTTTCCGCCAGCCCGTGCTGTTCGGGCTGCGCACGGTGCCGGTGCTCACGATCTACTCGGAGCGCCGCTCGGAGTTCAACGCCTACCGCCGCACGACGCCGATCGGCCTCAGCCTGGGGGTGAGCCCGGTGGTGCTGTGGGGGGTGCCGCTGTCGCTCGGGTACTCGCTGGAATTCGGGCAGGACACGGCGAGCGCGGCGTTCTTCTGCGTGGTGAACCAGTTGTGCGAGGCCGAAGACCGGCGGAACGCGCAGCGGCTGCAGCGGGTGGCGGTGCTGAGCCTCACGGCGACGCGCGAGGTGAGCGACAACCCGGTGAACCCACGGTACGGGGTGTCGGGGCGGCTGGAGTTCCGCCATGCGTCGCCCACGCTCGGCTCGGACGGCAACATAAGGTTCAACAAGGTGATCGCCGAGCTGTCGGCGTTCACGCGGGTGGGGGAGGCGGGGACGCTGGCGCTGCGGGTGCGGCTGGGGGCGATCTTCGACACGCGGGGCTTCGAGCTGGGGAGTGGTGGCCAGTTCGTGCCAATCCAGGAGCGGTTGTTCGCCGGCGGTCCCAACACGGTGCGGGGGTACCGCCCCAACGAGCTGGGGCCGGCGGTATACCGCGTGCTGCGGTACGACACGCTGCGCACGGCCTCCGAGACGTCGTACGTGGCCACCTCGGACAGCACCCAGGCGTTCGTGGTGCCGGTTGGGGGCAACACGATGGTCGTGGGGAACATCGAGTACCGCGTGCGGAGCCCGGTGCTCGGCAGGATCCTGCAGTTGTCGGTGTTCACCGACGTGGGGCGGGTGTGGAACCGGAGCGGTTCCACGATCGCGCTGCAGACGAGCGACCTGCGGTGGACACCGGGGATCGGCCTGCGGGTGCTGACGGCCTTCGGGGCCTTCCGGTTCGACCTCGGCTACAATGGGTACAGCCGCGAGCCGGGGCCCGCGTACTACGACACGCCGCTCAATGCGACGGGGGTGGGGGTGGTGGCGGGGCAGCTGTTCTGCGTGAGCCAGGGGAACATCGACAAGGCGCAGCCGGCGGGGGCGAACGCCTGCCCGAGCACCTTCCGGCCGCCGCCGCCGGGGGGCTTCTGGTCGCGGCTGACCCCGAGCATCTCCATCGGGCAGGCGTTCTAGCGCATGCGCCTCCGGCGGCTCGTCCTCGTGAGCGGCGCGTTCGCGATCGGCGCCGTGTTCGGCGCGGCCGGGCTGGCGGTGTTCGCGGTGACGAGCACGCAGTTCGGGCGCGACTGGGTGCGCGAGGCGGTGGTGGCGCAGCTCCGGCCCGGGGTGCAGGGGACGCTCTACGTGGGGCGGCTGGGGGGCTCGCTGCTGGGCGACGTGCGCATCGACTCGCTGGAGGTGCGCGACCGGCTCGACTCGGTGTTCGTGGCCAGCGGCCCGATCACGGTGACCTTCGACCTGCGCGACCTGATCGACCGCAAGATCGTGCTGCGCTCGGTGGAGCTGGTGCGGCCGTACGTGCGCGTCAAGGAGCACACCGACGGCGAGTGGAACTGGCGGCACATCTTCCCCCGTGAGGCGCCCCGGCCGCGGCTCACCCCCAAGGGGCGCGAGTTCGGCGACTACGTGGTGATCGACAGCCTGCGGGTGCGGGACGGGCTGGTGCAGGTGGTGCAGCAGTGGCAGCCCGACGACTCGCTCACGGGGGGGCGGCGCGACAGCGCGATCCGGGTGGCGCTGGCCAGCAAGGCCGCGGAGATCCGTCCCGACAGCGAGGGATACATGCGCACTCTGCGCTGGTCGCGGGCGAACGTGTGGGCGGGACGGGTGCGCCTCGCGCATCCCGACTCGGTGGGTGAGGCCTACACCGTGCGGCGGCTGGAGGTGAACGAGAACGACCCGCCATTCACGGTCACCAGCGGGTACGGGATGGTGCGCAAGAACGACGACTCGGTGTGGATCGACCTCGACCGGTTCACCCTGCCGCACACGGTGGCGCGGGGGCGGGGGAAGATCTGGTGGGGGAGCGGACTGCCGATGCGGTGGGACATGGTGCTGGAGTCGGACAGCGCCGGGCTGGCCGACTTTGCCTGGATCCACTCGAGCATCCCCGACAAGGGGGGCGGCTCGGTGCGGGTGGCGATCCACAACAAGCGCGACAACCTGCGGGCGATGCAGTACGTGCTGACGGGGCTCGACGCCCGGAGCCACCGGTCGCGGATCCAGGGGAAGATGACATTCACGGTCGGGGAGCCCGTGCTGGGGCTCACCGACGTGGCGCTGACCCTGGCGCCGGCGAACTTCGACCTGCTGCGGCGGTTCAACGAGGGGCCGTTCCCGTTTGACTGGCAGGGGGACGTGCGGGGGACGATCGCGGCGAGCGGGGGGCCGGTGAACGCGATGGTGGTGGAGTCGGCGGCGCTCACCTTCGACGACGCGAACGTGCCGGGGGCGGTCTCGCGCCTGCGTGGCCGGGGGATGGTGGACATCCTGCAGCCGGCGCTGACGCGGTTCAAGGCGTTCGACGTGACGGCGGAGCAGCTCGACCTGCGCACGGCGCAGGCGCTCAACCCGGAGTTTCCGCGGCTCAACGGTATCGTGCGGGGGCGGCTGCGACTCGACTCGGCGTGGACCGACGTGCGCTTCTCGCGGGCGGAGCTCTCGCACCTGGACGGCCCCGGCGACAGCACCTTCGCGCAGGGAAGCGGCCGGATCACGCTGGGCGGGCCGGGGGAGGTGATCCACTACGACCTGGACCTGTCGTTCGCGCCGCTGTCGCTGACGACGGTGGCGCGGTCGTACCCGATGGTGCCGGCGCGGGGGCTGGTGAGCGGGCCGATGATCGTGCGGGGGACGGCCGACTCGCTCGACGTGAGCTCGAGCGAGGGGCTGCGCGGGNNGGGGTGGCGGGCACGGTCGCCTTTGCCGGGCGGGTGGACGTGATCGCGCCGGGGCTTGGCTTCAACGGGCGGGGCACCTTCGAGGGGCTCGACCTGCGGGCGCTGACCGAGCGGGACCTGCCCACGACGTCGTTGTTCGGCTCGTTCGTGGCCGATGTGGCGGGGGACTCGCTCGGCAACCTGCGCGGTGCGCTGACGGCCGACGCCGGCCGCGGCCTCGTGGACGGGACGCGGCTGTACTCGATGCGGGCCGCGGCCCAGCTCGCCGACGGCCACCTGCGCCTGGACACGCTGCGGCTCGAGAGCGCGGCGTTCACGATGAGCGCCGGGGGCGGGCTCGGCCTCGTCCGGGGCGCCACCGACTCGCTGCGCCTCGTGGCGAACGTGGACTCGCTGGGGGGGCTTCGCCGCTACCTCAATCCCGTCGACGGCGCGCCGCTCGAGCGGGGACTGGACTCGCTGGCCGGCACGGTGGCGCTCGACGCAACGCTGTCGGGACGGGTGGACTCCATGAGAGTGGCGGGGGAGCTCGACGCGCGGTCGGTCCTCTGGCAGGGGAACACGGCACGGACGGTGAGGGTGCGGGCCGACGTGGCCGACGCCACCGGCCGGGGCGCGATCAACGCCCATGTGGTGGTCGACACGGCGACCTACGGCGCCCTGCTGGTCGCCCACGCCGACGTGGACGCCCGGTCGCGCGACACCACGCGTACCGAGGTCTCGCTGCGGGCGCTGCTGCGGGCGGGGACGACCGCGTCGCTCGACGCGCGGATCGACCGCCACGCCGACAGCACCGCCTGGCTGCTCGACAGTGCGCAGGTGACGACGTCGGACAACCGGTGGCGGCTGGCGCGTCCGGCGCGCGTGCTCGACGCATCGCACGCGCTGGTGATCGACACCATCCGGCTGCGCGGGGAGCGGCGCGGGTGGCTCACCCTTGCCGGGCGGATGCCGCACGAGGAGAGCGGCGTGGACCTCGTGCTCGCGGGCGACAGCGTGCCGCTCGGCGACCTCGCGCAGCTGGCCCAGCTGACGGGTTCGGTGCGGGGCGACGCCCGGCTGAGCGCGCGGATCACGGGGGCGCGTGCGGCGCCCACGATCGCGCTCGACGGCGAGCTGCGGGGGGCCTCGATCGGGCCCGGCCGGCTGGGGGCGCTGCAGGTGCGGGGGCGGTACGAGGGCCACCGGCTCAACGCCGGCCTCGAGCTGCGTCGCGACACCGCGCTCGCGGTGAGCGGCTCGGTGGAGTTGCCGGTGGACCTTTCACTCGTGCCGCGCGGCCGCCGGCTGCTCGACGACTCGCTGCGCGGCCGGCTGCACACGGTGCGGGCCGAGCTGTCGCTCGTGGAGGCGTTCACGACGGCGATCGACTCCGCCGGGGGGCGGCTGGACGGGGACGTGACCCTGGGCGGCACCTGGCGGGCGCCGCGCCTGACCGGGGAGATCGCCGTGACCGGGGGATCGGCGCGCCTGGCGGGGCTCGGCCGCGTGGTGGTGGAGCATGTGGGGGCCGACGTGAAGCTGTTCGGCGACTCGCTGGAGGTGGTGCGGGTGGACGCGCAGAGCGTGCAGACGCGCCTGAAGGGGGGACGTCGCACGGGGACGCTGCGCCTCACCGGCGGGATCGGCTATGCGGACATCGAGAACCCCGTGCTGGGGCTGCGCCTCGTGGCGTCGGGGTTCAACGTGATCGACCGCCCCGGCACCGCCGACGTGGACGTGTCGGGGGACCTGCGGCTCACGGGTCCGGTCCGCGCCGCCGAGCTGTCGGGGACGATGACGGTGGAGCGCGGCGACATCTACATCCGCGAACTCGCGCAGAAGCGCATCGTCTCGCTCGACAACCCGGAACTGTACCGGGCATCGGAGTCGGAGCTGGCCGTGGTGCGCCGCGAGCAGCCCGGGGCGGCGACCAACTTCGCGAACTCGCTGGCCTTGCGCGACGTGCGGATCGAGATGGGCAGCGACGTCTGGCTGCGGTCGAGCGAGGCCAGCATCAACCTCGACGGCGGGGTGCAGGTGGCGCGGCGGCGGACGCTGCGCGGGCTCGACTCGAGCCAGGTGCAGTTCACCCTCGACGGGCAGCTGCGGGTGAAGCGCGGCACCTACCGGCTCAACATCGGCGAGCTGGTGCAGCGCACCTTCGACGTCGAGCGGGGGAACATCCGGTTCTTCGCCAGCGACGCCGAGCTCAACCCGGCGCTCGACATCAGCGCGATCCACACGGTGCGCAAGTTCAACTCCACGGTGGTGCAGCAGGACAAGAAGATCCGGGCCAAGATCGGCGGCACGCTGCAGCAACCGACCCTCGACTTCGAGAGTGCCGACGACGCGCGGCTGTCGCAGTCGGACCTGATCAGCTACCTGGTGACGGGGGAGCCGGCCCTCGGCGTCGGCGACCCGGCGACGGGCACCGGGGCGGGGGGGACGGCCGCCAATGCGCTCATCACCACCGTGGGCAGCGCGCTCGGCGACAAGCTGGCGAGCCTCGGCGTGCTCGACGTGGTGTCGATCCAGACCGGCGGCTTCGACCGCGGCCGATCGACCGCGAGCCGCGACTTCGGGTCGCAGCTGCTGTCGAGCACGCGGGTGGGCGGCGGGATCCAGCTCACCGACCGCACCTACCTGAGCGGGAGCGTGGGGCTCTGCCCCCTCGCGGGGCAGAGCAGCTCGGCCAAGCCGCTGCAGATATCGGACCTGCTGGGCCTCAAGGTGGAGTACCGGGTGAGCGGCACGTACTCGCTGTCGGCGGGCGTTGAGCCGAGCACCAACGGGCTGCTGTGCGGCGACACGAACCTGCGCGGCTTCGCCAGCACGCCACCACAGGTCGGACTCGACTTCACCGGCGTCTGGCGCTTCTGATGCGCCAGGTGCTGCTGGTGTCCAATCCCGCGTCGCGCCGCGGCGGCGCATGGCATGGAGCGGCGATCGCGGCATTCCGGGCGGCGGGGGTCACGTGCGACGCGGTGATCACCGAGGCGCCGGGGCATGGGGCGGAGATCGTGGCGCGCCTCGCGCCGGGCTACGACGCGGTGTTCGCCCTCGGCGGCGACGGAACGGTGATGGAAGTGGTGGGCGCACTGAGCGGCACCGGCCTGCCGACCGGAGTGCTCCCCGGCGGCACGGGGAACCTGATCGCGCGGCGGCTGGGGATCCCGCTCGACGTCCGGGCGGCGGTGCGGGCGCTCGTGGCAGGGGGGAGCCGGCGAATGGACCTGGGCCGGCTGGGGGATGGCCGCCGGTTCGCCTACTCGGTGGGCTGCGGCGTGGACGCGGCGATGGTGGAGGAGACACCGGCCACGCTCAAGCGGGCGCTGGGGATGGCCGGCTACGTGCCGGCGTGGACGCGCGCGGTGCTGCGCTCGCGCCGGTTCGCGGTGCGCGCGGTGGTGGATGGGCGGGTGATCGATCGCGAGGCGACGTCGGTGATGGTGTGCAACCAGCCGGCGGTGATGAACGGACTGATGACCTTCGGTCCCGGGATCTCGGATCGCGACGGATTGTTGGACCTGTGCGTGTATTCGTGGGGGAATGCGGCGGAGGCGGCGCGGGTGCTCTGGCGGCTGACGCGGGCCGACTTCTCGGAATCGGCGGGGCTGGTGTTCGCGCGCGGGGCGCACCTGGAAGTGGAGACCTCGCCGCCGCAGCAGGTGCAGGCCGATGGCGAACTGCTCGGGGCCGTGCGCGTGACGGCCGACGTGGAGCCGCTGGCGGGGCTGTTCCTGACGCCGGCGGCGTGACGAAAGGCGGCGCCGGGATGTTGGTATCCGCTGTCGCGAAACTGTACATTGGAGCTATGGCGATGTCCCATCGGCACATCTGACGGCGTGACCGACGTGTCGGCCACTCGCGGGAGCGGATCGGGGGGCGGTGGCAGCCGCCCGCGCGCGCAAACAGGCGTTGCGGCGGAGCGCGACTATATCGTCAGGCTTCAGGAGGCGCTGCTCGACGCTGCGCGCGAGGAGACGCTCCTGGCGAGGCTCGGGGTGCTGGCGCGGGCGCTCCAAGCTTGCGGGTACTCGCGAGTGGCCCTGGTGGCGCGCACGGGTGCGCTGTCGCCCCCCGTGACAGCGGCGCTTGGTCACGGCGAGGCCGATACGGCGCGACTGCAGGCCCTCGTGGCGGCCGGCACGGCTACCGCCGGTTTCGAGGTGGTGCCGGTGGAGGGGCGCGACGGCATGCGGGTGGGGGCGATCTGGCTGTGCCGAGAGTCGCCGGCGGTGGCGGGGGAGACGGCGCGGGCGATCGCGCTGTTCGCGAGGCAGCTGGCGAACCTGGTGGGACAGGCGTCGCTGGTGGAGGTCGCGGAGCGTCGGGCGGCCCGGCTGCAGCGGCTGCAGGAGGTGGGCACGGGGCTCGCGCGCACCCTCGACGAGCGGGAGATCTACCGCGAGATCGTGCGACAGGTGGCGCGCGTGGTCCCGGCCGACGGGGTGCTGATCGTGCAGCCCGACCTGGAGCGCGGCGTGACGCGCACGGTGATGCGGCTGCTGAACGGGGTCGATGTTCCGCGCGAGCCGGTGCCCCTCGCGGGCGGGGTGGTCGGCGAGGTGGCGCGCACCGGACAGCCGGTGCTGGTGAGCGCGGCGGCCACGGCCAACCCGCTGGCGGCGTCGGACGACGTGGTGCCCGAGGGGGTGCGCGCGGGCTCGCTGCTGGCGGTGCCGTTGCTGAGCGGGAGCCGTCTGCTCGGGGTGCTGGTCATGTTCACCCACGACGCGGGGCGGTACCACGACGAGGACGTGGAGGTGCTGTCGACGATCGCGGCGCAGGCGGCGAGCGCGATCACGAATGCGCGGCTGTACGCGGAGTCGGAGCGCGAGCGCCGGCAGAGCGAGGCGCTGGCCGAAGTGGCGCGGGCGGTGAGCGAGTCGCTGCGGCTGGGGGAGGTACTGCACCTGATCCTCCGGCACGCCACGGCCCTGCTGAAGGGTGAGGGGGCCTCGCTGAGCCTCAAGGAGGCCGACTACCTGAACGTGGTGGCGGCGGTGGGGAGCGCGTCGCTGACGGCGGGCATGCACGTGCCGTTGAAGGGGACGGTCTCCGGGGCGGTGATCGCCTCGGGGCAGTACGAGATCATCCACGACGCGGTGAGCGACCCGCGCACGTACCGGATGACGCAGCGGGTGGCGAACGTGCGCAATGCGTGCGTGGTGCCGCTGATCACCGGGCGCGGCACGATCGGCGTGCTGACGGTGACGAACCGCGAGGGAGGCTTCGAGGATGCCGACGCGCGGGTGCTGCAGCGCCTCGCGGACCAGGTGGCGGTGGCGATCGTGAACGCCCGGCTGTACGAGGACGTGGCGACGGCGACGCAGGAATGGCGGGTGGCCTTCGACGCGATCCCGAGCGGGTTGCTGGTGCTCGACGACGACGGGCGGATCGCGCGGTTCAACGCGCGGGCGCTGCAGCTGGCCGGCGTGGCGCGTGAGCACACGTTGCTGGGGCGGCGGTTCGGCGAGGCGGTGCTGCACGAGATGGGGCCGGAGCCGGAGGAGGCGCCGGTGGCGCGGGCGCTGCGCGAGGGGGTGACGACGCGGGCGACGCTGCGGGCGCCGCACCGCGGGAAGATCTTCGACATCGTGGCGTCGCCGCACCCGAGCGGCGGCGCGGTGGTGACCTTCGACGACGTGACGGAGCTGCACGCGCTCGCCGAGCGGCACCGCCGCGTGGTGGAGACGAGCACCGACGCGATCGTGATCACCGACCTCGGGCGGCGGATCGCGTTCGCGAACCCCGCGGCGGCGGAGCTGTTCGCGCGCGAGGGGGAGCTGATCGGCACGCTGGTGGAGGACCTGCTGGCGCCGGGGCAGAGCGAGATCGTGCGCGACCACGAGCAGATGGCGCTGGCGGGCCGGCCGCAGCACTACGAGACGGTGATCGTGCGCCCCGACGGCGACCAGCGGATCGTGAGCGTGAGCACGGCGCCGCTGCGCGACGTGGGGCAGGTGACGGGGATCGTGGCGTCGCTGCGCGACGTGACCGACGAGCGGCGGGCCCGGGACGCGGTGCTGCTCTCGGAGTCGCGCTACCGCAACCTGTTCGAGACGGCGAGCGACCTGATCTACACCCTCGACGCCAAGGGGGGGATCACGTCGGCGAACGACGCGTTCTGCCGGGCGGCGGGGATGGCGTCGGGGGAAGTGCTGGGCCGCAACATCACGATGTTCATCGCGGCCGACGACGTGGAGACGGCGATGGCGCAGTTCGGGGCCGCGCTCACGGGCGAGAACCGGCGCTACGAGTGCCGGCTGCGGCGGGCGAGCGGCGAGGAGCGCCTGCTGTCGGTGACGAGCACGCCGATCCGGCACGGGCGCGAGGTGATCGGCGTGCTGGGCATCGCGCGCGACGTGACCGACGACCGGGCGCGGGCCGCGGCGCTGGTGCGCTCGGAGGCGCGCTACACGCGCCTCGTGGAGTCGGCGACCGACGCGATCCTGACGGTGGACGAGGAGGGGAACTTCACGTCGGTGAACAAGGCGCTCGAGGTCACGATGGGGCGGCCGCGCGACCAGCTGATCGGGCGGCACTTCACGTCGGTGCTGGAGGGCTCCCCCGACCGCGACAAGCTGTGGGTGGTGTTCGCCGAGGCGCTGCGGGGGAACCGGCAGCGGGCGGAGTTCCGGTTCGTGGGGGCGCGCGGCGACCTGCGCACCGGCTCGATCATGTCGGCGCCGATCACCGAGCGCGACCGGGTGACGGGGGGGCTGGCGGTGGTGCGCGACGTGACCGACGAGAAGGTGATGGTGCAGCAGCTGCTGCAGCAGGAGAAGCTGGCGGCGATCGGCCAGCTGGTGAGCGGCGTGGCCCACGAGCTCAACAACCCGCTGGCGGGGGTGATGGCGTTCTCGCAGCTGCTGCTGGCGACGCCCCTCCCCGACGACCAGCGGCAGGCGGCGGAGACGATCCAGCACGAGGGGCGCCGGGCGGCGAAGATCGTGTCGAACCTGCTGACCTTCGCGCGGCAGCACCCGCCCGAGCGGTCGCCGACGAACCTGAACCAGGTGCTGCGCGACACGGTGGCGCTGCGGCGGTACGCGATGCAGGTGGGGCAGGTGGAGCTCGACGTGCAGCTGGACGAGTACCTGCCGGCGACGTGGGCCGACCCGTTCCAGCTGCAGCAGGTGTTCCTCAACCTGCTCACCAACGCCGAGCACGCGGTGGGGACGAACACCGGCGCCAAGCGGATCGTGCTGCGGAGCGCGCGGGCGGGGCAGGTGCTGCTGGTGAGCGTGGGGGACAACGGTCCCGGGATCTCGGCCGAGCAGCGCGACCGGATCTTCAACCCGTTCTACACCACCAAGCCGGTGGGGCAGGGCACGGGGCTGGGGCTGTCGATCTCGGACGGGATCGTGCGCGAGCACGGCGGCCGGATTCGCGTGGAGTCGGAGCTCGGCGCGGGGGCCACGTTCGTGGTCGAGCTGCCGCTGGCGGGGGAACCGGGGGCGGGCGACGCCGAGCCGGCCGCGGCGGCGGTGCCCCGCAAGCGGAGCATCCTGTTCATCGGCGGGGTGGAGCCGGGGCGGGGAACGATGGTGCGGTCGCTCGAGCAGGACGGTCACGAGGTGACGGTGGCGCCAGGCGGCGACGCGGCGTTGCGGCGCGCGGAGGAGCGCCCGTGGGACGCCGTGATCATGGACCTGCACCTCCCCGACATGTCGGGGAGCCGGTTGTACGGGCGGCTGATGGCCACCGCGCCGCGGGTGGCCGAGCGGGTGGTCTTCGTGTCCGACCCGGTGCGGGCGGACGGCGAGCTGGACTGGCTGCGCGGCACGGGGCGCGCGCACCTCGTGAACCCCTTCTCCCACCAGGCACTCGTGCAGGCCCTCTGGGCCGGGCGGGTCCGATAAATGGCCAGCATCCTGATCATCGACGACGAGGTGACGATCACCTCCGCCTTCGCGACCTTCTTCGAGCGCACGGGGGCGCACGTCGTGGCGCGCGCGCACTCCGGGCAGGAGGGGATCGAGGTGGCGACGCGCATGCTCCCCGACATCGTGCTGCTCGACCTGCGCCTCCCCGACATGACGGGATTCGACGTGCTGGGGCGGGTGCGCGAGCTGGGCGCGGTGGTGATCATGATCACGGCCTACGGCGACATCGCGCTGGCGGTGCAGGCGATGCAGAACGGCGCCGAGAACTTCCTCACGAAGCCGGTCGACCTGGCGCACCTGGCGGTGGTGGTGGAACGGGGGCTGGAGAAGGTGCGGCTGCGGCAGCTCAACGCGCGGATGGTGCAGCGCGGGTCGGGGGACACGCGGTTCCTGCTGGGGTCGAGCCCGGCGATGCGCGACCTCGCCGAGCAGATCGCGCTGCTGTCGTCGAGCGACCGGACGACGGTGCTGCTGATCGGCGAGAGCGGATCGGGGAAGGGGCGGGTGGCGGACTTCATCCACCGGCAGAGCCCGCGGTCGGCGCAGCCGTACGTGGAGGTGAACTGCGCCGCGCTGACGAGCACCTTCCTCGACTCGGAGCTGTTCGGCCACGAGCGGGGGGCGTTCAGCGAGGCGCGGGAGCCCAAGGCGGGGCTGCTCGAGGTGGCGGGGGGCGGGACGCTGTTCCTCGACGAGATCGGCGACCTCGACGCGCACCTGCAGCCCAAGCTGCTGCGCGTGCTCGAGGGGAAGGGCTTCCGGCGGCTGGGCGGGACGGTCGAGATCTCGGCCAACGTGCGGCTGATCGCGGCGACGAAGAAGGACCTCGTGAACGAGGTCACGGCGGGGACGTTTCGCGAGGACCTGTACTACCGGCTGAGCGTGATGCCGGTGCACCTGCCGCCGCTGCGGGCCCGGGCGCGGGAGGACCTGGTGGAGCTGATGGGGCACCTGCTCGACGAGCTGGCGGGCCCGCTGGCGGAGGCGCCGCGCACGATCACCGACGGCGCGCTGGAGAAGCTGCTGCGCTACAATTGGCCCGGGAACATCCGCGAACTGCGCAACGTGCTCGAGCGGGCGATGATCATGGGGCGCGGCCAGGGGGCGATCGACGTGCCGCTGCTGCCGCCGGAGGTGCGCGACGCGAGCGGCCGCGGGGTGGAGCACCACGTGCCGCGGTCGCTGGCCGAGGTGGAGCGGGCGCACATCGAGCGCACGCTGCTGGCGCACGACGGCAACCGCACGCACGCGGCGAGGGAGCTGGAGATTTCGCGGGCCACGCTGATCAAGAAGATCAGGAGCTTCGGGCTGACGGTCCGGACGCGGTAGGGGGCGACACACGGGAGACGACGATGACCGGTGAACAAGGGGACACGATGACCTGCCGGGCCTGCGGCAAGGACGGGCGGGCCTCGGAGGGGTATCCGTGCGCCGACTGCGGCACGTTCATCTGCGTGCGGTGCACGCTGCGCGGGGTGACGCGGTGCGCCTCATGCGCGCGGAAGGCGCCGGCGGCGGGTGCGGGCGCGTGACCGACCGAACGAACACGGTGGACTTCGGCGGACTGGGGATCGCGATCGGGCATGCCACGGACGAGGCGGGGGGAACGGGCCTGACGGTCGTGCGCGGGATCGACGGGCCGCGACGCGGGGCGGCGCACATCATCGGGCGGGCGAGCGGCACGCGCGAACTGCACGTGCTCGAGCCGGAGCACCTGGTGGACCGCGTGGACGCGATCATGCTCACCGGCGGGTCGGCGTACGGGCTCGACGCGGCGGCGGGGGTGATGCGGTGGATGGAGGAGGACGGGCGCGGCTTCCCGGCGGGGCCGGGCGTGGTGCCGATCGTGCCGGCGGCGGTGATCTACGACCTGACGCCGTGCGGGCGGTTCGACGCGCGGCCGACGGCGCAGATGGCGTACGACGCCTGCCGCGACGCGCAGCCGACCGGGGCCGCGGAAGGCAGCGTGGGGGCGGGCACCGGGGCGACGGTGGGGAAGGGGGGCGGGATCGAGCGCTCGATGAAGGGGGGCATCGGCCTCGCGGTGGAGCGCGCCGGGGCGCTCGTGGCCGGCGCGATCGCGGTGGTCAACTCCTTCGGCGACGTGCGCGACGAGCAGGGGCGGATCGTCGCCGGGGCGCGCGGCGAGACGGGATTCGCCGACACGATCCGGTGGCTGACGTTGCCGGGAGGCCCGAGGCGGTTCAGCGACGCGCAGGGACGCAACACGACGATCAGCGTAGTGGCGATCAACGTGGCGATGGACAAGGTGCAGCTCCGGCAGGTGGCGCGCGCGGCGAGCGCGGCGTACTACCAGCGGATCACCCCCGTGGGGACGAGCTTCGACGGCGACATCATCTTCGCCCTGTGCCCGTTGACCGGACCGACGGGAACGCAGCTGGGGGTCGAGGCGCTCGCGGCGCGGACGCTGGGCATGGCGATCGAGCGGGCCGTGCGGACGGCGCGTGGCCGCGACGGCGTGCCGGGACTCGCCGACCCGGACTGGGCCCAGGGGTAGGGTGACGTGGACCGGCCTCGTTGCCGGGGCGCGGTCGTTCCGGCCGAGCGTTCACTCGGGGCACGCCGGAGCGGGGATGGCGCGAAGGTCGAGGGAAACGCGACCAGCGCGCGCGACAAGGATGGAGCGTGTGGCGCGAGCCGGGAGAAGGAGATCCCTCGCCGGGCGCAGGCTGACGGCGCGGCGAGGATGACTAGGAGACGAGCCCCGGCGTCGTCCTGGGCATCGTCGCGCCGCGGACCATGAGCTTGAGCTCGGCCGCCGGCGTGCTGTCCACCGCGAGCTTCATGGTGTAGCTCCCCGTCGCGTCGAGGGGGAGGTCCAAGGCGGCGATGATCGGGAAGTCGAGCTCGTGCACGCCGTTGGGGGGCGTGCCGACGTCGAGCTGCCCCTGCGAGCCCCACAGCTCGTTGCCGTTGGGGCCGACCCACGACATGCCGAGGGTGTGTGCGCGCCGACGTCGGCGGCGGTGCCCTTCACGCGGACCACGAGGGTCGCCCGGGGGTGGACCGCGGGGAGCTGGGCCACCTGCAGGGCGTCGAAGACGCCGAGAATG
>FRDC01002908.1_pt2 | contig 20726 bp, 26 predicted proteins | sample 1106171 | NCBI WGS metagenome assembly FRDC01 (sample SAMEA3930566, study PRJEB13176) | freshwater metagenome | biome: Drinking water system; feature: drinking water; material: water | place: Singapore | collected 2014-12-20 | reverse complement strand
TAGCGGGTTTAAACCAGATCAGACTGCATTACAATCTAAAATAGCAGAAGCAAAAAAAGCAGCTCCAGGATTGTTTAAACAAAGTTTTAAATCTCCGAATGATGTTGTTATATCTAGTAATATTGTTAATAATAAAATTAATATTGATAAAATGAATTCAAAAGAAATTGAAAGTCTTTTGAAAGAAAAATTTGGAAAAAAAAAATAGGAGTATAAAATGGCTGATGTAATTACAGGTAATACGGAATTAGGCGCAACAAAACAAGATTTAATTGCGGCGTTGGTACAAAGAGAGCTAGCATTTAATGCAAAACTTTTACAATATTTTACGGATGTTTCTTCTTTTGCTATTCCTGGAAGCAAGAGTATTTCTTTCCCAAAACTAACAAGTTTTACAGTGATTAATAGAACAGAGGGAGCTCAAGGCGATGCTTCTGCTCTAACTGCCACTGTTGATACATTGAGCTTGGATTTCAATGCATACGTTGCATATATTATCGACGCAACAACCAAACTTCAATCAAACATCAATGCAGAAATGGAATATGCAAAACGCGCTGCTGCTGCTCACGGTCGTTATGTTGACTCTCAAATTATTGTTAAAATCGCTGCTGCTGCAGCACACTTCCAAAACGTAGGAGCTGACGTTGATGTTACTTATGCAAATCTTATTGATATGCAATCTCGTTATTTAACAGCAGATGGCTTAATCGAACAAGGCGCATGGCTTGTTTCTGTTTCTCAGAACAAGGCAATGGTTGGATTAGCAGAGTTTAAAGACGTTTCTGCTTTCGGTGAAATGGTTATCCGAGACGGTTACGTTAAACAACTTCTTGGTATGCCAGTTGTTATCCATAACGGATTAGCAGCTAAACAATTATTCCTTTGTGGTAAAGAAGCATTAGCTATTGGATTCCAAAAGGATCCAGCAATGGGCGAACAGCCTGCTAACGAATACGGTGTTGGTGCAGTAAGAACTGCAGTAGACCAGTTGTTTGGAATTAAAGCTCTACAAACAGGAGAAAAGGGAGCTGCTGCTGGCAAGTCTCCACTTATCCTTGGATTAAACGACTAATAATTAGTTAATATAGAGGGGAGAAATCCCCTCTTTTTATTATGTTAAATACACTTAAAACACCAAGATTTATAAAAGCAAAAACTCCTAAAATGTTGGAGAGACTTATGCTTAAAAACAATCTAAATAGAAAATCTTGGCACCAATACCAAATAGTTTTTGATGGAAAAGATTGGTATGGTTGGTATTATGTAGATTTAAGTGGTGTATATAATTTAGAAATAAATGAATTACAAAAAGATGAACCAATTAAATGACAATTCCATCAAACATAATTGATAGAGAGATTGGTAAGTTTAAGGAATCTAGTTCATATCCTGGAGAAATAGCAGTAAAAGTAGTTAATCCAGATGGCTCAAATGTATCGTCTGGTGGAGGCGGTGGAGATGCCACAGCAGCTAATCAAGTAATTGGTAACGCGTCACTTGCCTCAATAGATTCTAAATTAACGTCTCCAATTACAACAAAAGAACAAACTTATTCTGTTTCTACATTAACAAACGTCGCTTCTACAACTTCAAGCACAACTCTTGCTGCATCAAATATTAATAGAAAGGGTTTAATTATTTATAATGATTCAAATAGAACACTGTTTATAAAATATGGAGCAACAGCATCTAGTACAAGCTTTACAGTAAAAATAATCGGTGATGGTGTTCATTATATGTCTGGAGCAATATATACTGGTGTTGTTGATGGTATTTGGAGTGCAGTAAATGGTAGCGCTAGAGTAACGGAGATTTCTTAGTGACTATATTTAATAACAAACCACAGATATATGATGCTGATGGCAATCCAATACTCCCATTAACAGATACAGAGCTTAGGGCGTCGCCACTAGAAATAGAAGAAAGACATGATCAAACATCAAGCTTTAGCCCTGACTTTAAAAATCATATTCAAGCTATTGAAAGACCATTAATTGATGTTTCTCAAAACCTCGCTGTACGCGGGCAAGTCCTTAGTGATGAAGGATCTTTACGTGATGACTTCATTGGTTCTAGTTTAAATACAGCACTCACAGGAACATTTACTTTTACTAATAATAGTACTTTTGTAGAAGGATCTGGCACCGCTTTTATTTCTGAAATTTGTAGAGGCTCGTATATAAAACCAACCGCTTCTTCTGAAGCCGATTATGTGCAAGTAGCCTCTGTTACAGACGACGGAAACTTGGTATTAGAAACATCTTACACAGGAACAACTGTTTCAGGTGTTACAGCTCACCAATCTAATTGGAAAACAGTAACTGGGAGTGGCGCAACTATTAGCGTCGCTTCTTCGCTAGTAACAATCGCGAGCGGAACAAATAATGGGGCTATTTCATATATTGAACGAACCGGAGATTATTTACCGTATAACTTGCAATTTAAATCTTCCATTAGCCAAAGAGTCGCGAATCAAATAGCAACTATTGGTATGATGGATTCTGCTGCAGCTCCAGAAAAAAGAGCTGTCATCGTATTTGACGGCGCAGTAAACACGTCAATAAAATTTATAACAGCATCAAGTAGTGCTGCTGCTGATACGCAAACAACCACCGTTACACTTCCAAACAGCGCTCTAACAAGCTCTCTAAATTCTTATCAATTAGATTTAAGTGGTAATCAAGCAACGCTTTTAATAAACGGTGAGATAGTAGCTGCGCACAGAGATCATATACCAGGACCGTATGATATACTTAATCTTGTCAGTAAAATAGAAAATCAAGCTGTTGTAACGAATACAAACTTAAGTATTGATTATTTTTATTTCTCTAATATTGACCAGGTCCAAGTAACAAATGATTTTTTAGGCGAGCCAGTAAAAGTACAATTAACCGCGAGAGATTCTAATCTATTAACACAAGACCTGCGTGTGGATGCAGATAAATCTCTTAATATAAATACTTTAAATAAGGCGACAACCGCATCTTTGGCTACGAATGGCGCAACAGTTACAATGAGCATAGTCGGAAAATCCACTGTAACAATTCGGATTACGGGTACTTGGTCCACACTCCCTGTATGCCAAGTATCTAATGATAATATTAACTGGGGAAACGTTCTTGCGTACGGCGCAGGAGGAACAGAGCCAAACGCAATTTTATTAGTTAACGGTTTATATGTAGCTCCCGTTGCTGGATATCAGTTTTTTAGAATAATCTCAGCGTTCCATTCCAGCGGTACGGTTGTGCTTGAATTAAATGCAGACCATACAAATAATGCTTTGGTTAAATATGGGGTTGTTCGCGCAACGCATCCGAGTGTTATCGGAACACTATCAACTTTCACAGATAGAACTTTTGCCCTTCCAGGGGTTTGTGGCTACGGCACTACTCAAGTTAGTGATACTGGCGAAATGTATTCAATGTGGGGGATGCATTACTCGTATACGACAAATAATATTTCAATGGCGGTAGCAACAGAGAGGGCCGCTGTCCTTATTGATAATCCTTCGGGGAATACAAAAACAGTTAAGGTTAGGAGTTTTATGTTTAGTGCCACTCTTGCGGGCACAAGTATATTTAGGATTTATAGAGCGCCAACTGTTACAGTTAACGGCACCATTGGAACAATTGTAAATCACAGAAATACTGCTACAGTAGCAAGTGGAATTTCTATTTATACCTTACCAACGGTAACCGCTAACGGAACTATTTTTTACTCTTGTCAGTTCGAGGGTCCGGGAAACCCAACAGAAAAAAACTATAATTATTCTTTATGGCTAGAGCCTAATAATAAATTACTTGTTACATTCCAACACTCAACTGTTGGTCAATCTATGATGTTTGGATTAGACTTTGCGGAGGTAAAATAATGGTAACCATTAGGAACTTAGTCGGTATAACTTTAGTTTATTCATTTGGTAGTATCCCTGCATTCTCTACTCTTGTTGTTAATAGCGTAACATTTGCTACAGTACGAAGCGATTTAAATTTTATTGTCGATATGAACAGAAACCGCGTTGCTATAGAAAGTTTAAGCTAAAATGATTTTGGTATTAAAAAATCAAACTGGAAACGATATTGTTTATGGTGCTGTTACTGTTCCCGCCAACGGAAATTATACTTGCTTAGAAAAAGATAAGTCCATAATGGCAGATAATCCAGTTTTAGTTAATGATATTAATTTATATAAAATATTTTTATCTGATTCTGTTGAAACATATGCCGGTAATAGCGCAATAGATTACTTAAAAAACTTTTCTGCATCTAATGTAACAACAGCCTATGAAAAAACAAACGTAGTTGCAAAATTCTGTTCTATTGAAGGTACTTGCGATGCAAACGGAGATTTAGTTTTACAGATAGAAGTGCCGGGAACGCTTGGGCAAACAGGAAGACTCGCTGCTGGGGGCTATACTTTTACCGATTCTTGGGTAAAAGGCGATAGAGTAAAAAAGATTGAATTAGTTGATGTTAATAATATTTTTGGTTTAGGCGCAGGCGTTATTCTAGAATCCTACCATGATGAGTCAGTCACTGAAGCTAATATGGGTTGGCGATTTTATCCAGCTCCGACAAATAGTGGAGAGGTTGAGATAGATCCACTAGGTTATTATGGTCAAATACCCGCAGGACTATTCTTAAGAATCACTTATAAATTTAATAGAGCAAACGTGTGGTGCGCAGCTAATATATTCTGGGGAGTGGAGAAATGATAAAGGTGCGCCCAGGAGATATTTTTTTTATCATGCACAACGATAATAAGTTATCTCGCCTCTTCGCTTGGTTTATGGGGAGTAGTTGGAGCCATTGCGGGTTAGTTTATGAGGTTACTAAAAATAGAATTTACACAATAGAAACAACCGATTTTGAAGTAACTCACAGGCAGTTAAACGACTATATAAACGACCATCGTGTAAATATGGAAATATGGACTCCAAAAAAGTCTTCTAAAGAAGAAAGAAAAAATATAGTTTTTTCAGCAAATGGTTATAGAGAAAAACCATATGGTTATTTACAACTTTTAGGTCACGGGATTAGGCGAGTATTAATGAGAATTGGTATTACTATAAATAACCCAATTAGATTTGGCACTATATGTTGCGATGTTGTTCTTTTGGGTTACGCTGTGTCAAAATATAAAGAATTACATGTTAAAATTAAAACAATTGATACTCAAGATGTATATGAACGTGTGAAAAACGGGAGCTTTGATTTAGTATATAAAAAAGAGGCAGGTAAATAAATGGAACTGTTTGACCAATTTTTTGATGTTTACCATGATGATAACGGATCTTTTTCAGACAAGACGTTTTTTGCTAAAGATTATTCTGGGGATCCATTCACTATAGACTTAAATGCGACACAAGATTATTTGTATATTGGTTTTTATAAACCATTCAACAGAATGTACGTTGAAATGAAGGTTGCTAATACAAATGCAAACTCTTTTACAATACAATATTATGATAAAAATTCTGATTCTTTTACCAACATTCCAGGTATTGTTGTTGATGAATCTATTGGGTTTACTAGATCTGGTTTTATATATTTTAATGTTCCAAGAAATAGTAGCGGGGAATATATTTGGGAGCCAACGGCAATTAATTCTGTTTCAAGATATTGGATAAGAATCAGACCAAGTGCAAATCATTCTGCGACAACACAAATACAGGGACTAAATCTAGTTTTCTCCGATGATAGAGATTTAATAGAAGAAAAGACAAATATTGTTACTAAATACGCAACAGCACAACCAACAGCTAGTTGGATTTTAAAACATCAATCTGCTCGTAATGAAATAATTCAATATCTAAAGAACCACGGTTATAGAAAAGTTGGTAATACGGTTTTTAGCAATACAGCATTGCTTGGATCTGGAACATCAATAAGATATAAAGATTTAACTCAATTCGATTTATTTAATATATCTCAGGTTAGACAAGCATCTAAATATTATGCATTGGCAAACATTTATCAACAAGAGTTATCGGATAACCCCGAAGATAAGTTTGCGGTTCAAGGGAAAATATTTTTACAAAAAGCACTGGATTCAATGCAATTGCTTTTCGTTAGTTTAGATAAAGATGATAATGGCGAAAAAGGGTTTAACGAGGAATCTCAAATTAGAACAATTGGTATAATTAGAAAATGAGCATAACCGTAGTAAAAGATATTACTGATTCTGGTAAATCGCTAATTGCAAGTATATTGACTGATTATGTTCAATTAGACTACGAGCACGATTTAGAGAAGAATAAATTTGAGGGCTCTTTTAAGCGTTACGGTTTTATTTCTTTAGGGGCGGACTTTTCTGAAGATCATATTTTAAGAACAGTTCATTTAGAGCACACATTTCAATTAATATTAACGCATGATTTTGTTAATAATGGTGACGATACGCAACAAACATTAGCTAAGAATACTATTTTTGAGGCAACACACGATGTATTAAAACAGCTGATCAACAAGAAAGTTAATTTGCCTAGTGTTGTTATTGTCGTGTCGGGCATTTCAATTGATGAACCAGAGTTTTTGGCTAATGATACAGTGGTAGCAATTAAAACAAATTTGGAGATACAATACAGATACTCTATCGCATAATTAAACACGGAGGTCGGCGATGACTATAGGATTAGTAAAAGGCAATACGATTGTAGGGTTAAATGAGGAAGCAACAGCGGCCTCTGGAACAATAACAGTAACAAATAACACACTAGATGCTGGTGATGCTCTGGTTATTAATGGTGTAACATTTACGAATGGAACAGAATTTTCTCCAGGTGTAGATACAACAGCAACGGCATTAGCTATTGCAAATGCTATTAATGCTAGTAATAACAAATTAGTTAATGGCGTATTAACAGCATCAGCTGCGCTTGCGGTTGTAACAATCACGGCAGACGTTAAAGGTACTGCCGGAAACGCCATCACTCTTGCTGAATCGGATGGAGCGACAAACAACTTTACTTTATCTGGAGCAACCTTGACAGGTGGAGCTTTTACAGAGGGCACGTATGCGGCACCTGCAACTGCCTCTGACTATGTTCAGGTGCTAGAAGAGGGATTAGAAGTTAACCCACAAAAAGAGCTTGTTGAGAGAAATATCCTAACTAGCTCAATTGGCTTTGTTACCCCAAGAGCATCTACTAAGTCTGTATCCGCTTCTGTTCCTGTGGAATATAGAGCACAGGGTGCAGAGGGAGGGGTTCCACAGTACGATCCATTAGTTATTTCTGCTCTAGGAAACAGAAGAAAACTAAGAAATAGAATTACAACAGGGACTGGACACAGCACCACAGTAATTAATGTTGCAAGTGCGAATACTATTTTCCAGGTTGGCGATTTTATTGTTGTATTGCAATCTGGAGCTCATCATGAGTGTTTTGTTACTGCTGTTGCATCTGGAAATATAACGGTAGCACCAGCAATGGATAGCGCTCCAAGTAACGGTGTTCAGCTTGCCAAAACAGTAACTTATTATCCAGCTAATACGAATCACATGCCTCTTTCTGCAAGCGTATATTGGGGAAATGAGATTCTTGAAAAGGCTACTGGATTAAAAATAGCCTCTATGGGTGTTGAAAATCTAGTAACTGGTCAGGTGACAAACCTTAATTTTTCTTCTGAAGGGTTGGGTTTTGATCGAATTAATGGAGTAGCTCCTCACACACCAACATATGATGGCGGTTTACCTCCTTTGGCTCTTAGCGCAAAAATATACTTAGACGGTGTCTGCTATGATTTGAATGAGTTTAGCATGTCTCTCGAGAATACAATTGCATCACTTGCTAGTGTAAAATCTGCAGACGGTAAAATTGCTTCTAGGTATAGTGAAAGGAAAATAACTGGTTCAGTTAATCCATATATGGACGATACAACTGTGACACTTTTTGACAAGTTTAAAAATAACACAGCGTTTTCAATATTTGCTTTTATTCATAATGTGTCAACAACTGCTGGGGAATTTGAACTAGGCAGTATTTGTGGTATATACCTACCGAGCTGCGTTGTTACTGAAATCCCAGTGGCAGACGTAGATGGTATCCTCGTCGACAGTGTTGCATTTAGCGCGTCCACTGGTTCAGACGGTACAGGCGCAGAAATCTATATGGGGTTCTGTTAATGGCGGTAAAGATATATAAATCAACCGACAGGATACCTGTTCAGATAGGGGAGCTGGTGTTTAAGCTAGCTCCCTTAAGCTATATCCAGAAAATGGAAATATATTCATTACAAACTAAGGTTGGCGGGGCATCTATTGAGGATGCGGCCAAGGCAGCGTTTTTGGCTATTAAATATTCGCTAAAAGAGGTTATAGGGCTCGAGTCCGCTGTTGATGGCTCTGTGTATGAATTAGAGTTTGAGGATGATTCTAAGAAGGCATTAAAAGATGATTGTGTAAGTGATATTTTTAGCCTGGAAGAAAAGAACACTCTTATAACATGCATGTTTAAATTCATTGAAAGCATACCAAAAGAGATAGTCGACAGTGAAGGAAAGCCCTTAGCTGGAGTAAAGATTCTTCCAGTAGAATCATTGGTTAAAAAAAAATAAACAATGAGATAAGTATTTTATCTCAGATACTTACTTATAATATTCAACAAATAAATCATATAAATCATTATGAGAACATTGTTCTTATATCCTGTATTGAATCTATTTATGAGAGGGCTTTTAATTGCAATCATTGCCTTAGCCAATACAATAACAAGCCAAAAGAATTAATATTAGATTTAATAGATAAAACTAAGAAATATAAGTTTTGCCAAGAGGATGATGTTAAGACAAAATATAAATTAGATGATTATGCTTTTAGTCGTTGTATTGGTGGATACACACACGTGAGCGGGTATAGTTTAATAGAGGCATATAGAAAATATGAACAGGGAGTTATGCCGTTTCCTGGTTCTTTTTTTGAACAACCGTATAAAATTATCGAGGCATTTAATATAATTGATAAAGTTATAAAAGAAAAACAAGAAAAGAAAAGAAAAGAAGAAGAAGAAAAAATAAGACGGCAGAGGAAATAAATGGCCGAAACAATACCAATAAGTATAGATGATAAAGAAGTTATAGCTGCTCTAAAAAACCTTACTAAAAGTATTGGCGATTTTCAAAGAGCAAGTGACGCTGGATTTAAACAAGCTACATCTTCTTTTAATGTATTCAAGGGTGCGCTAGCTGCTCAAGTTGTTTTAGATGGGGTAAAAGCTCTTGGCGGAGCGCTAAAAGATTTATTTAATGTAATTATTACGGACGGGATTAAGGCAGCACAAGAGGAAGAGTCTGCGCTTAAATCATTAAACTTTGCTTTAGTTTCTACTGGTAGATTAGCAAAAGATTCAGTAAAAGATTTTCAAGAATTTTCAAAAGTATTAAGTCAGACAAGCGGAATTCAAGATGATGTAATAATACAAAACGCGGCACTTTTACAATCTCTCTCTGGATTAACTAATGATGGATTAAAAAAAGCAACACAAGCTGCTGTTGATCTCGCTGCTGTTACTGGTAAAGATTTATCTACAGTAACAAATGCTATTGCAAAGGCAGCAAACGGTTCTACAGAAGCTCTGGCTAAATTTGGTATCCAAGTAGAGAAGGGTAAAACAGAAGCAGAGACATTTGCCAATGCTCTAGATAAAATACAGACAAGGTTCGGTGGAGCAGCATCTCAACAAGTAAATACATTCTCTGGAGCTCTAAACAAGGTAAGTATTTCTTTTAATGATTTATTAAAAGAGCTTGGGAAAATATTTACACAGAATGCTGGGATAAAATCACTATTTATTTCATTAGCTGATGGAGTTAATTCTTTAGCAAAAAGTGTTGATGATAATCGGCAATCAATTATAGATTTTACTAATAATGGGATTCTTTTTTTATTTGATACGATAATAAAAGGTTTGCCTGTATTAGATTTTTTAAATAAATCATTTATAATTCTACAAAATACAGTTAGTGGTACTTTATCTTTAGTAACTGGAACAATATCACAGCTAGGGATTGTAATTGGTTCTATTGGCTCAAAATTTACAGAAGCAGAATCTGGTGCTGGTACTTTTTTTAGGTCTTTGCAAGATGCATCTCAAAATGTTGCCGGAGCAGCAGCAGATCAAATATTAACAGATATTGATGATATTAAAAAAGCCTATAACGATCCTGGTGTTTTTAGTTCTTTCAAACAAAACCTTTTAGATACACAACAATCTTTCAGCACAGCAATAGATGCAAATACAGTTAAGGCAGAGGATGCTGAAAAAAGAAGATTAGATGCTATTAGAAATGCCGCTGCTGAGGAGCAGAGAATCAGGCAAGAATCTTTTACTGCTATAGATGAGTTAGTTAATGAGAGAAAAGCGGTACAAGCGGAGCAGGAAGCACTAGAGAAAGAATTAAAAATAGCATCTGAAGAAGAAGAATTTCTAAGACTAGAACAAAACCTTGGTAGAAGAGCGGCTATAGAAGAACTTGCGACGGCTCAAAGGCTTGCTAGAGACGGCAAAGAGAATGAGGCAAGACAAAAATTAAGGGAAATAGATAGGAAGGCAGCAGAAAAGGATTTACAATCGTTATTTGATTTTGAAAAGAATACGAATGCGGGCAGAGCTGCCAACTTTAGGTCAACACTTGGTACTATTTCAACTCTACAATCTTCATCAAGCCAGGAATTATTTGCCATTGGTAAGGCCGCTGCCTTAGCTACGGCAACAATTGATGGAATAGCTGCTGTACAAAAAGCTCTTGCATCTGCTCCACCCCCTTTTAACTTTGCCCTTGCTGCTATTGTTGGTGTGGCATCGGCAGCAAATCTAGCAAAAATAGCATCGGCGCAACCGCCGTCTAGACAGGGTGGTGGGTTGGTTCCTGGTCCAATTAGTGATACTGATAATACTCTTATCAATGCCGCTGGTGGAGAGCTAGTTTTAAATAGAAGACAACAAACAGATTTGTTTAATTCTATAAATCAAAATAGAATTGGTGGAGGGGGCTCTGGTACTGTTATTAATATTCAAGGCAATGTTATTGCTGATGATGAATCTCAAGTTAATAAATTAATCGAGAGAATTCAAGATCAATTAGAATTTAGAAACGCAACATTATCTTTTGGGTGATATATGGCAAACTTTATACCTAAAATAGAATACGGATCTCCAACAACAACAATTACTTTCACTCTGCCACCAGAAGGTGATAATTTAAAAGAGAGTAATAGGTCAAATATACAAAGAAGCGTTTCAGGAAACGGAACTATTCAATTCGAATGGAACTATAACGAGAAAATAATTAGTCCAAGTTTTACGTTTTTAACACAATCACTTATTAATAGCTTAAGAACATTTTTTACCTCGCATGCGCTTAAAGGCAAAACATTCAAATATTATGAGCACAGCGATGAAGCATCTTTTATAACATGTACTTTAGATAAAATGGAGTTTGATCCAAAAAGAGTTATTCCAGATGGATCTGGTGGATTTATTTATGATCTAACAATTAGGATGCGAACTCTTCTATGAGCTTTGCTACTGAATTATTAAATAAGCCGTATACATTAAATACGGTTATTAAAGTAGATGATAAATGGTATTCTATTTTGCAGGTTGATTCAGATACTACAAATATTATAGGGACAGGAAGCGGTGTTCCAGCCGCACAAGTTGGTATACTTAAAACAGTAACAACAAGTCCAATACAGGTAGATATAAGAAATGTTAAAACAACAGTTCAAACACTAAATTTTGTTTTAAATGATAATGCTGAACTAATCACGTCACACATTTCTCTTAATAGCAGTCAATTTTTAGATAAAGAGGTTTTAGTTTATTCTGGATTTCAAACAGGCAGCTTTGATTTCCAAGACTATATGCTTGTTTCTAGAGCAAGGGTAAAAACAATTAAGAGATTAACAGCGTCTTATAGTTTTAATTGTGCAGAGGTTATTAGTTATTTACAGGCAGAAATTGAATCGACACAATCAACTCTTGATGGATCAATAACAAATACCGAGACATCAATAACATTAGATAATGCTTCCTCTTTCCCTACTAGTGGGATGATTAAAATTGAAGATGAGTTTATTACTTATACTGGTAAAAGCATCAATACTTTGACGGGCGCGACTAGAGGTGGGTTGTCTGGAGTAGCGGCGGCACATGATGATGAATCAGTTGTTTATTTAGTTAGGGATAGTGGGGATATAAATCCGATCACATTAATGTTGAGACTTATGATATCGCCAGGCGGTGGTGGTACATACGACGTTTTACCGTATGGTCTTGGTATTAGCCAGACGCTAATTGATGTTACAGAGTTTGAAAATATAAGAACAACAAATTTTTCTTCAGATCAAATAAGAGCATATATTTATAATGTGACAAATGGTTTGTCTTTTATAGAGGACAACATTCTTCTTTCTACAAATACAAGGTTATTTCCAAAGAACGGTAAAATATCAATAGGCATATTAGATCAAGTTGTATTAGATGCGTCTGTTGCGACATTTGATGAGAATACAATAACTGGTGACCCGCAATGGTCAATAAATTCTGATAAAATAGTTAATAAAGTAATAGTTAATTATGATTTTATTGAAGGCACACAAAAATACGCCAGACAAACAATTGTTACTGATACAGATTCCATAACAACATTCGGTGAAAAAGTACCACTTGAGTTAAACTTTAAATACGTTCGTGCTGGGCTTAGTGGTTCCTCAATTGCAACAAATAGAGCAAACAGACTTCTTTTGCGCTCATCTACTCCAAAAGCGTCTATTGTTTTAGATACACAATACGATACAGTATTAACTAATGTCGCAGAAAACATAGATGTTACTCACAGATATGTTCCGTCTAGCGGTGGCGTGCTGGGCATTAATGAGCAAGTGGAAATATTATCAAAATCTGTAAATGTTGACTCTGGAAGGATTAATTGGACATTAGGTTATACATCCTTTTCCGGATTAAGGATTGGATTAATCGCGCCAACGCACCTAATAGCAACAGTAACAAATCAAAAAACATTCACTGTTTCCGATGCATCTTGTTATGAAGCCGGATATTTTTTAAGAATCTGGGATGAGGTTAATAAGGTCTATTTTGCCGACGCCGCTAATGAAATTGCAAGCGTTGTGGGTAATACTATAACAATGGTAAATGATTTTACAACCACATTAACAACATCGGTAAGAATAAAATTCGCAAATTACGATGAATCCAGTAGTGAACAAAAAGCTAAATATGCTTATATTGTTTATAACACAAACTTGTTTGACGACGGATCGAAAGGATATCAGATAATCCCATGACATTTGTACAAATTACATCAACTCAAACAGATGCAAAATCACCAATAGATGTTCAGTTAATGGACACAGGACTGAGGCTTAATTTTGATGATCATGAAGCCAGAATATTGGCATTAGAGGCAGGCGGTGGTTCTAGTGGTGGATCAACTGATCCAGAGCTTGATCCAAGATACGGATCGATTGTTTCTGGTTGTAGAACAAATGAAGCAAAATACTGGAGGAAGAGATACCATTCTGTTCAGCAGGTTTTAAATTCAGGCGAAAAAATTTTAGACGTTTCGGGTTTCGATCCATCACAAGAAGATCAATCAAGATGGATAAATACAACAGATCACGTTAGATTTACTATACTTTCTGATACAGAGGCATACCTTGGTGAATATACGGTTGTACCAAAATCTAGAAGTTTTGAATTTCATATTAAACCAGGAGAGAATTTCTTCGGTATTGGTTACAGCGCAACAAGCACAACATCAGACACTGTAGAAGTTTATATTGATGGTTTATCTGTTACAGGTTTCGGTGGTATTGTAGATCAAAATGGAGCTGCACAAACAAATAGTTTTTCAGCTACGGCATCTCCAGGGATATCTCAGGCGACTCAATATTTCTATGGACTAGATAACAAAGCACACACGATAAAAATCGTTAACAATGATTCTGGAACAGATGATTTTTTATTAGAATTTATTGAGGTTGGTTTTGCCTCCAAGGAAGGAAACTACACAATAGATAATACCTTGAAGGTAACCGCTGGAAGAATAAATGTTAGAGGGACAGAGGTAGCAAATATTGAGACTGATTTAACCTTCTCAAGTACTGCTGGTTATGGAAAAACAAGCGCATTGATTGGTACTACTGCTGGTGTCTTATCTATTCTTGAGGGTGTTGAGCCAGCGATGACTCAAGCTAAACCAGAAACAGCGATTACATTTAGCTCCGCTGTTACCTCAATGAAGGTAAAGAATCATTACTATTTTCCTAGCAGTGGGTTTGTTTTAGTTAGCAACCCATATGGCCATCATTATATGGCATCTTATACATCTAAAACGGGTGCAGATGTAGCTAATCATACTCTTAGTGGAATGATTTGGCAGAACCAACCTGTAACTGATTTTACTCCAGAAGATGCTTTTACTACTGGAACACTCGGCTCTGCAAAAGGAAGCATCAATGTAAATCTATGGGCCAGTGGTGGGCATGAGATTTCCAGCTCTAATAATAAATTAGATTTCAAAATAACAGTTAACGGAACACAAACAACTCATGCTGCTACAATCCCTAGTGGTTTATATAGTGCAGATTTAGTACCGCTCGGACCTGCTATTGAAAATGCAATGCAAGCAGCTAAGCCGTTAACAAATGGAAGCTATAGAGCTAGCTACAATAAGGATGCCGAGAGATGGGATATTTCTGTTTATGGAGCAAATGTTTCAGAGCTGCAATTGCTTTTTAGTAGTGGCGCTAACGTAGCCAACTCTATTCATACAACAATTGGCTATAACACTACGGATTTGACTGGAAAAATTGGTTACGTTGCCCAAAACGATAAACAATCTTTAGCTCATAGAGTTTTCCGCGCTGGTAGTTATATATGGGCGAACGATGCCAGAGTTAAGGCGTCAAGAACGTCTACAGAATTTAATGGAGATTTAGTTAGTCGTAGAGGGTTACCGGCTCCAAGATATATGGCGGGCGTTTCTTCAGTTGATGTATACCCAGACGAAGATGCTTGCGGACTTGCTGCGTATTTTCAAATGACAAGCGTAGGCTCTGTTATCGTGGCTATTGTAGACGACGGGCCGCAAATATATGCGCTTTCAAATGATCAATTAGGCCAAGGCTCTAGAAACTCTAAGATAGGCGCTGTTTTTGTTTCTTTCCCTCGTGGAAGTAAAAAGATAACGTTTTTTAATCATTCAAATGCGCAGTGGGAATTTGACGATAACTCTAATGAAATAGTATTTTTTGGTGCGCGACAATATCACACAAAACCAAAAGAGGAATCTTTGACTAGCTCTCAAGCGATATTAAAAACGTTTGATGTAGCTCCTATTCAATTATTTGCTACTTATTATGCTGATAATTATACGCCCGGATCAAATGATAATATCGACACTATCACTTATACAGGTTCTTGGGCTGCTAATACGAGTCAACCGGTTTGGAACAACCGCTTTAGTAGAACATCTACTGCAAACGATACTGTTGATTTAACTTTTACACTTGCGGGAAGCGGTGGCGGAGCAGGATTTATTATTTATAACGGTGGGCGTACTCCAAAAGCGGGGATGTTTTTAACTTCGGGCGCGAGCGCAGTAGAAACAGGTAATAGGCTTTATAACGAAAATTTAAACGTAGGTACGATTGAACGTCATTTTTATATGGTGCGCACATTAGGATTAGCTGCTGGACAATATACTCTACGCCTAAAAAATGAAAGCGGCGGTAATAACCTAGATGTACTTGGTTTCGTTGTTGTGGACACGGTACAACCAGATAAAGCGTCTGTAGTTAATCTTGTGACTAACACGAGTCAATCGGTTTCTTTTCCTATTAATACCGTAAAAAGGAATTATGCCTCAGATAGTTCGGACAGAACACCAGATCATTTGTTGAGGTCTGGTTATAGAGAGGGTTTGATACACGTTGATTTTGGTACCAATCAAATACAAACATTAAATGACGACGAAGTTATCGATAATGCACAAGATAGAATGTTCTACTATTCTTTTTGGGGTATGGTAGCCGGTAATACCAACGATTATATTCGGGGACAGGCTTTTGGAAGATCGTTTTTATTTACTGTTTGCACACGATCCGACAGATCTACGGACGAAACTCCGTCGATAAATGGAAGCACATTTGGATCTTTTTCTACACGAACAGATACAAAAAGCGGCGGAGCAATCCAACCAATAAATAATAACGACGTAGGCTCCCCTTTGTTTCAAAAACATTTTAAGCAAGCGGGCACATCAATGACTAACTCTACAACGATACCTGTTGCTAGTACTAAAGGTATGCGTGTAGGTCAAACGATACTAGTGAGCGCTGATTCACAACCAACGTTAAAGAGGGTTATTAACACCATTACTACCGACACAAGTATAACAATAACAGAGGCAATATCAGGATTTGCCAACTATACAACAGCGAATAATGTGGCGGTAACATTCCCTTGTTTTTTCTCAGCTAGGATTGATCATAACGACGCAACTAATAGTTCGGCATATTCTACATTTGAATACGAACCAATGATTATTACTGCTTCTAAAGATGAGGACAGGCGATTATCTAAAAATAAAATAGGTGAAACCGCGAGCATAATGTTTAGAGGGATTTCTAGCGGCGCCGACCTTTATTATCCGGTTTTTTCAGACGGAAGATTAGCAGATTGGACTGAATCAAGTATTGACGTAATAAAGAGTTCTACAACATTAACAAGTTTAAATTTCCCGTTTGATTTAAGGAACATAACTTTCGGCGGCGGTGGAACGATTGACGTAAAAATTACTTCTGTAAGGAGGTATTAAAATGGCTTTTTATCTTTGTAAAATTATACAAGATAACGACGGAAATACTACAGGACACACTGTTGTAGCAGAAGTTGAAACACAAAGAATCCCTAAAAAAGGATATGAAATACTTAAGGGCCAAAAAAATTTAGAGTTTAGGAAAACAGAATTTTCTGAAAATAGATGGAGAGTTGTAGAAGATGATGTTGCTAAGGCAGCAGCTCAAGCCAAACGCGCACAAAAACAGCAAGATAAACAAGATATGCGCGACCTTATCCAAAGCATAGATAATGATTTGGACGCTGTTGGTAACTTAAATCAGCTTAAGACTTTTTTAAAACAAAACCTAAAAAAGCTTATACGTGAAATTTATGATTGATTTTCTATATAAGAAGATAGACGGAACAAATACTTTTACTTGGAAGGAAGCTTTATTTTTACCACAATGGGATGTTTATGCATTCCCGTCTAATAAAGATATTTACAAAAACATTATAAATACAGCAAAAACAATGGATTTAATTATGGAATTAATAAATGATCCAATAATTATTCATTGTTGGTATAGACCGCCACTATATAACAAACTAGTTAAGGGGGCTCAATTATCACAACACAAGCTTGGTTTGGCGGTTGATTTTTCATTCCACAATAAATCATGTGAAGAGGCAAAAAGTATAATAAAACAAAAACTAGATAGGCTTAAAATAAGAATGGAAAACAATCCTGGAGCAAACTGGATTCACATAGACTTAAGAGAGCCAGGAGAAGGTGGTAGATTTTTTAACCCTTAAGTAATAACATTTAATTAGGGGTGTATATGGAAATAAATCTAATTGTAATTTTGACTGTTTTATTATCAATGTCTGAAGCACTAGCTCTAATCCCATCAATAAAGGCCAACTCAGTATTTCAGCTTGTTTATGGCCTATTAAAAAAGGCATTGGGTAAATGAATATAATTCTAGCCATATTAACATCAATACCAGCTATAGGAAAAATATTCTCTCAACTAGAGAATTTATTGCATAAATGGGAACTAGAAAAACTCGAGAGAGCTGTCTTAAAAGACAAGAAAAATATCGAATTAAATTTCAAACTACAACAGGGTAAAAAAGCTATGTCTATAGCAGATGCGAGGGAACGTGCAAAAGCTCTTAGGGATATTTTTAATAGCTANNNNTTTATTGGTTGGTTGTTCTCATACACCGATCGGCAAGCTGCTAGAATTAAATTGGTACGTTCCAAGCACAGAGGCAAACGGATTTGTTCCTGTTGACGGTGATATAATAAACTTTTCATCCACAAATATTGAACAACTAAGGTGCCTAGATATGCGTGGAATAAAAGATTTAAAAGAGGCACTAAGAAGAAAATGAATGATCAATTATTCTCTATAATAATTCATAAAATGAATATACTAGAAACGAAGGTTGATGAATTAATCGCGTTTAAATATTATTTTATAGGCATAGCAGCAGCAGTTAGTACTTGTGTTTCTATTATATTCAAAGCACTATTTTTTAAGTGAAATTATTAGAAAAAGATATACAACTACAAATAATGGACTGGCTAAAAATCAAGGGTGTCTATTGTTGGCAAAACAAATCTCAAGGTACTTTTGATCCTAAAAAGTCTATTTTTAGAAAACCAAACAACAGACATTGGATTAATGGTGTTTCAGATATTTTAGGTGTAACAAATTTCGGGGTATTTTTAGCGATAGAAGTAAAAAGACCAGGGAACAAGCCAACAGCAGAGCAATTATTATTTCTGCAAGAGATAAAAAAGCGTGGCGGAATAGGCATTTGGTCTGATTCATTAAAATCAACACAGGATCAATTGATAGATTTATTGCACAGATAACTAAAACGTATCCAGAAAACATTTTTACAATCCTCGCATCTATATAAAATGAAGTCCAACCAAGTCTCGCTTGTTGGTTTGATGCTGTCTCCCTGACAATAAGAACAATGTTTTTCTGTGCACCTTATTTGGTAGTCTTCACTATTTTTCATTCTATTGGTATCCATATAGGAATTTTACCGTTATCTAAGATAACTCCAACACCTATTTGTGGTTTAAATTTAGCGTTTCTTGCATAGTTGAATGCATATTTGTCAAAATCAATCAATGATCCAGAACACATTCCCCATATTTTATAGCCGTTGGTTTTTATGTGTTCTATTCCTGCGATTGAGTGATGATGGCCAATTACAGTCGATATACCATTGTGCATTGATGCTGTTTTGTGTGGTGTCTGACCACCAAAATCATCGCCATGTTCTAATATAAATGGATGTTTTGCGTCTATTAACCAGTGTTTTTTCCATTCCCAGTCTGGTGGAGACTTAATAACTTCTTGGTATGATTTTAAAAGTTTAGAAGGGATCATTGATTGAGTGGCTTTTCTCCACCATCTAGTTCCATGGTTTGAAATGGCCAGCTTCATTTTTGGAAATGCTATATACCAATCCATTAATTTTGAGTTTGATTCATCTAATTCTTGATTAGCTGTATGCTCTGCATTTATATCTTGCTGATATAAACCACCATAATATTGGTCTGTTTCATCCCCTACACAAAGAATATTTGACTCTTCTATCTTGTAATATTTCTTTATATATTTGCAAAAACTAAGCGCATTTTTATGCTCAAATGGGATTTGTAAATCGCTGATCACAAGCCATCTACTCATAATTAAATTGTATAGTGATATGCGTTATTTAACTAATTTTAGTTTATTAAATTTTAATATTTTTGCTTTTTTTGGTTGCCCGATCATAGATATAGAATCAACCGGTATAAAATAAATATGTCCGTCTTCGTTTTGTAATTTATAAAAATAACAACCGCACTCTTTTATTATTGTTATTATTTTAGATTTTATTGGAGGGGTGTCTTCAGAATCGCAAAACTGTTTTATAAAAACCCATTCGTTTTTAAAAAATGATTTCACAATATAATTTTATCAAAAAAAAATGGGCTCGTCCTTGAGCCCATCTAACTATTGTTATGTGCTATAGAAATTATTTACTTGTTTTACTAGCTGTATCAGGTACGTCCTTAAACCCTGTCTCTGTAGCGTCTGCACTTGCTTCCTGATATTCAGCAAAGTCTAGATCCAGATCTGGAATCATAACACCAAGTTGTTTATATTCTGGCATTACAACACCAACATCGGTTTCATCTTTACCTGTACCCCAGTAGTGAACCATTGCATCTTCACAGTATTGCATTTGTTTTTCTACCTGTTGTTGTGAACCAAGGCCAATATGTACTTGTGAACCAGCAGAATCAGTCCCGGCAGTAACTTCTAATAGCCTAACTAATTCAAGCGCTACACGTTTGCATTTTTTGTTTTTAATTAACTGAAGCTCTTTTGGGGATGGAATAACAAGCTTTTTGTTTTGTTCCAGTGCTGTTAATGGACCATCGTTATGTTTTTTAGCAAAATCCCACTCTGCCTTGATTGCGTTCCACATTGCCCAGTGGTCTCGAACCTCTGTGGGTGTCATTGTTGCTTGAGTGTTATTTGAATCACCTTCAAGCGTTGCCATAACCATTTCAGAAATCAAACCACCATAACAATGAAGTCTGTGGTTTGGCATATCAAGAGCGACAGCATCTATTTTCCTGCCACCCTTAATACCTGGATCAATAATATTTAATTCTGTTATTGTAGCCATAATACTCCTTTATTTATTTTTAATTATTTCATTAACAATATCGTCGGGGAAAACATCCAGTTTTACGAACCCTTCAATATTATCTTTTGAAAATGAAAACTTTATTATTGGGATTGTTTCACCCTTTTGATATAGGCGAGCTAGTGCCTTTGCATTTACAAACGGATATATTTGTCTTCCGCCTTTGTCGAAAATTGCGCCTTCAAATGAAG
>FRDC01004797.1_pt1 | contig 20748 bp, 25 predicted proteins | sample 1106171 | NCBI WGS metagenome assembly FRDC01 (sample SAMEA3930566, study PRJEB13176) | freshwater metagenome | biome: Drinking water system; feature: drinking water; material: water | place: Singapore | collected 2014-12-20 | reverse complement strand
TACCGTGACCGCGCCGGCGGTGATCGTCGGCGTGCCCAGCGCCGTCGTCGGCGCTATGGCTCCGGGGCTGACAGTGACCGCGCCAGGGCTGACCGTGGGGGTCCCGAGCGCTGTCGTCGCGGCGATGCCGCTCGGGCTGACGGTGACGGCACCAGGCGTGACGGTCGGGCTGCCGAGCGCGAGCGTCGACGCCACCGCCGTCGGCGCGACGTTCTGGTCGCCGCTGCCGGCCGCCTGGACTAGGGCGAACGGTTGGCCGCCGAACCAGTGTTTCGCCGCGCCGGTATCGGGCGTCGACTGGTCAAGGGCTGCAACCGGCTGACCACCAAACCAATGTTTGGCGGTGCCGACGGTGGGCGTGGGCATTACGTCACCGACCAGTCATCGACGTTGATCCACCCGGCCGTGCCATCGCAATCGACGACAAACTCGAATGCGCCGTCGTCGCTCGCTGCCGCCGTTGTGCCGGTGAGTTGCTCCCAGGTCCCGGCCGATGCCGTCATCGTGTCGAGCACGGTGTCGGACGTGATGCCGAGCGCATCGTTACGCTTCACGATCAAGCGCGGCTGATTCCCGTTGTAGGCAGCGCCGTCGCCAGCTTGTGACTTCCGCACCCATACGGACACAGTGCGCGTGCCGCTATTGTCGACCGCAGCAAGGCGTGAGCCGGACGACAGTTTGACGGTCGAAATTGCCGGTGTCAGCCGTTCCGAAGGGGCAGCGGTGTTGTAGATCGTCGCGTCAGTGCGTCCCGCGCCGCTGCGCCGCCAGAACCTATGGTCGCCGTTGGTCTGATCGTGTCGCTGCGACGTGACGATAAATTCGTGGCCAGCCGATGTGAGACCTGACGTCTCATTCGTCGATGACAGCTTGCAATTTTCTAGCCTAACGTATCCCGTGATGTAGCCGGATGGACTGCCGATGTCGCCGGTGGTGTGACCAACAAAAATGCCAGTTGCAGTGCCGAAATCTCCATTGCGGATCACAATGCCGCATGCGGCGGCCGATAGCCACGCGCCGAGAGCCTGGTTGAAACCAGTCTCCCCGGCGGCTGTCAACTGATTGATCTCAAGGTAAGAGGCGCTGGCTTGAATCGCTCCCGTTGTATTCCCGGTCAGGACAGCACTGTCAACGATTAGGCGGCCGGCCGTCACTGATATGCCGACGCTGCCGTTGCGCCAGCAAGTTATACTATTGATGTTCGCCGCACCGCCGGAACAAGTGAAACCAGCGCCTCCGCACGAATGCACGACAATATCGCTGATGCCCGTCTGAGGTTCTGTAGCTGTAAGCGTTTCAAATATCTGCACACCGGCCTGCGCTGCGCCCGCGACGGTCAGGCCCGCGAAAACTAGACCGATGTCAGTTAAAGTTACCGCGACTGATGTTGATGCATTCCTGATGACGATCACGCGCGCAAACTGCGGGACGCCAGATGTTGCCAGCACAGTGATCGTCGACGTGCCAGAGACGTTGGCGCAGTTGTACATCACGAGGTCGTTGATGGTTATCGAACCCGCGAGCGATGTGCCGGAAAGATAGAGCCCGCCGTCTTCGCAGTTCCAGATGGAACAAAAGTCCATAGTCACAACGCCGGTCGTGGTCGCCAGCTCGACGCCTCGCTTATTTGTGGCGTTTTCGCCGAGATAACGGAATTCGCACCAATCAGCATCGAGATTGCCGCCAGCCGCTGCGTTGACGTATGACATATTCGTGGTGGACACGCTCGTGACGACCACGTTGCGCGTCAGTAAGATTATCTCTGCCTGCCTGTTGTCTGTGCCTTTCTTGGCTGATGCTAGCCCACCGCCAGCCCCGCCAAACCCACCGACCGTAAGCGTCGATGCGCCTGCATTTCCGTTCAGCAGGCCAGTCTCACACTCTGTCGCCGTGCGCGTCGTGGCCGCAATCGCAATGCGGTCGTTGTCGAGCCAGCCTGTGTCAGTGTCGACGCCGAGCGATGTCGACGCGGCGGCCTCGTCCGTGTTGAGCTTGCAGCGGTCGACGTTCTTGCCGCTCGTTCGGCTCAGGCCCTGCAGCACGCACGTCCCGGCATTGTTGACGATCAGGCCGAATTGACCGTCGCTGGTGCAGTCGAATTGCAGTGTCGCCGTGCTGTCGCGCGGCATCGGCGTCGCCACGGTGCCCTGATTGTACGTCCCGCCGTCCCAGATATTGAGGTCGCCGGAGAGTTGCAGAACGTAGTTCGTGGCCGCCGTCGTGCCCCAAGTCAGAATGCCTCGATCACCGATGTCGAGCGTGCCGTAGTCCGTCGCCGTGGTGCTGTCCATGGTGACGGTGAAGTCGGTGCCGGTTGCGGCAGCCGTCCACTCGCCGACCACATATATATTGTCGTTCGCGGCGGGCGCGCCCGTCGTCGTCGTGCGCAGCAGCCGCGCCCAATTGCCGGCCGTCGCGTCGCGGTAGACCGTGACATTGCCCGCCGACGACCCCTTAATCCCGACTTTATAATCCGTGCCGCCATCGCCCGTGAGCGGGCTTCCGAACTTGAAGAACACCCACGATTGCTCGGCGCCGAGATCGTTGGCGTTGATCGTGACCTCGCGCGTGGCCGTGACGCCGTTGTCGTCCGACAAGGCGACCGAGAACGTGCCCGTCGTCGTCGACCGCTTGACGTGCACCAGCACGCCATCAATCACGGCTAAATTCGTCACCGTAAACGCGGACGAGTAGACGTAACTGGTCGTCGTCGTCGTCGATGCCGAGCGCGTGACCTGGGCGGCGCCGGTCGCCGCTTCTGCCACGCCCCAGGTTGACGACGACGACCAATTTCCGGTCGCGTCCGAGATCAGGTTTGCCATCGATCAGGCCCGCCTTGGATCACAGGTCTCAGAGCGCGAAGATCTTGTTGGCGCCGTTGTCCCAGGCCACGGTGATGTTGCCGCCGTTCGGCGTGACAGGCAGGCCCGTGCCGGTGTCGATCCACGCGATGAGCGGCGACGTCGCGCTCGATCCCGTGTCCTTGTAGATGAGGATCGCCTCGGCACTGGCGCCCGTGACCGACGTGAACGTGATGTCGGCCGCGTCGAACACGCCGTTGGTCACCGTCTTTGAGGCCAGCGTCTGCGCCGTGCCGATGATGCCGCCGCCGGTGATGTCCGACAGAAACTGGTCGGCCGAGTTGTAAGCCTCGGTGCCACTGTCGATCAGAACGGCCTTGATCGTGTCGCTCGACAGGTTGATCGAGCCCGACAGGAAGGCCTCTTTTGCCTTGGGGTAGAGCACGCTTGCCATGGGTCAGTTCCTCCGGTTGGCAGGTTGAAAGCTGGGGCCGCGCTCAGGCGGCGACGATGGTCAATGCCGCGATCAGCGCCAGGCGCAGGACGATCGCGGAGCGGCGCTGGGGCAGCAGCAGGCGGGCAAGCATGTGCCCAGCCGGCAGGGCGCGAATGACGGCGCGCGCGCGCGTCACTGCAGGCCGAACGCCTTGCCGAACATCTTCAGGGCCTCGGGCATCGAGATCTTGCCGAGCAGCGCCAGGACGAGCACCAGGCCCGCCGCCGCGTACTGCAGCACGTCCTTCCACGCCCGCGACTTCGCTTCGATAGCATCGAGGCGCTCGGGCAACGTCTTCACCTTGGTCAGATCCTCGATCGCGCGCCTCCCCTCCTGCTCGAGCTTCGTCATGCGTTCCTCGAGGCGCGAAAAACGCCCATCCCCGGTCAACAGCCGGTCGTGATGCTGGTGGATCGCGTGGCTCGAATAACTCGCGCTCGTCTCGAGGCGGGCGAGGCGCTCCCGCACGTCGCCAAGCTGCGAGCTCGCGCTCGATCTCGGCGGCGAGGTCCAGTCCGTGTCGTTTGGGTGCATCGGCGGTCCAGTCCTGGCGGGCAAGCATCGGCCTCACTCCTTTGCCTTGGGCGGCGGGCACTTGCATGCGAGCTTGATCTTCGTCGGCTTGGGCGCTGGCGCGGCGGGTTTGACGGTCGTCTCGAGCAGCCACTTCACTCGTGCGAGTTCGGCCTGCAGCGCCTCGATGCGCTGGTCCCGTGCCTTGACCTGGTCGGCGAGCCCGTCGCGCTGTTTCTCGAGGTCCTGCACCAGGGCGTCGAGCGTGGCGAGGCGTGGATCCGGCCGCCACTGCGGCGCCGGCACGGGGCGGCTCACCTGCGCCTGTGGCGGCGCGGCGGGCTTGTGCAACATCCACGTCGCCAGTCCCAGCGCCGAGACCAAGGCCAGCCCCGGCAACAACCGCCGCATGATGTCCTTCACGCTGCTCTCCTGATGGTCGTGGTCCAGCCACTGGCGGCCGGTGTCGTTCCGGTGCGCTGGGCGTTGACCCCGCGCAGGAACATCTGGGCCTCGGCGATGCGGCGCAGCTCGAGGCCGCGCAGCACGCGCCCGCCGGCCATGCGCCATTTCATGAACTCGCCCGAGACATCGCCCCAGCGCCGCTCATTGATGGCGCGGCGCAGGCCGCTCGAGCGCAGCGCGCCGGCGCCGACGTTGAACACGAATGAGGCGAGCGCGCCTTCGGAAAGCGGGTGCAGCGGTACCGTGATCAGGCGGCCGATCGCGGGCAGGCACTTGCCCTCGATCTCGCGGCCCATCAGCGCCATCGCCTCGGCGCGCGTGATCGGCGGATCGGTCATCTCGACACGGCTGCCGTCGAGGCGCCAGATCGAGCCGAAGCCGATCGTCGGCACGCCGGCGGGGCAGAGGTACGGCACGACGCGGTCGGTGCCGTCGCGCAAGGGTTTGAGGTAGCCCTCGCGCTCGCAAATCAGCGCCAGGGCCTCAGGGTGCAGCGGCATCAGGCCTTTTTGGCGCTGGAGCGGTAGCCGAACAGGAAGCCAAGCGCGGCGAGGATGCTTTCGCCAACAAGGCTCGTCCAGATCACGCGGGCCATCTCCTCGGCCGGCATGCCGCCGGTGCGGTAGGCCTCGAGCACGGCCCACACGAACGGCACGGCCGTGGTCATGAACAGCAGCATGATCAGAGACACGCACACGGGGCGTAGCAGGGCGTTGAAGCCGTCGACCCAGACGATGCCGGTGGGTTTGCCCTGCGCCTCGATGATGGCGCTCAGGTGTTCCCGAAACGCCCGCGCCTCCTCGACGAACACGTTGGCCTCGACCTCGCGCATGCGGCTGTCGGCGGCGACGCGCGCGGCCTCGAGCTGCAGCTTGGCCTGCAACTCCATGTGCGCGAGCTCGCGCGTGGCGTTGCGCGTGTCGCGGACCTCTTTCAGCACGTCCGGCAGCACGCCGCCGATCATGCCGAGGATCGTGGAAACCAGCGCGGTGATCATGAGGTTTTGGCCTTGAAGATGGCGAAGTTGAGCACCAGCGCCTCGGACAGCGATCCGCCGGAGTTGTTGCGGACCTCAATCCGGCAGGAGCCGGCCGCGACGGCGGTGACCGTCACCGTGTAGGCGCCGGACGTCGCGGCGCTCGCGATGTTGACGAGCACCACGTCGGTCGCGGCAATCAGCGAGTTCGTCAGCGTGAAGGCCACCGTGGTCGCCGCAGCAAGCGCGGCGTTGTTCATGGTGATCTGGCCGCACGTCTTGTTGAGCGTGACGCCGGTCGACTTGCTCGTCGCCTGGGTCACCGTGCCGCCTTGGCCAGTCGCGTACCCGAAGCCGTTGGCGTCGGTCTGGGTGAATGACGTCAGGCCATCGGCGCTGCGAACTTTATGCGTGGTGTTGTCGCAATAGGTGGTCGGGTCGCTGGCGTTGCCGACCCGGAACTTGCCCACGCCGGACGGGTCATAGATCGACGTGTAGATGTTGCTCTGGACGTCGGCGAACTTGGTCCCGCCGAGGTAATAGCCGACCGTCTTGACCGTCGCGTCGACGCCGCCGGGGATCCCTGTGACCTGGAACCGCGCCGCGTTGCCGGCATCCACGATGGTGTCGTATTTGGCGGCGATGAACGTGATGTTGCTGTCGGGCGTGCCGCCCGACGAGCCGATGGCGATGTCGCTGCCGCCGCTGGCCGTGTCCGTGCCCGTGATGTTGAGGCCGATGACGACGATGTCGGTGTTCGACATGCCGTTCGTGCAGAATCCCTGCGCGGCGGCCGTGTTGTGCTTGATGACGTTGCCCTCGACGCCGAGGAACATGAAGCGCTGGGTGCGCGCCTCTACGAACGGGCCGACGCCAACAACGTTGCGGAACTTGAGCCCCATCACCAGGCCATCGGTGCAGCCCCAGGTCTTCCAGGCGCGCGCGAAACCGCCGCTGCTCGTGTCAGCGAGGTTGCCTCCGCCGCTGATCTGCTGATTGACCCAGATGCATTGATGGCATTTCGTGAACAGCATCGGGAAATACGTGCTGTCGTTGACCTCGAGGTCGAACAGACATTGCGTCGCGCCGAAGAACGCCACGCCCGCCGTCCCACCGGTGCCAGCGCCGCCGTCGTTGAGGCCGATATGGTTGTCGACGCGGCACATGAGGGCCACAGCGGAGCCCAGACCACCACCCTTGCACCCTGTCGTGCGGCTTCCGACGATCTGGCACTTGTAGGCGTTGGATAGGATGATGCCGGCAATACCGCTGCCGGTATAGCTGCCCTTGCTGATCCGGGGATTGTTGATGCGGACGTTTTCGACCGGCGCGCCCGTGTAGCAGCCCGACAACGCGGTGCTCGATGAGATGGCGTAGGGCAAGCCGTGGCTCAGCGTGACAACCTTGGTGCCCGTGTCGACGGCCACCACGCGGGCCGTGAACCCGTTGTCGAACGGCGACGAGTACACCCAGTCGATGCGGAGCAGGTTGCCGACCGAGATGCCGGTCACGTCGTTGAGCGTGATTGTCGTGTCGTTGCGCGCTGCCGAGGCCGTGACCGTCCGGCTGGTCAGGCTCGTATAGCTGCCGAGCTTGAACACGCCGCCCGTAAACGTCGCCGGCCCGGTACTGGCATTGTCGATGACGATCAGCTCGCCGTCGCCCTCGAAATCGATCTGCACGTCGCTGGTGGAGATCGTGAAAGGCGCGCTGATAGCGCACGGCCCATCGATCACCAGGCGCGTGTGACCACCGCTGGCCGCCACCACCGCGAGCGCGAGCACGAGCGCCGCCGTGTCGTCCGTGGTGCCGTCCATGACGGCGCCGAACTGCTTCGCGCCGACCGAGTTAACATAGGTCTCGACCGTGCCCATCCACGCGCGGATTTCCGCTTTCGAGGGGCGATGGGCGCCGGATGACGGCACGCCGTCTGTGGCATAGTCGCGAAAAATCTCGGCGCCGTACTTGGTGAAGGACATCTAAAGACCTCAGAAGCTCAGGGGGCTAGACCAGGCGGAAAGGTTGCCGGCGCTGTCGCGCGTGGCGACGCGGACGCTGTTACGGCCTCCGGTGATTGCGCCGATGACCGTGAACTGGTCGAGCGGGTCACTGTCGGTCCAACTGGTGACGATGTAGGACGAAGACCAAGCGCCGGTTCCAACGCGGAACTGCACGGCATAGCTGATACCGGTAGGGCTCATGCTGAACCCGAAGACGCGAATGCTGGCGTCGGAGCCGGTGACGTTGATGTCGAAAATCGTCGGCTGCTTTAGGTGCGGCTCGTTTACCGTCGTCGACCAGGCCGAGAGGTTCCCGAGCGTGTTACGGGTTGCGACCTCAAAGTCATAGCGCTGATCCGTTGGCGTGACCGACAAGTCGAGCGTCACCGTCGCGCCATCGCTCGAGTATGACGAGAAGTTGACCGTGGTCCAAGATCCCGGCGAGCCATCGTTCTGGCGGTAGCGCACCGTGAAGTTGAGGTCGGGCCGGATTGGATCGTCGAGCGTGATGCGGAAGGTCGCCGAATTCTGCGACGCGGCCACGACGCCCGTCGGCGTGGGAAGACTGAGCACGGCAAGCTTGCCGGGGAATATAGGCTCGGTGCCCTCTTCCGTCTCAGGGTCCCATGCGTCGATCGCATTGGGGTTGACGAGCGACCAGTCGAAGCTCACGCGCCCCTGCGCGAGATCGATCTTCAAGCGCGAGACCTCGAGCACGGCGTCAGCCAGGTCCTCGATGGTGTCGGACTGCACCTTGATCCAGCGTTGCCCCTGCGCCATCAGCCCGTAGAGATCGCAGACCATGGTTCCGCGCAGGCTCGCGGTGTACCGGCTCATGTGCCGCTTGGCCAGCCGGCGTGCTTGCGTGTGGCTGCGCACCCAGGTCAAGGCGAGCTGCTGGGCGCGCACCTTGCCGCGCTCGGAGATGTCGGCCTCGTCGCGCCAGGGAATGCCGGCCGCGTCGCGGTAGTCGTTGGCTGGTGGCGCGTAGCTAAATCTGATCTCGTTCACAACCTCCTCATCGGGGACGCCGTGGTCGATCGTCAGCCCGAGAATGTGGTCGTCGGTGATGGTGACCTCGGGCGTGCGATAGACGCCCACCCAGAGCTTCAGCGTGCCGTCGGCGCCTTCGGCGAGCCAGCCGTCGCAGGTGAGCAGGATCGCCGCCAGCAGGTCGGCCGGATCGGTGTTGAGATGGGCCCACCCGCTCGACGTGTAGCGGTCCTCGGTGCCGCCGCCGTCGAGCGTGACGGCCTCGTCACAGAGATCCGCCTCGACCATCAGGTCGTCGAGAACGGGGGCGATGGTGGTGTCCCAGTCGAGCCCCAGGCCGTGATCCTCGCTGGTCCACAGGTCGATGATCTGCAGCACCGGGTTAGTGCTCGAGGTCCAGGTCGCCGGATCCGTGCGGCTCTGCGCGGGATCGCGCGGGTCATAGATCGGCGTGAGGTCCGCGACGACCGACAGTTTCGGCAGCCCGTGGGGGTACGTCGTCCAGAAGTTGGCGAGCGCAACGTTAGCGCATTTGAGCATGGCCGAGGCCTGGCCGTCGCCGCGGTGCGACGAACTCCAGAACGTCGGGAACGCGCTCGCGACCTCGCTGTAGTGCGTTTCCGTGGCAGCGCCGAGCCGCGTCTTGATCGTGACCTGGCTGACGTATCGGCTGTCGTTGCCGCCCACCACGCTCGTCACGACGCCGGACCCGTTGAGGAGCACCAGGTCGTCGTTGAGGTAGTGATACAGGATGGCCGTGATCCGGCCGTGATGCAGCGCGACGACGTCGTAGCTGTCGCCGCCGGTGGTCGCCTCGTAGAACATGTAGGCGCCGGCGATGCGCGCGCGTCCGTACCCGAACACGCGAGGCGGGATTGGCTGCTTGATTGTCTGCGTGCCGTCGCTCGCATCCGGCACGGCCGGTTTCTGCAGGCTTGGCTTGGCCAGCAGCATATTCAGGCCGACGATGGCCGCCGTGGCGATGACGGTGCCGACGACCGACGCGACCGTCACCGTGCCGAACAGCGCCAGCGATCCGAATTGCGCGAGGCCGACAAGCTCGAGCGCCAGGAGACCAATCGTCTCGACGCCCCAGTGCATGCGCTCGAGCATCAGGCGTGGGCCCTCGTCCAGGCGGCGAGCAGCGGCATGGGGCCGATCACCAGGCCGCGCACGGTCAGCAGCGCCACCTTGCCGGGCTTCACGACGACGCCGGCGGCCAGTTCATCATGGCCGGCAGGCTGCGCGACCGCCACGTCGCCGGCAATCGGCGCCGTCGTCCGCGTCCAGCCCGCGAGCGCCGCGTCGACCATGGCGACGAGCCCGCCATTGGCGGCCATCAGCGCGGTCGCCTCGGCAGAATTCCGGTAGGTGCCGCGCCAGGCCGCTGCCGGGTCGGTGCCGGTCAGTGTCCGCACCCAGTCGGCCAGGAACAGCGCGCAGTCGTGCTCGCCGCGCACGAACCGGCGGCGCGTGGCGGCGGCCAGAAAGCCCGGCAGGCGCGTCACAGAATCGGCCATGCTTTCTGCACCTCCTGGGAATAGAGCACGGCGCGCTCGCAGAATGTGTCGCCGGGGCTGCGGCGGTCCTGGTCGTCGCCGGTCCAGAACGACAGCCCCGGCCGCCGGCGTCCGGTCAGCAGCGAGCGCACCTGCACGGCGATGGTCCAGGTCGGCTCGCCGCTGGTCTGGTCGCGGCTGACGGTGAGGTAGTCGCACACGAAGGTCCGCAGCCACTGCGGCGCGGCGACCAGCTGCCACTGCCCATCGAACGCGCCGACGCCGACGCGCAGGAACTTGTTCTTGACGTCCGAGGCCTCGCTCGAGGCGGTCTGCGCAAGGCGCTGGGAGATGCCAGAGATCGAGAACTGGGCGCGATCCGCCGCGCCGTTGACGAGCTGCTGGAAGGCGGGTACTGCGACCAACTCGCCGTAGCCGACGTAGATCTCGCCGGTGCCGTCCGTCGCATCGATGCCGGCGCGGCAATCGCCGACGCCGAGCCACAGACGCAACACGGGATCGGTTTCGAGGCGCAGGAAGACGCCGACGCGCGGCGCGCCGGAGCCCAGCGCTGTCGCGGTTGCTGCGTTTAGAGCCACTGCGGGAAGCTTTCGATGAACTTGACGTCGGCCTGGCCGTAGGTGCGCCGCGTCAGGGAGAGGTCCATGGCGTCGGGGCTCGCGAGCCGCATGGTGCACTTCGGCGCGTCGAACTCGATCGGCGTGCCGGCGTCGACGGCGGCGCGCAGCGGCGGGCGGATCTCGGCGGTCGTGATGCCGTCGGCAACGGTGACCGACCCGATACGGTAAAGGCGGTGCGACAGCTCGTCATGCTGGATGCTGAAGTGTTCGCCGCCCTGCAGGGCTGATCCGGCTGTGATCTGGATCTCGAGCGTGGTCGCGCGCAACAGGGCAGCGGTGGCGACCGTGGCGGCCACGACCGAGGATGCGAAGCCCGTGCCGTCGCCGAGCCAAGCACCGTCGCTCAATTCCGCGGGCGGCAGCGACGTCAGGCGCTGGCCGTTGACGACAGGCGCGGGGAAGTGCCGGAGGTCGCGCGCGGTCAGCACGACGGGCGTGGCGCCGCCGTCGAGCAGCGCGGCGAGCGCCCGGAAGGCGCGCACCTGGTCGGGCGTCGAGACCTGGATGTCGCGCAGCGTGGCGGTCCACAATCCGCCGCCGTCGAGACGGCCGAGCGGCATCGGGCCGGCCAGGCTCTTGCCGGCCGAGATCGTGCGCGCGAACAGCTCCCACGTCCAGCCGCGCTCGCGATCGAGGAGCGCCGGCCAGGCAAGGTGCGAGGGGAAAAACAGCATCTCAGGCCCCGAGCAGTTGCAGGCTGCGCTGGCGCGCGGGGAAGCCATCGTTGACCTGCTGCACGGCCATGGCGGCGCCCTGGCGGGCGGCCTGCGAGGCGATGCGGGCGATGGTCTCGTCGCCGTTGGCGCCGGCGAGATTGATGGTCATGGTCATGTTGACAGGCCCGCCGCCGCCCATGGCGCCGTTCGGGATGATGCTGCCAGCCGAGCGCGGAAAGAACAGCTCGGGCCCGCGCTCGCCGACGATGTAGGGCTGATTGCTCGCCACGGGACCGCCGTCGGCGCGGAACATGTTGCCGGTGAGCAGGCTCCCGAAGACGCCGGCGCCAGGCGTGCCGCCACCGCCGAACAGCGGTTGCAACACCTGCTGGCGGAAGATGAGCTTTGCCATGTCCTCGAGGATGCCGCGCGCCATCTCGCGGAAGTTGACCTTGGTGCCGGAGATGAACTTGTCGAAGGCGCTTTCGAGCGAGCGGGCGACGACCTGGCCGGCCTCGCGCAGCTGGTCCATCTTCTGGCGCGCGTCGGCCGCGGCCTGGGCCGCCTCGCCGATCGAACGGGCATTGGCGGCGAAACCGGCTTGGATCTCGGGCGTCAGCTGCAGGTTCGTCTCGCGCGCGCGCTGCAGGTCGTTGGCGAAAGCGCGCGCCTCGGCGATCTGCCCCGGCGTGGCGCCCACGAGGCCTTGATCGAGCTCGGAATTGCGCACGGCGCGTCGCGCGTTGTTGGCGCTCTGCCGCACGAGGTTCTCGAGGTTCGCCGCGTCGACGGCCTCGCGCGCGGCGGCTGCCTTCTCCTTCACGATCTTCAGCTCATCGGCGGACAGGTCCCGGCCCACGAGCTTCATGCGCGAGATGGCCTGCGCGATTTCGCGCTCCTCGGTCATCTGCCCGAGCGTCTTGTCGCCTTCCCGGTTGCGCGATTGCGCGATCTGGAGTTGCCGCTCCATCGACACGGTGATCGACTGGAACGTGTGGCGCTGCTGCTCGGCCTTGCGCGCGCCCTCTTCCTTGGCGGCGGCGGCCTCGAGTTCGGCCTGCTTCTCGGCGAAGCGCTCCTTCTGCTTCTCGCCCATGCCCTCGACGTTGGCGCCGGCGTCCTCCAGCTGCCACGTCATGCGCAGCTTCGCCTGCTCGGCGGCCGTCTTGCCGATCAGTTCAATCACCCGCTCGCGGCGCGCGATCTCCTTGTCGAGAACCGCGATGATGGCCTCGAATTCCTCGATCGGCAGCGCGCGGCCGAGCTTCACGTCGAGGAACGACTTGAAGCCGTCGACGGCCGACTTGAACCGCTTCTCGAGGTTTGCCGCGGCGCTGGTGGCCCCGTCGAATTCCTTGGCAAGCGACTGGACCTTCGGCACGATGTTGTCGAGCCAGGCCGTGAACTCGCCGTTGTCCGCGAGCTTCTCGAGGAGCGATTTCGTCGCCGGCTCGACGTTGGAGCTGATGGCGTTGCCGAGCGCCTTGCCGATGCGCTCGCCAATCTTGCCGAACCAGCGCTCGCCGAGGCTGCCGAGGCCGTTCTCGAGCGTCGCCTTCGTGACCTCCGTCACCTTGTCGAGCGCCGCAACCAGCCCCTGCTCGACACCGGCCGCGCCCTTGTCGAGCGCTGCCGCCATCTGCTGCGCCAGGCTGCCGATGCTCGACCCGACCTTGCTGGCCGTTTCGAGAAAGCGCGTGCCGATGCCGCCGGCCGACTGCTGCATCTCCTCGGATGCGTTGTCGAACTCCGTCTTGGCTTCCGCCACCGTGCGCGAGAACTGGGTCTTATCCGCGACGATGTCGAAGCGCAGGGGAGCGCCGGCGGCAACAGCTGCCATCAGGAGGCCTGCGGGTTGGGGGTATCGGGGAACTGGGCCATGAGCGCCTGAAGCTCGGCGCGGCGCATCGTGGGATTGCGCTTGACGCCCTTGGCCTCGAGGTAGCCGCGGAGCGCCGCGTCATACTCGAGGAGCGACATGCGCCAGAACGCTGGCGGGCTTAGCCTCAGATGGCCGAGCCCGAACTTCATCGCGCGCGCGAGGTACTCGGCGATGGTTACGTCGCGCGCTTCCGAGGGGAGGCGTCGGCCTCGTCGTCATCGGCGACGGGCTTGGCGTTCCAGACGGCCATGATGGTCTCGGTGTACTCGCGGAAGTGCATCGCGTTGAGGTCGCGATCCGGCACGCTGAAGCCGTTGCCGACGAGCAGGCCCTTCAAAATCGGCTTGAAGTCGGCGAGCTTCAGACCGACGACGCGGCCCTCGAGTTCGCCGAGCGTCTCGACGCCCAGGTTGCCCGCGATATGGGCCATGGCGTCGAGAGTGAGCGAGACGGCGTAAGTCTTCCCGGCGATGCTGATGTCGACCTCGCCGCGGTGCTTGTTGGCCATGGGGACTGTTCCTCCGTTATGGTTCTATGGCCGCGCCGCTATCACAGCGCCGTGTAAGTGAGGTCGCCGGCGCTCTCGAGCGAGATCGAGTAGGCGATTTCCTTGTCGTGCGGGCCCTGCAGTTCGACGCTGGCGATCTGGAAAAGGCCCTGCACCGTGGCGAGGCCTGGGATGATGATCTGCCACTGCTTGATGGTGCCAGCCATGAACACCGTCATGACCGTGTTCTCGGCCGTCCCGTCCGTGAACACGCCCGAGCCCGAGATCCGGGCCTTGCGGATGCCGGCGCCCTCGAGCAGCTCGCGGAACTTGTTGGCGCTGTCCTGGTTCGTGACGTCCACCGTCTCGCTGTCGAACTGGATCTGCTTCGTGCGCAGACCCGCAACGGACGTAAACGTCGGGCCACCGCTCGTCGCGGTGTCGATCTTGAGCAGCATGTCGCTGCCCTTCTGCTTGGCCATGGTGCTGCCCTTCGGTTAGGTGGCGGAGGTTTAGGCGGTTACGGCTTGGCGACGCCCGAGACGTTGCGCGAAACGCGAATGTTCGAGGTCGTCGTGGCGACGCCCAGGATGCTCGTGTACCAGCCCGTTACCGCATCGGCCGACGGCGCGATGCCGCCCGCCGTGGCGCTCAGCACGTAGATGGTGCCGACGGCGACGGTAGCGCCGGGGTTGTAGTCGCCATCGGTGATGACGGCGAGCGGCTGGCCGGCAGACGCGGCGTGCAGCGCGACGCCGCCGAGTACGGTCAACTCGACGGCGCCGTTGGCGTCAGCGAGCTTCCAGGTGTTCGTCGCCAAGTCCAGATAGACGGATTGGCCGGCGGTGATGCTGGCGCCGGCATTGTAGCGGCGGTCGATGGTGGCAGTGCTCGCCGCCACGACGTTCGCGGCGGTGATGGTCAAATCGGCCATGGGGCGGGTCCTTTGGGTTGCGGTTTAGCCTTCGGTGACGGCGCGGAAGCGCTGCACGCCGTGATGCGTGATGCCGTCGGGATCGCGCAGCGTTTCCTTGAACTCCTGCCGGATCTGGACGCACCGGCCGGCCGACAGTGTGAGCGCCACCTCGTGCAGCGCCGTGCGCACGGCGGCCTGCAGGCGCTTGACTTCGAGCGACGTCGGCGCCTCGGACCAGGTGTGGACAGTGATCGTGTGCTCCTGCCCGTCGGTCAGGCTCGACCCGTCGTCGGCGGCGGTCTCGTCGCCGATCACGACATAGGGCAGCGGCGCGCCGGCGGGCACATGGTCATGGATGCGGCCGGCGCCGATCAGGCTGGTGACGGCCGGGCTTGCTGACAGTTGGGCGAAGATCGCCGCGAACAGCTCGACCGAGCGATCAGCCACGCGGTTTCTCCTGAAAGCGGGCGAACGCGGTGGCAACGGCGGCGCGCATCATGGCGCCGATGCGCTCGCGATTGCGCTCGACGGCGGGGTGCAGGAATGGCCGCGCGGCCATGGCGCGGGTCCCGAATTCCAGATGCACAGCGTAGGTGCTGCGGGCTTCCACGTAGGCCGTGAGGCCCTTGGCGTCGGCGACGATCGAACTGACGAGCTTGCCCGTGTCGGTCGCCGGCGGCTGACCTGGCGCCGAGGCCTGATGCGGCACGCGCGCCTCGGTCGGGAAGATGCGGCCCGTCTGGCGGTTGGTCTTGAACCGGGTCGTGTAGATGCGGCCCGACTTCGGGCCGCGCGCGACCGATTGCTTGGCGTCGTTGGCGACGAGCTGCGCCGCGCCCTTCAGTGTCAGGGCCAGCGCCTGCTCGACCTGCTGCTCAAGCCACCGCGTGTCGATCGACGGCGGCGGGCGGACCTCGATCCTCACGGTGCGACGATCTCGTCGCAGGCCAGCATCAGATGCCGCCGGCGCTGGTTCTCGTCGGTGACGGCGCGGATCTCGAAGGTGCGGCCGTCATAGCGGACGCGGTGCTTGGTCGTCAGGTCACGGCGCCACCGAATGCCGATGGTCCACGCACCCGAGGCGTTCATCTGCTGCCGGTACCAGGCTTCGCGGCCCGAGGCCTGCCGCACCTGCGCCCACACGGTCGCAAACGTGGTCCAGGTCTCAACCAGGCCGCCGACCTCGTCCTTCGACGTGGTGACGGCCTGCAGCTCGATGCGACGGTCGAGATCGCTGGCGCAAAGGCAGGAGGCTGGCATCACCGCATCACCCGATAGCTGGCGAGGATGGCGCCGAGGCCCATTGGCATGAGCTGCGCGGAGGCGCATTCAGACGCCGGCTCGCGGTTCTCGTACCAGTGCAGCGCCAGCATCTTGACCGCGTGGCGCAGAGCATAAGGCAAGGATGTCGCCGCCGTGCCGTAGCCGGCCGTGAAGGTGATTTCGATCGCGCCAGCGCGGCGCAACGGGATCACCGGCCACACGGCGCCGGACTTGCGCGTGAGGCGGCCGTAGCCGTTCGGCTGGCGCGCCAGGTAGTAGTTGCTCGCCGCCCACGTCGATGCCGTGTCGTCCTCGTCCTTGGTGACGACCGAGGAGACCGCGAGCACCGGCGCCTTGCGCAGCTCGACCCAGGCCGCGTTGAGCGCCGAGATCGGCCCCTCGCGCACGCCGTCCCACCACTCGTCGCAGGCCTCGCCCGGCCATTGATCCATGGTGAGCTTCCACGTCTGCGTGATCAGACACCGCCCCGTGTGACGCTCCACCATCTCGCGCGCCGCCGTGATCAGCGCGGTCAGATAGGCGTCATCCTCGGTGTCGTCGACGCGGGCGTGCTCCTTGATCTCGACCAGCGTCACCGGCTCGATCGCCGGGGCTGTGACGAGTTCGTAGATTTCCGCCATCAGGCGCCCGCCTCAGACGAGCCAGATTTCGCGCGACGTTTGCGCGGGGCGGGTTTTTCTGCCGGGGGCGACGTGTCGCCGCCGCCAGAATTCCCGCCGCCAGAGGCATCTCCAGGGCTCGGCGCGGGCTCGTGTGCCTCGGCAGGATCGGCGGACCCGTCCGAGAAGAAGCAATCGGCGAGGTCCTCGGGGATCTCGTAGACCTGTCCCTCGAGGTACTCCTTGACCGTCGTGCTGTCCGGCGCGCCCTTGGCGGTGCGCAACATCAGCACCTTGATCTGAGGCTTGCTCATGGCGGGTGTCCTCCATTGTTTGGCGAGGCGGGGCCGTGGCCCCGTCTCAGGTCTGAGGCGTCAGATCACGAGCCGTTGACGTTGCTGCGCAGGCGCGGCATGCCGACCGCCACGGCGCTCAGCGACGCGGCGCCGGCGCCGTTGCCGGACGGCGTGACGGTGACGCGGACGTAGCGCTTGGTGCCGACGTAGCCGATGCCGCGCACGGTGTCGTCAGCGGCGAAGGTGAACGACGCCAACGCCTCCGGCGCCGTTGCCACCGTGTTGTTCGGCTGCGGCAGCAAATCGACGTCGGCGACGGCGGTGATGGTCGACTGGTCGTCGCTCTCCTCGACGAGCACCGTGAACGTAGCGTCGGCGTCGGTCAGGGCGCCGGCGGCGATCACGAACTCGACGCCGAGAAGGTCGGCCATGTCGATCCACTGCCCCACCTGCGCCGTGTCGACGTTGGTGAGGGTGACGGGGGAAATCGCGCGCTGGAAGCTCAGCATCGCGTGCAGATCACGTCCGATCATATCGGTCTCCTGTGGTCACTGGTTGAGCAGTAGGTGGCGGCGGCCCGCCACCCACTGGGCGCACTCAGGGCGCCGAGGCTGTTTGCTCAGGCTCGATCGATCACGACGTGCCGAACTTCAGGAGCTTGATGGCATCGCTGTCGGTGACCGCGCCGCCGACCCGCTTGGTGGTGTAGAACAGCACCCGCGGCTTGTCGGTGAACGGATCGCGCAGCTGGCGCATGCCCTGGCGGTCGACGATCGTATAGCCCCGCTTCCAGTCGCCGAGCGCGATGGCGAAGGCGTTGGACGTGGTGAAGTCGGCCAGGTCGGCAAACTCCTCGACCCGGTAGCCGAGCACCATGTCGATGATGCCCGACGCGCCGAGGCGCGGGTCGTAGATGTAGTTGCCCTGCTGATCCTTGAACTTGCGGATCGCGCCGAGCGTCGTCTTGTTCATCGCCCACACGAGGCTGCCGCGGTAGCCGGCGTTGAAGGCGTAGATGAGGTCGAGCAGCTTGTCGGCCGGCGACACGGTGGCGGACGCCGTCGCGAAGGCGCCGGAAGCACCCGTCGCGATGTACTGGAGCACGCCGAAGGCGCGGCTCGCGTCGGCCGTCGCGACCGGCGTGCCGGTCAGGAACCCGCGCGGGCGGCTGATGCCGTTGCCGGACACAAACGCCGTGTTCTCGGCGCGGCCGAAGCGGTCGACGATTTTCTGGTTGATGTAGCCCTCGACATCGAAGCCGACGTCGTCGAGCATGTTCTGCGTCGCCTTGGGCATCGCCGAGACCTCGTGCACCGGGATCTCGAGTTCGCCGATCTGCGGCGTGTTGGTGGCGTTGCGCGTCGACTGCTCGCCGACCCACTCGTAGCCGACGTCGTCGCGGTCTACCGGGTACTTGATCGAGTTGGTGCCCGAGATCGAGACCACGTTGGCGAGGCCGCGCATGGCCGACGTCTCGCGCAGGCGCGTGATGATCGTGTCGGCGCGCGCCGGCTCGACGTAGAAGCCACCGTCGGGCGCGGAGCCCACGGACAGCGTCTTGAACTCGTCGGCCGTGAGCGCGTCCTTGCCGCGGCGCACCAGCTTGTCGAAAGCGGCCTTGTAGGCGATGCGGTACTGGCTGCCCTTGGCCTCGTCGCCGTCGGCGCCGATCCAGCGCGCGACCTCGAGGCTCGCCTTCTGCTCGAGCTTGCCGGCTTCGGACTTCGCCTCGGCGATCTGAGGGCGGGAGGCCTTTTTGTAGAGCGCGTTGATGTCGTCCTGGGCCTTCTGCAGACCCTTGGTCATGCGGTCGACCGTCTCGCGCGAGATGACGTCGCCCGAGCCCTTCTTCTTGACCTCGCGGTCAAGCTCGTCCGACTTGTCGCGCATGCTCTTCAGCTCGCGGCTCAGGTCGTCGAACAGCGCCTTGATCTCGGCCGGCACGGCGCCGGTCGCGTCCTTCTTTTCCCAGTTGCGGGGGTGCGGGTGATAACCCATGGCAGGTCCCTTATTTTCGGATGTCGGTGATGAGGCCCTCGAGACCCGAGCGCAGCGCGCTCCAGTCGAAGTCCTCGGCGGTTCCCTCGTCGCCAGCGCCCGGCTTGGCGGCCTGCAGGGCCTTGAACCCGCCCGTGATGATGGTGCGGGCCTGTGAGCGGCTGAACCCAGCGTCCTGCGTGAGCCAGCGCTCGAATTCACGTTCGGTCGGAAGGTCACCCTTCACGCCGACGATCAACGACGTTTCGTTCATGGGGAACGTGACGACGGAGATTTCGCGGAGGTCGATCTCTTGCAGCAGGCGGGCGCCGTTGGCGGCGTCGCGCGCGGAGTTGACGACCCGGTAGCCGATGGAAAGGCCGTCGACGGCGCCGGCGCGCATCAGCGTGTAGATCTCTGCGGCCTTCGGCACCTCAAGCAGCAGACGGCCGCGCCCGAACAAGCCCGTGTCGTCCTCGCGCAGATCCTCCCAGACGCCGATGGGCTGGCTGGGGTTGTGGTCGAACAGCAGCTTGATGCCGCGCGCGGTGCGCGCGGCGAGCGTCTTGGCGTAAGCCCCCTTGACGACGATGTCGCCGCCGAGATCGAGCGTGCCGAACGTCGAGGCATAGCCCTCGAAGGTTCCGGCGTCGCCAACGGCCTTGAAGCCCTGGCCGCTGGCCTTGGTCAGCTGTTTCATTGCGTCCCCTCTATAATCGCGTCGGCGACGTTCATGGTGGCGCTGACCAGGATCACGCGCGCGTCCGTTGCCGGCTCGCCGACGCCGGGCTCGTCCTGGATGTCGCCATCGAGCAGGCGCTGCAGGTAGGTGCGCAGCGCGCGCTTGCTCCACACCGTGTCGCGCAGCGCGCGGATGACGGCGTCCGGTGCCCCGGCTTCGGCCAGCTGATCAACGTCGCTGTTGCCCTCGTCGATCCGGCGCACGCCGAGGATCGTGGCGCCGACGACGATGGCGATCTCGGCCGCCGACACGCTCGGCTCGTCGAGCAGGGCCAGCGCGGTCTCAATGCGTCCGCGCACGAACTCGTCGGTGATCTCGATGAACGGCTTCGGCGCGACCTGGCCCCATCGGGTCTTCTCGACGCTGGTGACGGTCATCGTGACGACGCCGAAACGGCCGACGCCGGAATTGACCGTTGCGCCCGCGCCGCCGAGCGTGAGCAGGCCCTCCGGCAGATGCGGGCCCGCCGGAATGGTGATGCGCCACAGGACCGGGCGGCGCAGCCAGGTCGACGGGCGGCGCAGGATGCCGGCGCCCAGGCGCGCGATCGAGCGGTCGACCTCGGGCGCGTCGGGTGACTGGTAGAGGTCGTTGCCGCCGATGAGGCGGACAGTCGAGCCCACGCGCGGCGTTCCATCGGGCTCGGTGTTGAGTTCGTCGCCGGCGGCGTAGAGCACCAGCTCGGGCCGCTCGTAGGGCCGGGCCTCGAGATCGCGCTCTGGCAGCGGATCCTCGACGACCGGATCGACGGCCACGGGCCGCGTGTCGACGTCGACGATCTCGACGGAGGGCTGCGCCGGGCCTGGTGCCGGTTGCTGGTCGGGCTCCGCCAGGATCGGCTCATAGGTGCATACGCAACGACAGTTAATTGTTTCCCCAGGTGGCGCGCGCGTGTCGCCGGGGTAGGCCAGATGCACGAAGCGGCCGTCGTCCTGCTCAAGCCGGAAGAAATCATTAAGCCCGACGCGCTGGCCGTTGGCCTTGGCGTGGCTTTCGCGCGTGCGGGCGTCCTCGGTCGCGAGCCAGACCTTCTCGAAGGCAAGCGGCGAGGCTTCCGCGGCGGCCTGCTGGCCGAACATCGCGGCATTGTGGATCTCTGTCCGCGCGATGCGACGGGCGCGCGCCATGGCGATCTCGCCCGACGTGGCCTCGACGATGAGCGCGGCGGTCTCCTCCTGGCCGAGGTTCTCGGCGATCGCGCGCTCGATCACGCGGCGGATGGTCTCGCGCAGGCTGTCCGAGATCTGGACGACGCGCTGGGCGGTGTCGGTGCCGAAGTGCTGGCGGATGGCCTGGTCGAGGTCGTCAAAGGCCTTGGTCTCGAGGCCGAGGAAGGCGGTAGCGGATTTTGGCCCCTGAATGACGCGGGCGCCAAAGGTGCGGGCGATGTCGCTGACGGCTGGCCGCAGCGCGCGGGCGATGTCCTGGCTGGCCGTTCCCGCTGCCGCGAGCGCAGCCTCACGGCCATGCGCAGCGGCGGCGCGGCGGCCGGCGGCGGCGATGGCGCGGGCGAGATGCACCTCGA
>FRDC01003116.1_pt1 | contig 20757 bp, 22 predicted proteins | sample 1106171 | NCBI WGS metagenome assembly FRDC01 (sample SAMEA3930566, study PRJEB13176) | freshwater metagenome | biome: Drinking water system; feature: drinking water; material: water | place: Singapore | collected 2014-12-20 | reverse complement strand
CCTGCGTAATGCCGGCGGCGAGGGCGGGATCTGCGATAAAGGTCTCGAACGGCCCGAAATCCTCCGCGCTTTCGTCGATGATATGCGCGACGGCAGATGCGCGACGGACGATTTGGCCTTCTGATTTCAAAATCTGACGTTCGGCCGGTGAGACGCTCCCGGCCAATTGCTCATCGCTCATTGGCGTCCAGTTCTTGGCGTATAGCAGGCTTTGCGACTTGCGCGTTACGTCCGTCGATTCGTCGCGCGTCAATCCCTCGCTGGACATCTGATACGCCTCAACCCGATGCGAGATCGGCGCCGTATCGGGGTTAATGTTAAGCCCGACCCGGACCCGCCGTTGCCGCGAAAGGCCGAACCATCCGTTAAGCGATCCGAGGATATCATCGAAGAAATTCGCGATGCGCGTATCTGGCTGCGATCCGTCATAATAGACACCCATAGCCCCCGTAGGCAGACCTAGGACAGATGACGCCTCAAGGTCTGTCGACGAAATGCGGCCGTACTCGATCGCCGTAAAAAAGAGAAGATCGCCGGCATCCTGCTTATATCCGGAGGCGAATTTCGCGCCCAAGACATCGGCCGTGACAATCCCCGCCGGCGAGGCGCCGAGGCGTAACATGCCTTCCGCAAGGCACGAGGCCCACTCGCCGGGATTGACCGGCGCCAAGGCGAGAGCGTTATAGCTAGGGTAATCGCCAGTATAGGGGAGCGAGACGCCCATGTCGCGGACGACATTGATGGCCTGAATTGCCGAAAAATGCGCCTGATAAATGACGAAGGCGCGATTGATCAGGCGCGGCGTGATGTTGAAGCATTTGCCGAACAACACCGGCTTCGCAACGCCCTGCAACTCAAAATCGCCGTCCCCGGCGCCGGTGCCTTGGTAATAGGCTTGATGAATCAGCCCATTCAACACTTCGCGCACGTTCCGCGTATGCACGGAAACCGAACCGCGATCCGCACCCCAATCGTTGCCGACATATTTCGCGAGTTCGATACCTAAACCGAGGTCGGCGTAGCGGGTCAGCACATGACCGCCGGCGGCGTCATATACCTCTTGATAGAGCGGACCCATCCGAAGCGTGATGTCGCGATTGCGGATCGTCGCCGTTTCGATCAGATGATTTAATTCTCCGAAAGCATTGTTGATCTTCGCAATGCCTGTTGAAATCTGCGATCGAGTGCCCGCGTTCGGCGTCGCCGGGATGCGCTGCGAAAAGTCCATCGCCTGAAGCAACGCCGCGCGCGGCGCGAGGTTAGGCACGAAAGCGTCCTGCGGCGTTGTCGAGTAGATGCGATCGGCGAACCATAGGTCCATGTCCTGAAGAAGCGCCGAATACGCATCATCAAGAAACTCGCCGGCGATCGGATAGCTGGCCAGGGGCTCAAGCGGCACGTCCAAAGCTGGCAGCCGGATGATGTCGCGCGCCTTGATGTTCAGAATAAACACCGCCTCGATGCTCGGGCTGTTAATTAGTTCGGTGAACGCAGAATCGTCAAAGGCCGGCGCCGATGCGGCAGCTATCGGAAGTTCTGCAATCGCTCCAAATCCGAGGAAACACGTCATTGCACGACGAACCGCGCTGAATTCTGCGTGATGTATGCGACGAGCGCGCGGATGTCCTTCTTCATCGCCGCCATTTCCGTCTCAAGATCATTGAGCGCCGAGCCTTGGCGTTCAAGCAGCGCGCTTAACGTGTTTGTCTGCTGCGTAATCGCCTGCTGGAACGCCGCCGCAGGACTTGCGACATTAACGATCGGCGCAGGCGCTGGAGGCGCGAGCTGCGGCGAAAACGGTGTGATGTTCGAGATTGATGACGCAGCGATGGCCTGCGCCGCCATCTGCTCGAATAGCTTATCGGCGTGCGCCTGCTGCGCCGTCTGAATCGTCAAAAGGCTGATCAATTCGGTAAACAGCGCGCGGGCCTCGACATTGCCCGCCGACAGGCCGTCCCGTATCTGCGTTAGAACCGGAATCGTGGGGTCGTCAGACGCGAGCAGGTCCCGCATCTGCTTTAAGAGGTCGGTATCGCTTTCGATGGCGTCCGCTAACGCGAATTGCTCATCCGCCTGCGCATCGAAAAACGCCTCTACCTGCGCAATCTGATCGGTAACGCGCTTAAGCTGCGCGAAGAACGCAGGGCTCGACGCGCTAAGCTCGCGCTGCAAGGCGACGATCTGCTCGCCGATGCTGCCGACATCCTCGCCGGCTTCCCTATCGCCGCTTAGCGCCCGAACCCGCGCATCCTCAAAGCGCGTCAGGAGATCACGGAGTTGCTCATCCGGCGATCCGGGGAAGAACTCATCCAATAGCCCCTGACGGACATCCGAAAGCGATCGGGCCGCATCGCGGAACGCCTCGCCGGCCTCGCGCGCGGCGCGCGCCAGTTCCTTGCCGTTGTCGATCTGCTCATCGAGAAGATCGAAGGTCTCTTGCAGAACGATGCCGATCCGGCCGAACGTGTCTGAGATGACTTCGCCGAGCCCGACGAGTTCGCGGCGCTCTTCTTCCGAAAGGCGTTTGAAAAAGTCCCTGCGCTCCAGCGCATTGCGGCGCTGTACAGCGAACAAATCGCCGCCGACCGTGCGCGCGAAATTTTCAAGCTCCGCCTGTTTCTCAATAAGTTGGTTGAACGCAAACAGGACCGGGTTAGTCAGTTCCGAAATGTCGTCGAGAACGCTCTTGTCGAACGCCTGCCGGAAACCTTCCGACGCCGCGCGCAGGGCCTCATTGATCGCGTCGATATCGTCGGTTTGACTCGCGATCTGTTCGGCGAAATCGACGAAAGCCTGTTGCGCGGCTGCGAGGGATTCCGGCGAGTCCGCGATATTCTCGATAAGCTTGATGAATTCCGCGGTGTTTAAGGCGCGGACCTTCGCCAAGCGCTCTTCCGCTTCGGTCAGCAATGAGGTTTGCGTGGCGGTTTGCTGCGCCGGCGTTTGCGCCGCGGCGGGCGTAAACGATCGCGGATTGAAAATGTCATCGATGCCGCGCGCGCCGAATAGCCCGAAATTGAATCCGGCAAAGCTCTGCTGCACAGCAGCCGGGATCGCCGCCGCGCGAGACGCGGCGTCGGCTATGGCCTTATTGATCGCTTGCGCATCGTCGATCCGCTCCTTTTGGAGCTTGAGCAGATCAAATACGTCGGCGGCGACGGGATTCGTAACACGGCGCAATTCATCTTCAATTTGCCGATCAAAGGCGCCGGCGAGATTCTCAAGCGCCTCTTTCTCGGCCGCCGCCAGTTCCTTGATTGCCTGCGTGAAATTCCCGGAGGCGCGGGCGGCGTCGCGGAAAACATCATCGATCGTCTCAAGGGCCTGAGCAAATTCGCTAACCGGGTCCTTGCCGATTTCCAGAACCGATTTGATCTTCGCGAGCGAGTCGACGAGCTTTTCCGCAGGCACGTTGGCCGCCGAAAGCGCGTCGGCGAGCTTCCTAAGCTCCGAATCGCCGCCCTCAAGCAAACCGGCAAGCGCCTGTCTAAGGGCTATGTCGCTCGCCCCTGCGACATCGCCCGCCGCCGACGTTCCGGTTGATATAACCCGCCCCGTCGTTTCGTCGATCAGCGAGGTTACGGTGCTCTTCTTCCCGGCCTGCACCTTCAGCGCGATATTCGCGATGAAGTCCGCATCGAGAACATTCGCAAGCGCCTTTATTGCTTCGGCGGCCGTCGTAAGGATTTCGTCGCGCCGCTCATTGCGCGCATCTTTTTTCGAATCCTTGACGGCCTCGATCGCGTTCTTGTCGAATGAAAATTGCCCCGTCGCCGTCTTGCGCCCGAACAGGCCGCCGAAGATGTCGCCGAGAAATCCGCCGATCGCCGAACCGATAAAGGCGCCGACGGGTCCGCCTAAAGCGAACCCAATCCCGCCGCCGGCGCCGCCGCCGATCTTGCCGCCTGTTTCGCCTTGGCGGCCGTTAACAAAATCCGCCAAACCGGAACCGAGCTTAAAGCCGGTAAATCCGGCGACCGCCCCGGAGGCTGCAACGGAAAGTTCTTGGCTCAGTCCCGCAAACGTGTCGCCAAGGTCCTTTGAGACATTCGAAAGGACGCGCGCGAACCCGTCGAATAGCTTCTCAAACCGCTTCGTCAATTCGCCGGCGATATCCTTGTCGCCGAAGAAGTCGCGCAGATTGATGGTCTCGGCTTGCGGATTTACAAGCCCGGTTAACAAGCCGTTCGGGCCGGCCAGGATATCGCGTGCGATATCCTTGACCACGGCGCCAATAAGGTCGCCGAAGTCCGCGCCTCCGCTAAGCAGATCATCGACAAAATCGCCGATTGCGCGATTAAGCCCCTGATCGATGATCGCGACAAAATCCTTGCCTTTATCCGGAAGCTTGTCGACCTCATCTTCAAGCTTCTTACGCTGCGCATCGAGCAGTTCGGCTTCTAGTTCGGCGACGATCGTATCGGATTCCGAGAGGCCCGCCTTTTGCGCCTTAAGCCGTATACGGAGAATCTCTTCCTCGAGTTCCTGCCGATCCTTGACGCGCTCAAGCTCCTTACGGCCCCCGGCCTCGATCGCGGCTAATTGTTCCGCGATCTTTGAGAGTTCGTCCGAAACAACCTTCGCGCCGAAATTGGCTTCGAAATCAGCCAGCGCAGCCAGCTGTTCGCGCTGCCGGATAAGCTCTTCGCTGGCCTCGCGCGTCAATGCGACGCCGGCCGCAAGGGCCTTGCGATACAACTCGGCGCCGTCAACTCGGATTTTCGCTTCTTGCTCGGCGAGCGCTATCGCATCTTCGCCGCCGAGCGCTGCGGCTTTGGCTACGGCCTTTAAATCGCCTATCTGCGCTACGATCTTATCGAAAGCGTCGCGATAGGCGGCTACGGCCTCCTTGCTCGCCTCCTTGACGGCGCCGCTCATTGATTTCAGGCGATCGGCGAAGGCGGAGAATGACTCGCCCGGCTTACGGGCGAATTCCGTCAGCGCCTTTTCGCCGGCGGCAGCGGCTGCCTCTATGTCCTCAATCTGCTCGACATAGCCCGCTAGCACGCCCTTAAGGTCTTGATCGCCTATCGACTTGATGGCGTCGCGTAAAGTTAGAAGGATTTCACCGCGCCCGGCCTTATCCAACTCGCCAAGCGATTCCCCGATCGTCACGCCTAGCGTCTTGAATATTTCGTCAAGCTCGCGCGCATCGGCGCGCGCGTCATCAAGGTTTTCCGATAGGTTGATTCCGACGCGGATTTCGCGCGCCTTCTCGACTTCACGCAGCGCAACGTCGATTTGAGCCTTTAGCTCCTCGCCGATGGTCGATGATCTGGCGATATCGGATAGAGCCTCTATCGAGCGACCGAGCGTCTCGACATCCGCCAAGGCGGCGCGGAAATCGCCTAGCTGAATCTCATTCGCGCGCCGTAGCCGCCGTTGCTCGGCAGCCTTTAGTTCGGCATCAAATCGCGCCGCGAAATCCGCGCCGATCGCTGACGCGGCTTCCGAAAATGATCGCTTGAGAAATTCGAGGAAATCGCCGGCGGCGTCATAGAGACGATCCGAGGTGAGCGCCCGCCCGATCGAGTCGGCCAAGGATTGGCTAGCGGCGAATATTCTCTGCGTAACGCCGACAAACCCGTCAACCGTCGCCTTCGCATCGCGCGCTAGATCGCCGAAGGCGTCCTTAGCGAGGCTGGCCACGGTTCGCAGCGCGAGGATGAAATCGTCCGTTCCCGTGACACCGCGCGCGATTTCATCGGCGAATTTTGCCAGCGCGACAGCGGCGCCGACAATCGCGGCGGTCGTCGGCCCCAAAGTTAACGCGATGCCGCCGATGATGAGTCCTATATCGGCAAGATCGGCGCCGACTTCGCCGAAGGAGTCGCGAACCGCGGCGCGGAAGTCGTCAAATGCCTCGGTCGCCTGCGGGATCGCCTCCGCGATGCCGTTTATGACGCTGATGATCGATTGCGAAAACGCGTTCGCCGCGTCGCTTTCCCCGAAAGCTAGGATCAGCGAATTCCGCACGCGCTCCATAGCGCGGGCGAACGTGTCGGGGATTTCTTCCGCCTCTGTCTTGATCGCGTCGAACTGCGACTCAAGCGCCGCGATAACGGCGCCGGTCGTAATCGCGCCCTCCTCGCCTAAGAGGCGGAGCTGGCCAAGCGAGACATTCAAGCCGGAAGCAAGCGCTGTTGCTACACGCGGCAATTGCTCCATCACAGAGCGGAGTTCGTCACCGCGTAGCGCACCGGAAGCGAGGCCCTGCGATAATTGGGTGAGGCCGGCGGACGCCTCTTGCGCCGTAGCGCCTGATGCAATGATGGCGTTTGAAAGGGCTTCGGTTGTCCGTAGCACCTCCTGTTGGCTTAGCCCTAATGCCTCAGATGAGCGGGCGAGCCGCGCATAGGTATTCACAAGCGCGGCGATCGACTGGCCGTTATCGGCCGCGAGACGATTGAGCGATTCAATGGCGTGCGCGCGCTCAAGCTCAGAATCCGTGACGAGATTGATCTGCGCCGTCAGATTCTTGTAGGCGTCTACAAGCTCCAGCGTCTCGCGGATGATGAAGGCGCTCGTAAGCGCACGGAGCGCGCGGCCTAGGCCGCCTATCGCATCCTCAGTCTTCTTGCCCTCGCGCTGTACTTCTTTTTGAGCGTTCGCGAATCGCTGGAGGTCCTCGCGCCCCGCCTTGAAATCTCTGGTATCCGCGCGAAAGCCGATCGCGCTAATGACGTTGCCGGGCCCTGCCATGCGACGCGCCGCCCTTTTCCGGCGCTCCCACCATGTGCGACGATTGCCTCTCGACTTTCAACGCCAAATTGACGCCGGCCCTAAAGGCGGCGTCGATACGGTCAAGCAATTCGTGTTCGAATAGGCTGATATCGATCTGGTGCCTTCTTGCGAACGCCTCGATTTCCTCGCTACCGATCGGTCCTACGCCCATGCCGGCCGGTCGTTTGCCGCTTAATTGCATGTAGAGCGACATGACGCGCCTGAAGGCCGGCGGCGGGGCATATCCGACGCTAGGCGTGTCGGCGACGCTTATCGGCGCCGCATCTGCGGCCGGAGCGCGCGCGGCGCGCTGCTTGTCTCGCGAGCGCTTTAACGCGAGATGCTCGGCCCGTGTCTTGTCGCCGGATCGTTGATGGAGCCGGAAGAAGACGCCTTCGATCTCTTCGCAGAAAGCGTCAACGCGGCCGTCTAGAAGTTTTTTGTTTCACGCAGGAAGTTCGCCATTTCGAGCAGCTTGCGCGGCGCGACTTCAGACCAGTGATCCATCAGAATGCGGATTTGCGTCAAACCCGACTCTTCATCGATATCGCCGGGCTCTAGCGAGATTGCATCGCCGGCTTCATCGAACAGGCGCCACGAAAGCACCATGCCGCAGATAAGATCGACCGCCGCATGGAGCAAGCTGTCATTCGCCGTCTTATCGGCGGGATCAACGGCGCTCGCAGCATCGACATAGCTGCGCAACGCCTTCCGGCCCGCATCGGTTTCAAGCCCGCGAAACTCGATATAGGCGCGGTTGTCGACAATCGGCGGATCCGCCAAGCTCGGCTCCCCGTCAACCATGGCCCATTGATGTCCTGCGCCGATCCATGGCTGTCCGGCCTTTTCCAGATAGAACTTTGCCGGGCGCACATGCAAAACCCCGGCGTCGATCGCTGATATCGGGAGCTTCTTGGGATTTTTCGCCACGGGCCTGTCCTTCCACTGAAAGGACAGGCCGCTTGCGTTATTGCGTGCTGTCCTGAATGAAGACCGTCGATTGCGCATACTTCGACGGCAGCACGGCGTCAACACGCTCATACGCCGCCCACGCGGCTGTCACGATCACCGGGCCGTCGGGATCGTCGGTCTGATAACCGTTGATCTTGCAATGCGGGAAGTGGATCGAGACGAATTCCGGCGCATTGCCACGCGCAGCATCAAGATTCGGCGACTGGAAGAACAGCGTGATCGGCACAAGCGTCTCGTCATCGAAATAGTCGAAAATCTCGCCGGCCTCCAGCAGGATCGTGAACGATCCAGCGGCTGAGAGCTTGCCGAAAGAAACCTTCGCGATCCCGGCCGATTGCGCGTGATCGTCGCGGCAAAACGCATCAACGCCCGTCGCATTGTTGGAGATTTCCAACGAGAATGACGTGACCTCGCAATAGGAGACGCCGTTGATGATGACCTTTAGATCAACGCCGCCTAGCGCCTCGATGACGGGATCGGAGTCCTTTTCGTTCGTGAAGTACGGCGCGCCGAGGACGGGAGTCGCTTGCGTGAGCTTCTCGAAATTTTTCCCGATCATGCCGAAAGTCAGATCGTAAACGTCTGTCGGCGTCAGATTGATCGACAGCGAATTGAAGACGAGTCCATGTTCGACAATCGACTCCGGGACGGTCATCGACGGATGGCGATCCTCAAGCGTCCAGAACGGTTTTTGCTTCGCAGCCAGCGTTTTCGGGAAGGTCGCGACGCCGCCGGGGACCGTTATCAGCTGGCCGCTGTCATTCGGCCCCGCGTCGTCAATAATGTCCTCGGAAACGACTAGCGTCGTCGCCGTCACGTTGGTCAAGGTGAAGTTCTTGCCCTGATTTCCGGCAACGCCGCCGGGCAAGTTGATCACCTCGCCGATATGAAATCCGTCCGCAAGGAAGCTCTGGCCGCCGCCCGCGCCGCGCGTGATCGTTTTGGTCGCAGCGACGACGGTATATCCGTCCCCGGCCGCCGTGGTGACTTTCTTCGGCTGCGTCTGTCCGGAGACGATAACATAGGCGTTGGCGTTAGCGACCGCATCAGTCAACGGGACATCATCAACTGTAAGCACGAGCGCGACGACCGCAGTCACGGTCGCGACGAAGAAGTTATCGGAATTGCTGACGCCGCCAACAAGGATCACATCGCCGACCTGCACGCCGTCCGCGACCCATGAGCCGACCGCTCGCGTGATCTCGTTCGCCGTGCCGTCAAAGGTAAGCGACGCCGTGATCTTTTTCGCGGTCTCGAAATCCGTCCGCAGAACGGATGCGATTCCGAACGCGAAGTTTTTCGGCTGAAAGACGCCGGAGAGGTCGCCGCCGACGCGCCGCAAGCCATGCCGGTCAGGACGTGGCTGCCCGGATGGCCGCTTCGTCGGATTCGTGAGCAGGTCCTTAGAGGTCTGCACCTGATTTTCGACGCGATCGACAATCCGTGCGTAGGCGCCCTTAGCGGCCCTTGTCTTGAAAACCGCTTGCCGTGCGAGCGAGACTACGCGGCTGATGCCTTCCTGTTCCGACATGACTTGCAGCTCCTACCAAGGGATGGCCGCCGTCTCGCGACGGTGGCGCCGTTAACCGGACCCGCCTAACCCGATGCGCCGGCTAGAGACAAGCGCGACCTGACGCGGATTATTGCCCCGCCCGCATGGTGTAATAGACATCGAGGGCCCGCGTCCGATGCGTCGCGGACTCCTGGCCGATCGAGAGGGACGGCTGGCGAGGAAAGCGCACAATGAACGGCCCGGCAGGCAAATCTATTGATCGGCGCGCGGCCCAGAACGCCGCCGATACGGAGTCTACGCGCTGCAACAGTTCCGCCGCCGGCTGGTTGAAGGCTTGGAAAAAGTCGATCTGGAATATGCCCGCCATCTTGATCGTCGCACCATCCCCGATCGCCATGATTTCATTGCTGAACGGCAGATGCGTGATCGTCTGGAACGACTGATTTGAAGCCGGATTCAGTTTTCCCGGAAGATTATCGAACGGCCATGTCGGCGTCGCTAACGAGGCCAGACGATTAAGCATCGCCTTTTCCAGTTCATTGTTTTCATTCGCCATCGCTAGACCCTAAGACCCTTTGCGCGCTCGCGCGCCGCCGCCGCATTGGCGATCCCCTGAAATTCGCCGATCGTCACCCTAACCATTCCGCGCGGAGCTTGCTTTGAGAAACCGCCCACGGTTCGCACCTCGAATTTTCCCGTCTTATAGTTGAGCGAGCCGGCGATCGGCGGATTCGGATATCCGCCGCGTTCAACCGTCAACGCATAGGGGGTTGCGTTGAGAACCGCATAGAACGTCCCCATGCGCCACCCTTGGACGGACGCCGTAAGGCCGGCTACCTGCGCGCTGTCATCCACGCCGATCGGCGACGCCGTGCCTGCGGCCGGGTCGTAGACGGGCCGAGTCAAGCCTTCGCCATAGCGCCAATTCACCTTGAGATTTCCTGATCGATGCAGCGAGCCCGGCGCTATGAAATCGGGATGTTGCACAGGGGTGCGGCGCATGATTCTGCGCCCCAATTCCAACACGACGACGCGCGGGACTTGCGCGGCCTTGATATTGAGCGCCCGCGCCATTTTGTCCGGATCGATTGACCACGTTCGATTGCGGATACGCGCGCCGGCCATCAGGTTTCCCGAACTGCTTCCCAAAGAATGACGCTTTCGAGGCCGCGCAAAATCGCGACGTATTCGGTAACCTTCAGCTCATCCGTCAGTTGACCGTCCGGACGCTTAAGGATGATCGAATCCTTTTCGGCGTCCGGCGTCACGGCGAGCCCGAAGCCGGCGAAGAAGACGGATTGGACATTGCGAATCGGCCGCGTAACGCCGAATTGTTCCGCCGCGCCGCCGTCGACAACTTTTATTGCGATATCTTGCGCCGGATTTTCCGTCTGAGATCGCGCATCGCCAATCGTCGGGGCGTAGGTTCGGCGCCGAAGAATCGCATCAACGCCGAACTCAGCGAAGAGATCGGACGCTAATTGCGCAAAGGCGCCGTCGACGAAGAATGCGGGATCGGCCATTACGCTTGCGCTCCCGTTTTCGGTTTATGAGCGTCATACTCTCCGCCTGACATAACCGCAGCCGAGAGTTCGCGTAGCGCCTGCGTCTTGATCGCGTAAGCTAGCAGCCGCTTTGTTTCCTCAGGCGTCTTTCCGCCAAGCCGCGTCGCCGTGAGCACAATTTCTGAGATTACCGGCTCGTATGTCCAAGCCCCGCATCGGAGCAGCACGCGGTAGTGTTTGAGATCGCTGACAACCGTTGCGACAAACCCCTGATCAATCTTGAACTCGATTGTCTGCCGCAGCGGCCCTGCGGCTCCGATTTTATCAATGATCGCGGTCATCGGCCTACCAAGGCGATGCTGACAGAACTCCCGCGCGAATGATGCGCGCACGGGCCAAGCATGGACCACCACCATTCGGGCAGTTGCGCGATGAAATCCTCCCGCGCCTTATTGAGATAATCCACCTCGATAGCGCCGCGCCCGAGCTTGACGCGTTCGTATTTCCCAGGCGCTTCGAGGAATTTGAAGATGTCCGTGTCCTTGGCAAGATACGCCAGCTCGAACATTGCGTGTTTGACGAATTCCGGCACCGTGCTTTCGGGCACGATCGTTCCGTTCGGGTATTTCCCCTCGATACGCGGCCATGAGAGGCCGCCGACGCAGACCGCAGAGCCGCAAATCCACTGCACCGCCGCCTCCATCATGGTCGTGGCTTCGATCAGAGCGATATCCTTCTGCGACGCCGTGAGGTTGAACCATGATGAGGTTGTCGATCGGTTGGTGAAATAGGCGTCCGCCGCGAGATTGTCTGCGTAAGCGTTCGCACCTGGCACGCAAGTGCCGTCTTCAATGATTATCGCCACCGTGCTCGGCCCTGTTAAAATCGGCAAAAGGCCCCATGCCGCCAACGGCAGTGTCGCGATCGGCTCGGGGCCTAACATCGTCGATTCCCATCTTATTCAAGCGTCATGCCGCCGACACTGTCCTGCGCTTCTATCTCTTTGTTCAAGCGTTCTTTGCCCCAACGACGATCCGGCTGCTTGCCGGACAACACGGCAAACCGTTTGCGTAACGGCTCGATTTCCTCGTCCTCCATCGCGGCCCGGCGATCTGCCATCGCGCCCGGCACGACATCCGGCATCGTCGCGGCGCGGTCGATATCTGCGGCGCTTAGCCAATGGATATCGCCGTTGATCAACCTGACGCTCGGATGCTCCGGGCTGCAAAGACAGAAGCAGCGCTCCACGATTTCGTCATTGTCGATAACGGCGAATCCGCTGTGAATCCGAGCAATATCGACGATCCGCACTTCCCTGAAATTTGAATGCGCGATCATCGTCTTCGCCTTTTGCGCGCGCTCAACATCGATAGGCGAAGAAAGATCGGCGACGAGAACGGCGTGCTGTTTTTTCCTCATTGAGCCTTGACCTCTTGCAAAAAAGAAAGCGGGGCGTTTAGGCCCCGCTTCCTAGCACAAAACCGATGTCGCGCAATTAGAGCGCTAATTCGTCTGCAAGACGACGCCGGCGAAGGATTTGTTGGAAGTCGCGACCGCATCCCAATTGGTGCCCGTCCCGACCGCGGCGTCTTGCGGGTTGATCCCGCCGTTGGTCGTATCCCATTGGAAGCCTTTGACCTGAATCGTATACGCGAACTCGCCCTGAATCCGATAGAGGATCTGGTGGAGACCATCGACCTTCCGGACGATCATGTCTTCTTCTTCAGCGTTCTTGATCACGATCCCGTCTTCGACGAGGCCGAGCGTCAGATATTCATTTGGTGTTCCGGCGACGATCAGGTTCGGCGAGTCCGTGATGAACACGGGCTTGTTCAGCGTCGCGGGCGCGCCTTCAAACAGGGCGAACGCCGTGACTTCAAGCCGGTTCGTGCTGATTTGCTCTTTCAGCAAATCCTTGAACACCTTCGAATGCATGATCCAGCACTTAAGCCGATCGGCGGCGTCGCCCATGCGATAAAGCGCGTCTGGCAGCATTGCCGACGTGATCGTCGCGCCGCCTTGATCTTCGAGGTTTTGGGCCTCCGTGCGGATCGCCGCAGTAGCGGCGAGCAGCGCCGTGTTGAGCATGTCCTTCGGCATGTTGCGGGCGAGGCGGGCGCCCCAATCGGCCGACCATTGCTCAAGGCTGTTATCGAAGCCGGCGAGGCTTTTCCGCAAGGCATCGCCCGTCGCGGCGTGCGGCTTGATTCGACGGTTGATCTTCACCGCGATCTCGTCAAGCTCCTCGATCTTTTCGTCAACCTCTGCGGCGGTCGATGCGATATCGCGCCACGCAATTGCGTTCGGCAAATCTTTCCAGAGCACGTTGTGCTCGAAATGCCCGCTCACGCGCTCATCGATCAGCCGGATGCAGCCGAAGGTCTCCGCGTTGAAAGCGTTGACTCGCTGCGACATTTCCTCTTGCACGCCGCGGTGCAGGTGCTCGTCGAGAATCCGAAAGTCGGTATAGACCGAAGCCGCCATAGCTTACTCCATCAAAGGGCTGGACCGTCGCCTCGACGGGCCTTCGTTATTACGGCTCTCGCCGCCTCAAGGAAGATCGCCTAACCCGATGCGCGTACCGATTGCAAACGGCTTTTCAAAAAAAGGCCCGGCGCGATGCCGGGCCTGAAATCCGAATCTATTGGCGCCCTATTGCCGGCGAGCCCTCTGGGCTGCGGCCGTCTCATTGCGCAATCTCTGAAAATAGGCCGGCGCCTTGATCCGATTATAAAGCGCCGCCTGTTCGGCCGGATTCATGTCAACGATCCGCTTGCCCTCAAGCTGCCCGGCGGTCATTTGCGCCGGCGGCGCGCCGCCTGATTGTCCGCCGCCGTCGGCGAGCGTGCCGCCGAAGAACCACGGCATAAGGCTCCGTCGCGAATTCACAAGATCGGAGAGCCGCATGGCTTTGCCGCCGTCGTTCAAGAGCTGGTCGCGATGGCCGGTCGGGCCAGGGGTGATGTCGCGAATCTCGTAATCAACCCGCCGCGCCTGAATATCGACGACCGGCACGATGTAATCCATCAGGTCCTTGCGCATCAATCGGCGCATGGTTTCGTCTTCGACGACGCCAGCGCGTTCGAACGCCTTGTCAAATTCGGCATTGATGCGTTCGGCAGTCGATAGGGAAATCGCCGCATCGCGGTCCCGTTCGGCAGCCTTGATCTTTTCGATAGCCGCCGATTCGATGCTCTTACGAATGGTTTCAATCTCGCCGCTCTTGACCGCTTCCGCGGTCATGATCTCCTCGCGCTTTGACATCAGGGCTTCGTATTGCTCCATGTCGATGTGTTCATATTTCCCCAGCGACGCCTTGAGCCGCTCGTTCTCCGAAATCATCGCCTGCAGATTGCGCCGCTGCTCTTCGCCGGAGCCCGTAAGCTTCTTCGGATCAATCCGGACGTAATAGGCGCCTTCGTTTGATTGCCGGTAAAAATCCCGCAGCTCTTCGGGCACAATCGAGAGGTCCGTGACTTTCGGCGGCAAAATGAATTGAGTGTCCGACACGAGTTTTACTCCTTTGAGAGAGCGACATGATAGCCGAACACGGCGATGGCCGCGTTGCGCTCATATTCGATCGCCAGCGTGATATTACAGATTTCGGCGCGGCGAAAGCCCGCCGCTTGCGCCGCCGCTATCGNCGACCAAGCTATATCCGAACCCGGCCATCGTCCGGTGCTTCTCGCGAAGAGCTTTGGCGTTCATCCGGCCGTTGTAGGTTTCGAGGCGATCAAAACGGCGCGGCGGATCATACGGTGCTGACACAAGGACGCGATATCGCGCCGGAATCATTGCAATTGCGCCGATAACCGCCCGGCGCAGTTCTACGGCTGTAAATTCGCCACGAAATGACGCCGGGTCAGGCTTAATCGAAGGAGTCGTCATCCTTGAAAGCCTGTTTCGATGGATAGGCGGCCTCAGGCTTTACGCCCTTGCCGCGATCGGGGCCGGGGCGGGTATCTTCAACCGCGACTCGCAACGTCAAATAGGTCTTTCCGCCGATCGCCGATGCGCCGGCGTGGACGATCGCATAACGCAGCGGCGATTTTGAACATAGCGCTTGATGTACCGCCACGATCTGCGCTGCGGCGGCTTCCACGGTCGATTTTACGGCGACCGGTCCGAATTCCCGCACCGGCGTGCCGTAGCGGAGCCTGGCGAAGTCAACGCATTCGGCTTTAAGCTTCGACTCCGCCGATAAAACCTGCACGCGATCCTGAATAAGCTTCGCCAAATCAGACATTTGCGGCCCCTTCCAAATTCGCCGTCTCGACCAGCCCTTCGTAGTTTGCCAGGTCGATCAGCGTGAAACCCCAGTCGATGATGACGGCGTTCGCGAGCCGCACGCCGATATGCGGGTCGCGTATCTCGACGCGGCCCGCGCCGCCGTCGGTAGCCAAACGGCGCGCGGCCGCCACGATAAAAGCCGCGACAGACGTTTTTCGCGGCAGGCGCGCGCGGGCGAAGTTATCTTTTTCGGCCGCCAACTGCGTCGCGCGCGTTCGCAGCTCGGTTTTCACCACTTGATCTGCGCTGTTTTCGATCGCCACGCGTACCGCATCGATGCGCGCCGTCAGCGCAGAAAGGCGCCGCTCTTTTTCTCCCGCGGCCCGATCAAACCCTTCATCGGCGCCGCGCTCGCCTTCATCCGAATGGCCGATCGCATAGAAGGCCGCCGTGAAGTCTTCGAGCATGGTGCGATTATCGTTGAAGAAATGCACGCCCTTGATATCCGGCTCGCCTGGTTTAGGGCGCGCTGGGGCCGAGGCAGCGGTAATCCGCACGCTGTCGGCTATCCCTTGGCGGGCAATTTCTTTCCGTATTTCTTCCGCGAAGGGTTGCCCGTCAATTTGGGCTTGAATTTTTGCGATGATTTCTTGGTTGCTCGCGGGGCCGCCGCCTTTTTCGCTTTTGATGGCATCGAGGAACATCCTTCCGTTATCCTTTGATAACCCAACAGTGCGCCCGTATCGCCGCCGGACCAGACGCGCCGCAGGCTTTCTTGCGCCGCTAACTGCGCGTCGGTCAAGTCCGGCCATCGACACCCGCCCGGCAACGCATCGACATCAATCGCCGTTTTCACCCGCAGCATGGAGTTCACTTTGGACGCCAATGTCATAAGCCGGCCCTTTCCCAGAATTCCGGATACTTCGCTTCAAGCTCCTTGAGCGTAAGCTTGCGGCCTGTCTTGTCGACCATTTGGCCTAACGAAAGGCCAGACCGGAACAGCTTCGTTCGCGAAACGCCTAGGTCAGTGCCGAACAGAAACCGGTCGCTCTGCTCATCGAGAAACTTCTCAGCGTCAAGCGATCCGCTCACCGGGCGCGGCCCCTTATCCCCTACGCTAGCTCGCTCGCCGGCGCCGATCAGTTCATCAATCCGCTCCGATGCGATCGTGATCGGCGCTAGAACGCACCGACAATTAGGATGCTCCGGCGGCTTCGCGAACGGCGCCGCAACGCTGTCAAGACGGCGATCGGCGGGCACCGTCTTTGGAAGCGGCTTCCCGCGCCCGACTGCGCGCCATAGACCGTCCCGCCCCGCGCAGACGATGCATGTCCGGCTATCCAGCGCGGCGACCCATTCCAGGGCGATGACGATATCCGCATTATCCTTCGCGATATCTTCCGCCGTATAGGCCTCGACGCCGGTAACTGAGGCGGCTACCGCCGTCTTAAGCCCGCGCCGCGCCGGCAAGAAACCGGACCGTTCGATCTGCCGTATCGTTTCTGCGGCGCTGAGGCCGTCTATAGACGCAGCCGTCACGGCGGCGCCGATCCGCGATGCGCTCGCCGCGCCGGCGTCGGCGATCCATTCTTGCACCGTTCGCCCCAGAATCGGCCGCGCCTTAACATCGAAGGCGTCGCCGCCCGTCGCGACGTTATCGGCGATGCGCTTCAAGAGCCGCGTCAACGTCCGTTCGCCGGCGTCGCGGGCCTGAGCCGCGAAGCCGTTAAGATCGGCGAGGATGATCGCGGCGATATCGGCATAAGCGGAGTCAATCGCCTTTCCGATTCGGCTTTCCAAGCGCCTGAGCGCGCGCGCGCCTTGCGCGCCGAACTCCTCATTTATGATCCGGGCGATTTCTCGCTCTAATTTCCTGAGACGCTTTCCCGCCAGCGCGCTCAAGGTCGACTCGTATCGCGCGACGAGAACGCCGCGCATTACGGAGGCCTTAATCGCTTTTTCGTCTACGGTTGCCATGGCCTAAGGTTCTGGCACTTCTTGATAGCGCACTGAACGCACCATGGCCTGAAGAACCGACATCCTTCAAGGCGACGCTGAAAATCGCGCACGGTATCTTTCGAACTCATGGTCTCCGGCATAAGAACGATACCGTAGCCTGTTTCAATCACCGTACGGCATCCGATACAGCTGAACGGCGCTTTCGCGCTCTCAATGCGCACGCCGCGCGGCAATCCGTATTCGCAATACCCGCACGTACCTTCTCCGCTACGTCGGGACATTGCGCCGCAATCGATGCAGCTTATCGAAAGCCGCTGATCCGCGAAGTAACGATCATCGCTATTGAGCCGATCAATCGATCCTATCATGCGCCGCCCCTTAACTCGATCTCAATCATGGAATACCGCGCATCATCGGCGCTTGAGCCGGCCCTAGCGATGCCAGGATCGACGCTAGCCCATTCGGCCAATTCTTCGGCGTCGCCATAAAGGATTTCATCCCTTTCATCTGCCGAAAGTGTTTTGATTTCGCGCGAGCGTGCGGTAGCCGCAATGACGAAATCAGCGGCGTCCTGCGATCGGATAAACGCCGCCGCGATCCATGTAACGCGGTCAGAATATTCCCCGGCCTCTCCGACGACAACGAAGATCGTGCGGCCGCTAAAGACTCCGCTCACTCTAATCACCAAAAATCGCGACGGGACTCATCATAACGAATGACTCGCGACAACGCAAGGCGCTCACCGCGCGCCGCAATATGTCGGATTAGCGGCCATCTAGCGTCAATCACGTTCGCGCGCCTCGGCAAGCAGCTCATCAAATAACCCGGCGACCGCCGGCGCCGCCTTGCGAATCTCGGGAAGCGTCGCAATGACAAGCGCTTTAAGACGCGCATCGAACGGATCGACGACTTCGATCGCCCGCGCCTGCGCGGATCGACGCCTGATCAATCCCCGCTCCTCAAGCCTCAGCAGAATCTGCTGAATATTCGAAACGGATGTGCGGCGATCCATGCCCATAGCCGTCGCGATTTCTCGCAGCGTAGGCGCAATCCCGTCGCTTGCGATCCTCGCCTTGATGATGTCGAGGGCCTGCTGCTGTCTTTTCGTCGGGGTCATCATACGGCTACTCTCTTCAGCCTTAGCGCTTGATTACCGAGCAGTTCACGACCGCGTTGCGTAACCTTCCGGCCGAGCGGTTTCGATAGGGCGCGTCGCTCATTCCTCGATAATTCAAGCAGTCTGAGATAGGCCCCGCGACAGTCGAACTCGCGACACATGGCGGGTCGGCGGTCGTAGATCGTACAGCCCTTGCCTTTTTCCAGGTATCCGCAGCTCAATCCGTCCGCGCCGCGCTTAAGCATGAGCCCGGGTTCGCCGGTCAGAGGATGGACGACGGGAATCGTTTCGTATGTCGTAGGATCATCGCCGCACTCGGGATGCAGAAACACGGCGTCGCGCTCGCAGCAGAGCGTGCATCCATTGCATGGCGGCGAGCCGAGAGGCGGGTCGAATCGGGATTCGATGGCCATCGCTACGACTTCATACTGCCAACCACCGTAAAGGAAACGGCTATGAGTGCGGCGCGGGCGAAGTCACGGTAACGCTGCTTGTTTTCCGCAACTTGGGCGCCCCAGTACATGCTTGTTGCAGCCGTTGCGAATATCGTCCGTGCGGCGATCTCCAGATCGTCATCGCTCGGATCGACGCATCGAAGGCCGATCTCCATCAGATCAATTTGATCGGCGCCGACCTCGGTGTGTGATCTGCGAAGTTGCATGATATGCGATCGAAGTTCATCGCAGCGCGATTTAGTGAAGCGGTCAGTCGTCATTTCATCGACTCCAGATTTGAAACCGAACAGAACAGGCCGGCGTCGGCTTCAATTCGCTTCCGCGCCATCTCGCAATCTCTGGGATTGACTTCGATGCCGTCGAAAACATCGGCGTTGATGATCTTGACGCTCATTGAGACACCGGCTTGTAAACCCGCGCGATGTGACGCGCGAGCGTTTCGGGGATTTTCGCGATGCGGGCGGAAGCAGCCTTGCGGNNNNAGCCGCAGCCCCGTTTTGAATCCATGCGTTGCCGTTGCCGTTCCTTCGAGGGCCGCAGATGCCGGGTTGTTTGCGGCCCGTCATGCCGCCCTGTCGTGACGGACAATTAGGATCATCGAACCAGTCGCCGTGATATTTGCGGCCTTCCGCCGGATTTGTCGGATGCGCCGTATGCGGCGCGCCGTCGCGAATATGCCGCGCGACGCTCTCGCTCTGAAAGCTCTTCCCGGAGCCGTCGAAGCGGAAGCCGGGGTTTTTCAGACCTTCCATTCGCCAATACGGCGACGTCTCTCCGGTCGCATTGAACCGATTCCAATCCTGTCCGCTCACGTTGGCGCGCGGCATCGCCGTCGGCATCAGCGCCGGCAGGTCGCCCCAAAGGTAAAACGACCCGTATCGCCATTTGGCGCGGCCTACCCATGGTTCGGCGCCTCGCACATTCTCGACGACCATCGGAATATGTCGGCCGGCAGCGGCCGACGCTTCGCGCTGGATGCGGAAGCAGGCGTTGAAGAGCGCATTCAACTCGGCGATCGTGCGCGATCCGCGATAGCCTTCCGGAAAATCAAGGTGCGGGCCTTCCACCCGCTCGATTGGCGCGCCCAATTTTGCCGGATTTCCACTCGCATCCGGGCCGTGCGCGCCGGGCTCTCGCGGTTGCCCATGCTTGCTGATCCCGGCGCGGCATAGATCGCGGCTTGCGCCGCCGCTGCTTGACCCGAAACCAGCCCTGCCCGAGACGGACATGGGCCTTATAGGCGGGGCCTGTTCATTGGCGTCCGCCGCTGCGAATCTCGTTGCGCGCAATGCCTTAGCAATCTGTTTCGCGCGTGTCCATGGCATCGCCATGTAGGAAAATTCCTGGCAGGGCGGCGAGGCGACGATCAGCGCGGCATCTTTGAATCGCGCACCGTCGAGCGTCAGCACGTCCTGAATGACCAGCGATCCGGGATAGCGCTCGCCGCCATATTCATGACGCTCGATATCAAAGCCGATGCAATGCCATCCCTCGGCGATGAGGCCATTGCTCCAGCCGCCTAATCCGCAATAGAGGTCGATGGCCAAGGGCTTCATGGCGCGCCGATGAAAAGCGTGCGCGCTATATGCTCGGCCAAAAAGTCCGCCGCAACGGCGTCATCGTCGTCGCGCCCGTAGGCGAAGAGCCGATCCCGCGTTTCCTTGCCGCCGATCCCGTCACATCTCGTCCGTCCAATGAGGACGACCTGATCGAACCCGAGATGCGCCGCGATGATGGCGACCTTTTCTTTGACGAACTCGACGGGGATTTCTTGAGTCCGCTCGGTCATCTACTGCCCTCTCGCATCGTCCATCATCCGCCCTTCGATGCGCGCGATGATGTCCTTCAGCATCGCCCGCACGTCGATCTTGTCGGCGTTGCTGATATAGTTGAAGCGGCCCGGCTCGCCGAACGGGAAGACGGTGAGAAAGAATCCCGTCTTGCGGTCTTCCGGTCGGCAGCGCTCGCCGTTGAACAACTCATCCAACGCTTCCGCCAGACCATTCATCTGCTGACGGTATTTCGCTTCAATCGGTCCGTGATCTGACGATTGCATGTTTCACCTCCAAGCGGAGGCGTCGGCTTTGTCTCTCGCTTGCCCAAGGCGACCGACGCCTCCCGGCGGGCTCTTGACGGGGCCGTGAGCGGTTGCGGATTTTCTTCCCGTTGGCCGAATAGTCTGGCCGCCTCGTGGCGAAAGCAGCAACCGCGCTGTGATCTCTCGCCCATCATGCCCTTCACACCGGCGCACCGGCAAAGGCCCCTCGTGGATTCCTTTTTTGC
>FRDC01003686.1_pt1 | contig 20778 bp, 26 predicted proteins | sample 1106171 | NCBI WGS metagenome assembly FRDC01 (sample SAMEA3930566, study PRJEB13176) | freshwater metagenome | biome: Drinking water system; feature: drinking water; material: water | place: Singapore | collected 2014-12-20 | reverse complement strand
TACGACGGGTTGGGGCAGTGACGCCAACCACAACGGTCGCGGACTGGCATCTGCGGGCTCGATGTCCGATACGCAGTTTGACACTTTTCTGTTCGTCATTCGCGGCACCGGCGCGGCCGACTACACCGGCTTGTCAGGGGCCGAGCAGTTTGAAGCCTGTTACAAGAACGGAACTGCCGGCAGTGTCGCCGCCGCTTCCACTTCGCTCATCGTCGGTTCTGTCGACGATCGGATAAACTACGGTCAGCGGGACGGCTCCACGTCGGTCTATTTCGATGGCTATATAGCCGATGTCTGCGTCTGGCAGGGCTGGCGACCGACTGCCGCAGAGCGGGCGATGCTCGATCAGGGGATTGATCCGCAGGTGGTCAACTCCGCGGATGTATGGCTTTACCGCTCATTTCGCGCCGGTACGACAGCTGAGGTTGGCAACACCACGCTGACTGCGGCTGGAACAGCGCCGACGCTTGACAGCACGGTTCAGCCGCCGCTGACCATGCGCGAGCTGCGGTCGACCTCGCTGCTTGAATCAGCGGCACTTTCGGTTTCCACGCTGTTGTCACCCGCGGACTTGCGCAGTGCAACGAGGCTCGATGCACCGGCGCTTACGGCTTATGCCACAATCCAGCCAGCGGACCTGCGCAGTGCAACGCGGCTCGATGCGGCCACAATCCAGCAGCCACCGGTCGTGCTTGACCCAGACGAAGATGCAGAAATTGTTAATGTTTCGAGTTGCACCGTTACCTCCGTCGCACCCGGGGAATATGTGCTTCGCCTCGCGCCCGACAATCAGGCAGACATAAGCGGTTGGATCAACATCGTCGCGCGCGTCGTGGTTGCCGGTGGCACGCTGGTTCGGTTGGAGGCCGATCTTGCCGATCACCAGTTCGGGTTGAACGATGGCGTCAACAACGGCTGGTGCTACTACGACGTGACCGCTGGCGGGCACACGTACGCGACCCGTCCGAAGTGGGCGACGAATCGACAGCTCACCGCAGACTTCGGTTTCATCCGCGGGGATCTACCGGTCGAGGCGGTGGTGAAAACCTACCTCGTCGCGCTGCAGCCGGTGTGGAAGGAAGCGTTCGACGCCACGTGGATGGCCGAGCTCCGGACGCGGAGCCACGTGCACGAAGCGGCAAGCGTCGCGGCGGCGAGGGCAATCGACCCGACGTTGCCGGCGAACGCCCATGCACGCGTCAGTCCTGGGACGCGCACACAGGCCAACTCGGTCGCGACCGCCGACGCCTTCATGCTCGCGGTCAGGATCACCGACACGGCGAACGCGCCGTTCGGCGGCAAGCGGCGCGCGGTCCTCGTCATGGGTCAGCACGCGTCGGAACATCAGGGCAATTACGCGGCCCACGAGTTCACCGACTGGCTGACGACGCTGCAGTCGGGTGTATCAGAGACGCTGCGGCAGCGGCTGCTGAAGAACTTTGACTGGCACCTCTACAATGGCAATCCGCTTGGCCGGCGATACGGCAAGGAGCGGTGGACCGAGGAGGCGGCGGGCGACGAGGACCCGAACCGCGCGTGGGACGACTCGGGCTCGTCGCAGATCAACGCTCTGCGCTCTGCGATTGCGGCCGACGCAGGCGGTTTCCACGTACTGCTAGACTTCCACGGCGCGGCGAGCCGCAACACCGCAACCTGGAACGACGCGTTCATGCTGTTCCCGAACGACGCCGGTGGCCCTGCCGATCCGACGCCGTTTTTTACGCGGATGGCGGCAAAACTCGGCACGTTCCAGACCTCGTCCAACGATGCGACGAGCGAGTTCGCACAGGGCTGGGCCTATGACAATGGCGCCATCGTCGCGGAAACGATGGAATACGCAATGGGCGGACCGGGTTATCTGGACGTCTCGGGAGAGGTTCGCATCACCTACGGCATACCTAACGGATATGCCCGCGAAGTGCTTGACGAGATGTATGCGGACGGTGTCCTCGGCGCGTATATTGCCGCTGAGGAACTGGCGAGTGCAACGCGACTTGAGTTTACGGTGCTGGCGGCTCGCGCGAATGTGGTTCCATTCGACTTGCTGGTCAATACCAGGATTGACCCGACAAACGTTTCTGTTCCGGGCGGGCCTGCGCCGATAACACCCGCCGACCGCCGCTCGGCAACCCCGTCAGGCGGTTCGCGCATCGCTGCAACCACAGGAGAAAGCCGCCGTGCCGCTGCCTAGCGATCCGATCCGTTGGGAATACCAGATGGACCCTTCGGACCGCGTGGACTTCGACATGCAGTTCGGCGAGGGTGCCGATGCGCTGCTTGACGTTGGTGGCGGCGAGGCGATCGCTTCGTACACGCTGACCGTCGAGGCCGAGGGCGTGGCGCTTGGGCTTACCATCGGCTCCGGCGCCTTTGCACCCTCGCTCGTCGACTCCAATCGCACCGTGAAGCTCTGGCTGGAAGTCGATAGCGGCTTTCAGGGCGATGCGGCGTTCAGCGGGGCAGGCACCGAGCTTGGAATTCGCATTCGGATCACGACGAACTCCACACCGGCGCGCGTCTATGAGCGCACCTATGCAGTGACGGTGAAGCAGAAATGACGACCGAAAACGGCTTTCGCGCGCAGCTGACCATCGACGGCTTCCATGATGGACCTGCGGGATTTCAGAAGCCGTCAGCGGCAGAAGCGGGGCGCGGTGCAACGCTCGTGGCGGCGTTCCGGCCCAATCGCGGCAAGCGGCCCGCAAGCAGCACGGCGCATGTCGATAGCGAACCCTACGTCATCGTCGCTGCAGAGCGCTCGGGCTTGCCAGGCTTTCACGTCGTGCTGTTGAGGGAGGTCTGATGCTGGTCGTCAAAACCATGCTCGGATTCGGCCAGGCCGGCGACAGCTACGCGAGCCTTGCCGATGCCGACGACTTTCATGCCGAACGCGGTGCGGCGGACTGGACTGCGGCGACGACGACCGTGCGTGAGGAAAAGCTGCGGCTGGCGACCGACTGGCTGGATATCAACTATCGCTGGGATCTGAGCCTGCCGCGCGCGACCGAAACACTTGGCGAGTACGTCGGGTTTGTGCCGGCAGCGGTGATCCGCGCGACAATCATGCTGGCCCGCGAGGCGCTGACGGTGACGCTGGCATCGACGCAACAGGACCGGATGCTGATGCGCGAGCGGGTGAAGGTCGACGGCGCGGTCGAACGTGAGCGCGAATACGACGGCGGGCTGCGGCAGCGCTTCCCCTGGCTCGATCCGATGCTTGCGCCCTACACGCTCGCGGGCTCCGGCGGTTCGATCAGGCTGGCGCGCGCGTGACGCTGTACGACGACCTGCGCGCCACGGCGACGGAACTTCTCAATGAGTTCGGCGGTGCGGCGACACTGGAACGTCGAACCAAGACGTTCGACCCGGCAACGCGCGCGTCGACGCACACGCCCGCGAACTTTGCCGTGAAGGCCGTGCTGCAGAACAAGACCGAGCGCCGTGGCGAAGTCGTCGAGCGCACGACCCATGCCATTATCGACAGCACCGTCGAGCCGAAACCCGGCGACACGCTGCTGATGGCCGGGGTTCGCTATCCGGTTGGCGGTGTTACCAGTATCGCACCCGATGGCGCGGCAATCGTCTACCGCTGTGCGCTTGGAGGTGCCTGAAATGGCCTATCCAAATTTCGGCATCGGCAATCTTCGGCAGTTTCAGGCCGGGTTGCGCGAGGATGCTGCTGACATCGACGACATCGTCGGGAGGGTTGCCCGCCGTATAGGCGTCGACGTGCTTCGGCGCGTCGTGCTGGCAACTCCGATCGATACTGGCCGCGCTCGCGGCAACTGGCAGGTCGACCTTGAAGCGATCCCGCAGGGCGAACTCGACCGGCTCGACAAGGGCGGCGCCACCGTGATCAACGTAGGCATGGGCGTTATCAGCAGCGCGAAACCCTATCAGCAGATCACGATCGTCAACAACGTGCCCTACATCGGCAAACTCAACGACGGCCATTCAAGGCAGGCGCCCGCCGGGTTCGTCGAGAACGCCATCGACGCCGCGACGAGGTTCTCGGAATGACGCTCAAAGCCGACGCCGACGCGCTGACCGACCGATTCCGCGTGCAGTGGACCGCGCTGCGGCCGACGGTGCCGGTTGCATGGGACAATGCGCCTGCCATCGACCCACAGCCGACTGCGGCGTTCGTGCGGTTCGCGGTACGGCAGGGCGATGTGCGGCGCGGCCATATCGGCAGCGGCGTAGGCCCTTACGAGGCAATCGGCCGTGTGATCGTGCAAGTATTCGCGCCGAAGAACGACGGAACGTCGCTAGCCGATGCCCTTGCCGACGACGTGCTGACGATCTTCCGCCGCTGGCGCTCTTCCGATGGCGCTGTACGCGTCGACAACGGCGAAGTGGCTGCGATCCCCGGTGATGCGAACTGGCATCAGGTCAATGTGAGCCTGCCTTACGTGAGCTGGCGCAACCTCTGAACTCATAACCCAAGGCCAAAGGCGGGATGCCGAGGCTTCGCGAACGGCGGCGGGATGCCGGCGAGCGACCCCAATCTTCGTGAAAGGCAATCCCAATGGCGACGTTCAATCCCGTCGATTTTCAGTATTCGGTTATCAAGGAAACCACGCCCGGGACGCTGCCGGGGGCAGGGTCACTGCTGCCGCTTGCGGTCGACAGCCAGGCCACCCTGCCCAACGTCGAGGCGGACACCATCGTCTCGCCGGTGTCGCGGCCCAGTCGTTCGATCGAGGCCGCGAGGCGCGTCAACTATCGCGACCAAGGCTCGTTTGCCCTTCATCTGATGCAGGATGCGGGCCTCGAACTGCTGATTTCGTCCGTGCTTTCGAACGTCTGGACCGCTGGCGTCATCAAGGGCAGCAACGTCGACCAGCCGTTTAGCGTCGAGGAACGCATCGCCACCGCAGCGCAATACAGGCGGTTCTTCGGCAACTACGGTACTGCCCTCAACCTCAATGTCAATTTCAACGGCAACGCCGAACTCGGCATCGAATTCATGGGCATGTCGGGCGTGACGGCAACGACGGCAACGGCCTTGTCCTACGGCACGGTCGGCACGACGCAGAAGCAGACCGGTCTCGACGTCGGCACCTTGACGATCGGCGCGCTGTCGATGGTCTACAAGTCGGCGCAGCTTGTCGTCTCGCAGCCGCGCGAGGTACAGGGCCGGTTCGGTACTGCGTCCGCCTATGGCATCGGCGCGAGCGGTCCTCGCGACGTCCGGCTGACCGTCACCGGCTATCATGAGGATCTGTCGGCCTATACGGCGTTCCTTGCCAGCGACACGCCGGTTGCGGCCACGCTGACGATTGGCGGCGCAGGTAACGGCTTCACTTTCCTGCTTCCTCGCGCCGTTCCCGGCGTGCCGAAGGGTGCGAAAGACCCGTCCGCGTTCCTGATGCAGATGGAACTGGTCGGCACCTACGACAACACCGAGGCGACCGACATCAAGATCACGAAGCTCTGACCGATTGCCGGCGCGTTTGCGTTGGCGCGTCGGCAAGGTGCGCGGCCGTCCTGGGGGAGTGGCCGCGCACCGTCTCCCCCACCTCCCCCGAAGGCAAGACGATGGCAGAACAGAAATTCTTTTCACGCAACATCGACCGCGAAGCCGCGCGCGATGGTGTCTGGATCGAAATGGTCGATTTCGACGGCACCAAGTTCGGCAGCTACAAATGCCGGCTGCTCGGCGACGGCAATCTCGAATACCGTGCCGCGCGCAGGCGGCGGCTGGGCAAACTGCCGAAAGCGCAGCGGTTCGCGTTGCAGGGCGACAATCCCGACTTTGAGCTTGCGCACGAGATCGACGTCGACAACTTCATCGAGGCGATCCTCGTCGACTGGCGGGACGTCTTCGACAACAAGGGCAAGCAGGTGTCCTACAGCCCTGCCGCAGCCAGGGCGCTGTTCATGCAGGAAAAGTGGCTGTTCGAGTTGCTCGAAGAGGAATCGGGCCGCGTTGCCAACTTCCGCAATCAGGAGCGCGAGGAAACCGCAAAAAACTGATCGCCTTCCTCGGCTGGTCGTCGCGGTACACAGCCGAGGAGGTGGCATTCATGGAACATCTGGCGGCCCAGGGCCGTCAGGTGGGCGAGCTCGACGCCTGCCCCCGTCTCGACGATGGCGAGGCGCTGTTCTTCGAGGTGTTCGGGCGTATGCACCGCGACCGCCCGGCATCCTTTGGCGGGCTCATGCCGCTGCCATCTGCCGTCATCGAGCGGTGGGCGGATCGGCTGGGGTTCACCGGCATGGACCGTGACGACTTCACCCATGCGGTCGAGGCGCTCGACCGTGCATGGCTCGACAGTTCAAGCAAACCTACGGGACAAGCCGCGCCGCGCAAGTCTCCTTGAGCGCGGCGACATCGATTGCCGCCTGGCTTTCCACGGGCAGGTCAGAAACAAAACACGCATATCGACCTCCGGCGGCGGAATAGGCCCGGAATGTCGCATCGCGTCAATATCGGAGAGAGCATGAGCGACCGCGTCATTCGCATCATCATCGACTCTCGGCAGGCACAGTCTGGCGCCGATCGCGCCAAGCGGTCGTTGAACGACATCAGCAGGCAGGCGGGCCGCACGGAAAGCGATCTCAACCGGCTCGGCAAGACGTTCGGCGTACTGCGCACAGTGATGTACGCGCTCGGCACCAGCCTAGTCGTGCGCGAGCTGGCACGGCTGTCGGATACCGCAAAGTCGCTGACCGCCCAGCTGACGCTGGTCGAAGAGTCGCAGGCGAAGGTCGCGCAGCGGCAGCGCGAACTCATCGACCTGTCGCTGCGCACCGGCACCGAACTTGAGGGCAATATTCGGCTTTATGCGAACATGAAGCGCGCCCTGCAGGAGACCATCGGCGAGCAGGGCAAATACGTCCGCGCCACCGAAAGCGTCTCCAAGGCGCTCGTGCTTTCCGGCGCGGACGCCAATACCGCGGCCGGCGTCGTTCGCCAGTTGAGCCAGGCGTTCGGCAGCGGCGTCCTGCGGGGCGACGAGTTCAACAGCGTCATGGAAGGCGCGCCTCGCATCATGCGCCTGCTTGCCGACAGCATGGGTCAACCCATTGGCAAGCTGCGGGAAATGGCCGCCGAAGGCGAGCTGTCGAGCGACCGGCTTTATGCGGCGCTGACCGATCGCCGGTTTACCGAGGGGCTTGATCGCGAGTTTGAGATGCTGCCGATGACCTTCGGGCGCGCGATGGAGAACATTTCGACGGCGGCAACCGTCGCGTTCGGCGAGTTCGACCGTGGCGGCCGGTTTTCGAACAGCATCCTCGAATTCGCGCGCTTTGGCTCGCAGGATCTTGAAGAAATCGGCACGACCGCGTTCGAGGTTGGCAAAGACATCCGCCAAGCGTTCGGCGCACTGGCGGACGCCTTCCTGCCGCTGGAAAAGGGCGCGCTTGCAGCGTTCCTCACCATCGAGGGACGCGCAGACTTCGTCAGCAACGAGATTCGCTCGCTGCTGCGCCTGTTCGACGATGTTGCCAATCTTCCGCGCCGTGGCCTGCTTGCCGCAGGTGAGGAGTTGGCGAGCTTCGGCGATCCGATGATGCGCGGCCTGACGATGGGGCGCTATTCGCCGCTCAAGCAGTACCAGGCGGCGCGCGCGCGAAGCGATGCCGAATGGTCGCAGAACACGCTTGAGGCGCAATTCATGCGCCAGCTTGAGGCGCAGCGCGAGGCTGACGCGGGCGGGCTTGGCAACCGGGATCGCGGTTCGCTCCGCGATATCCGCGATGCCGCCGCCGCGATTGCTGCCGAGTACGACAAGGCGCAAATATCGGCAGACAAGCTCGCAGAATCGGAGAAGGATGCCGCCAAGGCCGCCAAGTCCGCTGCCGACGAAGCCGGCCGCCGCGCAACGGCGCTTGCCGACCTCAAGGCCTCGCTTGCCGATGAGATCGCATCGACCGAGCGCCAGCTGCAACTGTTGCAGGCCGAGCGCGAGGGCAACCGCGACCTTGTCGAACTGGCACACGAACTTGCCGACATCGAAGCGCGCTATGCAGCCCTTGCCGGCGAGTCCCTCGACGTGCTCAAGCAGAAGACGATCGAACTTGCCCGTCAGCGCCGCTATGCCGAGGACGCGCAAAACTCCGCGCGCAGCCTCGATCCGGGTCCGCTCGTCGACCTCGAAAAGATCGACCTTCCCGACCCCGACGGCTACGGCAAGACGATCGCCAAGGGCTTCCGCGACGAGGGGTTGCTGGCGGCGGAGGCGTTGGGGCAGGCGATCGGCGGCAAGCTCGGCGGGATCGTGCAGCAGCTGGCCGGGCTCTTGCAGGGTCTAGCGTCGGGCGACTTTACCGGCGTGCGCGGGCCGTTGGGAGGCATCCTCACGCTGATTGGCGGCGGCAAGAAAGACGGGCTGAAGGACTTCGCCAAGCCGATCACCGGAAAGCTCGATCAGATCTTCGGCGGCACATCGGGCGACGGCACGTTTACCGCCAAATTCGGCAAGTTCGCCAAGGGCTTCGGCTATGGCATGGCGGCGAGCGGCATCGCCGGAATGCTCGGCATCAAGCAGTCGAAAACAGGTGCGGCGGTCGGCAGTGCTGTTGGAAGTGCCGCGTTCGGTCCACTCGGCGGCGCCATCGGCGGCTTCCTCGGCGGCACCATCGGCGGCGCGCTCAAGAAAACCAAGTACGGCAAGACCACCGTCACCGGCACCGATTCCGACCTCAGCGCGATCGGCAACAGCGCGAGCCGGAAGGAGTCGGCGCTCGATCTAGGCAAGAGCGTGCAGCACGGGTTGCAGTCGATCGCCGATCAACTTGGCGGCGACGTCGGCAGCTTTAATGTTACCATCGGTGTCCGTGGCAAGGACTTCCGTGTCAACACTTCGGGCACCAGTCTCAAGAAGAAGAAGGGCGCCGTCGACTTCAACCAAGACAAAGAAGGCGCGATCGAGTTCGCCAGCCGCGCCGTCATCCGCGGCGGCGCGCTCTCGGGCATCAGCGACTTCTCGCAGCGCGTGCTCAAGGGCGACATGGACCTCGAAAAAGCGGTCAAGCTAGCCTCTCGCTATGAAAGCGTGCTCGATATGCTCGCAACCTCGCAGGATGCAGTCCGTGCTAGCGCCGAACGGCTGTTCAAGGACTTCAGCCGGCTTGGCAAGCAGATGCAGAGCGCGGGCGCGACCGCCGCGGAGCTGGCGAACGTCGAAAAGGCCTACGGCATCGAGCGCGAGAAGGCGCTGAAAGCCGCGCTGGCGCCGTTGCAGGAGTATCAGAAATCGCTTTCCGGCGAAGGTTCAGGCATCACCGCATTGGAGCGCCTCAAGGTCGCAGACGCAACCTACGAGAAGGCCAGGTCGGACTTCCTCGCCGGCAAGATCGACCAGTCGGAATTCACCGCCGCCGGTCAGGAGCGGTTCAGCCTTGCCCGCGACATCTACGGAACGGCGACGAGCGAGTTCCAGTCGATCCGCCAGCAGCTTATTGCTGACAGCGCGCAGGTGCTCGACAGCGCCCGCTCGGCATTCGAGAGCGGCGCGCCTGAACGCCTTCAGGCGGCGGTCGAGGCGAGCAATCAGGTGCAGATCCAGTCGTACCAGCAGCTCACCCAGCAGACGCAACTTTTGCAGCAGATCCTCGCCGGGTTCGGCGGTGGCGGCGGCGGTAATCCCGCCGGCGGCATGAGCTTTATCAACGGCCAAGTGGCGTACCGCTGATGGCACTCGATCCCGAACGCGCGTCATTCCTGCTGGAACCCTTCCGCATGAGCATCGCCGAGGATGCGCCGACGAAGGCCGCGTATCCCCAATGGCGCACGCTGCGCCTCGATACCAACCTTGCGACGGTGGCGGGAGGTGACGCGCTTGCGGCCGACCTTCTTGCGACCTTCAGGGAGGCGACACGCAACTTCGAGGTGGCGATGAGCGGAGTCGATATCTTCACGCTGTCGTCGTTCGACGGATCGCCGCCGACATTTGCGCCGACGTTTTCGCGCTTTCAGGCATCGGGGGGTGTCCGCCTGCCTTCCGAGGTGGTCATCGACCATGCCGCGAGCGTCACAACCATGATCTTGAGGGGGTGAGGTGAACCCATATTTCCTGCTTCCCCTTAGCCCGACACTGGACAGCGCGGCTGCGGCGGTCGCTACAAATCCCGCTTCCAACGTCCTCAATGACGAGCCAGCGCTGACGTATCGGTCGACTTCCAACACCGTTGCGCACGTCGTCGTTGACTTCGGCGCGGCTACCTCGATCGACTGCGTGGCCGTGCTCGGCAGCAATGTGCTTGCGACCGATGGGTGGCGTGTGCGCGCCGGAACGACTGCGGGCAATACGTCATCTTCGCCAACCTACGACAGCGCACCGCTGGCGACATGGACAGGAACCAAGACAGCGAGCAAGGCGCGGCTTGTCCACCAATTCACCGCCCATTCGCAGCGTTTCTGGCGCGTCGACTGGTCATCGGTCGGCCACCCGGACGGGTATATCGAGGCTGCGCGGCTTCTCATCGGGTTGAAGGTGGAAATGCCGGTTCCGCTGCCAACGCGCGCGCGGCAGTTCATCGTCGACCCGTCACTGATCGAGGAAGGCGACGGCTGGGAATCGATCGACGAACGCGAGGCGCAGCGCGGCTGGCAGTTGCAATTCGACTGGATCAGCGATGCGAACTGGCGCAGCACGGTATGGCCGTTTCTGCAGCGCGCCAAGCTGTCGCGGCGGGCGTTGTTCGTGCCGTTCCCCGATCAGCCGGAATTGTTGCAGGACAGCGCCTGCTTCGGGCGTCTGCGTAGCTTCGAGACGGAGCACCCGCTGCACGATGGCGGGATGGCGGATATCACCATCGTGTCAAACGGTCTCTGACGCATGGGCGAACGCGTTTATCTGCTTGAAGCGACGCCGCACAACCCCGGTGTCGGCGCCGTCACGGTCCGCATGTCATCGGCGCGCAGTCACGGCCGCGACACGGTGAAGAACAGCCAGGCGTGGCTTCCCGCGCTTGTGCAGCCGCCAGCCGTCTCGATCCGCGCGCTTGGCGACGACGATCTGCCCGGGATTCTTGAGATCGATTACGGCGCCGTTGGCGTTCGGTTCGCACCCGACCTCGGCAATGACGTGTGGAGCCTTTACGTTTGGGACGGCGCGGCGGTTTCGATCTGGATGGGCGAAAGCGGCGCGGCATTCGGTGCATTCACAAAGATCTTCGCAGGCCGTTGCGGGCCGCTTGAACGCGCCGACGCCAACCTCGGCGTGCTGTCGCTTCGCGGAGGCGAGGCAGCTGTCGACAAGGACTTGCTGACGGCGACCTACGCCGGGACCGGCGGCGCGGAAGGCAATTTGGCCATGAAGGGCGTGCCGAAGCCGTACCTGACCGGCCTTTGCGAAGGCGTTCCCGGCGTCCTCGTCGACAAGGTCAACTGGGTCTGGCAACTGCACGGCTATGGCGAGGTCGATGCGATCACCGCAGCCTACGAGGGCGGAATCACGCTTGGCGCGTCGGCAGGCAACCATGCAAGCTACGCCGCGCTGATCGCAGCTTCACTGACGCCCAGCCAGTGGGCGACGTCGCATGCGGTCGGCATGGTGCGGCTGGGCGCGGAGCCGACCAAGAAGATCGTGTTCGACGCGCGCGGCGCCAAGGACGGATCGACTTACGTGTCAAGGGTCGGCGCCATTGCCTCGTTGCTGATGAAGCACGTTGGCGTGTCGGCAGGCAGTATCAACGCGACGAGCGCATCGAACCTTGATACCGCCTGGCCGCACGATTGGGGATTTTACACCGACGCGCAGGTGAATGCCGGCGACGTCATCCGCAAGGCGCTTACCGACATCGGCGGCTACACGTTTCCCGATGAGAACGGCCAGTGGCGATTTGGGCGCTACAAGGCGCTGAAATCCGCGACAGCGCTGCGATCCGACCGGACCTCGTTGCCGATCGTCCGCAGCATTGCGCAGCGGCCAACACTCTCGCCCGTTGGCAGGGTCGAGATCGGCGCGCGGCGTTGCTGGGACGTTCACGATCCTTCGGAAATCAGCCCTGCGCTACTGGACGCGCTCGAGAAGCTGGCGACCATCGAGGAGGGCGCCACCGCCGGCGCTCCCGGCGGAACCCATGTCGGCAACCTTCCGGTTGAACAGGCTGCGCTCGGCAGCGACACCGACCTGCTTGAGACGTTTTCGAATTACGCCGACATAACGGCGCTGGAACGCGTGTGGACGCTGAGCGGCACTGGTGAGCGCGCCATCGTGACGCCATCGGGCGGCTCGCCCGGCGGCAAGGCGTTCGAGGTCGGCAACAACAGCGGCAACGACGAGTTCACTGCCGTATGCAAGCGGCGCGTGCCGTACAGCCCGGAGGATCTTTACGAGGTCAGCGCCGAACTTGCCATCGGCACTGGTGTCGCGGCTGGGACCGTGTTTTTTGTCGGCGTCGCCTGCTATGACGGCAACGGCGTCAACATCACCACCGATGCAGGCACCTACGGCTATTTCGCGGCCGAAAGTGTCGCGCAGACCGGGTTCGGCCGGCAGACGGTGCGCGGATATCTTCGCGGCGTTGCGGCGGTCGGCGCGGGCAATCTCGTGGGACGCCAGGCGAACAGTCCGGCGGCGCCGAACCCGTGTCCGGTCGGCACGGTATCCATCGCGCCGGCCTTCCTGTCGAACTATGCCGGCGCGGGCAACCTGATCTGGCATCAGCTGCGCCTGCGCAAGGTCGAGGACATCGTGCCGGTGCCGACGGGAGCATGGGTTGCGACACGCAGCTACCGGTCGGGAGACGAGGCCACCCATCAGGGCCGCCGGTTCTCGGCGCTCAAGACGAATGTCAACGTCGCGCCGCCGGCATCGGCGACGTCGTCGTCGACGTGGCTGTTTGTCGGGCTTGAGGCCGCCGAAGCCGGCGACAACACGCTCCTCAATTCGGGCTTTGCCGTCGATACCGCCAACTGGTCGCTGTCGAACGTCACGCGCCTTAGTTTCGGCGCCAGCGATCCGTCCGCCTACGGCCTCAAATTCGACGCGGTGGTGCAGGCGCAGCAGGCCGAATACGCGCTCAACATCCCGATCCCGCCGGGGCGTAAGATATTCGTCAGCGCGTTCATGCGCAACGACACAGCCGTCAAGCCGATGTCGTTCTACGCAGAGTTTTACAAGGCCGACGGGGCGACGCCGTCGGCGACACCGAGCATCGGTGCCAACCGGACCAACACCTTGACGGGCGTTTTCGAGTTCTTTGAGGCCGCCATCGACGCGCCGACCGACGCGGCGTTCTACCGGCCCGGCTACTACCGAAACGCCGACGGCGGCAGCATCGCCTACGTTGCGCGTCCGCGTGCGTCGTCAACGGCTGCCGGCGCCGACGTCACCGGGAGCAATGTCGCGCTCGACACGCGCAACGTGTCGGGCCTGCCGGCGCGCTTCCTGCGTCATGGCGCCGGCGTCGTCTTCCGCGAGGATTTCGAGGGCTATGCGGCTGCCGCCGACATTCTGGAGCATTGGGAGAGCGTGTCTGGGTCCGGCGAACTGTCGTTCGTCGCCGGCGAGAGCGGCGCCAACGCGCTGCGCGTTGGCAACAACGCCGGCAACGACGAGCGCTGGCTGGTGCTCAAATATCCGATCGCGCTCGACATGCTCAAGACCTACGAGTTCCGTATCCGGGCGCGCCGCGCCGCCGGTGCCGGCACGATCTTCACCGGCTTCTCGGGCGTCGCCGGTGACGGCGTGACGCTGCGCAACACCAGTGGAGCCGTCAGTCACGGCGCCCAGCACTACGCGGTCACGGCGGCGTCGCCGGGTGGCAACACGACCGACTACTTCCTGTATCGCGGCTATGTTTCCGGCCGCGCGCCGGGCAACGCCGACGGCTCGGCGACAATCACCAGCCCGCTGCGCGCCGAGAGCGGCGTCCGCTACATGCGGCCGATGCTCCTCGTCAACTACAACGGCGCGGCCGGTATCGGCGACATCGACTTCGTCGAGATCGTCGAGTTGCAGGATTACGCACGCACGCCCGGCAATGTCATCCGCAACGTGCCGATTGTCGACACAAGCGGCAACCTGCGCCCGCTCGCGCGCGGTGTCGCGGGCGGGCTCGCCAACGACGGCGATGTCATAAGCTTCTCGCCGTCATGGCCATCGGAGACGCTGCCGATCGTGCTGTGGGGCGCGGGAGGCCTCGTCTACAACAGCGCGTGGTCGGGGCAGTCGCAGCAGCAGGACTTCCAGGCGCTCGGCCTGTCGGCGTCGGGCTTCACCGCGAGCCTCAAACTCAAGCAGCTCGCCGGCACGCCGACCACACGCTCGCATGTCGCCTCGGGATCGCTCGGCGGGTACGATCGCGGCGTCAGCAAGAGCGGAGCCTTCGGCGAGGCGTGGAACCAGAATTACCGGTGGTCGGGCAACGTCACCGTCAACAACGTCTGGGACCCGCTCGACAACGCCTGGCTGCCCGGCGAGGCGACGGTTGCCTTCTACAGCAACGACGGTGCCGGCTGGGTGCAGCGCGGCACGCGTGTCTACAGCGGCTTCGGCGGCTCGGCGACGACGGTCGTGGCCTACAGTTTTGCCGCCGCGCTCGCCGGCATGGACGATGGTGACAGCTGGGCTGCCGACGCGATGGGCGGCGGCAGCGTCACCTCGCTGACGGTCAGTTACGATACCGCGACGGCGCCGGCGTCGACATCGGCGACGTCGAGCGGTGTCAACGCGATCCCCTACACCCTCGTCGGAGCAGGATGATGGTTGACTGGACCCCGCCGAACCTGCTGCAGCGGCTTGGCGACGCATTCGCCGGCCGCCCCGACCCCAATGCCGGTCGCGGTCGCGGTGACGTGCTCAAGAGCAGCGAGGGGCGGGACGGGCGCACGTGGGTGCGCTGCCCGAACTGCCGCCGGCGTGTGCTGCCGATCGTCCTCGTCGACCTGCGCGCGATCAACGCGTTCGGCGAGGATTGGGCCTGCGACGGCTGCTGGACGGGATGGCAGCGCGAGGGCCGTATCGTCGGCGGCGAACCGCTGACGCTTGAGCGCTGGGTGACGCTGCACGACGCGCCAGCAAGTGTCCGCGACAAGATGCGCGCGATTGATGACAGGAGGAGGCCGCGATGAACGGAACGATCCGGAACTGGCTGGCGCACGCCGGCCTTGGGCTGCTGCTTGCCCTCATCTTCGCAACTCTGTTCGGGACCGCTTCCGGCGGCGCGGTATTCGGTGCGGTATATTTCATCGCCAAGGAGGCCGGTGAGTTCAGCGCAAAGCACTGGGACGAACCCGGCCGACCGCTCGCCGACTTCAATCCGCTCCACCCTCTTCGCACCCGCGACGACCGGCTCGACTGGTTCAGCGGTGTCGGCGGGGCGCTCGCCGGCGGCATCATCATCACCCTTATCTGACGGGAGCCAACAATGTCACCTTACCGCGCGCGAGCTGTCCTCGCGGTCCTTTCGCTTGCCTGTCTTGTTGTTTTCCTGGTTCTCGCACTGGCCGCGCGCGCCTCTGCCGACGTGTTTGCCCGCGCGGAGACAGCGCTTGGCCATGCGCTCGATGCGCGCCGCGCTGCGGAGCGGTGCGAGTATCATGCCGGTGCAGGCGTACAGGACGCCGCAGGAACGCCGCACAGCGCCGATATGGTGAAAGCGCAGTCCGAATGCCGGCTGCTCAAGAACGACGCTGCACGGGCTTCGTATGCACTCCAGAAGGTCATCGACCGGAAGCCGCCTCCAACACCCGCACCTGATCCGGCCCCGCCTCCCTCGACAGGGCCGGACCCTGCCCCGCCACCGCCGCCGGTTGGTCCCGTACCACCCCCGGACGGCATCGCCATCGACGGTCGCGGGGCAGGCGTCGTGCCGCTCGGCTCGATCACGACGCCAAGCGGCTTCTATCCGGTGCATGACCTCGGGGCGGTCAACGGCGGCCGTGCCTATGCGATCGCCGACACGTCCGGCGCGTTCGATGTGTGCATTGCGCGCTTGCCCGCCGCCGCCATGAAGATCGACGACCGGCCGTACCGGGTCGGCATTGCCGGCGCCGTGACGCCGCTGACCGTGCTGCCGGGCAGTTTCAAGTGCCTTGGCCGCGAGCTGCCGTCGGCGGCCCCCTCGCCCGAACGCCTGCGCGCGGCGGTTGTGGCCGGGCGGGTCAGCCCGTACAGCCGTGCCGCCTTTGCCGGCTGGCCGCGAACCCCGGTGCTGGCGCTCGAACCGTTGCAGGGCGCTGCCGTGTACCGCCCCGACCGCATCTACTGGCGCGGTTCGAGCTACGACAAGACCTTCGGCAACGTGTCGGGGTCGGCGGGCGAGGCGAACTCGTCGCGCGGCTTCATCGCCGGCGACGACGCCGTGCTCGTCGCCAGCGCCGGGGGCGGCGACGCGGGCGCGTTCGCGAAGGCGGCGGCGCGGGCGCGCGTGCAGATGCTCTACGGGCTGGCGCTGCCCTATCTGGCGGTCTGGTCGGCGAACCATCACGCCTTGCGCGATCCGCAGCTGCCGCTCGCCGGCGACCGGCCCTACCGCAACGAGGGCGGCGACTGGGCATCGGGCGACAATTACGGCGACGAGGGCAGCTGGTGTGCGCCTGCCGGCTATCCCTACCTTGCCGAGATCGAGGCGACGGCGGGCACCTGCTACAGCCACGCGCGCGACCAGGCGCACCAGTTCAACCACGGCTATGCCTACTGGCTGGCGACGGGCGATCCGAGGGCGGCGCTGCTCTTGCAGGCGACGGCGGCCTATGCGCTTGCTGCCAACTACCAGCGCCATGACGGCCGCTACCGCATCCGCTTCAGCTACCAGCGCACGACCTTGAACCAGTTTTCGGCGATGTGGAAGCTGCGCGACGTCGCCATCAACGCCTCGGGGCCGCTGCTGTGGAGCCGAGCGCGTGCCGATGCCATGGTTGCCGACATCGTTGCCGACTGGTCGGCGCAGCTCGCGCGGCTCGACGCGCGCACCGACGCTGTCGGGCTGATGCACCGCGCCGCCGGCTCGTTCGACGTCACCGAGCATTATTCGGATTTCATGGGGCAGGCCTATGGCGCCGAGCCGGCGTACCTGTTCGCCAGCATCGGCAAGGGTGCGCTGCTGGCGCGGCTTGCCGCCAACATGGTCTGGCGCGCGAAGGATGTCGGCGGCACGCGCGGGCTCGACAAGACGACGGGGTCGGCGATCGTCACCATCGACGGCTCGGCGACGACGCGCGAGGCGGTGATCGCCAGGGTGATGGCGCGCACCGACGAGCCGACGGCGAGCTTCGACGGCGCGCAGGCGCATTATGTGCTGCGCGCCTACTGGCTGCTCCGCATGGCGAGGGACGCTGCCGCGCGCGGCTGGATCGCGCCCGTCGCCGGCATCGACGAGGCGATCGCGAAGATGGAGGCGGCACGCGACCGCACAACGGCGTGGAAATATCTCGATACCGTGGCATGGAAGCACGCGGGGGTGACGTTCTGATGGAGAAGCCCGTCCGCTCTCCTGCAGCCGTCGCCGTAGCAAGAGCGCTTTGCACCGCGGCTTTGGACTGCTCGATCGAGCAATTGACGACGGCGGCGCGCGGGCATGGTTATGCGCTTGCGGTACACGGCTCGCTCGCTCGCGACGTAGATCTCGTGGCCGTGCCCTGGATTGAGTCGGCCGACGAGGCCGAACGGCTTGTCGAAACACTGCGCGGTGTTCTGGCCGGGATATTCGGCAGATGCCTCACACGCGGTTGGTCGGACAAGCCGCACGGCCGGCGAGCCTGCACGCTGCTGGTTTGGGCCGAAGGCGAACACATCGATTTCGACGTGTCCGTCCTGCCGCGTCATGCCAGTAAATGGAGTTAGCCCATGACCTCAGTCACGCTTTACGCCATCGCCTTGTCGATCATGGTCACATATGTCGGACGCAGCGGCTTCTACCGGCACGCCCACGCCGCGCTGGTGCTGCTTGCCGCATGGGTCGCGACGCTGACATGGCAGCGGTTCTCCGGAGAGTTCGCGCCGTTCCCTGACCTTGCCGTGATCGACGCGCTCGCCATCGCGGCGATCATGTTCCGCGGCCCGCGCTACCGCTGGGAAGTCATGCTCGCGGCCATGTTCGGCCTCGACATCGGCCTTCACACGATTAACGCGCTTGCCGGCGTGCCGTTCTACGTCGCTGGCGTGCACGTCGTCGCCTACGGACAGATCGCGTTGCTTACCGCCTGCGCATGGCATGGCCGGCGGGGCTTTGCCAGCGCACCATCATGGGTGCGCTGGCTTTCCGGGTCGCTAGAAAACGAAAGGGCTGCGAAACGTGGCTGAAAACAGTCCAAATCCGGTAATTGCCGCGGCGCCTTATTTGGCCATCATCGGCGCTATCTGGACCTTTTCGCAGACGTATGGCGGCAAGATCGAAAAAATCGACAGCATCAACAGCCGCGTCGAAAAACTTGAGGGGGCCGAGCCTTCACGGGCCAACACCGCGGCACAGGTGGTAACCATAAGCCAGCGACTCGACCGTATTGAGGACAAGCTGGACCGACTTGTCGAGCGTGCAAAATGAGATCCGCGCCCGTCATCATGCCGCTGGTGGTCGTCGTCGCGATCGGCGCGAGCGTGGCGCTGTGGTGGCTGCGGGCAATGCGCAAGTTCTATCTCGGGTGGGAGTAGCTTATGAGCAATTTCGACCGCGCCCTGGCGCTGCTTCTCGGCCACGAAGGCGGGCTGTCCGACCATGCGCTTGACCGTGGCGGCCGCACCAATCTCGGCATCACGCAGGCGACCTACAACAACTGGCGCACGAAGCAGGGACTGATGGCGCGCAAGGTCGACCATATCACGATGGACGAGGTGAAGGCGATCTACCGGCGCGACTACTGGGACGCCTGCAAGTGCGACGAAATGCCGTGGGTTTTTGCCTACCCGACCTTTGACGCTGCCGTGAACAGCGGGCCGTCGCGCGCGCGCAAGTGGCTGCAGCAAGGGCTTGGCGTTACCGCTGACGGGATTATCGGCCCGGCGACGCTTGCCGCCGCGAAGGCTGCGCCGATGTCGAAGGCGCTGGACGTGGTGAAGGCGCGCGGTGATTTCGTCGCCGATCTGGTGAAGGGAAACACGTCGCAGGCGGTTTTCCTGAAAGGCTGGATGCGGAGGCTGTTCGACGTCGTGCGGAAGGTGGTGGAGGCATGACCGCGCCGGGGCCTTTCGCCGAACAGCAGTCTGCGGAAACAAGTCCGCACGCGCTGCCCGATCATCCTATCCGCCGCAACAAGTGGTATCAGCTTTTTGACCGGCTTTGGCGTCCGGCGCTCGGCTGGATCAGTTGCCCGATTTCGGTTCTCTACGCCTGCGTCATTGCGCCGGCATCGGGTGCGCCGCTCAACGAAGGCTATCTCGTGCAGGTGCTGATGTTTGCCGGCGGCATCTACGGCGTGAAGTCCTTTGAGAAAGTGAAGGGAGTCGCCTGATGCCCCTCTTCCTCCTCCGCCTCATCCCCTTCGCCAAAGCCAACTGGAAGGTGCTCGGCGTCGGCCTGCTCGTCGCCGCGGTGCTGGTCCTGCTGCAACTGCGCTCGTGCGACGCAGCACGCCAGCGCGCGGCGCAGGAACGCGTCAACCAAGGGCAGGCAGGCGCCGCGTCGGCTGCGGGGGAAGCGGCGTTGAACGCGACGCGCGAGGCGGCAAGCAAAGCCGCTGAAACCGATAGCACCGTGAAGGATGGAACCGATGCGATACGCAATGCCCAGGATGACGAAGCTGCTGCCCGTGCTGCTCTTGCCGCTAACTGCCGCCTGCGCCAATACCGTGATTCAAGCCAGTGCGCCGCAGTGCGCGAGGCTGGTAAACGCGAGCGGGCTGCTCGCTGAAACCGCGCCGGCTGCGATACCGGAATCGGTCGACCTTCGCGACTGGCAGGTAGGATTCACCGAGCAATCGGGTCAGTTACAGAAAGCCAACGACGACAAGGCCGGCGCGCTGCGGGTGCTGACCGAATGCGAGGCGCTGCATGCTGAGGCGTTGAAGCGATCGACGCGGCGGGGGTTGTTCAGGTAGGGGTTAGACTTCCTGCATTCGTGCCTGCCGGCGTACTTGCCGCCAGCGCCTTGATCTTTGCCCCGAGCTGCAACAGGCCGGAACCGACACGTCTGTCAAAGCGGAATTTTGCGCTTTGAGGCTTGACAATACCTTTTCGCCTTTCTAGATTGAACAAATCGGAAGGGCGGGACCTTCCGGCGGGCGCCTCGCCGAGACAGGGGCGGAGAAGAAAAATGATCACCGAAAAGCAGATCAGCTACATCGCCTTCCTTGCCCGGCGGCAGGGCAAGACGCTCGGCGAGATCGTGTTCGACTATACTGGCGATCCCAGCTTCAACGCCCGCCACCTGCTCAAGGTCGATGCATCGCGCATCATCGACACGCTGAAAGGAGCCTGAGCGGTGGTCAATCATCCGAACCGCGCCACCCGCCGCCAGCTTCGCCCGCTTTCCCCGGAGACGCGGGCGATCATGGACGAATACGTTGAATGGGTGTTTGCCGAGTGCATGGGCGAAGATGAAGTTTTCGCGCTCGGCACGGCCTATCAGGAAGCCACGGACGCTACCGAGCGGGCGCATCTCGCCGCAGCGATCATCTACCGCTCCAATGCCCTTTCCGACCCGGCCTACCGGATATTGGAAGAGCGCGGGCCGTTCGCCGACGAACGCCTTTGCACCGTCGCCGACGAATTGAGGCTGGCTTGAATGGCCTCGCTCGTCTCGATCTACCGCCGCTTCCCTAACCCGGAAGCGGCGAAGGACTTTCTGGAGTCCGTGCGCTGGCCCGATGGTCCGCGCTGCCCGTATTGCGGCTCCGACAAAGCCGCCCGGAAAAACGAGGCCAGGGGCTACACGCTGGCCGCT
>FRDC01003975.1_pt1 | contig 20790 bp, 13 predicted proteins | sample 1106171 | NCBI WGS metagenome assembly FRDC01 (sample SAMEA3930566, study PRJEB13176) | freshwater metagenome | biome: Drinking water system; feature: drinking water; material: water | place: Singapore | collected 2014-12-20 | reverse complement strand
GCTCGATCAGCTTCAGCATGTGCCGCTCGCGCGGTGCGACGAACAGGATCGCCTCGCCCGAGCGGCCAGCACGGCCGGTACGACCGATACGGTGCACGTAGCTCTCGGTGTCGGTCGGGATGTCGTAGTTGAAGACGTGGCTAATGCGCTCCACGTCCAGCCCGCGCGCGGCGACATCGGTGGCGACGACGATGTCGAGGCGGCCGTCCTTCAGCCGGTTCACGGTGTGCTCGCGGGCGCGCTGCTCCATGTCGCCGTTCAGCGCCGCGACGTTGTAGCCGCGCGCTTCGAGCTTGTCGGCCAGTTCCTGGGTCGCGGCCTTGGTGCGCGCGAAGATGATCATGCCGTCGAAGCTTTCGGCTTCGAGGATGCGGGTCAGCGCATCGAGCTTGTTGTAGCCCGACACCAGCCAGTAGCGCTGGCGGATGTTGGTGGCGGTGGAGGTCTTCGACTTGATCGTGACTTCCGCCGGGTCCTTCAGATAGGTCTGGGCAATGCGCCGGATCACCGCCGGCATGGTCGCCGAGAACAGCGCCACCTGCCGCTGCGGCGGGGTTTCCTTGAGCACGTACTCGACGTCCTCGATGAAGCCCATGCGCAGCATCTCGTCGGCTTCGTCGAGCACCAGGCACTTGATCTGCGACAGGTCCAGCGTGCCGCGCTTCATGTGATCGAGCACCCGCCCCGGCGTGCCGACCACCACGTGCACGCCGCGCCGCAGCGCCGACAGCTGCGGGCCATAGCTCTGGCCGCCGTAGATCGGCAGCACGTGGAAGCCGGGGATCTTCGCCGCGTACTTCTGGAATGCCTCGGCGACCTGGATCGCCAGCTCGCGCGTCGGCGCCAGCACCAGCGCCTGCGGCGGACGCTGCTCGGGATCGAGCTTGGACAGGATTGGCAGCGCGAACGCTGCCGTCTTGCCGGTGCCGGTCTGCGCCTGGCCGAGCACGTCGCGGCCATCGAGCAGCTGCGGGATGGTGGCCGCCTGAATCGGCGACGGAGATTCGTAACCGACGGCATCGAGGGCGGCCAGCACGGCCTCCGACAAGGCGAGATCACGGAAAGTAACGGTGCCGTCGGCGACGGATTCGGACATGTCGATACCTGGGTAGGACACTCGTCGATGCGAGCGACCGGGATGGATGGGCGTTACGAACGCCCGAAACATCGCGGCACTCGAAAGACGGCGCGATTTTACCCGCTTGCGGCCCTGCCCATTGCCGCGCGGCCTGCGCTGCGGCCCGCAGCCGGCGCCGCCGGTCAGCCCGGCTGCCTAGAATGCCGGCGAACCCGAGCCGGAGGATGGCGAATGCAACGCGAGGCCAAGACCGTCAGCGACTACCTCGACCAGGTGCCTGCCGAACGCCGCGCGGCGCTGGAGCAGCTGCGCGCACGCTGTCGGGCCGCGTATCCGGACGCCGTCGAAAGCCTGGCCTTCGGCATGCCGAGCTACCAGCGCGAAGGCCGGGTCGAAGTCGCCTTCGCCAGCCAGAAGCAGTACATCGCGCTGTATCTGATGAAGCCGGCCGTGATCCGCGACCACAAGGCGGCGCTGAAGGGACTGAGCGTCGGCAAGGCCTGCGTGCGCTTTCCGGCTCCCGAGCGCATGGACTTCGCGCTGATCGACCGGCTGCTGGCCGCGTCCCGCGATTCGCCCAACGCGCCCTGCTAGCCGGCCGCGCTGTCGAGCTTGCGCGCCAGCAGCCACAGTCGGGCGTCGAACTCGCGCTGGTGGTAGTCCGGCAGCATGTGCTCGCAGAGATCGTAGAAGCGCTTGTCGTGATCGGCCTCGCGGATATGGGCCAGTTCATGGACGACGATCATCTCCAGGAACTCCGGCGCGCCTTCCCGGAACACTGAGGCGATGCGGATCTCCTGTTTCGATTTCAGCTTCGCGCCCTGCACGCGCGAGCTGCGCATATGCAGGCCGAGCGCGTTGCGCACCGCGTCCATGCCGTTCTCGTAGCGCACCCGGTGCAGCGGCGGCGCGTTGCGCAGGTAGTCGCGCTTCAGCTCGGCGACGTAGTCGAGCAGCGCGGAATCCGACTGCACCTGGTGCCGCGCCGGGTACTTCTTGGCGATGTAGGCCTGCAGGCGCTGCTCGGCGATCAGCCGGCGCACCTGGTCGAGCGTGGCCGCCGGGTAGCCGGCGAGATACGGCAGCGCTTCGGTCACGGTCAGGCCGCGTCCGGCACGGTCGCGTCGATGCGGTAGTCGTGCCGGCCGCCGCCGACGATCAGGGTCATCTCGCCGGCGATGCCGCTCAGCTCGCCGGTGCCGGAGTCCGGCACGATGCTGACCCGAAGCTCCGACGCGCCGCGGTTCATCACGCCGCGATGCACGACCAGGAAGCTGCCGCTGCGGCCGTCGAGCGTGCCGCTGATCCGCTCGATCGCGACATAGGCCGCCGAGCCGGCGACCGCGCCCATGCCGGTCAGCATCTCGCCGGCGCCGATGGCATCGAGGCCGCCGTGGAAACGCTTGTCCAGCCGCATGCGGCCACGGGCGCTGTCGTCGCCGGGCTGATCGAGCGTCAGCGGCGTCAGGCTGACATCGAAGGAACCGGCAGCAGTTAGCTGAGGCATGGCGGGCGATCTCGAAAACGCGCGGACGCAGGGCTGCGAGCATAGGCAGCGGCGTTGGCCCGGACAACTTGTCAAGGCCGCAGCGCGGGCGGCTCCAGTACCATTCGACGCTGATCCGTCTTGCTGCCGAAGATCCCATGACCCTCGCCCGCCTCGCCGCCGCGTTCGCCATCGCGACCGCCGCCGTTGCCGTCGCCCCTTTTAGCCATGCCGCCGGAGCCGCATCCTTGTCCAGCGCCGTCAAGCCTTTCGATGTCCACACCCTGGTGCGCCTGGAACGCGTATCCGATCCCCGCGTATCGCCGAATGGCCGTACCGTGGCCTACACGCTGCGGACCACCGACTACGAGGCCAACAAGGGCGTGCAGTCGATCTGGCTGCACGATCTGGAAGCCGGCACCACGCGCCGGCTGACCGCCGGCAGCGGCGCCTCGCACAGCCCGCGCTGGGCTTCCGACGGCAGCCTGTATTTCCTGTCGACGCGCAGCGGCTCGCAGCAGGTCTGGCGCCTGAGTCTCGATGACGGCGGCGAAGCGCAGCCGGTCACCGATCTGCCGCTGGACGTCGGCAGCTTCGTGCTGTCGCCGACCGGCGACCGGATCGCCGTGTCGGTCGACAGCTTCCCGGATCTGGGCGCCGATCTCGCGGCCTCGAAGCGGCGGCTCGACGAACGCGCCGCGCAGAAGAACACCGGCGTGCTCTACGAGCGCCTGTTCGTGCGCCACTGGGACACCTGGAAGGACGGCACCCGCGCCCAGCTGTTCGGCTTCGCGCTCGACGATCAGGGTGCGGCCACCGGCAACGCCCAGTGGCTCTCGAACGGCATCGATGGCGACGTGCCGTCCAAGCCTTTCGGCGGCGACGAGGAAATCACCTACACCGCCGATGGCCGCTTCGTGATCTTCACCGCGCGGATCGCCGGCAGCAGCGAATCCTGGAGCACCAACTTCGACCTCTGGCGGGTGCCGGCCGATGGCTCGGCGAAGCCGGAGAACCTGACCGCCGACAACCCGGCCGGCGACAGCTGCCCGGTGGTGTCCGCCGATGGCCGCTGGCTGGCCTGGCGGGCGATGTCGCGGCCGGGCTTCGAAGCCGACCGCAACCGCATCATGGTGCGCGAGCTGAGCCGCGACGGCAGCCTCGGCCCGGCCCGCGAAGTGGCGCCGAAGTGGGATCGCTCGCCGGACACGCTGCAGTTCTCGCCGGATGGCCGCAAGCTCTACGCGACTGCCGACGACCTCGGCCAGCACCGCGTGTTCGCGATCGACGTCGCCACCGGCAAGACCAAGGCCCTGACCGGCGACGGCCACGTCGAAGGCTTCGCGCTGGCCCGCGACGCGCTGATCGTCGCCCACAACACGCTGGCCAGCCCGAGCCAGCTGTTCCGCATCCGCCTCGGCGGCAGTGCGCCGCTGCAGCTCACCCAGCACAACGCCGCCACGCTGGCAGCCACCGGCTTCGGCGACTACGAACAGTTCAGCTTCAAGGGCTGGAACGACGAGAAGGTCTACGGCTACGTGGTGAAGCCGGTCGGCTTCGTGGCGGGCAGGAAGTACCCGGTCGCCTTCATCATCCACGGCGGCCCGCAGGGCAGCATGGCCAACGACTTCCACTATCGCTGGAATCCGCAGACCTATGCCGGCGCCGGCTTCGCGGTGATCTGCATCGACTTCCACGGCTCCACCGGCTACGGCCAGGCATTCACCGACGCGATCTCCGGCCACTGGGGCGACCGGCCGCTGGAAGACCTGCAGAAGGGCTACGCGGCCGCGCTGGCCAAGTACAGCTTCCTCGACGACAAGCGCGCCGTGGCGCTCGGCGCCAGCTACGGCGGCTACATGGTCAACTGGATCGCCGGCAACTGGGCCGAGCCGTGGAAGGCGCTGGTCAACCACGACGGCGTGTTCGACAACCGCTCGATGGCCTATTCCACCGAGGAACTGTGGTTCGACGAATGGGAGCATGGCGGCACCCCGTTCGAGCGCCCAGCCGCCTACGAGCAGTTCAACCCGGTCAACCACGTTGCCAAGTGGAAGGTGCCGATGCTGGTCGTCCAGGGCGGCATGGATTTCCGCATCCCGGTCGAGCAGGGCATCGCCACCTTCACGGCGCTGCAGCGGCGCGGCATCCCCAGCCAGCTGCTGCACTTCCCGGACGAGAACCACTGGGTGCTGAAGCCCCAGAACTCGGTGCAGTGGCACGAGACCGTGCTGGCCTGGCTGAAGCGCTGGACGGCGGAGTAGCGCCGGCCCGGTAGCCGCCACACGAGCGGCGACGGGGGCGGCTACCGGGGGCGAGCCCGCAGACGCGCCGGCGGATGCCGGAAGCGGCGGCCGGTCGGCGACACTGCGGCTTTCCGCCCTGCCCTGCCCTCGCCGACATGCCGACCGCGCCGAAAGTCCTCGACTGGTACTTCGACTTCATCTCGCCGTACGCGTACTTCGCGCTGCTGAAGCTCGATCGCGCGCTGCCGGCCGGGGTCGAGCTGCGGCTGCGGCCGCTGCTGTTCGCCGGGCTGCTGAACCATCACGGCCACAAGGGGCCGGCGGAGATTCCGGCCAAGCGGATCTGGACCTACCAGTCCTGCACCTGGAGTGCCGCGCAGGCCGGCATTCGGTTCTGTTTCCCGGCCGCGCACCCGTTCAACCCGATCCCCTACCTGCGGCTGTGCCTGGCCGCCGGGGCGACGCCGGTGGCGACGCGGACGATCTTCGACGCGCTGTGGACCACCGGTGCCGATCCAGCCGACCCGGCGCAGGTCGAAGCCCTGGCGGCGCGCCTCGGCGTGCCGCTGGCGGCGCTCGAAACCCCGGCGGTCAAGCAGCAGCTGCGCGACAACGGCGAGGCGGCCATCGCCGCCGGCGTGTTCGGCGTGCCGACCTTGGTGATCGACGGCCGGCTGTTCTGGGGCGTCGATGGCCTGGACTTCGCGATGGCCTGCCTGGCCGATCCAGCGCTGCTCGACAGCGCCGAGATGCACCGGCTGGCGACGCTGCCAGCGGCCGCCAGCCGGCTGCGCGCCGCGTCCGTCTGAGTCGCCGCGCCGCCGTCGGTGGCGTTGACGACGGCGATCAGCCGGCGGCGTCGCGCTCCATCAGCTTGACGATCGTGTGCAGGCTGCGGTTGTACGGCGTCGGCACGTTCAGCCGTTCGCCGGTGCGGACGATGTAGCCGTTCAGGTGATCGATCTCGGTGGCGCGGCCGGCCGCCAGATCCTGCGCCGTCGACGACCGCTGCCCGGCCATGGTGTCGGCAATGTCGCGGATCGCCAGATCGGGGTCGCGCAGGATCTTCACGCCGGCCGCGTCGGCCACCGCCACGCACTCGGCCGCCACCGCCTGCATCATCGCCAGCACCGGCGGCCGGTCGGCCAGATCGCGATAGGTGCGCTGGGAAATCGCCGACAGCGCATTGAACGCGCAGTTGACGATCAGCTTGCCCCACTGCGCCGACAGCACGTCGGCCGACACCGTGGTCGGCACGCCGGCGGCGGCCAGCACGGCGGCAATCGCGTCGCTGGCCGGCGACGGGCCGATCATCAGATCGCCCCGGCCGTGGTGGCGCACATGGCCGACCGCCGGCATCGCCACCGCCACGTAGACCGCCGCCGGAATCACCGGCCGGCCGAGCACGGCCGCCAGCCGCTCGGCGTTGTCGACGCCGTTCTGCAGGCTCAGCACCTGCGCCTGCGGCGACAGCTGCGGAGCCAGCGCCCGGGCCGCGCTTTCGCTGTCGCCGGATTTCACGCAGACCAGCACCAACTCGGCATCGGCTGCGGCGGCCTCCGGCGTGGTCGCCGCCTGCACGGCCAGCCGTTCGCGGCCGGCGGCGGTTTCCAGGATCAGGCCGTCGCGGCGGATCACCTCGACATGGCGCTGGCGGCCGACCAGCGTCACCGGATGACCGGCGCGCGCCAGCATCGCGCCGTAGTAGCAGCCCACCGCACCCGCGCCCATCACCAGGGTTTTCATCGTCGATCCGCCATCGCTTCGGTTGCTCATCGGTCACGGCGCGCCGTGGCGCCGATCGGCGCGCATTTTCCCGCAGCGCGCCGCCGACTGCTGCGCCGCCGCAGCGGCGCGGCAAGGGAATCGCCAGCGATGAGCCAGCAGCCGTCGCCGTGCACAATCGACGCGCCTCCGGACGCCTTGCGATCCGGCACATCAGTGGCCCGCCAGACGGCCATCCGCAACAGTACCCGCGTGCGAGGAGACCGCAGCATGAGCATCGACGTCGAACGACTGTACGACCGGCGCGCCGACAACCGCTGGGAGCGCACCAGCATCGGCGACGTGTTCGAGCGCATGACCTGGAGCCTGCCGGACAAGCTGGCGCTGATCGCCGCGCCGTGCGCGGTGCGCGATCCGGCCTACGCGCGGCTCAGCTACCGGCAGGCCGACGAAGCGGCCAACCGCATCGCCCACGGGCTGATCGCGGCGGGCCTGCAGCGGGGTGCGCGGGTGGCGCTGTTCTGCGACAACTCGCCGGAGGCCTTCGTCGCCAAGATCGCCATCGCCAAGGCCGGCATGGTGGCGATGCCGATCAACACGATGATGGCGGCCGACATGGTCACCCACTCGCTGCGCCACGTCGGCGCGGCGGCCGGGCTGGTGGACGCCGAATCGTGGCCGAAGTGCCGCGCCTCCTTCGAAGCCGCCGGCGTGCCGGTGATCGCCGCGATCTGCGATGCGCAGGGCGACAGCGCCGGGCTGCCCTCGCTGCGCAGCTTCGTCGACGGCCAGCCGGCCCACGAGCCGGACGTGCGCATCCACGGCGACGACATCTGGGAAATCCTGATGACGTCCGGCACCACCTCGATGCCCAAGGCGGTGATGATCTCGCACAGCTACAGCACGCTGGCGGCGCTCAACCAGGCGCTGTGCTACTCGCGCGGCGTGCGCTTCGAATCCGACTACCGGATGTGCAGCTTCCTGCCGCTGATCTATCACATCGGCGATCAGATCTTCGGCCTGTCGGCGCTGCTGGCCGGCGGCAGCCTGGTGATCGGCCGCAGCTTCGATGCCCGGCGACTGGCCGAGACCATCACCCGCGAACGGCCGAGCGCGCTGTTCAGCGGCTCGCCGCAGCTGACCGGCGAGCTGCTGCGCTGCGTCGACGCCGCCGATGGCCGCTACGACCTCAGCAGCCTGACGGTGCTGACCTTCGGCTGGGCGTCGATGCCGCCGGCCTTTGCCGCACGGCTGGCGCAGCTGGCGCCGGGCATCCAGCTGATCGGCATCTTCGGCCAGACCGAGGCCATCGCCCTGCATCGCTTCTCGCCGCAGCGCTGGCCGGAGGTCTACGAGCAGACCGCACCGGCCACCAACGTCGTCGGCCTGCCCTCGCCGCTGCTGGCCTCGACGGTGATGGACGCCGACGGCCGCTCGCTGCACGACCAGCCCGGCGTGCCCGGCGAAGCGGTCTACCGCTCGCCGGTGATGACCGCCGGCTACTTCCGCGACGCCCGCGCCACCGAGGACGCGTTCCGCCACGGCTGGTTCCACAGCGGCGACATGTGCACCTACCGCGACGACGGCCTGCGCGTGATGATCGACCGCTACAAGGACGTCGTGAAATCCGGCGGCGAGAACGTTTCCAGCCTGCGCGTCGAAGCCGTGGTCGCCCAGCATCCGTCGGTGGCCCGGGTCGCGGTGATCGGCCTGCCGGACCCGCGCTGGGGCGAAGCGGTGACCGCCGTGGTCGTGCTGCGCGCCGGCGAAGCCTGGGACGAAGCCGCGCTGTCGGCGTTCTGCCGCGCGCGGCTGGCCGGCTACGAAACGCCCAAGGCTTTCGTGGTCATGGACGATCTGCCGGCTACGGTCGGCGGCAAGGTGCTGAAGTACCGCCTGCGGGCGCTGCTCGGCGGCGCAGCCGCCCACCCGCCGGCGGCCTGACCGCGCCTGAACTTCGCCCGCGTCGCGCCGCCCGACGACATCAGCTGCCCTTGCCGGTCAGCGCGACCACGGTCGGGCTGTTCGGCGCGCTGGTGGTGATGGTGATCTCGCCCGTTCGCGTGCCTTTGGCCTTGGGCTTGAAGCGTCCGGTCAGCGTGCAGCTCTTGCCGGCGTCGAGGAACTTCGGGCAGTCGTGGCTGCCGCTGTAGTCGCCGCTGACGCGGATCGAACGAATCTCCAGCGGGCCGGTACCGGAGCTGGTGATGATCAGGGCGCGATCCTGGCTGGATGACCCGACCGCAACGGTGCCGAAGTCATAGCGACTGACATTGGTCTTGATGCCGGGCACCAGCCCTTTGCCGGTGCCGCTGAGGCTGATCAGATCGGGACTGCTGGCGGCATTGCTCAGGATGCGCGTCTCGCCGGTGCGGGGGCCGACAGCAGTGGGCCTGAACACGATGGAGATCGTGCACTGGCTCATGGGCGCGACCGTCGGCCCGCAGGTGGTGGTGTGCCGGAAGTCGCCGGTGGTGACGATGCCGGCGATGCTCAGCGGCGCATTGCCGGTGTTGCTCAGCGTCACCACTTCCTGCTCGCTGGTGTTCAGGGTGAGGTCACGGAAGCGCAGCACGAAGCCGCGCCCGAAGTGCAGGTCGTTGACGTCCAGCGACAGCGTCGGGCTCTGCACGGCGGCGCGGGTGGTGCTGGTGAAAGTATCGGACACGCCGATCAGAACGCCGTTGGCACCCAGGGTCAGCGTGGTGCTGGTGGCCGTCGAGAAGCTGGCCGACGCCGTGTGGCAGACGCGGATCGAATCGCCGTTGACGACCGTGCCGCTGCTCAAGGTGCAGGGCCCGCCATTCAGGCTGTAGAAGCCGCCGGTCACCGAGGCGGAAATCGCCGTGTCGATGCCGCTGACCGTGATCGGCGCGCTGGTCTGCAGGCTGCCGGGCTCGACATTGCTGGCGTCGACGAAGCTGAAGGCATCCGGCGTCGCGTCCGGCGCGACATCATCGTCGAGGATGACGATGCTGGCGCTGCCAGGCGAGCCGACCGTGCCGTTGGTGGCGCCGCTGATGCTGACGGTGACCGTCTCGTCGCCCTCCACGAGCGCATCCTGCGTGGCGGTGACCGTGGCCGTGCCGCTGATCGCGCCGGCCGGAATGCTGATGCTGGCGGGCCGGGAGCTGTCCGACGGACCGGCGGTGCCGGCATAGGCCAGATCGACCGTGACCGGCAGGCCGCTGGCCGTCGACAGGCTGGCCGTCAGCGTCGACTGGCCGCTGGCCTCGCTGATGCTCGCCGGGGCGGCGGCCAGCGTCACCGTCGGCGCGGCATCGTTGTCGACGATGGTCAGGGTAAAGATGCCGGCGAAGATCGGGAACGTGGTGATGCCACCGCCGGTGGGGTCGACACCGACATTGGGATTGCTACCGATCACGTCCACGGTCTCGTTGTCTTCGTCCAGCGCATCGTCGGTCAGCGTGAGCGTGACGCTGCCGGTGAGCGCGCCGGCTGGAATGACGATCTCGGTGGCACTTGCACTGTAGTCGACGCCGCTGGTGGCGCTGCCGGCGAAGGTCAGCGGCACGACGATATTGCGACTGCTGGCGGCGCTCAGGTTTGCGCTCAAGGTCACGGCGCCAGCCCCTTCATCGACGGTCTGACTGACGCGATCGAAGGTGACGGTCGGCGGCAAGTCGTCGTCGGCAATGGTGATGGTGGCGCTGTTGGGCGAGCCGATCATGCCGGTGGGCGTGCTGCCGAGGGTGACGATGATGGTCTCGTCGTCCTCATCCACGAGATCCGGCGTCGCGGTGATCGTGGCCGTCGCGCTCAGCGCGCCGGCAGGGATCGTGATGCTGGTCGGGCGGCTGTTGTCCGCTTCGCTGGCGGTGCCGCTGTAGAGCAGGGTCACGGTGACCGGCACCGTGCTGGCGGCGGACAGCGCGGCCGTGACCGTGGCGCTGCCGCCCGTTTCGCTGATCGTCGTCGGCGCAGCCGTCAGCGTCACCGTGCGGCCGAGCACCTGGGTCATGACCGTGGCATCGAAATCGGTGCCGGTGACATTGGTGTTGATCAGCGTGTCATTGATGAAGCTGGCCGTATTGGTCACGGCGCCGACGACGGTCGTGGCCGTCTGCACCTCGAAGATGAAGGCTTCGGACGGGTCCAGCCGCTGCAGACGGCAGGCCACGGTGCCCAGCACTTCGCCGCATTCGCCGCGCGTGTCGTCGCTGTCGGTGGCCGACACGAAACGCAGCGCTGCTGGCAAGGCATCGTAGATCTCGATGCCGTTGGCCGGCTCGGCGCCATCGTTGCGGACGGTGATCGAGAAGCTCAGCGGCTCGCCGACATAGACCGGGCCGTTGCTGGTCTGGCTGATCGACAGGTCCACCGCGTTGATCCCCGATGCCTCCACGGCGCCGGCATCGCATTCGCTGCCGATGTCGGGCTGGCCATTGCGGCCGTCCTTGGGCCGCACCACGCCGCGCTGGTCGATCTGGCCGACGCACAGCGACGACGGAATGAAATCTCGTGCCGGGCTGGCGCCACGCAGGTTGTGGGTGCGCGTGGGCCCGCCGTTGTTGCCGAACCCGGTGACCAGGATGTCGCCGATGGCGGTGGGCTGGGTGCCGTTGCTGGTGGCGATGCGATCACTGGCGGCCGGGTTGAAACTGTGAAATGCCTGCGAACTGCTGAAGGCGGATGAGCCCAGCACATTGAAGCCTTCGGACACGACGCTCGCGGAGCTGCTGCTGTCGATCTCGCGGCCCACGCTGTCGGGCGAGTTCGGCGCATCGTTGCCGGCAATGATGTTGCGCCCGAGCGTCAGCACGCCACGGCCGGTACGGTAGATGCCACCGCCACTGCTGTCGGTGGACTGCGCGACGTTACCGGTGATGGTGGAGTTGCGGATGGCAAGCGTGTTGCGCCGAATGAGCACACCGCCGCCGACGTCGCTGGCGGTGTTGCCTGAGATGGTCGAGTTGCTGATGTCGCCCTGAATGTCGAACGACGCCAGCACCCCGCCGCCCGATCCAACGAGCGCACGATTGCCCGACACCGTGCTGTTGGCGATGGTCAGGGTGGCGCCTTCCGATACGCTCAGGATGCCGCCGCCATCGCCGCCCGCCGCCACGTTGTCCGACACGCTGCTGTACCGGATCACCAGCGGGCGTTCCCGCGAATAGATGCCGCCGGCACCAAGGTACGCGCTGTTGCCGGTGATCTGGCTTTGGCTCAGCGTGGTCCGCACACCTGAAAAGATGCCGCCGCCGTACTCGCGCGCCGAATTGCCGCTGACGGTGCTGTACCTGAGCCGCAGGTAACCCTCGCCATTGTCGCCGGCGTGAAAGATGCCGCCGCCGCCGTCGAACTCGCCGGCGGTGTTGCCAGACACCGTGCTGTTGACCAGCAGGATGCCGCCGCGGCGGGTGGCGATGCCGCCACCGCCGTAGGTGGTCGCCTCGTTGCCCGCGACGGTGCTGTCACGCAGGATCAAGGGGCCCAGCCGGTGGTAGATGCCGCCGCCGCCGTACAGCGCAGCGGTGTTGCCGCTGATGGTGCTGTTGGTGATGGTCAGCGTGTCGGTCGAGTGAATGCCGCCACCCAGGCTGCCGGAACGATTGTTCGAGATCGTGCTGTGCTCGATGGTCTGCAACAGCCCGTCGGAATTGACGCGCATGTTCAGGCCGCCGCCATTGCCATCGCTGACATTGCCGCTGATGGTGCTGTTGCGGATGGCGCTGGTGATCCTGCCGGATTCGCCACTGCCGAGGATCAGGCCGCCGCCGTTCCCGCCAGCCGTGTTGCCGGAGACGGTGCTGTCGTTCAGTTCGAAGCTCCCGCTGACGACGGCGATGCCGCCGCCCGCGCCAGTGGAACGGCTGCCGGTGACGGTGCTCCGGTTCAGCACCAGCCGGCCTTCGCTGCGAACCGCGCCGCCGGCGCTGCCGGTCACCGAGCCGTTGGCGAGCGTCAGATCGTTGAGCGTCAGATTGCCCGTGGCGGTGACGCTGAGCAGACGGAACGGAGCCGCGCCCGCCGAACGCTCGATCCGCGCACCGTGGCCTTCGATGGTGATCACGCTGCTGATCGCCGGCAGGCTTTCCGTGCTCAGCAGCATGGTGCTGGAGGCGGCCAGCACCAGAGTGTCGGCACCGCTGCCGGCCGGGCAGCCGCCGGTGGCAGCATCCGCGTTGGCCGCGCTGATCGCATCGCTCAGGGTGCAGGCGCCGGTCACAGCAATGCTGGCTGCCCCTGCGGCGCCGGGCATCGCGAACAATGCAGCGGCTGCGGCAATGGCCCGGCGCCGGCAGCGGGCTTCGATGGACGACGAGAATCTGCCGAATGCTTTCATGACCAGCTCCACGGGCGAATCAAACGAAGGTTCAACGACACGTTCGCCCGAATGGCCGGTCGGCAACATCCGTCGGAAGGACTAGTCCAGATGGCGGAGTGCCGGTCACCGACGGCTGGTACAAGATCGCCATCGATGACCGACGATGCCCCGCCAACGGCCTGCCATGACCCTGGGTAGCCCATCCGACCGCCACGCGGCGCACGCCGCGCTGAGCAGTGTCCATACCGCCAACCTGCCGGCCCTGTTCGCACAGCTGGGTATCAGCCTGGTGGTTTCGACCTACCAGGCCGGAAAGCTGATTCTGGTGCGCGCCGACGGCGACGCGCTCAACACGCATTTCCGCCCTTTCGTGAAGCCGATGGGCATCGCGGTGGATCGATCGCGGATGAGCGTGGGTGGCGCGAATGCGGTCTGGCATTACCGGAACGTGCCGGCGGTCGCGGCGAAGCTGGACCCGCCGGGCAAGCACGACGCCGCCTGGTTGCCCGGACGCGTCCACGTCACCGGCGACATCGACATCCACGAAATGAGCTGGGCGGCGGACGGCGAACTTTGGGCCGTCAACACGCGGTTCGGCTGCCTGTGCACGCTGGATGCCGAGTACAGCTTCACACCCCGCTGGCAGCCAGCGTTCCTGTCGGCCTTGGCACCGGAGGACCGCTGCCATCTCAATGGCCTGGCGATGGTCGATGGCCGCGCCCGTTATGTGACGGCGCTCGGAGAAACCGATACCGCCGGTGGCTGGCGTTCGAACAAGGCGCGCGGCGGCATCCTGATCGATGTGACATCCGACGAAATCCTGCTGCGCGGCCTGTCGATGCCGCATTCGCCCCGGCTGTACCGGGACAAGCTCTGGGTCCTGGAATCCGGCGAAGGCACGCTGGCGCAGGTCGATCTCAAGACGCGGACCTGGAAAACCGTGGCGCAGATGCCGGGCTTCACCCGGGGTATCGACTTCCACGGGCCGCTGGCCTTCATCGGCCTGTCCCAGGTGCGCGAGAGCGCCGTGTTCTCCGGCATTCCGCTGGTCGCGCGGCTGCGCGAGCGCACCTGCGGTGTCTGGGTCGTCAACATCGAAACCGGCGAGACGTTGGGCTTCATCCGCTTTGAAAGCGGCGTGCAGGAAATCTTTTCGGTGGCGGTGCTGCCGGGCATCCGCTACCCGGAGCTGCTGGCGTTCGAAGACCCGCAGCTCGGCCACTCCTATGTGCTGCCGGATGAGGCGCTGGCCCGTGTCCACCTGCGCAGCGAAGCGGAACTGCGCGCAACCCCGGACTACCACGCCGATCGGGCCATCGCGTTCTATCGCGGCAAGCGCCTGCCGGAAGCGATTGCCGCTTTCCGCGAGTGCCTGCGGCTTGATCCCCGCTTTCCGGGGGCGGCTTACCACCTCGGCGTCTGCCTCGGCGATGCCGGCGCGTACGACGACGCGATCCCGGAGCTGCTGCGCGCCGCCGAGGCCGAGCCGGAGCGGGCCGAAATCTACAACAGCCTCGGCTACGTGCATGCCTGCAGCGCGCGGCACGCGGACGCCCTGCGCTGGTACGAGCGCGCCATCGAAGCGCAGCCGGAGTACGCGCAGGCGCATTTCAACCTGGGCATGACTGCGCTGCTGCTCGCCGACTACGCGCGCGGCTGGCGCGAGTACGCATGGCGCTGGAAGACCGGCCCATTCACCCCGTTCAGTTCACCGCTGCCGCGCTGGGATGGCCGCGATATCCACGGCCAGACGCTGATGCTGCATACCGAGCAGGGCGCCGGGGATGCCATCCAGTTCGCACGCTACGTGCCGATGGTGGCCGCGCGTTGCAAGCGCATCGTGCTGGTCTGTCCGGCACACCTGATGCAGCTGTTCTCGACGCTGGACGGCGTTACCGAACTGCGCCCGCCCGGTGAGTTCCGGGTCACGGAGTTCGATACCTGGCTGCCGCTGATGGATCTGCCGCAGGTGCTGGCAACCACGTTCGACACGATTCCGGCCGAGGTTCCGTACTTCGATCTCGGCGCACTTCGGCGGCGCCACGGTGATCAGCCGCGCGTGCCGCCGGCCGCGCCGCAGCGGCGGCGGGTCGGACTGGTCTGGGCCGGGAGCCCGACCCATGACAACGATGCCCAACGTTCCTGCCGGCTGCCGGATCTGCTACCGCTGCTGCGCACGCCGGGCATCGACTTCTACAGCCTGCAGATCGGCGAGCGCGCGCAGGACATCGCGGCGCTGCCCTCCGACGTCACGCTCACCGACCTGTCACCCGGGCTTGCGGACTACACCGATACCGCGCTCGTGCTCGATGAACTGGATCTGCTGATCAGCGTCGATACCTCGGCTGCGCATCTGGCGGGTGCACTGAACCGGCCGGTCTGGATACTGCTGCCCCAGGTCCCGGACTGGCGATGGGGCCTCGCCGGCGACACCACCCCCTGGTATCCGTCGGCGCGCCTGTTCCGGCAGACGGTCCGAAGCGATTGGCATCACGTGGTGGCGGCGGTGGCAGCCGCACTCGCAGCCGCCGGGACGGCATGACAGTTCAGGCGCGGGCCAGGACTCAACGCTGCGTCATCAGCTTCTGCGCCAGCACGGCGGCCTGCACGCGGGTACTGAGGCCCAGCTTGCGAAGCAGTGTGCTGATGTGGGTCTTGACCGTGGATTCGCTGATGCCGAGATCGGCGGCGATCTGCTTGTTGGGGCGCGCGTCCTTCAGCAGCATCAGGATGCGCAGCTCCTGAGGCGACAGCCGGCCGAGCTTGACCTTCAGCGGGTCTTCCGGTCGGGCGATGCCCAGGCGACGCACCGCGCCGGGCTTGTCGCGATCATCATCGCCATCGAGCAGCCGCCGGATGACCGCCTGCATGGCCTCCGGGCCCAGCGACTTGTGGATGTAGGCGATCGCGCCCAAGGCCTCGGCGGTGCGCTGCCAGATCTCCGCCGGCAGCGCGGACACCACCGCGACCCGCATCGACGGAAACTCGTCAGCCAGGAACTGCATCGAGGTCATGCCATCGACGCCGGGCATCATCAGATCGAGCAGGATCAGGTCAGCCGTTGGATGGCTGCGCACCATGGCCTGCAGCGAATCGAAGCAGTCGCACTCGATCACCCGCGCAGCTGGCGCCACCGCGTGCACCGCAAGGCGCAGCGCAACGCGGAACAAGGGATGGTCGTCGGCGATCAGGACGGTCGACATTGCGGTCATGACCGGCCGGCGGTAGTGACGCCGCTGCGACCCTGATCGGGATCAACGGCGGACCAGCGGGACAATGCTTGCGCCAGCTGCCGGCAGGCGCTGGCCAGCGCAGCGGGGGCGATCTGGCGGTCGCAAGCTGATGCCAGCGCCCGCGCGCCGACGATCTCGGCATGCGCCTGGACGGTCTGCACGAATCCAGCCAAGGCCGCCGGATCATCGGCGGCTGCGGGCAAGGCGTTGGCGAGTCCTTCGAGTTCATCGCGGAGACCCGCGATGATCTGCCGCGCATCGTCGCTGCCCAGGTCATCGGCCAGCCGGGCCAGGACCAGCGGATCAGGACGGGCCTCCAGCGCCGCGGGATCGGCATCGCGCAATGCGGCGACTTCGCGCAGCGCTTCGTCAAGAACGCGGCGCCGCATCGGCTTGGCCAGATGGCGATCCATGCCGGCGTCGATGCAGGCCTTGCGTTCATCGTCGAGCACGCTGGCGGTCATCGCGTAGATGCGCGGCTGCCGGGGCAGCGGCAGCGCCCGGATGCGCCGCGTGACCTCCATGCCATCGAGGTCCGGCATCTGGATGTCGACCAGCAGCAGATCGTATTGGCGGCGCTGGACGGCTGCGATCGCGGCCTGGCCGTGATCGACCACATCGGCGTGATAGCCAAGCGATTCGAGCATCTTCAGCGTCACCTTCTGGTTGACCGGGTTGTCCTCGACCAGCAGCACCCGCAGGCTGGACGCGGGTGCAGCCGGGATGATTCCCGACGCCGCCGCTGCGGCAGCCACGGGCCTGCGCGGATCATGCGTCAGCAGCGACAGAAGCGCCTCCAGCAGGGCCACGCGGCGAATCGGCTTGCTGCGGACCAGATCGAGATCCGCCGGCAGCGGGGTCGCCAGCCGCAGGCTGCTCAGCAGCAGGATCGGCAGACGGCGGCTGCCGGCAGCCGCTTCACGCTGCCGGATCGCGGCGGCCAGCTGCAGGCCATCCTGGTCCGGCATCAGGTGATCGAGGATCGCGAGATCGAACGGTGCGCAGCGGTCAAGCAGCGCCAGCGCCTCGGCGGCACTGCCGCAGGCGCTGACCTCCATGCCCCATTCCTGCGCAACCCCCAGCAGGATGTGCCGATTCACCTCGGTGTCGTCGACGATCAGCAGTCGCTTGCCGGCCAGCGCGGAGCTGTCCGCCTGCGGTGGCAACGGCCATGCCGGATCGGTGCCCGCGACGAAGCTGAACGAAAAGATGGAACCGAGGCCAGGGTGACTATCGACGGCGACATCGCCGCCCATGCGTTCGGCCAGCCGCTTGCAGATGGCCAAGCCCAGCCCGGTGCCCCCGTAGCGACGGGTAGTGGAGGCATCGACCTGGCTGAAACTCTTGAACAGGCGCTCGAGACGATCGGCCGGCACGCCGATGCCGGTGTCGCGCACGGCGATGCGCACGCGCACCGGGCCAGCTGCAACACGCGTCTCCGCAGGCTCATGGCGGACCGAGACCAGCACTGCGCCGCGCTCGGTGAACTTGACGGCATTGGACAGATAGTTGCCCAGGATCTGGCGCACCCGGTTGCGATCGGCACGCACCAGTGCCGGCGTACCGGGTGCGAACTCGCAGGCCAGATCGAGATGCTTGTTCGCTGCTGCGACAGCCACCTGCTCCAGCGCATCCTCGACCGTACGGCGCAGCTCGAACACCTGCTCGTCGAGTTCGATCATGCCGGCTTCGACTTTCGAGAAGTCGAGGATGTCGTTGATCACATGCAGCAGGTGGTCACCGTTGTCGGCAATCGTGTCGAGACTCTGGCGCTGTTCGGCGTCGAGCACGGTGTCGGTCATCAGCTCCGCCGTGCCCAAGATGGCATTGAGAGGGGTGCGGATCTCGTGGCTCATGTTGGCGAGGAACTGGCTCTTCGCACGGTTGGCCGCCTCCACCTCCGCACGTGCCTGTTCCAGGGCCACCGCCTGCCAGCGCCAGCGGGCGCCACCCCTGGCGAAGGCATACAGCAGCAGACTTGCCAGTGCCGCCGCGAGAGCCACGATCCAGGGCGCCAGACGATCGCTGAGCGTGACGAAGCCGGGGGTTGCGGTGGCGTGCAGCGTCCAGTGCCTGCCGGGCAGCTCGATCGAGGTCTGGCCCTGCAGACGGGTATGCACGGCCGCTGACAGGGGCAAGGGGCTATCGTCGTCGGCGCTGCCGGCCGTCGAATACATGAGGCCACCGGGCCCGATGTCATCGCCGTCGTAAAGCTCGAAGGCCAGCGGGCTGCCCTCCCGCCCCATCAGGCCACGCATGAAATCGTCCGCGAAGAAGACCACCGTGACCCAGCCCAGCAGGTCGGCATCGCGACGCACCGCCAGATAGACGATGAAGCCGATCTTGCTGCCGTCCTCGCGCAGCACGCTGAGGCGACGGCTGACCATCGCGTTGTCGCTGGCTGCCGCCCTCTCGAGCACGGCCTTGCGGCCGGCGTCCTGCATCAGGTCAAGGCCGATCGCGCGTAGGTTGATCGGATCGGGTGGCTCGACGTACAGCACCGCCGCGTGCAGATCGCCGGTCGCAGGCGTGATCGGCGGCGGCGGTGCACGCAGATGGAAGTCGCGCAGGACGGAAGCATCGGTCAGGCCGGGCGGGATCGGCTCCTGGCGCACGCGCGCGATGAAGGCGTCCAGCTCCGCTGCCGGCACCGCAGCGGCGAAGTTCATCGCCTTGATGCCCGGATAACGCTGCGCCAGCTGCAGCCTGTCGACATAGCGGTGCCAGTCTTCGCGGGTCACCTCGGTCGAGGCCGCGAACAGTCCGAGCCCGCCGCGCAGCACCTGCACATAGGTGGCCATGCGCTGCTCGATGGCAAAGTCGATCCGCCCCAGCTCGGCATCGAAGCGCGCCTGCTGGTTGCTGCTGACCAGCCGCTGCATCTGCCAGGCGCCGAACAGTCCGGCCACCAGGGTGCCGGCGATCAGCAGACGCGCCTTGGCCGGCAGGCTCGGGCCGGCCGGCCGGCTTGGCAGTTCCTCAGTCATCGGCCGCCTCGCGCAGCAGGCGAGCAACGAGCCGGCCATGACGCTCGATCAGCGCCGTACTCGCGGACAGCGCCGTTGCCGTGTCGCCGGACTGCGCGGCCTGCTCGGCCCGGGCCGCAAGCTGGGCCAGATCCGAAGCGCCGAACTGCAGGCAGGTCCCGCGTAGCGTATGAACGATGCTTGCCAGCGTCCGAAGATCGTTGGCAGCCACGGCGGCAGCATGGCGTTGTCCCTGGATCGGAACCTCCGCTGCGGCGGCCGCCACCAGTTCGCGCAGGCCCATCCCGGAGTAAAGGCGACGGAGATCGGCCCAGGTCTCGGCATCGAAATCAGTTGCCTCGTCATGGGCAGGGTCGAGCGCCACAGCCAGCGCTGCCAAGGTCACCGGCCTACGCAGCACCGCAGCGGCGCCGGCGGCATGGAAGGCCGCCTCATCGTCCACCGCGCCAACCACGGCGATCAGCCGCGCCGAAGACTGGGCAGCGATCTGCCGGAGCGCAGCCACCGTCGCGCTGCCCAGATCGACAAGAACACACGGGTGCGCGCGGCCACCCAGCGCCTCCAGAGCGGAGTCGATCTCGCTCGCGATCGACACCGATGGATAACCGAGCCGCTCCAGCATCATCGCCAGCAGCCGGCAACTGAGGCGCTCGCCGCTCAGCAGCAGAGGCGCAAACCCGGTGTCGGCGTTGTCGTTGGCAATGGATGGCCGTGTCACGTCATTTCTTCAAAAACCGGCGAAGCGCATTGTCACCAGGAACCTCGCCAGGTGGTACCCCGATTCAGGCACATCAAGATCCGTCTGCGATGACGCGGGTCTACCGTGATGTCCCGATCGAGTAGCTGCCGCGCCGGCTGACACTCCCGTAGCTGCCGAGAAAGCCGTACCGGCCCGCCGGCCATTCTCGACTCACCTGCCGAGCGCGTCGGCGATGCGTGCTCCGGCCGCAGCCTGTCCGAGCTACGGCGGCGCGCTGCGGACGATCGGCGAAGACGTCTCGGAAATGCTCGACTACGCGCCGGCCTACGGGAAGGTGACCATTGCGCTTCCCTACGCCGCCACTCGTTGGCCAACGCTGATCTGCTACTGCAGCGACGGCAGCCTCGAAATCGACAACAGCGCCGCCGAACGCGCGTTGCACGTCGCCGCCCTCGGCCGCAAAAGCCACCTTTCCTGCGGCTCCGACGCCAGCGGCGAACGCGCAGCCGCGACAAATAGCGTCATCGGCACCGCCAAACTCAACGGCCTCAATCTCAAGGCCAACTTCCACAATGTCATCGGTCTCATCGCCGATCGCCCAACCAACCGCCTCAACGAACTGCTGCCCTGGAATTGCGCCGCCATCGTCGGCGGCTGGTCCTGCCGGAGGTGTCTAATGCCGGTCGAACGTGCAGACATTCTGCTCGGCGAGGCCGGCGGCGACCGCCGTCTTCCAGTGCTGGTTCATCTCCACGCTCGTGGGGAACGCATGGCCGGCATCGGTGCCGCCGCTGCGCTGGTCGGCTCGTCCCCGCGCTCGTGGGGAACGCCTGGTGGACTACGCCGAGGCGGTGCGGGACTACGGTTCATCCCCACGCTCGTGGGGAACGCATGGCGGGCATCGGTGCCGCCGCTGCGCTGGTCGGTTCATCCCCACGCTCGTGGGGAACGCGTTATCCATATCGGTCTGCGCAATTCCGGAGTCGGTTCATCCCCACGCTCGTGGGGAACGCATCGGCGGCGCTGATGCGGTGGCGGCCGAACAC
>FRDC01004099.1_pt2 | contig 20795 bp, 22 predicted proteins | sample 1106171 | NCBI WGS metagenome assembly FRDC01 (sample SAMEA3930566, study PRJEB13176) | freshwater metagenome | biome: Drinking water system; feature: drinking water; material: water | place: Singapore | collected 2014-12-20 | reverse complement strand
GCCCTTCCATCCGGCGAATGGCTGATCGTCTTTATCGCCGTGGTGACCTGGGCCAGCGATATCGGCGCGTACTATGCGGGAACTCTCTGGGGACGCCACCCGCTTGCTCCGTCGATCAGTCCCAAGAAATCCATTGAAGGCCTGGCGGGAGGCTTGGCCCTGGCCATGGCGGCCGCCCTCCTGACGCAGATCTGGCTGGTCCCGCAATTGACCATGCTGCACGCGCTGGTACTGGGATTGCTCATGACCGGCACGGGCCTCGTCGGCGATTTGTGCGAATCGGCGATGAAACGCGCAGTGGGCGTGAAGGACTCCGGCGGGATTCTTCCCGGTCACGGAGGCATGCTCGACCGTCTGGACAGTCTCTTGTTCACCGCCCCCACCTTCTACTACTATGTGACAGCAGTCTGCGGCTTTTCGCCGATTCCTTAGCAGGAGACGCTATGAAGACCATTATCATCCTGGGTTCCACCGGGTCGATCGGCACGAACACCCTCGACATCGTTCAGCGATTCCCCAGTGAATTTCGCGTGGCCGGGCTCACCGCCGGCAATAATATCGACAAACTGGAAGAGCAGATCCGCGCGTTCGCCCCGCGCGTGGTAGCCGTATCGCAGGAAGCGGCCGCCGCAACGCTGCGACAGCGCTGCGCGGGCCTGCCGGTCGAGATTCTTTCAGGTGAGGCCGGCATCGCCCAGGTCGCTTCATTGCCGGAAGCCGAACTGGTGATCTCCGCCATCGTCGGCGCCGCCGGACTCGTGCCCACCCTCACAGCAATCCGTTCGGGCAAACATATCGCCCTGGCCAACAAAGAACCGATGGTCATGGCGGGGAAACTGATGCAGGATGAAGCGCACAAACACAACGTCCGGATCTTCCCGGTCGACAGCGAACACAGCGCCATTTTTCAATCGCTGGAAGGCCATCGCCTCCAAGACGTCCGCCGGTTGATCCTCACCGCCTCCGGGGGAGCGCTCTGGACCATGGCGAAAGATGAATTGCAGCATGTCACGCCGGAGCGGGCGCTCAAACACCCCAACTGGAAAATGGGCTCAAAGATTACGATTGACTCCGCCACCCTGATGAACAAAGGGCTCGAGGTCGTCGAAGCCCGCTGGTTGTTCGATATTCCGGAAACCCGCATCGAAGTCATGGTGCACCGGGAAAGCATTATTCACTCGCTGGTTGAATATGAAGATCGCTCCATGATCGCCCAACTGGGATTGCCGGACATGCGAACGCCCATCTCGTATGCCATGCGATACCCGGAACGGCTGCCGCTCGACCTGCCATCGCTCGACCTGACGGAAATCGGCACGCTCAGTTTCTGCAAGCCGGACCATGACCGGTTCCCCTGCCTCAACCTGGGGTACGAATCCCTCCGGACCGGAGGCACCATGCCGGCCACGATGAATGCCGCAAATGAAATCGCCGTCGACGCCTTTCTCAACGGCGGCATCCGTTTCACCGAAATCGCCGAAGTCATCCGCCAGACCATGGACGCGCATGCGCCGAAGACCGTGGCGACGCTGGAAGACGCCTTGGAAGCCGATCGCTGGGCGCGGGAAAAAGCGGAGTCCCTGGTTCATGCCCTCCCCCGTTGAAACATCGTTTTGAAATTTGGGCAATGAGTGTTAAGTTGATTCCGGCGGTACATATTCACCTCTAGATATAGAGTACACCCATGATGTTTGCATTCACGTGGTCTCCCGATACCCTCTGGGTCTTGATGCAAAAAGCCTGGTGGTTCCTGGTCGTGCTCGGCGTACTCGTCGCGTTTCACGAACTCGGCCACTTCCTGGCCGCACGATGGGTGGGCGTGAAAGTCTTGAAATTCTCCCTCGGATTCGGCCCGAAGATTTTCGGCCGCCAGGTCGGCGAGACCGAATATCTGCTTTCGGCTATCCCCCTGGGCGGATATGTCAAACTCTTCGGCGAAGACGAAACGGAAGCGACCACCCCGGAAGACCGGCGACGCTCTTTTGCCCATATGGGGATTTGGGGAAAGGTGTTGATCGTGGCAGCCGGCCCCGGCTTCAACTTCATTCTGGCCTATCTCATTTTTGCCGGATGGCTCTCGACGGGATCGCCCCTGTTCGTCCCGACGTTCCGCGATCTCAGCCCGGATATCGAAGCGCTGGTACCGGGCTCCCCCGCATCCGCGGCCGGCATGGAGATCGGGGACCACATCACCAAGGTCAACGGGAAAGAAATTTCGACCAGATCCGAGTTGCTGGACGCCGTAGCACACAGTAAAGGAGAAGCGCTTTCGCTGGAAATCAGACGCGGTTCTCAAGTGAAGCCTCTGTCTGTCACTCCGGTCCCGGTACAAGTCCAACCGGCCGCACCGGATGAACCGGCATATACCATCGGGGTTGAGGAGACGCCTCCCCTGGTCACCTCCGTCATGCACGGACTCCCGGCATCGACGGCGGGATTCCTGGCGGGAGATCGGGTCATCGCCATCGACGGCCAGACCATTTACACCTGGCTCCAGATGACGACAATCGTGCGGGACAGCCCCAATAAGCCCCTGCATGTCGACGTGTTGAGAAACGGCCAGCGAATCCCCCTCACAGTGACGCCGAGTGCTGAGAAAGCTACCGTCAACGGCCAGTCCCTGGAAGTGGGGAAAATCGGAATTTCAGGACCGGGCCGTTCACTGATGCATGCGAACAATCCGCTCCAGGCCGTCTATCAGGGACTCGACGCCACATGGGGGTGGACCGAACTCACCGCCATCGGACTCTATAAAATGGTGGTCGGGGACATTTCGAGCAAAAATATCGGCGGCCCGCTGACAATCGCGAATATCTCCGGTGAAGCGGCTTCCCAGGGAGCTTCCAGCGTCGTTTTCCTGATCGCCATTCTCAGCATAAACCTCGGAGTGCTGAATTTGCTGCCGATTCCGATTCTGGACGGAGGGCACTTGCTCTTTTTCCTGATTGAGGGCATTCTGCGCAAACCGCTCGGCGACCGGCAGCGGGAACTCGCACAGCAAGCTGGGCTGGTCTTATTGGTTGGCGTCATGATCTTCGCCTTTTGGAATGACCTCGAACGTATTTTCCTGCGTTAATACCCCATGAAAACATCTCAACTCCTGATCCCCACACTTCGGGAAGCCCCCGGTGAGGCTGAAACGGTCAGCCACCGGCTCATGTTGCGAGCCGGTTTGATCCGTAAAGTCGCCTCCGGCATCTACACTTATCTTCCGCTCGGTCTCCGCGTCATCCGCAAGGTAGAGCAGATCATCCGGGAAGAAATGAATCGCGCCGGCGCGCAGGAACTCCTGATGCCGATGGCCTCGCCGGCGGAACTCTGGAAAGAAACAGGCCGCTGGGATTTTTACGGAAAAGAGCTGTTGCGCTTCAAAGACCGGCACGAACGGGATTTCTGCCTGGGCCCTACCCACGAAGAAATCATCACGGATCTGTTCCGGCGGGAGGTCAAATCCTACCGGCAGCTCCCGTTGAATTTTTATCAGATCCAGACGAAGTTCCGCGACGAGATCCGCCCGCGATTCGGCTTGATGCGGGGCCGTGAATTCCTGATGAAGGACGCCTACAGCTTCGACCGCGATGAGGCCGGGGCCCGCGAGAACTATCAAAAGATGTACGACGCCTACCACCGGATCTTTACCCGGTGCGGCCTGACCTTCAGAGCGGTCGAAGCCGACACCGGACTCATCGGCGGCAGTTCCTCGCACGAATTTATGGTCCTGGCGGAAACCGGCGAAGAGACCGTGGTCTATAGCGATGCCGGCTCCTTTGCCGCCAACGTGGAGCGGGCCGACGTGCTACCGCCGGAGAGCGTGGAGAGCGACGCCGCCCGTCCCATCCGCTCCGTTTCGACGCCGAATTGCCGCAGCATCGAAGAAGTCACGGCGTTTCTGAAGGTTCCGGCAAACCGCCTTGTCAAAACACTCTTGTATTCGACCGGCAAAGAAACCGTGGCGGTGCTGGTGCGCGGCGACCATGCGGTCAACGAGATCAAGCTGAAAAAAGCGCTGGGCGTGCCAGACATCGAACTGGCGGGACCGGCGACCGTCGAGAAAGCCACCGGCGCCCCTGTCGGTTTTGCCGGACCGGTCGGCATCAAAGGAATCAGAGTTTTTGCGGATCAGGCCATCCCGGCTCTGAAAAACGTCGTCGTCGGCGCCAATCAGCTCGACACACACTACGTCGATGCCAATTGGAGCCGTGACTTTACCGCCGATCATGTCCTCGACCTGCGGAATGCGCAGGCCGGTGATCCCTCCCCGAAAAGGGACGGCGTCCTGAAAGCCACCAAGGGTATCGAAGTCGGTCACGTCTTCATGCTCGGCACCAAGTACAGCAAAACGATGAATGCCACCTATCTCGACCAGCAGGGGAAAGAATGCCTCGCAGTCATGGGCTGCTACGGCATCGGTGTCGGCCGGTCTGCCGCTGCCTCCATCGAACAGAATCACGATGAGCGGGGGATTATCTGGCCCTACCCGATTGCCCCGTTCCACGTTCATCTGATCCCCGTCAGCCAATCGGACAAAACCAACGACATGACCGCACATCTCTACACCGAACTGCAGACAGCAGGTTTCGAAGTGCTCTGGGATGATCGAGACGACCGGGCCGGCGTCAAGTTCAACGATGCCGATCTCATCGGCGCTCCCTTCCAGGTGGTCGTCGGAGATAAAGGGCTCGCGGAGGGGTTGATCGAAGTGAAAGTCCGGCGCACCGGCGAGAAAATGCGCGTGGCGCCGGCCGAACTCGTGCAACACTTGCGTTCCGCCGTGCCTGCCCTCGACGCCTCGGCCTCCCGCTGACACCCAGCCGGTTACCGGCCGCGACAGCCGCTCTAACAAACTTGCCTTTTCCTTGCCTTCTCATGTGATTGGGCTACACTCACTTTCCAGGGATCACTGTTTCCCGACCGGCACCCGCAGCAATCACGTTGCTGCCACGCCTCGACTCCCTCGGATCATGCACTGTGAGCGAAGAAGGAATCAGGAATGCAGTCCAAGCCGATGCCCAATAATCTTCAGGAACTGCAGCAAAAAGGCGAGTTCGCGGAACACGTCAAAAAGATCACCGCTCAGATCAATGCCGCCAGCGACCTCGACCAGATCTTACTCGATCTCCACAAAGATATCCTGAGCCTGTTCGACGCCGAAGACCTGACCCTCTTTGCCTTCGACGCGGACAAAAAAGAGATCTTCTCCAAAGTCCCTCACGTCGACAGCATTGAAGAAGTGCGGATTCCCATCACCGAGCAAAGCCTCGCCGGGTTCTGCGCCAAATACCTCCGGCCCGTGAACATTGCCGACGCGTACAACCTGGCCGAGCTCCAGGGCATCCACCCCTCGTTGCTGCACGACACCTCATACGACAAACGCACTGGCTTCAAGACCAAACAGGTCCTGACCTATCCGATCGTCGCCGATAACAAGTACCTCATGGGCGTCCTCCAGCTGCTGAACAAGAAAAGCGGCAGCCGGTTTACCCGAAAAGACGAAGAATCGGTTGCAGAGATCGCCAAAGCTCTGGGCATCGCGTTTTTCAATTTGCGGAAAACCACCAAGAAGAATCCCACGAAGTTCGATCTCCTGGTCGGCGGAGGCAAGATCACCCAGAACGATCTGGAAAATATCCTCGCCGAAGCCCGCAAAGGCACCAGCGACCTCGAAAGCATCCTGATCGAAAAATATAAAGTGCCGAAACTCGATATCGGCAAATCCTTCGCTCAATTCTACAAATGCCCGTATATCGAATTCAGCGAACGCACGCTTGTGGATATCGAGCTCCTCAAGAACCTGAACGTCGACTATCTCAAGAAAAATCATTGGATGCCGCTCAAGCGCGACCGGATCGCGATTGAAATTCTGACTGACGACCCCGGAGACCTCGATCGCGTTCAGGACATCAAACGGACGTTCCCCGGCTTGAACATCCGCTTTGCGGTGAGCTTGCGACGGGACATCGCGCAGTTTCTTGCCGCTGCCACAGGTCAGGGTGATGCAGGGGGAGGAGGCCGCAAACTCGACGAAAACGTTTCGGACATTCTCGGCGAACTCGTCACCGAAGCCCAGGCCGAAGCGATGGAAGACGCGGCGGCGGGCACCGGACTCGACGAAAACGACAGTGCGATCGTTCGACTCGCCAATCAGATCATCGCGGATGCGTTCCGTCAAAACGCCTCGGATATTCACATCGAGCCCTACGGAGAAAAACGCGAGACCCTCGTCCGCTTCCGTGTCGACGGCGATTGCTTTGAGTATATGAAGATTCCTCAGAGCTACCGGCGCGCGATCGTCTCCCGATTGAAAATCATGGCCAGCCTGGACATCGCCGAACGCCGCAAGCCTCAGGACGGAAAAATCAAATTCAAGCTCAGCGAAACCAAAGAAATCGAGCTTCGCGTTGCGACCATTCCCACCGCCGGTTACAACGAAGATGTGGTCATGCGTATCCTGGCGGCCAGTGAGCCCTTGCCCCTCGATAAGATGGGGTTCTCGGACAGAAATCTGAAAGGCCTCAGGGATATTTCACAAAAGCCCTACGGCATCATTCTGTGCGTGGGACCGACCGGATCAGGAAAAACGACCACGCTCCACTCCGTTCTCGGGAACATCAATACTCCGGACATCAAGATTTGGACAGCCGAAGACCCCGTCGAAATCACCCAGTACGGTCTACGCCAGGTCCAGGTCCAGCCCAAGATCGGCTTCACTTTCGCCGCCGCCATGCGCGCATTCCTCCGCGCCGACCCGGATGTCATTATGGTCGGAGAAATGCGGGATAAAGAAACCGCCGACACCGGCATCGAAGCCTCGCTCACCGGACACCTGGTGCTCAGCACACTGCACACCAACAGCGCCGTAGAAACAGTGACCCGTCTCCTGGACATGGGGTGCGACCCCTTCAGTTTCGCCGACGCCATGCTCGGCGTGCTCGCCCAACGTCTGGCCCGGCGCATCTGCAAAGATTGCAAAGAGCAGTATGTTGGAACACCGGAAGAGTACGAAGAACTCCGGCAGGGCTACGGGGCCGATCGCTGGGACAAACTCGGCGTAAAACTCGACAACACGTTCCGCCTCGCTCGCGGAAAGGGCTGCGAAGTCTGCAATCGCTCAGGCTTTAAGGGCCGCGTGGCGTTGCACGAGCTGCTGCTCGGCTCCGACAATATCAAACGCATGGTTCAGCAGAAGGCCCGCACCGAGGATATGCTCCACTGTGCCCTGGACGAAGGCATGACGACACTTGTGCAGGACGGCATCCAGAAAGTCCTGCTGGGACAAACGACCTACAAAGAAGTCAAAGCCGTCGCGATCAAGTAGCGGCACACACGTCTCACGCGGAGCCCTTTGCGCCGCAAAGGGCTCCGCAATCCCCACCCACTTTCTGCCCGCACAAAAAACAGGTACACTAGCTCCGTGTTTCCACGCACCGCGATATCGAGCTTCATTGTCTTGGCTGCATGCCTGGCGCTCTCCGGCTGTGAGACGACCGAGCACGTCCTGACAAGCGCAGAGCGCATCCTCGGCAGCCAAACAGGAAAAACGGTCGTCGACATCGCCTCCGGCAAAGACCCGAAACAGATCCTCAAGGAACATACAGACGCCTACCAGCGTGATCCCGAGGCCGTCTTGCGGGATCTCCGGACACTCCAACGCGATTTTCAAACGATTATGTCGGCGTTGACCGGTCGCGTCCGGCAGACATGGGGCGAGAAAGAAATCAAGGTTCCGGAACAGAAGAAATACGTCAAATACACACAGAACTACATGAGCCGGGCGGTCGTCGACTTTGACAGCGGAACAATTCTGATCGAAACGCTGGACGACAAATCCCCGAAAGACAGTCTAAGAAGTGCCATCGTCACGACGCTGTTGACTCCGGACGATCCCCGATCGGTTGATCTGTTCTCCGACAAAGCCGTCACCCTCACCAGCGACAAACCGCCCTATCTCCTGGGCCTCGTCGTCGATCAACAGGGCCAGGCGATCAAAACCCCTGCCCAGGCTGATGCCTTTGCAACCTTCACTGTCGACAACCACGCCAAGCCGAGGTCAGTGGACCAGAACGGGGCGGCCAAGCAGGCGTTGCAGGCAGAAATTAAGATGGTGGCGAATTTTTCGAACCGGCAGGCCGAGAAGTACCGGAGCACCGTCACCCGCTACGCCGAACAATTCAAGATCAGTCCAAGTCTGATTTTTGCGGTGATTCGAACGGAGAGCAATTTCAATCCCTTCGCGGTGAGTTCTGCGCCGGCCTACGGCCTGATGCAGCTGGTCCCGAGCAGTGGGGGACGCGATGCCTACAAGAAGGCCAAGGGGAAAGATACAATTCCATCCAGAGACTACCTTTTCGATCCTGAGAACAATATCGAGCTTGGCAGCGCGTATCTCAATGTCCTGTCCTACAACCTGTTGGAGCGCATCGAAAACCAGATCGCCAGAGAATACTGCGTCATCTCAGCCTATAACACCGGTCCGCGCAACGTGTTCAAGACATTCGCCCCGGACCAAACCTCCGCCATCAATCAGATCAACTCTCTCCAGCCACCAGCCGTATATGACCGGCTCCGCGCCAACCTGCCATACCAGGAAACCCGCGACTATCTCGCCAAAGTCGTCGGTTATCGCAAACAGTTTATTTCCATGCCCGGAGACGGCATGAAGTAAACCTTGCCGCGAAGGCCCTCGCTGCATTGAGGAACACCTACTGACATATACGGAAGCTGTACGAAAGGCGGGAAAAGCCCAGGAGATGCACTCAATCAGGGTCAGAGGGCGGAAAGCAACGGTTTCTCGAATCCTTTCGAGAGCACCGTCATGTATTTCCGCAACCGCCCTTGCGACGCGGGAGACAGCCGCTGAAAGGCTAACCCGTACGTCTGGTCTTTCGTCCAGCGTACCGTCGCAACGGTGATCTCGGCGGGAGCCACCTGCCGCGGAAGCCGTATCAGAACGGACACATGATCACCGGGCTTGATCGGAGCTTCCGTGCTGACCCGCATGCCCCGCAGGGAGAGATCGTACACGACGCCCGCGCCATGCACGGACTTTCCAAACCAGCGCTGTTCATCACGCCAGGCGAGTTCGCAAGCAAATGGAGTGGGAATCCGAACTCGCGGATGCCGGCGAAACGTATTCAACATCGAGGTCCGCAGCGCACTTGACGACATAGTCACACCCTCTGGTCAAACTGTATCGTACCCCGTTTCGCTTCACCAATCATTTTCTCACTTCTCATCATGCGGCCCCGATCCTCCTCGCAGGATCACCGACGTGAACGGCGCTCCCGCCAGGTAAAATTTTCCCCGTGATGGAAGAATCTGCTCACCCCTCCGCCAAGGCATCGGCAAATCCCCCAATCGGCGGGCGCCTCGACCTCGCCTCAGTGGCACGAAAGTTGGAACCGTTGTCGGCATGATCTTTCCGCATGCCCTCCAGCTGCTGACTCAAGATGCCGCGCCGTTCGGCGTACTTTCCGCCCCGCTCATCAGCTGGTGCGGCTCCGCCGGCCTGCTGCTTTTTTTTCTCTGGCAGATCACCAGGCTCTATCAGAAATCAACGCAGACCGCCCAGCCCTTCGCCCGCGTTTCCCGATGCCTCGGACAATTGGCCCGCGAACGCCGGCATCTCGATCTGGACAGTTTGGCCGGTCATCTTTCCGGAGCCTCGAAAGCCAGGCACCAAGACGCCCCGCCGAACCTGGACCGGCGGGACGGCAAAGATCTGCAACTCATCGACGCAACCTTCGAACGGGAACCCTGGCTGGCTCCGGCCTGGAAGCAATACCGGAAAACGCTCATCAGCGAGCAGGTCGCCTGGTATATCGAGCCACGCATATTCAGCTCCCGTTCCGCACAGGACCTGTTCTCGCTGGACACCATCTTTCGCGGACAATTGAACCTGGCCTGGTACCAACAAGTGCCGTCGCTCCTGACAGGGATCGGGCTGCTCTTTACATTTATCGCGCTGCTGGTGGGGCTCAGTAAATTGCACGCCGACGGCCATGCCATCGCCGGCATTCAAGGGTTGATCAACGGACTCTCAGGAAAATTTCTGACCTCGATCGTGGGATTGGTCTGTTCAACTCTTTTCACACTGCTTGAAAAACCTCTCCTGTTCCGCCTGCTGTCAGCGCATCAGCACTGTATCCATTTGATCGACGACCTTTTTCCGAGAAAGACACTCGAACAGATTCTGGAGGGCATGACCGGACCGTCCCGTCGCTCCTCTCCCGCAGAGCACCCGCCACGCTACTCCGGTCCCGCACCGTACTCACAGACCGCCGGCGATGCGCTGATACAGCCACTGAAAACCATGACCCACTCCATCGACTCACTGACACGGGAGATACGCACATTTCTGCAGACCGACAGAACGCCATCGGTGAATGTTCCTTCGGAGGCAGTCGTCGCGGCGTTCACCCCTTTGCTTGAACAGCTCACAACGGTCTTGAAACAACTCCCGCAGCAACTTGAGACGGCACAGGCTCCTTCTGCAGCCACAACGGAGCAAGTGCATCACCTGGTTGATGATCTGACAGCAAGAATCACGCACCCCACTCATCCTGCGTTGACCAGGCCGGCCCGCCAATCCCAGGGATGGTTGGAGCGGCTCCGCGGTTCAACAAATCTGATTGCGTCAAGGCCGGCAGACAGTCGCACCGCCGCACAGACTGTGCGAGGGCCGCGATGATCGTGCCTCCGCTTGACCGGATTCCATAGAAAGCACTCGCCATGCGCCTCAATGACTGGACATCCCATTCTGCCGGCTCACACACGACGACCACCGGACTGATGGACCTCATGACCTCCCTTGCCATTATTTTTGTCCTGCTCCTGGCGGCGTCACTCGCCCCGCAAGCAGCCCATGATGATCCGGCGGATACGCCCACCCCTCCACCGCCTCCGTCACCCGCTGCGGCGATACCGGCGAATACCACCGTTCATACGCTACTCCACGAGCATGTTGCGCAATTCGGCCTTTCCGTGGATGAAGACCCGAACGACCCGCTCTTGATGCGAATTGTCATCCCTGAAGATCTGTTGAATTTCGAGTTCGGGAAAAGCACGCTCACGGCACAAGCCGACCGGTTCCTCACCGACATGATGCCCCGTTATGCCGCCCTGGTATGCGGACCGCTTGAGGCTCACGTGGATTCCGTCGTTATCGAGGGGCATACCGACGACCGGGGAAATGACAATACGAACCTGAGACTGAGCCAGGAGCGTTCGTTCCGCGTCATGACGAAGGGGATCGAGGTCATCGAACGGATGGAGCCGACCGTCTCCCCCTGCTTCCAGCGGCTGACATCGGCCAGCGGCCGGGGCCGACAGGACCTCATCTCGGATCCTGTCACCGGAATAGACCGAAACAAAAGCCGCCGCGTCACGCTTAAACTTCGCCTTCGAGCAGACACACCACACGGCAATATCCTCCCCACATCCTCCTTGAACCGGATGCCGCTTTGACTGGGTCTCCGCATCGTGGTACGGTGACTCACTGTCTCCGTGTGCCGCCCGCATCGCTTTTCTCACGCAGTATCCAGTCGGGACACCTGTTCGCGTGATCACTGCGGGCGACTCACCCCGGGGCCGGCTGTGCTTTACCGCTCCGGCCAATGACGACACCGCCGCTCTCACGAAACGACCAAGGAGGACATCATCGCACGCCCAGGAAAAACAACGATGGCAAAGCGTGACCGTGAAAAATCGCTTCAATCGAAGCGGAAAGAGAAAGAAGAAAAGCGCGCACAGCGGAAAAATGAAAAAGATGACCGCACGTCACTTTCCGCTGGAGGCGATCCTGATTTGGAAGGATTGCAGTGGGGACCTCAGCCCCCCCTGTACTAGTACGAAGCATGCGCGGGCCGTACACACGGCCCGCGCCGCTACTCAGGCAGGACGGACAAACCGGTCATCGCCGAGCGCCCCGCGCAACCGCTGGGTCACGAGCCGGCGAAACTCCACTTTCTGTTTCAGAATCAGTGCCAAACCCTCCGCATCCACCAATACCAGCAGGTCATCTTCAACGACCAGCGTTCGCGCTTGATCGCCGAGATTGACCCGGTACTGGGTTCGCCCGTCAGGATTCCGTCCGGCCCCCGTGACGAGCTCAGTAAGCCCGTCAATAACGCCCTCCTGATTGTCTTTCCGCAACCGCACCTTGGTGCCATCAGGAATTCGAACCCACGGAGCGCTGGGCTTGACCGGGGGGCTTTGCGTCTCAGGCATGACATTCCCTTCCAATAGTAGATTGATCAATGAGCGATCCATGTTCACAATCTCCGCGCTAATTGCCGGAGGCGCTTTGCGTCGGGTGCGCCGGTCGATGGGCTCCATGACCTACAGGCCGGCGGTCGCGAAATCCTGCCGGGCGCCCCTGAGCGGGACGCGCCGGCCGGTGTGCAGGACGCCCCTGCGCACGCGGATCCGACACCGGTCTCGCGCTTCCTGCCGCCACCGGAACGGCATGCCCTAACAGCTGTTCGATAGCCCGCAATTGCTGACCGTCCTCCGACGTGACGAAACTCGTCGCCCGTCCCGTCGTCTTCATGCGCGCCGTGCGTCCGATGCGGTGCACATAATCCTCGGGGCAATTCGGCAAATCGAAATTGATGACGTGCCCGATATTCGCCACATCGATCCCGCGGGCCGCAATATCCGTCGCCACCAGGATACGAAACGCTCCGCGTTTAAACCCTTCAAGCGCCGCTTTGCGCTGTGAAAGACTGCGATCACCGTGCAGCACGGCGACCTTGTGTCCTTCCCGGCCCAACACCCGCCCTAACTTGTCCGCCCGATGTTTAGTCCTGGTAAAGACCAGCACCGTCTCCTGCTCCTGGCCAAGCAAAGAGACCAACAAGTCGGCTTTGCTGTCATGCGTGGTGTGATGCAACGCCTGCGTCACGCCGTCGGCCGTGGTGGCCGATGGACTGACCATGACACGGACCGGATTGTTGACGCTCGCCTGCACCAATCTGGTGAGATCGCCCGGCAGCGTGGCGGAGAACAGCAGCGTCTGCCGTTCAACCGGCAAGGCATCGAGGATCTGGTTGATCTGCGGGGCAAAGCCCATATCCAGCATGCGATCGGCTTCATCCAGGACCAGGATCTTGATCGGAGCCAGGTTGATCGTGCCGTTCCACATGTGGTCGAGCAAGCGACCGGGAGTCGCGACTAAAATATCCGGCTGCTGCCGGAGCCCGCGAACCTGCGCCTGCATATCGGCGCCGCCCATAATGACTGTGGCGGAAATGCGACGCCCGCGGCCGAGCTTTTCGATCGTGGCAAGAATCTGCAACGCCAATTCTCTTGTGGGCGCCAGGATCAGCGCTTGCGGCTGCCCTTTGGGCAAGGCCGCCAACCGCTCAATCATCGGAATGGCAAACGCGGCGGTTTTACCCGTACCGGTCTGCGCACAGCCGATCACATCACGCCCGGCGAGCGCAGGAGGAATCGCTTGAGCCTGAATGGGCGTCGGGGCGGTAAACCCGGCCTTGCTGAGATCCTGTAACATCGCCTCGGACAAACCGAGACCTTGAAAACTCTCGTGAACAGACGTATCCACTACACTATCCTTTCAGTTTGATCGCATTATGACGGGATCAGAGAACCGAGGGGAGAGAGCACCTGAACGATGCAGCTCCAAACTGGACCTGGTCGCGATGCGATCGCGAAGTCCGTTATGGTTTGAACAGTGATTCGCCGGACTACTGCGAGATCAATGTAGTCACACCATACAACATGCCTGTTCAGGCGTCAACATCTTGCAGCCGACTAAACAGCGAATGCCCTATCCCGATAGGACTCTTGGCAACACTTGCGGTTCGCCATCGTCGCCCAACTGTGCTATCGTAAACTTTATAGCGTACTGTTCTCGGAAGCCAACAGATGACAACAGAGACAATCCCCATACGCCTGGCTCGCCGCTATCATGTCGGCTGGACCGTCGTCCTCTTTCTCTCCATCGTAGTGGGTGCCCTGCTGGCGATCCCGACTTACGCCTACTTCTACGATTACTCCTGGCTGGACTGGACGTTGTTCGGCGTCCTCTATCTAGTCAGCGGCCTGGGTATCACCGTCGGCTATCACCGCCTCATGTCGCACCGCAGCTTTGATTGCCCGAACTGGGTCAAAGGCGCACTCCTCATCGCAGGAGCCTGGGCCTTGCAAAACAGCGCCATCAAGTGGACGGCCGACCACCTTCGCCACCATGCCCAATGCGATCAGGAAGCTGATCCGTACAACGCCAAGCTCGGGTTTTGGCATAGCCACTGTGGCTGGCTCTTCACTGAGCGAAAGTATGACGATATCCAGTACGCTTCCCGCGTCGCGCAGGATCCCGTCGCCATCTGGCAACATAAGTATTACGCGCTCATCGTGCTGAGCGGCCTGGCGCTGACATTTGTCATCGGATTCATGGCCAACGGACTGGTCGGCGGCATCGGATGCTTTCTGCTCGCCGGTGTGGGACGTACCTTTGCCGTCCTGAACTCCACCTTTTGCATCAACTCCATCTGCCACATCTGGGGCAGTCAACCCCACGGGACGAAAGATTCCAGCCGCGACAGCTGGTTTGTCTCATTGATTACGTTCGGCGAGGGATACCACAACTATCATCACATGTACCCGAGCGACTATCGGAACGGGCCGCGGTGGTACGACTTTGACCCCTCAAAATGGCTCATCTACGGACTCTACCTGCTGGGACTGGCCAGCGGGCTCCGAACTGCGTCCTACTCAGGAGCCGGCGCACCACGGCCTTCCTGATGCGTTCCGCAGCTCACCGCATCACACAGTTTGACCCGGCTCGGATCTCCATGGTAAGGTAACTATCCGTACGAGCTTCCGTGTCTGTTGCGCGCGTCACTCCTCGCTCCCGTCCCTGCGCGATAGTCTCCTGTCCCCTAGCCGCTCTACGCCCCTAATTTTCAGAGACAGCTCTTCTGTCTCCCGATCAGGGATCACCGGCACCGTCGTCGTTTCATCAGTCTGACCCTGACACCTGTTGCATCGCCTGCACAAGGAGTACGCCATGAAAATCTCGACAGAGTGGAAAGGTCGTAAACCCGGCAAGAAAAAAAACCGCGCCGTGTTGAAACCGAAAATTCGCTGGCAACTCCTGGGACTCACCGACCCCAAGCTGACCGAGCAGTCCTCCTCCATCGAAACCATACGCCGGGAAGTGTCCACCCTGGCCAGTTCAGGATTCGGACCGGCCACGCGTTCACGGACCACCGGACAGGAAAGCAAGTCCAAAGGAAGAAACCCGCGGACCGAGGAAAGTCGGCCGAGGCGCCGCGGCGCGACCGAATAGCCGGTCCTACGTCAGACCGGGAGACACAGAGCCATGATCCTTATTCAACAATTCCTGCACTGGCTGGGACAGAACCCCGTTGGCGCGGCGACACTGTTCTACATCACCGGCGTGGCCGGAGTGCTCATTTATACGTATTTCGAGCCACGCGACCAGTACTAACAGTGCGGGAACGGCGCCACCGGCTTCAAGGGAGGGCACATGGGAAGAACCAATCTTGATCTCCTTCTGACATTTCCCGACGGATCCCATCTGGTCGTCAGCACGCAATGCTCAAGGGATGGAGAATTTTCCTGCGCGCTCTATACCGCCAAGATCGGCGCAGATGATCACGCGGATTTTCAAACCATCTCCAACCATCTGTCAGCACCGACCTGTCAACGCGCACAGGCGCACGCGTACGATTACGCCATCCGGCACTTTCCTCATGCCGAAGCGCTGAAAAAACCGCCCTATCTTATTTGGGCCGGCCCCAGTTCGGCCGTTTCTCAGTAAGCACTGGCACCGTGAACCGACCACACACTCACACAAACCCAGGAGCCCCCCCGCATGACACCCGCAGAACACATCACGATAATGACAACCGCGATGAAACAGGCGATCAAGGTAATGGAAGATCGATTCGGATCCACGGAAACCGATGTGGCAAAGGCCATCGAAGGCCTCAAAACCTCGATGCAGGCAGGCTCTCCCAAAACCGCGCCTCACTCCTGACCGTAGTCTTCTTGTTCCGGATCTGAGCGGCACACCAATCTACCCCGCTCAGATCAGGGCGCGAGTCACGCTGTTCTACGCGCATACTCCGAATCCAATCACACCTAGCAAGGGCGCGAACGCAGTATCTTGCACACGACCAGACAAATATTTCCGCCCAGCAGGGAGCAGGGTCCATGAACTGGCAGGTTTTGACCTGAACCGGCTTATGCGACGCTGACGTTTCGGGATCTTCCCCACCAACACTCCGACGCCATTCAGTACGCACTCACCCCCCTATCGTAGGACAAGTGGCTATTTCGTGACCGATGTGTTAGCCTACAGACGTTCCAAGCGGAGGGCCTCGCATGGAACAATCTGATCGAACGGCCCATCACCGATGTTGTTCTCACCGAGATTCTGATCGGAAGCCTGACCTTAGCCGCCTCACTGATTGCGTCTTCGGCCCTCTCCTTCCCCTCGAGAAGTTGTTCTCGTGTCCCAGACAATGTCATTTCCGGAAGGAGGAACCCCATGGGTTCAAAACTTTATGTCGGCGGGTTGCCCTATGCGGCAACTGAATCGCAGCTCACCACCTTGTTCGCCGCGCACGGCACCGTCGAATCTGCGCGCGTGATCGCGGACAAGTTTACGGGACAATCACGGGGCTTCGGCTTCGTCGAGATGTCTACACCAGAAGAAGCCAAGGCAGCTATTTCTGCATTGAACGGCTCACAGATGGATGGACGCCCGTTGACCGTCAATGAAGCCAAGCCACAGGAACCGCGCACGGGCGGCGGTGGTGGCGGCGGACGTTTCGGCGGCGGCGAGAAGCGCGGCCGGTTCTAGTTCAGTCTCTGCGAAGGGGGAGCGCGTCATTGCACTCCCCCTTCGCATGACAGATGACTCCCTCATGTCCAATCTTCCAACACCCGCGATTCAACCAGCCGCTCCGAACTATCTGACCACGGCGCTGTTCAGTCTCGTGTCGGCCGTCGCGGTGATCGGCGTACCGGTCTTCGGGTACGTCTACGGGTACAGCTGGCTCGATTGGTCGCTGTTCGGAGTTCTCTATGTGGTGACGGGGCTGGGCATCACGGTGGGATATCATCGGCTGCTCTCGCACCGCAGCTTCGATTGTCCGAGTTGGGTCAAAGCCGTCCTCTTAGTGGCCGGAGGATGGGCCCTGGAAAACTCCGCCTTGAAATGGGCAGCCGACCATATCCGCCACCATGCCGCGTGTGATCACGCAGCCGATCCCTACAATGCAACCCGGGGATTCTGGTACAGCCACTGCGGCTGGCTGTTTTATAAAGACGCCAACGCGCACGACAAATACGCATCCCGGTTACGCCAGGATTCCATCGTCATGTGGCAACATCGCCACTATTGGATGATCGTTCTCTCCGGCCTCGGGCTCACCTTTGTCGCAGGGTTTCTCTACGACGGCTGGATCAGCGGGCTGGGCTGCTTTCTGCTCGCCGGCGTCGGTCGTGTCTTCGCCGTGCTCAACTCGACTTTTTGCATCAACTCCGTGTGCCACCTCTGGGGACGCCAGCCTCACAGCCAGGCGGATTCCAGTCGCGATAGCTGGCTGGTGTCTCTGCTGACATTCGGCGAGGGGTACCACAACTATCACCACACCCATCAAAGCGATTACCGCAACGGCCCCCGCTGGTACAACTTCGACCCCTCGAAATGGCTGATCTTCACGCTGTTCAAATTAGGGCTTGCCTCTTCGCTCAAAACCGCATCATCTGCTCCCCGCTGATCCGGCGAGCTCGACTTCGTGTTCATCCCGTGACGGCGACCGGTTTCCACCCGGCCAACACACACCGCTGCGCAACCAACGGAAGCACACCGGCGAGATCCTCCGACACCTGCGTCATCACGCGATCCGCCAGCGCCTGATCGTCAAAACACTCGAACACATCATCAAGAAATCCGCCGCGCAACAGCGGATGCTGCAAGAATTCCCGGCCCGGGCCGGTCACGACTTCCAACGGGTATTCGGCCACTTCTATGCGATGAAACCCGGCCCGATTCAGCCACTCACGCCCCTCCCCGGCAGACGGCCGCTCCGCAATATAGGCCTCGAGACGCCGGCGCTCTGCAAGCAGGCCCCTCGCCGCCATCTCCTGATCGATTCGACGCCAAAGCGACTCGAAGGTTCCGAGGGATGGAAACGTCAGCACCATCTGGCCGCCGGGTTTCAAATGAGCCGCCAATCCCTGAATGGCTTTGAATCGGTCCGGGCGAAAGAACATCACGGACAGATTGCCGGTAATGCGATCATAGAGGGGAAGATCTGCCGGCAACGCGCGAAGGTCGGCACACTCGAAGCGCAGCCAGGGAAGTTGCCCCCCTTGGATCGACCGTGCGCGAGCAGTCTGGCCGGCACTCACGTCAATGCTCAGCACTTGGCCGCCGGGACCGATTTGCTCGGCCACATAGAAGGCCGGGATACCGTGCCCACCTGCGACATCGAGCACCGTCGCGCCGGGAAACAGATCAAGATGCCGCAGCAACGACTCGGCAAACGGCGTGGACCAATAATCGTGGTGAGGAAGAGGCCAACGGATTGTCACGGAAAGTTCTCAATGCAATGTGATGCAGAGGCAGGCTACCGGCGCGATCCACGCTCTGTCAAGACGACGGCCAGCGCGGACGGAAACATGACCCAATGGGCTCGATACTGCTGTTTCCGGATCGACTTGGCACTTACGAAGGATGTCCGCTCCGCAGCATCCGTCGAAGCCCACTCGGAAGAATCATTGCCATTGCCGCAACCGCCTCCGATCCAGTCGAGCCCCCTTCGGCAAGCAGATCCTCAAGTTGCCCTCCAGTGCATATTAACTCTTGCGGGCTCGAGACAAAAAACGCAGGAGTTTCCAGTACCTTCTTCTCCAGCAGTGGCTTCCGAAGATCGGCTTTCATTATCCCCCATGCTTCCAATTCAATCCTCAGACCAATGCGGCTCGCCTGGAGAGGCGGCAGCTTAGGGCTCTGCCACATGACAAGAACCGGCACACCAGTGCCCTCGTGAGGGCGCCGGCATACCCAACCGCTTAGCACCACGTACGATGCACTTCGCTGACGCGTTCGGTGCCGTCCACTATGTTAATTTCCCATTTCACATCGTCCGGAATGGATACGACTTTGAGGTCAGCACAATGCCCGTTCGCTTCGGAAGCCAGTTCCTCGACAACCTGCACAAGATACTGATCATCCCGCGGAATCATCATCCCGCACTGATTTAAACTGGGCTCCCGCACCGCCGCTGCATTTGGCCAATACACTCCGGGATCGGATTCTCTCAAGGCCTCCGCCTGCCCCAATTCACGCAACCGCACAAATGCTTTATGGCTCACACAGAAGTTTTCGTAGCTCGTATTGATTACGACTTTTTTCATGGCACACCGCCTCCCGTTTGGTTGGACTCACTGAGTTGACTCTCAACCGAGTAAGAGGCAACGACTCACCCGCAAGCGCTACGCCTTCGGCTCAGGGTCCTTATAGCCGGTATAGTTGCCGGTCCACGTCGAATAGCGGCGATTCGCCCAGGTGCTGACTTCTTCTTTCTGCACGTCCCCATACCGCTTCTGAAGCACGCTGCCGAACTTCGCGACATCACCCTCGATTTCCAGAAGATCCTCGTCCGTGATCTTCCCCCACGTCGCTTTGAGCGGTTTTTTCAGCTGCAACCAGAATTGCCCGAACTGTTCCTGATTCATCGGATCCCCCTTGGTATGAAAGTCAACAACTCCGCCGCCTGCGAAAACAGACGACGGACATCATGCGCAACCGCATTCGGTCATCAGCGACGAAGATATCGGCGTAAAAGCGGCGGAGACCGGAGAATCAGACGCGCAGAAACGAAACAAGGAGGGAAGCGCGAGAGATGGGACAGTCGACGTGCTCGCTACGTCGACTGCACCCTACAGGGCGGCAGAGCGAGAGTCAATGGCCGGCGAACAGGCAACCAAAGAATGGAGACTCACGGACGAACGCCAGACTTGTGCACCGGACGCAGACCGCATCACCATCCACAATCACACACCGACAAGCTACTGCAGACCACCTACACGGGAGGCGGCTTTTCACCCTGCAGCTTCTTATGCAGATACTTCCGGCTGAGCGTTGTGATCAGGAAAGCCAGCCCGATGGCGATGGGAACAAAGACAGCGGACGCCACATTGGAATTATGGAGCCATCCCGCTTCATGGAGGCCTTTGAAAATATACCCGACGAGTCCGCTGAGATAATAGGCGATCACGATCACGGACAAGCCTTCGACCGTATGCTGAAGAATCGCCTGGCTCTTCGTGGTTTTATCGACGCTCATCAGCAACGCCAGGTTCTGGGATTCCAGCATGAGATCGACGCGAGTGCGGATGATCGCAATCATCCCCTCGAATCCGCTGCTCAAGGTCTCGATCCGCTTCAGCAGCTGCTGATACCCCTCCGCTACGCCGGTCACGCCGCTCAGGATGTAATCGGAGAGCGGGCGATAGGAGGCGTAGGGCCGCTCAACCATGGACGAAAGCGTGGCATGCACGATCTTGTCGTACGGCACCGCCGCGGACAGTTCAAAATGCAATTTCCCGGCAAGCCGGTTCGTCTTCAACAGATCCTGCGTCAAACTATTCAGCCACCGCTGCAACGCCAGCGCATCGGCGTGACTGATGTGGCTGGTGATGATCTCCCGCTGCTTGAGATGAACCTGCTCGAATTTATAGACGGAATCGATCGCGGCAGAAAACAGCGGCTTTTGCATGAGCAGCAGATGATA
>FRDC01004901.1_pt1 | contig 20850 bp, 18 predicted proteins | sample 1106171 | NCBI WGS metagenome assembly FRDC01 (sample SAMEA3930566, study PRJEB13176) | freshwater metagenome | biome: Drinking water system; feature: drinking water; material: water | place: Singapore | collected 2014-12-20 | reverse complement strand
ACAGGCGGGCTGCGGCGCGCGCCTTGCGGCCGCCGCGCCGGCGCGCGCGCCCGGCGGCTTTGCGTTTTCTCGCCCTGACCATGCCGGAAGCCTCGGCCCCGCAAGATTAACGAATCGTGAATGGCCGCCGGCGGGCGGGCGGCGGCGCGCTGCTATCAACAAGCGAGCGGAGCGCGTAAGGTGCCGCCTGCGATTGAGTGACCGGAGCCCGCTTCACCATGCGCCCGAAATCCGCCGCCGAGCCGGCGGCGCACGACGCCAAGGAACGGGCGATCATCGACGCCGCCCGCAGGACATTTCTCGCCCATGGCTATGACAGCGCCAGCATGGATGAGATCGCGCTCGCCGCGGGCGTTTCGAAGCGCACTGTCTACAACCGCTTCCGGTCGAAAGAGGATCTTTTCGCGGCGACGATCGATGAGAGCTGCCGGCGCATCCTGCCGGTTGATATCGACGCGATCGAGAAGACGCTGTCGACCAAAGCCTTCACGAGCGAGCTTGCCCATCTTTTCCTGCGTGGGATGCTGCACCCGGAAGCGCTGGCGCTGCGCCGCATCGCGTCCTTCGAGGCGGGGCGCAATCCTGCGCTCGGCCGCCTCTATCATGAGCATGGGCCGGTCTACATGACGGCGGCCTTCGCGCCGATCCTGAAACGGGCGGCGGAACGCGAGGGTGTGCGCATCGACGATGTCGAAACTGCGCTGCACCAGCTTGGCGCGCTTATCATGGAGCCGCTCTATACCGAAGCGCTCCTCGGCGTCGCCCCTGACGATCTCGATGCGGCGATCGACCGCCAGATCGAGCGCGGGCTCGCCGCTTTCTGGAAAATCTACGTCGTGTGAAACAACGGCCCCGCAGACGCAGCAATCCGTTGCGCCCGCCATTCCCGCAAAACAAAACCGGCGCAGCCTTCGCTGCGCCGGTTCTCATTCCTGCCGTATCGGCTCAGCTTATTCGAAGCTGATCACGACTTCCGTGCGGCGGTTCAGCGGCTCGCGCACGCCGTCAGCCGTGGGCTTGGCCGGCTTGTCTTCGCCGTAAGCCTCGAGGCGGATCTTGTCCGCCGAGATGCCGTTGGCGATAAGCGCTTCGCGAACGACGCTCGCGCGGCGCTCAGAGAGCTGCTGGTTGTAGGCCGAGCCGCCCGACCGGTCGGCGTGACCGGAGACAACGACGGTGTCGACATCATTCGCGAGCGCGCGCGAGGCGGCTTCGCGGATGAGGTTCGAGGCTTCCGGCGTCAGGTTCGACTTGTCATAGTCAAAGTAGACGATGACGTTCAGCGGATCGAGGTTCGCCGATTCTTTCGTGCCGACGTTCGGCGGGCAGTCCGAAGCGACCGGAACGCTCGAGCCATCCCAGCAATCCTTGAACTTCGGCGCCGCCGGAGTCGAGGCGCCGAAATTCCAGCGCAGGCCGGCGAACAGGCTGTGCGTGTCGTAGTCGTGACGGATCGTCACCGGGTCGCCGTCGATCGTACCATCAAACTTCGGCGTGCCAGCGGCCGCGAAGTAGCGATAGGAGAGGTCGAGCGCGAGGCCTTCGGCGAGCTTGACCGCGATGCCGGCGATCGCCTGATAGGCGAGGCGCTTGTTGGTGTCGTCGATCAGGAGCGTGCCCGAACCGAAATCGGCGCCGGTCACCTGATTCTTGAAGCTCGCGCCGCCGATGCCGAGGCCGAGATAGGGAACAAGGCTGCCGCCGGTGTCGAAGTCGCGGATGATATTGAACATGATCGAGCGCGACTGGAGGTCGCCGTCGAGCACTGGCCAGCCCGCGAATCCGAGGCCGTCACCGGCATAGTGGCGCGCGTCGTTCTGGCGGTAGGCAAATTCGATTTCGCCGCGATATTTGTTGCCCCAGTCATAGCCGAGCGCGGTGTAGACGCCGATGCCGTTCTTGTAATCGGCCTCGCTGTCGAACGCCGGCGCGTAGCCGACCGACTCAACGTCCTGGTCCGGCTGGAGGTAGTTCAGGCCGGCGCCGATCGCGCCATAAAAGCCCTGATAAGCATGGGCGGCGGGAGCAACCGCGAGCGTGGCGGCGGCTGCGAACAGGGTAGTTTTGAGCTTCATGAAGTCCCCTCCTCAGGTGAACAGACAGCGGCCACGCGATTGCGGGACCCTCGACGTTGCGGCTTACCTAAACAATTCGGGCCTTGGAAAACAGCCCCATTTTTAACCAAGAGCGGCTTTGACTGCGAGATCGGCCCGCCTTGTTGCTTTGGCGCATCGCCTTTTGCAGCGGTTTTCAACATTGTTAACGAAGGTCAACTAATTCATTGATCTTCAAAGGTTAATTTTTGGTTGCTCGGCATTGCCGCTGCTGCGTCCGGCGGTCTAGGCTTACTGTCAGACGGTGCCCCCTTCAGACGGGGGGAGAATAGGGAACGCGGTTAAAATCCGCGGCTGTGCCCGCAACTGTAAGCGGCGAGCGCCTATCCTTCGTTGCCACTGGACGCTGCGCACGCGGTCCGGGAAGGCTGGAGGGCGCGACGACCCGCGAAGCCAGGAGACCTGCCGTCGGCGTCGTCCTTTCTGCGGCCGGGAAAAGCCGCGGAATGCGGGAACCCGTCGCGGCGACAACCTTGAAACCGAATGAGGGAGTCGCCGGAGATGATCCGTCTACGAATTATTTTTCCATGCGCCGCTTCGGCTTTTTTCGCGCCGGCCATGAACGCAGCCGCCGGGCCGCCTTCCGAGATCGTCGTTTCCGGCGTCCGGTTCGAGCGCCCGGCCGATGAAACGGGATCGAGCGTCACCGTCATTGACGCCGAAGAGCTCGCGCGGCGGCAATACGCCTTCGTCGCCGACGCGCTGCGGGACGCGGCAGGCGTGCAGATCGCGCGCAGCGGCGCCTTCGGCGGCGTCGCCAGCGTGCGCCTCAGGGGCGCGGCGAGCGGGCAGAGCCTCGTCGTCATCGACGGCGTCGTCGTCAACGATCCCGCCGCGCCGCAGGGCGGCTTCAACTTCGCCAATCTCGATCTCGTCGATATCGAGCGGATTGAAATCCTGCGCGGACCGCAGGGCATCCTCTACGGCGCCGACGCGATCGGCGGCGTCGTGTCGATCACGACCGCCGGCGCCGGGACAGCGCCGACCGCCTTTATAGAGGGCGGGTCCTTCGGCGCGGCGCGCGGCGGGGTCAGCGCTGCGATCGGCGATGACGCCGCGTTCCTGCGGGCGACCGTATCCGGCATCCGCACGAACGGAATCTCACGCGCCGCGGGCGGCGCCGAAAATGACGGCTTCCGGTCGGTCGCCGCTTCGGTGCGCGGCGGACTTGCGCTCGATAAAGTGTGGTCTGCGGCCGCGACTGCGCGCTTCAGCGACAGCCGCGCCGATATCGACGGGTTCCCGCCGCCCTTCTTCACGCTCGCCGACACGGCCGAAACCGAGGACACGAGAGATTACTCCCTGTCCGCAGCGCTCCGCCATTCCGATGGGCGCGGCTACAACGGCCTCAGCGGGGCGCTCACGCTCGCCTACGCCAGGATCGACCGGCGCAACGACGATGCGGGGATTGAAACCTTCGCGGCCGCGGGCGAACGGCTGACCGCGGATTATGTCGCCAATATTCCGATTACGGATAAAGTTCGCTTGCTTGGCGGAGCTGAGATAGAGCGCGCGTCGGTCGATGTTTCAGGAGTGGACGAAAGCGCGACGAACGGCGCCCTTTTCGGCCTGGTCGAGGTCGAACCGGCTGACCGCCTCATTCTTTCCGCCGGAGCGCGGCGCGACGAATTTTCGAATTTCGCAGGCGCGACGACAACGCGCGTCGCCGCGGCCTGGTCCGGCTGGCGGGGTTGGGTGCTCCGGGCGAGCTGGGGCGAGGGCTTCCGCGCGCCCACCCTTTTTGAGCTCCACTTCGATCAGTTCGGCGTCATTCCCAATCCCGATCTCAGGCCCGAACGGGCGGCCGGCGCCGACGCCGGCGTGGAGCGGCGCTTCGGCGACGACGCCGACCCCACGCTGGTCGCGCGCGTGACCGTGTTCCGGACTCGCGTGCGCGACCAGATCGATTTCGACTTCGCCGGCGCCGGGTATTTCAACATTGATCGCACGCGCGCGCGGGGGCTGGAGGTCGAGACCCGCTGGCGCCTCGCGCCGGGCCTCGACGCGGGCCTCGCATACACGCTGACCGACGCGATCGACCTCGGGACCGGGGCGCGGCTCCTGCGCGTGCCGAAGCACAAGGGGACGGCCGTCATGGACTGGACGCCGTTCGACGCGCTGACTCTCTCGGCGAGCGTCATCCTCAACGGGCGCGAGAGCGACTTTCCTTCCGGCAACGACGCCTTCGCGCGGCTCGACCTGCGCGCAACCTGGCGCGTGACCGACAGGCTCGAGCTCTACAGCCGCGCTGAAAATGTGACGGACACGGACTATCAGGACGTCTCCGGATATGGCGAGCCGGGCGCGTCCGCCTTCGCCGGCGTCAGGGTGCGGTTGTGATTGCCGCGGCGATCCTCCTTGCGGCGGCGGGCCCCCGCGTCCTGTCAGCGGATTTTTGCGCCGACCAGATCGTGCTGGCGCTCGCCGATCGCGATCAGATCGCCGCGCTGTCGCCCGATGCGGACAAGGACTTTTCCTTCCGCCGCAATGAGGCGGCGGGGCACGCCAAAGCGCGAGCGGACGCAGAATCCGTCCTCGCCGCGCGGGCCGATGTCGTCCTGCGCTTCTGGGGCGGCGACGCGGCGCGGCTCCGGCGGCTGGGCGTCAGGGTCGTGACGCTCGACTACGCGACATCGTTTGACGGCGTGCGCCGGAACATCGACATCGCCGCGGCGGCGCTCGGCCGCGAGGCCGATGGGAAGGCGCTGGTGAAATCGCTCGATGCGCGCCTCGATGCCCTCGCGGCGCGCGGGCCCTCCGGGGTGACTGCGCTCTATGTGACGCCAGGCGGGGTCACCGCCGGAAAGGAAACCATGATCGACGCGATCCTCGCCGCGGCGGGCGTCCGCAACGAAACCGCGCTGAAAGGGCTCTCCTGGTGGCCGCCGCTGTCGCCGGAGGCGGTCATCGCCGATCCGCCGGATTTCATCGTCGCGGGCTTCTTTTCCTCAAACGCCGAGCGGATAAACCACTGGTCCGCCGCGCGCCATCCGGCGCTGCAGCGCGTCCTCGCGGCGACGCCGGGCGTTGCTCCGCCTGCGGATGTTCTCTCCTGCCCCGGCCCGCAATCGGTCGACGCCGCCGAAATCATCCGCGACGCCGTCGATCGCAGCAGCGCCGAGCCATGAGCGCGCGGTCCTATGTCATCCTGGCCGGCGTCAGCGCGCTTGCGCTCCTCGCGGCGCTTTTTGTCGGCCCGGCGACCATCGCCCCGACAGACGCGATCGCCGCGCTGTTCGGCGACGGGCCTGCTTCCGTCATCGTGCGCGATATCCGCCTGCCGCGCGCCTTGGCGGCTTTCCTCGCCGGCGCGGCTCTCGGCGCGGCGGGCGCGGCGCTGCAAGGGCTCCTTCGCAATCCGCTCGCCGATCCGGGCGTTCTCGGCGTCTCCTCGATCGCCGCGCTCGGCGCCGTCATCGCCATCTATTTCAATCTCGCCGCCGCCGCCTTCTGGCTGACACCGCTCGCCGCCATCGTCGCCGCCGCCGGCGCGACCGCCCTCCTGTACGCGCTTGGCGCCGGGCGCCTCTCCGCCACGCGGCTCATTCTCGTCGGCGTCGGGCTGTCGTCGCTCGCCGGGGCTGCGATCGCGCTCGTCATGAACCTTGCGCCGAACCCCTTCATCCTATCCGACCTCGTCAACTGGCTCTTCGGCGCCGTCGCCAACCGGAGCTTTGCGGACATCGCCCTGACGGCGCCGTTCATGGCCGTCGGCCTTGCGCTCGTCATGCTCGCCGCGCCGGGCCTTTCAGCGCTCGCGCTCGGCGAGGAAACGGCGGCGAGCCTCGGCGCCGATATCGTCCGCACCCGGACGCTCGCGATCGGCGGGGCGGCGCTGATGACGGGCGCGGCGGTCGCGCTCGCCGGGGCGATCGGTTTCGTCGGCATCGTCGCCCCGCACCTTGCACGGCCGCTGGCGGGGCACGATCCCGGCCGCGCGATCATTCCCTCGGCGCTCGCCGGCGGGGCGATGCTCGCTCTCGCCGATCTCGTCATCCGGCTCCTGCCCTTCGAGCAGGAGTTGAAGCTTGGCGTCGCGGCGGCGCTCATCGGCGCGCCGGCTTTCATTTTCATCGCCGCACGCACGCAGAGGATCGCGCCATGATCCGGCTCGCAGCGGATGGGATCACGGCGAAACGCGGAGGCGTCACGCTGATCGAGGGCATCAGCCTGACGGCGTCGGGGGGCGAATTCATCGGCCTTGTCGGCCCCAACGGCGCCGGCAAGACGACGCTTCTCAGGGCGCTCTCCGGCGCCGCGGCGAAGACCGAGGGCCGCGTCGCCATCAACGGAACCGATCTGCGCATGCTCATCCCGCGCGAGCGCGCGCGCCGCCTCGCCTACCTGCCGCAGATTCGCGAGGTCGCCTGGGCGATGACGGCGGAGGCGGTCGTCGCGCTCGGGCGCTTCGCCTGGGGGTCGCCGTCTCGTCTGGCGGAGGCCGACCGCGCCGCCGTGGCGCGCGCGCTCGCGCTGACCGGCGCCGAAGCGCTCCGAACCCGGACGATGCCGACGCTCTCAGGCGGCGAGCAGGCGCGCGTTCATCTCGCCCGGGCGCTCGCCGCCGAGGCGCCGATCCTGCTCGCCGACGAGCCGACCGCCGCGCTTGACCCGAAGCATGCGCGCGCGATCATGGCGGCGCTACGCGCGAAGGCTGACGGCGGCGGCCTTGTGATGGCGGCGTCGCACGACCTGCGTCTTGCCGAACGCTGGTGCACGCGGATCGTGGTGATGAGCGCCGGGCGCATCGCGGCCGACGGGCCGGCCGACCTAGCGCTCACGCCGCCGGTGATGGAGACGGTCTTCGGCGTCGGCCCGTCGGACCTTTAGCCGCCTACGCTCTTCGCTTTTTCCCACAACGTCTCGGGAACGCCGGTGCGCCGCGCCTCGAACCGCGCAGCAATGAAGAGGTAATCGGACAGCCGGTTGAGATATGCGACCGCATGCGCGCCGCCATCCTCGACCGCAAAGAACGCGACCGCCGCGCGCTCCACACGCCGGCAGAGCGTTCGCGCCACATGGAGCGAGGCGATGAGCGGCGAGCCGCCCGGCAGCACGAATTCCTTGAGCGGCGGCAGCCCCGCGTTCAGCGCGGCGGCGGCCGCGTCGATGCGCGCGACATGAGCCTCCTTCAGCACCGGCGCGCCCGGGAAACAGAGCGCGCCGCCGAGATCGAAGAGGTCGTGCTGCACGAGCGCGAGCGTCGCGGCGACCTCCGCCCCCGGCGCTTGCGCCAGGACGGCGCCGATCCCGGCGTTCAACTCGTCGACGTCGCCAAGGAAGGCGACGCGCGGATCGGTTTTCGCAACCCGCGTCCCGTCGCCGAGAGAGGTTTCCCCCTTGTCGCCGCCGCGCGTGACGATGCGATTGAGCCGGTCCGCGATGGCGAGGCCTCCTTATTTGACGCCGTGCATGCCGGCTTTGAGAAGCGGCCAGAGCAGCAAGAGGACGACGCCCGACCCGATGCCCCAGACGCCGATCGTCTGGAAGACGCCGAGATAGGTCTGGAGCGAAACTTGCGGATTGAGCACCGCGCCGCCGACCGTCTCGGTGGAGGCGAGTTGCGCGACGATGCCGCCGACATATTGCGCCATCGCGGACGACAGGAACCACACGCCCATCATCATGCCGACGAGCTTCGGGATCGACAGCTTCGTGATCATCGACAGCCCGACCGGCGAGAGGAACAGCTCCGCGATCGAGTGGATGAAGTAGGCGAGCGCGAGCCAGAACAGCGGCACCAGGAACCGCTCGTCATGGAACTGCGAGCCGAAGACGAGCACGAGGAACCCGAGTCCGACGAGCATGAGCCCGATCGCGAACTTCAAGGGCACCGAGGGTTCGAGCCCGCGCTTGCCGAGCCAGCTCCACATCACCGAGAAGATCGGCGCGAAGATGACGATGAAGATCGGATTGAAGATCTGCACTTGTCCCGCCGGCATCGTGTAGACGCCCATGATGTTGAGATCGGTGTTGCGGTCGGCGAACAGCGTCAGCGACGAGCCCGCCTGTTCAAACAGCGTCCAGAACACGACCGAGAAGAAGGTCAGCACGACCGCGACGATCATGCGGTCGCGTTCCTTCGCCTTCAGCGAGAAGACCGCCCAGAGCGGAATGCCGATCATGGCGAAGAGGTAGACGAAGAACATGACCTGCCCGAGGAGCGGCAGAGACAGAATGTATTCGACGGGACCGGTCGCCGCGACTTCGCGCGCAAGGCTCGCCGTCTCCATGGCGTTGTTGAGGAGGAACCACATCAGCGGCACCGCCAGCAGCGACAGGAGGATGATGATCGCGTCGCGGTTCTTGCCGCCCTCGGGCGGATTGCCGTAACCGGCGAGCGCCTTTTCCGCGAAGAAGAACCGCGCCCAGGCGAGCAGCATGCCGAAGCCGGCGAGCGCAAAGCCCCATTTGTAGCCGTAGGCGACGGCGATCACCGGCGCGAGGCCTTGCGAGAACACCGAGCCGATATTGATGCCCATGTAGAAGATCGTGAAGCCCGCGTCGCGCCGCGTATCGCCTTCCGGATAGAGCGTGCCGACAATCGTCGAGATGTTCGGCTTGAAATAGCCGTTGCCGATGATGATGAGGCCGAGCGACATGAAGAGCAGGATGACGCTGACGTCGTTGCGCTCGGCGCCGAACTTGAAGGCGCCTTTCGCGACCGTCGCCGGAAGGTCGGCGCCGCTCGCCCCTTCGAGCGTCAGGGAGCCATCTTCATTGCCGCGGATGCGATAGCGGCTCTCGCCGGCGAGGACATATTGCCCGGCGTCATCGCCGTCCTTGACGATCGAGACTTCGTAGCGCTGGTCGTTGATGGTGACGTTGGGCTTTGCGTTCTCGCCGCCAGAAAAGGCGAGGAGAAGATAGCCCGCGGACATCAGGATCGCGCCGAACTTCACCGCCTTCTTGGAGCCGAAATACTGGTCAGCGATGAGGCCGCCGACGAGCGGCGTCAGGTAAACGAGAGAGGTGAAGGCGCCATAAAGGCCGTTGGCGACGTTGTCGGCGAAAACGAAGTGCTCGACGAGATAGAGGATGAGGAGAGCCCGCATCCCGTAATAGCCGAACCGCTCCCACATCTCGGAGGTGAAGAGGATCGCAAGCTGTTTGGGATGGCCGAACCATCCCTTTTCCGCCGTCGTCGCCATTTGAAAGTCCCTCCGCCACGGCGCCGGCCGTGCCCCGGCCTTTTGACGCCCGCCTTGTTGTTCCCCCGGCCCAAAAGAACGCGGAGGCGTTGAGGCCTCCGCGCGTCGGCGCGGAAGTTGACCGAATTGCGGCGGAAAATCCAGCGCCTATGATGGTCGCCATGACGTCCTTCACGCTTGACGAACGTTTGGCGAACGACTGCGCCCCGGTCGGTGACCTTGCGCTCTGCCGCGTCCTTCTCATGAACGACTGCCGCTTTCCGTGGGCGATCCTGGTCCCCCGGCGCGCGGGCGCGACGGAAATCCATGACCTCAGCGCCGCCGATCGCGCGATCCTCATCGAGGAGATCGCGCAGGCCGCGCGGGCGCTCAAAAAGGTCGCTGGCGCTCAAAAGATCAATATCGGCGCGCTCGGCAATCTCGTGCCGCAGCTTCATGTGCATGTCGTCGGGCGCTCAAACCTCGATGACGCCTGGCCGGGGCCCGTCTGGGGCGCGGGCGCGCGCGTTCCTTACGCGGACGGCGCGGCGGAGGCCTGCGCGGGCGAGCTGCGCCGGGCGCTCGGGGTTTGAACGCCGGCGATGGGCTGCGCGTCATCAAGGCAATGACGGAATTGCCGTTTTAGGGTTGCGCGCCCATTCACCCCGCTCCTCGCGGCGAAAGCCGGGACCCGACTATCCGTGTAATGAACATATACCCCTCCCGCAACCGAACCTGGCTCCCCGCTTTCGCCGGAATGAGCGGGGCGAGGGGAGGTGGATCGTCAAAACCCTCCGTACACGAATTGGCGTTAACTATTTATCCTGATGATTTCATTCAGAAACAAAAATCCGTCCTACCCCCATTCCGGCGGCCTTATGATGGCGGGATGGAACCTGGAATTTGCGCTCATCGAACGGCCGCCCTTCACCTCTCCCTTGCCGGGAGGCGAAAAGATCCACGCCAAAAACACGAATCCGGAAAATTTCGATGAACCCCGCATGAAATTAGGGATCATCGACTCGCGACCCCTCCGAACTTTCCGAACTTTCCGAAGTTTCCGGAAAGTTTCGGGGGCCGCTCTAACCGGGGGGTGCGGCGCGGCGGCGAAAAACAGGCGCCGCTTCGGGTTCCGGTCAAAGCGTCGGCAGGTCGGTTTTCGTGTGCGCCGTCACCTTCTCGCCCGTGTTGCGCGTGCAGGCGTCCTCGACCATCAGGATCCAGCATTCCTCGTCGGCGACCGGCATATGCTCCGTGTTCGCCGGAACGACGATCATGTCGCCCTCCTCCATCGCGACGTCAGCGTCGCGAAAGCGCATCGTGAAGCGGCCTTTGACGACGAAGAAGAGTTCGTCAACGCCGTCATGATGATGCCAGTCGAAGGCGCCCTCGATCCTGGCGAGCCGCACTTCCTGCCCGTTGACGCGCGCGGCGATGTGCGGAGACCACGGCTCCGGAATGCGGGAGAAAGCGGCGGGGATGTTGAGCTTCTTCATGCGCCGAAGTCTATTGGATTATCTCGATCCCCGTGTCCGGCGCCCAGCGAATGGCGCCGCGCTCAAAATCGACGCGGCGATACTTGCCGTCCTGAAATTCGTCGCTGGTCGGATAGCCGAGCGGGCCTGCTTCCCATCCCTGTCGCGCCCAGGCGTCGCGGATGGCGCCATAGACGGCGTGCGCTCCGGTCTGCGGCGTCCAGTAGATCGAGGCTTCCGGGCGTGCGGGATACTGCATGGCGCGGAAATGGTTGAAGCGGCCGCGACCGTCCGGCGTCGGCAATTCATCCGTGATAGGATAACCGTATTCGACGCCGCCCATCTCGACCCACTTGGCATGGATGAGCCCCCAGACGCCGAACGCCTCGCCGATATCCTTATGCCAGCATATCGTTCCCTGCTGGAATTTGTGACAGCGTCCGCCATGCGCCGCATCGGACTCCTTGCTGGCCGGAGCTCCCAACGGCCCGCCGGCGCCGCCGAGCTTCGAATATTTCTCGCCGATCTTGCCGTAAGGCGCGGTAGCGGCGGAAGACGGCGCGGGCGCGGCGGGGATCTTGCCCGCTCCCGGCGCGATCAGAACGCCCCGATCTTTCATCGCCTCAGCGCCCGACTTGCTCGGCAAGACGCCGGAAACGCAGCATTTGTCGGGCCTTGCCGAGGGAACCTCGCTCTTCAAATAGCAGACCGCGTATTTGTGCTGGACGCCCGGCCGGACATAGGTCCAGGCCTTGCAGCGGTCGCCTTGGCGCAGGCACTCGCTCTGGCAGCGGTCGGGGCGCTGATCGTCAATGTGGAATTTGTCATAGTCCGACCCCGGACGATCGGTATCGTTCTCCATGCCGGCGTCGACCCGTTCGACAGGGGCGGGCGCGGCCGGCGCCGCCGCGGCCGGGACCTGTCCGCAGACGAGGCCCAGCGCGTTGACGTCCCTGCCGTAGCGGATGCTGACGCCGGTCGCGTATTCGTTGTCCGGGCACTTTTGTTCGGTCCACTGGTCGGCGGCGTACGTCGGATCGCCGCCAGTCAGGTTCTCGGTTTCGGCGGGCGATCCGTCACGAGGCTTTACGCAGGCAAAGCGCACGCCCGAAACGATCCTCGCCCTGATGTAGATGTTCAGAGCTCGAATGCCCGCATCGCGGTCGCAATAGGCGTCGATGACCTCAAACATGTCGCCGCCACGGGCCGGAAGGTTCACGCGGTTCCCGAGCGCGTAGCCAGGCAGGACCTCAGAACAGATGATGCCGAGCTGACTGAAACCATAGCGGCCCCGGCTGCCGTGGAAGCCGGTCAGCAGGGAGCCGTCCGGGCACATGACGATCTCGCCGCGATCGCCCGGAGAGCCGAAGACGGGGAAGATTTTCGCGTGAGCGACCCCGGGCGCGAAAGCGAGCGCGATCGCGATCATCACCCAGACAAGGTTGACGCTGCGCGTCATTGCGCGAAAATGCATGAATCCCTCTTTCGGACGCCCCGGGCCAGCAGGCGGCACCATAGTTTGCGCCGAGGGGACGCGATAGCCACTCCAGAACAGCACGGCGACGTTCGCAGCCGCACAAACGAGAGGACTCGCGCGCGGCCGGGTATACTTAGCTTTTCGCCTCAATCAGGGGTTGCGGGCGCTAAAGGCGTGCGGGCGAACCAAAAAGGCTACCCCCTCACTGACATGCGAGACATTCCTCGTAATCCGTCTTCGCGCCCGCAGCGACCTCGAGATTATGCTGGATCGCGGCGTCGAGCGCGGCCTCTGACTTCTTGCCGTTGGCGTAGCTCGCCCGCTGCACGCTCTTGGAGCGGCAGTAATAGAGCGACTTCACGCCCTTCTCCCACGCCGTCCAGTGCAGCATGTGGAGGTCCCATTTGTCGATGTCGCCGGGCAAGAACACGTTCACCGACTGGCCCTGACAAATGTAGGGCGAGCGGTCGGCGGCGAGTTCGACGACCCAGCGCTGGTCGATCTCGAAGGCGGTTTTGAAAATGTCCTTTTCGAGATCAGAGAGGAAGTCGAGATGCTGGACCGAGCCTTCATGTTCGATGATCGAGGCCCAGGTTTCGTCCGTATCAAAACCTTTGTCCTCGAGGATCTTCTGGAGCGCGGCGTTCTTCACCGTAAACGAGCCCGAAAGCGTCTTGTGAACATAGACGTTAGCCGGAATGGGCTCGATGCAAGGGCTGCAGCCGCCGCAGATGATCGAGATCGAGGCTGTCGGCGCGATCGCAAGCTTGTGGCTGAAGCGCTGCTTCACCCCGCGCTCGGCCGCGTCGGGGCAAGCTCCCCGCTCCTCCGCGAGGACGACCGACGCCGCGTCCGCGCCCATGCGGATATGCTTGAAGAGCTTGATGTTCCAAGACTTCGCCATCGCGCTTTCGAACGGGACGCCGAGCTCCTGCAGGAAGGAGTGAAAGCCCATCAACCCCAGGCCGACGGAGCGCTCGCGCTTCGCGGAATAGACCGCCTTCGCCATCGAGGCCGGCGCGCGGTTGATGAAGTCTTCGAGCACGTTGTCGAGGAAGCGCATCACGTCCTCGATGAAGCGGGGATCGTCCTTCCACTCGAAATATTTCTCAGCGTTGATCGAGGAGAGGCAGCAGACGGCGGTGCGGTCCTGCCCCAAATGATCCTTGCCGGTATGCAGCATGATCTCCGAGCAGAGGTTCGAGGTGGACACCTTGAGGCCGAGCTCGCGCTGGTGCTTGGGCATCGCGCGGTTCACCGTGTCGGAGAAAACGAGATAAGGCTCTCCCGTCTGGAGGCGGATCTCGAGGATCTTCTGCCACAGCTTCCGGGCGCTTACGGTCTTGAGTACCTCGCCGGTCTTCGGCGACCTGAGGCCGAAATCCTTGTCGGCGGCGACCGCCTCCATGAATTCGTCGGTGATGTTGAGCCCGTGATGGAGATTGAGCGACTTGCGGTTGAAGTCGCCCGACGGCTTCCTGATCTCGAGGAACTCCTCGATCTCCGGGTGGTGGACGTCGAGATAGACGGCCGCCGAGCCGCGCCGCAGCGAGCCCTGGCTGATGGCCAGCGTGAGCGAATCCATCACGCGCACGAACGGAATGATGCCGCTGGTTTTGCCGTTGAGGCCGACCGGCTCGCCAATGCCGCGCACGCTGCCCCAATAGGTGCCGATGCCGCCGCCGCGCGATGCGAGCCAGACGTTCTCGTTCCAGGTGTCGACGATGCCGTTCAGACTGTCGGGCACCGAATTGAGGTAGCAGCTGATCGGCAGGCCGCGCCCCGTGCCGCCGTTCGACAGCACCGGCGTCGCGGGCATGAACCACAAGCGGCTGATATAGTCATACAGGCGCTGCGCGTGCGCGGCATCGTCGGCATAGGCCGAGGCGACGCGGACGAAGAGGTCCTGATAGCTTTCGCCCGGCAGCAGGTAGCGATCGTTCAGCGTTTCCTTGCCGAAATCGGTCAGCAGCGCGTCGCGGCTATGGTCGACCTCGACGGGATAGGGGCGGGCGTGGATCGCCTTGCTGCCGCCATTCGCCTCTGCGGCGGGCGCCTCGGCGGCGACGGTGGCGTCGATCGTATCGGTCATGGCCTCACCCTGCGTGTCCCTGAAATCCATCGATTACCGTCCCTTGTTCCATACATGTTCGACTCGGGGCGACATGCACAGCATATCACCCGGGCGCCCCGATGGTGAGAACAAAAAGGGGTCGCGGTTCACGGCCGCATTGTGCCCCATGGCGAATCCGGCACGGGATGCCGCCATCGATCTCTACCAGCGATTGGGTTCACCCCCGAACGCAACCCCCACAAATTGTGGCAAAGCGTCGCCGCGGGCAAGAGGCTTAATGACGCGGCAGCCGTGGGGTTCCGGTGCGAACGGGGCGCGGCGGGCCGGTCGAGGGGCCGCGACGCGTGGACTTCCGCGGCTTCCGGAAAGTGCAAGCGGCGAGTGGCGGCATGAAAATTTTTTTAGCGGCCGAAGAGGCCAATTCGGACGCGATTCAACCCATGTCGTCCCGTCCGCCAAACATGAACGAAAGTTTCGTTGCGGCGGCCCGGGATACCGTCGAAGCCGCGGCGATGCGCCGTCGTTCGTCCCTCGCCCTCGTCCTCTCCGCCCTGACGCTCGCCGGCTGTGCGCCGCGACCGGTGGCGGGGGTCGATATGCTAAGCCTGCTGGCCAAGGCGCGTGCGCACCAGACCCCGGCGCAGCAGCGCGCGGCGATGGTCGCCGACATCCGTGCCGACATTCGCAGCAACGATCCGGCGGCGGACACGCCGGCCCTGGCGCGCGCGCTAGCGGCGATCGGCACGATCCCGCGCGAGGACTTCGTCGACGCCAGGGGACGCGCGGCGGCCTATGTCGACCTGCCGCAGGACATCGGCCACGGCCAGACGATCTCCGATCCCTATGTCGTCGCGGTGATGACCGCGGCGCTGGACCTGCCTGCGGATCGCAGCGCCCATGTGCTCGATATCGGCACGGGATCGGGCTACCAGGCGGCGGTGCTCGCGACGGTCGCGGCGCGCGTCGCCTCGGTCGAGATCGTCGCGCCGCTCGCCCGCACGGCGGCCGCGCGCCTGCGCCGGATGGGCTATGCCACCGTCACCGTGCGGGCCGGCGACGGCTTCCTCGGCTGGCCGGAGCAGGCGCCCTTCGACGGGATCGTCGTCGCCGCCAGCGCCACCGCGGTGCCGCAACCGCTGGTCGATCAACTGAAGGTCGGCGGCCGCATCGTCATGCCCATCGGCCCGTCCGACACGAGCACGCAATTGTTGCGCATGACCAAGCGCGCTGACGGTACGCTGGATCGCTGCCGGCTGGGCCCGGCGCTGTTCGTCCCCTTCACCGGCGGCCGCGTTCCCCCGTTCGCGCTCCGCGCGCTGACCGACCGGTCGATCCCGCTGTGCTTCCGCGCGCCGATCGTGGGGGTGGTCTGAGGGGGGCGTCGTCGGTTTGCGCTGACCCCGCCGTCCGTCAAATGACGGTTGCGACCTTACCGCCGCAAGCCGTTGGCGCGGTAGAAGGCGGTCAGCGCTGCGGTGGACGCGATCTGTATCTTGGGCAGGGTGATGCCGTCGAACAGGGTGCGGTAGCGGGTCCGGTTGGCTCGGGTGGCGATGGCGATGTGCCGGATCATGTCCCATTTTACGCTGTCGCGACCGCCTTCCAGCCCGCCGCGGCGGTCGCGCTCGAACCAGCAGCGTCGGATGTATCGATACAGGCTGGTCGTCGTCGGAACGTCGAGCAGGATGACGCCGGTCGCCCGTTGCAGGCGTTGCGGGAGCAGCCGCGAGTAATTGCCGTCCATCACCCAGCGGTCGCCGGCGATCGCGGCATCATGGAGCGCCGCGAACTCGGCTGGCGGTCGTGGCACCCAATCGGTGTGCGGGAGATGGTGGAGCTGATCGAGGTGGACCACCTGCATGTCGCGGGCCTTCGCAATCGCCTGCGCGAGCGTCGACTTGCCGCTGTTCGACGGCCCCATGATGCAGATGCGTGTGCCCAGCTCGGTCAGCGTCATGGCGCAGCATAGCTCCTCGCGGAATGTACTATGCCTGCGGGTGGGGCTTCACAATGGATGATGGAGGGGGATCGGGACTTAACGCTCCGCGTCGTTGATGCTGCCCGGCATGGCATCATGCGCCCGCACCGCGGCGCCGATGCGCTGGTCGATGCAGGCGAGCAGGGCGGTACTGGTCCGCGGCCGCTGCGCGACGCAGGTGCGGGCGGCGGGGCAGGCCTGCGCGTCGATGAGCGCGTCGCCGCTGGAGACGGTGATGCGGCAGGCCTTCAGCACGCCGCCGTCGAGGTCGAGCGACAGGCGCAGGCGCGAGAGGTGGCGGCCGGTGACCTCTATGTCCGGTTGCGGCGGCGCGGCGGGCGCGGTGGCGAGCTGGGCGAGGAGGAGGGCGAGCAGCACCGGCGCGCCCGTGTCAGCGGCGGCCCTTCAGCGCGCGCATCGCGCGGACCGAGCTGTCGACGGCGGGGGGCGCTACCGGCGCCGGCGTGGGCAGCGGGCTGTTCCAGGGGCGCTCGCGGAACCACTTGGTGATGATGTACTTGGTGCCGGCGATCACCGGCTTGCCCTGATGGACCGTGTAAGGGTTGGGCTTGCCTTCGGCGTCGATGTTGTTCCAGCACAACATGGTGCCCATTTCGGGCACGAAATCGTGGTCGAGATGGTGGAAATAGGTCTCGCCGCCCGCCTCTGGTTCGTTGAGATAGATCATCGCGGTCCAGGTGCGCTGGCCGCCACGCCGCAAGTGGGAGGTGTCTTCGGGATCGGTCGATTTGAAATAATCGGCGTGGCTGCGGAATTCCTGGCCGACGGCATAGCGCTGACCCTGCACGCTCTCGCCAAATTGCGGACCGACGCCGAGAAACAGCGAGATGCGCAGGTCGAGCAACTGGATGAGCGGTTCGTCGACATCGAACGCGCATGTTTCGCTGGTGCGCATCTGCGACACGCCATCGGCGACGCGCGACCGCTGGCGGTTGGCATCGATCATCGTACACATCAGCGCGCATTCGTCCGCGTTGAGGAAGCCGCGCGCCATGACGAGGTCGATGTAGGGATTGTGCAGTTCGACCCCGCCCGCGAAGCGCATGGCGTGGATGGCGGCTTCGTCGAGACCGAGCGTGGTGATGTCGATCGGCGCGTGCATGCTCATCGAGGGCGGTTCCTGCCACCCGGTCGGCGGAATGCCGGCGGGTGCGGACCGGGTTAGCGGGTGATGGTAAATGCGCGTTTAACGCCGGGAGGGCGTGAGGGCGGCGGCGCTGGGTGCGACTGTGGCGCGCGCGGCCGGGGTGACGTCGGGTCAGCCGTGGCGCAGGCGGTTCGGTAGAGTGCTGAGCCGGTCGAGGTCGATGCGTTCGTTGAAGGCAATGCCGGCGCGGCCGTCATGCGCCCAGGCGATGCGCGCGGCGACCATCATGTCCTCCGCCACTTCGAGCATCACGTCGACGCCCACCGCTTCGCCATCGATAGTGATGCCGTCGATCAGCGCGCCGCTGCTCGACATGTTGCGGATGCGCACGTCGCCCTGCTTGCGGCCGATTTCGATCCGGGCGGAGCGCAGCATGCGCGTGCGCGGCGCGCGACTGATGCGGTGGCCGACGGGGTGGGCGGGTGCGGCTTCGCCGAGCTGCGCCATGACGTCGGCGGCGGGCACGCCGCGGCCATAGACATAGCCCTGGATGTGGCTGCAGCCCAGATCGCGGACCAGATCGATCTCGTCCTGGATCTCGACGCCCTCCGCGGTCGTCTCCATGCCCAGCGTCTCGGCGAGCGAGACGATCGCGCGGATGATCGCGGCGTTGCGGTTGCCCGGCGCGGCGGCGCCGCGCACGAAGCTCTGGTCGATCTTGATCTTGTCGAACGGCGCGGTGCGCAGATAGCCGAGACTGGAATAGCCGGTGCCGAAATCGTCCAAAGCCAGGCGGACGCCGATCGCCTTCAGCGCCTTGAACATCGCATCGGTCGAGCCCGAGCCGGCGAGGAACACGCCTTCGGTGATCTCCAATTCCAGGCGGCGCGCGGGCAGGCCGCTATGCGCGAGCGCGGAGGTGACGAGCGCGGGGAAGGCGGGATTGCCGAACTGGATCGGCGAAACGTTGACCGCGACGCGCACGTCCCCCGGCCAGCGCGCGGCATCGGCGCAGGCGGTGCGCAACACCCATTCGCCCAAGGGCTCGATCAGTCCGCATTCCTCGGCAACCGGGATGAAATCGGCCGGCGAGATCGGCCCGCGGACCGGATGGTGCCAACGGATCAGCGCTTCATAGCCGACGATCTTGGCGTCCTTGGTCGACACGACGGGCTGATAGTGGAGGACGAAGCCGCCCTCGGTCAGCGCGAGGCGCATGTCGTCTTCGAGCGCCTTGCGGCTCTTCGCGCCGGCCAGCATGTCGTCGGAATAGAAACGGTGGACGCCGCGCCCGTCCGCCTTGGCGGCATAGAGCGCGAGGTCGGCGTTGCGGATCAGCGCCTCGGCATCCTTGCCGTCCTGCGGCGCGATCGCGATGCCGATCGAACAGCCGATCGTCACCGACGTGGCGGCGACGAAATAGGGCTGCGACAGGCCGGCGATGAGATCGCGCGCGAGAAGCGCGAGCGCGTCGCGGCGGTCGTTGCCGGGCAGCAGGACCTGGAATTCGTCGCCGCCGAGGCGCCCGACGAGGCCGGCATCGCCGACGATCCGTTGCAGGCGCTGCGCGACCTGTTTGAGCAGCTCGTCGCCCGCCTGATGGCCCAAGGTGTCGTTGACCGCCTTGAACCGGTCGAGGTCCATCAGGAACAGCGCGGCGGGGCTGTGCGTGATCGCCTGCTGCTGCAGCGTCTTGTCGAGGCTGTGGCGCATGCGCTGACGGTTGGCGAGGCCGGTCAGGCTGTCGAACAGGGCGAGGCGCGTGATCTCGGCATCCGAACGCCGCTTTTCGGTGAGGTCGCTGCCCGAACCGATGAAGCCGCCGAAGCGGCCGAGATCGTCGATCATCGGCCGGCCGGACATCGACCACCAGCGTTCGGCAACCTCCGGCGCGTCGCCCGCGCCGCAGATCATGTAATCGGCAAAGGCGGTACGCGACGACAGATGGAAGGCGAGCGTGCGCTCGGTCCCGATCGCGGCGCCATCCATGCGGAAGACGTCGGTGAGGAACTGGCCGATCGGATGCGGCTGGCCGTTCTGGACCAGATCGTCGGCGACCTTGCGCGACAGATAGGTCAGCCGGCCCTGCCGGTCGCTTTCCCAGAACCAGCCGGTGCCGTGATCTTCGAATTCGGCGATCATCTTGAGCGCGAGGCGGCCGTTGCCGCTGTCGATCATGTGATCATAAGCGGTGCGCGCATCGATCCGGGCGAGGCGCACGATCACAAAGCCGAAGGCGATGACGAAGGGGAGCGCGGCGAGCGTGGCGAGGATATGACCCGCCGCGGCCGGCATCAGCGAAAAGCCGACCGCCAGCGACAGCGTGGCGATGCGGATCGGCTGGAGCGCGAGGGCGACCAGCGCGATCGTCGCCGCGATGCTGACCCAGCAGACGATGGCAAACGACCCGGGCGGCAGATCGGCGGCGAGCACGGCGAGCGCGCCACCGATGGAGAGCGCGGCGACCCCGGTGACGCGCACGCGCTGGAACACCGGCCAGCGATCGCTATGCTGCCCGAACGCGGCGAACCACAGCACGCTGGCGCTTGCGATCATCAGCAGGATGGCGATGACGAAGGGCAGGGAGAGGCCCGTCGCATGGGCGCCGACGCCCAGCAGCACGGACATTGCGGCGAGCGACGCACAGGCCAGCGGCCACAGCGTCGCGACCATGCCGAGCCGCTGCCCGAGCGACACGACGACATAGTCCGGGCTGTCGTAGCGCACGCCCAGAATCGTCATCGCCGACGCGTCCGGTCCCCGCATATCGAGAGGTTGAGGTCGGGTCATGCGATTCATACGACCCGAATACCCCCCCGATCCTTGATAAATCCCTGCAAAGGGGCCCGAAGCGGCCGTATCGCGGCGATGCTTGGCGGGGGCGCAGCCGGGGGGTAAAGGCTGTTTCCCGAAGGAGCTTTCGCCCGTGACTAGCCTGCCCGTGACCATCCGCGCCGCCGACCTGATCGACAGCGTCGCCGACGCCCTGCAATTCATCAGTTACTATCACCCGATGGATTACATCCGCGCTCTGGGCGACGCCTATGACGCCGAACAGAGCCCGGCCGCCAAGGATGCGATCGCGCAGATCCTGACCAACAGCCGCATGTGCGCCGAGGGGCATCGCCCGATCTGCCAGGACACCGGCATCGTCAACGTGTTCCTGAAGATCGGCATGGACGTGCGCTTCGAGGGCTTTCCGGGCTCCCTCGAGGACGCCGTCAACGACGGCGTGCGCAAGGGTTATCTCGACCCCGACAACAAGCTGCGCGCCTCGATCGTGGCCGACCCGCACTTCGAGCGCAGGAACACGAAGGACAACACGCCCGCCGTCGTGCACATGAGCGTGGTGCCGGGCAACAAGCTCGACGTGACGGTGGCCGCCAAGGGCGGCGGCAGCGAGAACAAGAGCAAGTTCGTGATGCTCAACCCGAGCGACTCGCTGGTGGACTGGGTGCTCAAGACGGTGCCGACGATGGGCGCCGGCTGGTGCC
>FRDC01002393.1_pt1 | contig 20860 bp, 19 predicted proteins | sample 1106171 | NCBI WGS metagenome assembly FRDC01 (sample SAMEA3930566, study PRJEB13176) | freshwater metagenome | biome: Drinking water system; feature: drinking water; material: water | place: Singapore | collected 2014-12-20 | reverse complement strand
TTTTCTTAAAAAACTGAAAAAAGAGTTGACGCTGTCCTGTCGAATGTCTCGACAGGACCTTTGACTCAAAAAATTTATCTGTGCGTAAGACCTGAGTGCTTTCCGAGGCTTATCGCGCCTATCCGAGAGAACAACCGAAAATTCTTTTGTGCTGTTAAGGGTTTAGGGAATTTTTCCGAATGAACCGAAGGCCGAATAAACTGGAGAGAACCACTCAAGTGTGGCCACTTCAGAGGCCCTTAAAAAATTTTGAAGGAAGCAAAAATGGGTTTAAAACTCGAAGTGCCCACATCCAATGAATGGCATGTCCTCAAAGGGGAGGTCCAATACGGACCTTACACTTATGAAGACATGATCCAGATGTTGCAGAACAAAACTCTGTTCGGCTTCGACTATGTGTGGTCACCCCACCTGGATCAATGGACGCTCCTCTCCGATGTGACCGAATTCTCGGTGGATCGGCTGAATCGCCTGGCTGAAAAATCCAAGGACGACAGCGTGTTTTTTCGCCGGGAACATGAGCGCATTCTCTGCAGCTACCCAGTTTTGGTTCATGACAACAAGACTCTTTGGGCTGGAACCTGCGAAAACTTGAGTGTCGGGGGAGCCCTCGTTTTGATGGAAAATCCAATGCTTCTTCCGGGAGATATGGTGACTGTTCACTTTCGCAGCAACTCGCCTTCAGAAAAAGTTTTCAACGTGACTGGAGAAATTCTCACCAAGCGACTGACGAAGCAAAAAATCCAACACGACACGCGCCTCTACTATGCACTGAAATTCGTTAACGTTCACAAAGACGGGGCAAAGCAAATTCAAAAGTGGATTGAAGCAGATAAAAGTAGAACGAAGAAATCGGCCTAAATAAAGGGGGAAACATGGACGATGTATTAAAGTTTATCAACGACGCAGGTGTGGTGGGATGGGCCATCATGCTGGTTGGAATCGGATCGATTGCTCTGATGTGGGAGCGATCGCAGGTGCTGTTCTTCCGATTTGGAATGAACACAGAGGATTTTATGGCCAAAATTCAAACTTTGGTGCTGGCAAAAAAATCCGACGAGGCCTTGGTGCTGTGCTCGCAGCTCAAAGGAAAACCTCTTGCCGACGCATTCAAAACAATTCTCGAGAAAGCAGACCGCGATGACGACGCAATTTTTCAAGCACACGACATTGCGATGTCTGAAAACGTACCAAAGCTCACCAAACGCCTGCATTACCTTTCTATGATGGCCAACGTGGCCACATTGATGGGGCTGCTGGGTACCATTCACGGTTTGATCCTGTCTTTTGCTGCCGTGGCACAAGCCGACCCCGCGCAAAAGCAAGCCATGCTTGCGAACGGTATTGCGGTCTCGATGTACACCACAGCCCTGGGTCTGGTGGTTGCGATTCCTGCCATGGTTTTCTACTCAATTTTGGTTTCGCGACAAAATCAGCTGGTGGAACAAATGACCGAAAAGTGCGGCAAGCTTGCCGAACTTTTAACTGGCGCTCACATTCCGTCACTCAGCCGACAGACTGTGTTCCAAAGCCCCACTGGACAAACTCCCCCGTCAAAGGCTCCACCCAGTTCAGCCAAGGCTTCTTAAGGAGAAATGAATGAGATCACGGTATAAACCCAACATTTCCCACAACTACGAGTTCGAACTGGACTTGGCCCCCCTTTTGGCTGTGATGGTGAAGTTGGTGCCCGTACTCTTGATCTCAAGCGCCTTTGTCCAAGTCATGATGATCGAGACCGATCTCCCGCAAGTGGTGAAGGAAGCCATTCAAAGAGAGGACGAGGTTCCCCCTGCAAAGAAGACGACCATCTCCCTCGAGGTGCATCCGCAAAAAGGTTTTCGCATTGAGGTGAACTCAGCTCAGGGCACACAAGTTAAAGAGGTGCCCCTCAAAGAGAATGCTTTGGATCTGCCCTCCTTGCACTTGGCACTGAAAGAAATCAAAGCGGAGAACCCAAACACTTTCCGCATTGAGCTCGCGCCTCACGCCTCGATCACCTACAAAGAAATGGTCAAGGTGATGGATGAAGCACGTAAATCTCGCGACAAAAATCTGCGTTTTCAGTTCTCGGATCCAAAAACCGGCAAAGACGTCGTTACAGACTTTATGTTTCCCGATGTCGTCTTTGGAAATGTGATGGAGTGAACATGGGATACTCTCGCAAACGCAATTCAAGACCTCCCGCCAACGGCACCTTTGCTCTGAACATCACCTCGATGACAGACATGTTCACCATTTTACTCGTCTTCCTCCTGCAAACCTACAGCACCTCCGAAGTGCAAATCATCCCTGAGCAAGACGTTCGAATGCCTCTGTCGAGCTCGCAAACCAATCCGATCCCAGCGGTGAAAATCTCTCTTTCAAAAACAGCTTTGAAACTCGAGGACAAGATTCTTGTGCATTTGAAGGAAGGTCAATTCGAGGCAAAGGACGTTGATGCCAAAGACAAAAACTTCTTGCCGGGAGTTTTTCATTCGTTGCGCGATTTGCATGACTCTCGCAAAGGCAAAGAAATAGATGATGGTCGCGTGCTGTTGTTGGCCGATGAAGCTCTACCTTACGATGTGCTTCGCAAGGTGATGTACACCGCCAGCATGGCAGGATTTCCCAAGTTGAAAATGGCCACAGTGGTTGGAGAGTGAAGTGAAAGCTCTGGTTTTGGCTGCCATATTATTTGCTCAAGAGAAAGGAACCCTTCCTGAGGTTTCTGTTCAAGGCAAATCGGAAGCCGATGCGGAGAAGAGCGCTCTTGCCGCCGAAATTCTGATCTCCAAAACTGAGTCTCAAGCCATTGAAAGTCTTAAAGGCATCCTGAAAAAGAGAAAAGGAACTCCTGACGAGCCTCAACTTTGGTTTCGTCTTGCCGAACTTTACATGCGCCGAGCTAAAAGCGGTCGATTTTTCGATCTTTTTCGTGAGCGCACTACAGACACGCAAGCTTTAACGTTTGCCCCCCCTACCATTCGCGACATCTCAGCCAAAAAGTACATCCAACAAGGTATTGATATCTACACTCAAATTGAAAAAAGTTTCCCCCGTTACGTGGGAATGGACGAAGTTCTTTTCAACAACGGATTCGCCCACCAAGGTCTTGGCAAGAGTCGAGAGGCTGAACTCATTTACAACCGCCTTGTCGACAAGTATCCAAACAGCTCCCTGATGCCTGACGTTCGACTCGCTTTAGGGGAAATTGCCTACGACAATCATCGCTTCAACTTGGCTCTCGAACACCTCAAAGAAATCGAAAAATACCCCACTTCGCGCGTGTATTCTTACGGACTCTACAAAGCCGCGTGGACTCTCTACAATTTGCGCAAAAACCAAGACGCCATCGACACCATGGTGCGAGTGGTGGAGTATCACGATCCTCGCAAAGCGGAATCTTCAGGATCTCGAGTGAATCACAACTTACGCACAGAATCTTTGCGCGATCTCACAATCTTCTTTGGCGACTTGCATCCGGCAGATTTCGCCGTGAAGTTTTTTGCACGCATCACCACTGAGGAAGAGCTTGGTGAGGCCATGCTCTCATTGGGAAAACTCTACAACTCTCACTCGCGCTTCAAGGAAGTGAACACCTTTCTATCTGAATTCATCTCAAAGTATCCCATGCACCCTGCAGTGATTCGTTCCCGATTGCTGCTTGTGGACGCAAACGAGTCCGCAAAAAATCGCAAAGAAGTCATTCAGCAATTTCAAGAGCTGGCAAAAATTTGTGAACCCAAATCATCTTACCGAAAACACAACGGTGGTGCGGTCAACGAACTGTGCGACATTGATTTCAACAAAAACAATCTTGAGATTGCAAAAAAGTGGTGGGAAATCTGGCTGAAAAACAAAGGTCATGACGAATTTGCTAATCTCACTCGGCAAGTTTTTGAAATTTATGTCGTGAGAGATCCGATCGAGAAGCCAGACACCAAAGCACGTTACGCTTTTGCAGAACTTTTGTTTCAGCAAAAAGACTTTCGCAGAGCTGCCGTCCAGTACGAAATTGTGGGCACCGCTTCCGAAGACGCCCAAACCAAACACGATGCGAACTACTCCGCACTCGTCTCTGCTGAAAGGGCCAACGAGCTCAAAAAACAGTCTGGCGACGACAAAGAAATCCTCCGCCTGTCGCAGCAATATCTGACCCGGCAGCCCAAAGGTCAGTGGGTCGAACCCGTTCAATTCAAGGTCGGTCTCACACATTTTCAGAACAAGAATTTGGAAGAAGCTGAAAAATGGCTCAAGCCACTTGCTGTCGGAGCCAAAGACAAAGAACTGGTCGTAAAAGCGCAAGACGTGAGCTTGGAAATCTTGAATCAACGCAAAAACTTTGTGGCCATTCGCGACTACGCGAACGAGCTCCTCATTAAATCGAAAAATATTTCGGCAGAACGGCAAGCTCGAATCACTCAAATTATGGAGGAAGCGGACCTCGCCCATATCCAGGAAAAGTCGAAGAAATCATCTCCCGAACAGTCCGCCAAAGAGTACGGCCAGTTCGTCGAGAAATATCCCAAGTCCCCGCTGGCAAAAGAAGCTCTGTGGCAAGCTCTGAGCTTGCGCTTCACCGCTGGCTTCTCACTCATGGGAGCAGACCTCGCCGTCAAGTATTCCCAGTTGTACCCCAAAGATGAGAAAGTCACGGAAGCCCTCAAAGAGGCGGCCAAAAACTATTTTGAGGCGGGTCTTTTTCGCACTTCAGCCCAGGTTCACGAGACGATCGCTGAACGAGTCAAGGACAAAGACAAAGTCCTTCACCTGCAAGCTGCCTCCGAGCTCTACCGTCTTGAGAAAGACTGGAAAAAAACCAAAACCCTTTACGAACAAGCGCGAGCGCTTTCAAAAGAGGAGCCAAACTGGGCCCTGCTCTACGAAATCGAGCGTGGGATTGGCAAGGATCTGGCGAAATTCGAGAGCAAACTCTTGGCAGACAATCGAGAACCATGGGCCAGCGAACTTCGGCTGAAACAACTCAACATTGTTTTTGAGCAAAAAAACAACAAGGAAGCCTTCGACATTGCCAAAGACATTCTAAGCTCAAAGGCTCCAGATGCCATCAAAGCTCAAGCTCGTTACGTCCATGGACAAATTTTTGAGCAAGAGCTTGTCGGACAGGGTCTCAAAACCTCTCTGGATCGATTGCCCACAGTACTGTCCTTGAAGACGGAAAAACTAGACCGAGCACAGACGGCCTATTTGCAGGTGGCGCGCATGGCGGGTCAACCTGAATTGCAGCTCAGGGCGTTTGAAGGCCTTCTGCGCTGTTATCGCAACTATGTGGATTCAGTCTCTGCGTTGCAAGTGAAAGGGGAACTCGCCGCGGAGGAGATTCAAGCCCTGCAAGGTGAACTCCAAAAGCTGGTGGCACCGATTGTCGAAAAGAAAAACGATGTGGAGAAGCAACTTGCAAAACTTGAACAGGGTGCACGTCGCTCTCAACAGGATTGGTCCCTCCTGGGAGCAGAAGAAACCTCGACCCCCGCAACACCCAATTTGAGTGCCGTCGACTTTCCAGTGTTGTTACCGACAGATTTCACCAATGACAAAGCGATTTTTTCAACGGTCTCGGTTGCAAAATCCTGCCCGGCTCTCGAAGAAAAATCGAGCCTACGCGATCGACTCACACGTATGAATGACTGTGTCAGCTTAAAAAAATGGGAACAGCTCGAGAGAAATATTTTGCTATGGACTCAAGAGCCCAAGAAATCCCCGTGGCCACTGTTTTACTCCGCGGTGCACGCGCTCTCTGAACAGAAGTACGACAAAGCTCGCTCTCTCATTGACCTCGCTCTCAAGAGAGATCAGAATCAAGAAGGGCTCAATTACTTTTTGGGACTCGTTTCCGTTATGGAAGATGGAAGACTTGGAAATAACAACGCCAACCAACAAGGAAGTTCATTGTCCCTCAACGCCACTCAGCACCTGTTAAAAACTCCTCCACAACTCGTAAGCCATCCCATTCTCAATCGTTGGGCAGTTTCTCATTTCTTTAAATCCAACAAGTGTGCCGATGTTTTAAAGCGAGCTGATCTCTTCTCCTCATCGGAATTGCGCAAGTACCAGCTCGTCGGAAGCGTCGCTGAGTGCCGAGCTCAAGGTGGCGAAGCCGACAAGGCCCTAGGACTGTTGGATGACAAAAACAATTTCGACATGGTTCTGCAGAAGGCTCGAGTTTTGGAAAAATTTAAAATCGATTTCGCAAAAGCCAAGGGACAATATGAACTCGCTCTGGGCTTGTCTGCAAGCGAACCTGCTCGAACCTGGCTGCAGAAGAAAATTGGCTATCTCTCGGGAACTGACGCTTTGAGAGCGCCGTCTCACACAAAAGGAGGAAGCGGAAAATGAAACTTTTAGTTTGTCTTTTTGTTTTGCTCGCTCCCAATGAACTGTTCGCGCAAAAAAAGAGCACTCGCAAAGTGCAAGAAGTGAACTTTGCCGAATTGAGCTTGAAAGGAACAGTCCGCAATCCTGAGGGTGCTTTCTTGGTGCAAAAAAGAGGCATCCGCTTCATGCCCCTGTACGAAGTTCAAAAAAACATGGACCAAAAAATTCGTGAATCCAGCGATTTTATTAGGTGATGAATGCAGCATTTATTGATTGAACAAAAAGGACCCAGCGGCATCTTGAAAACTTGGCGAATTCGCCAAGAGCAGGAACGTTTCACTTTTGGGACGTCCAAACATGCTGATCTGCGCACGCCCGAATCCACCTTAAAGGGCATACAAGGTGTTTTTGAGTGGCGCGACGACAAATGGGTTTACGTGAGTTTGGATTTGCATCAAGGCAACCTCGACGAACCCATCGAGATCATTCTGGACCAACCCCAAGAGCTTCGCATGGGAACTTCACATCTGCGAGTGGTGCCGTATGAAGCTCGCTCTGCCCTGTTTACTGGAGAAGAAGCGTTCAGTCAGTCTGCAAAGAACACCAAACCCTTTCATCTCTATCTCGTGCACTACGGCGAATCTCTGCTGGAGACCCAACTGCTTCCGCCCAATCAAAACTTCGTTTCGCGTTTTGATCCTTCGCGAACAGCTATCGCGCCTCAAAATAAGTCACAGTGGGTTCGCGTCAAGGTGGGAGATTTCGAAATTTCCCAACGCCAGGTGCATCTCACCTCGCAGCAAGCGTTGGCTATGGTCAGCCAAGATCAATTGGTGGACTCAGGTTCCAAGAAAATGCTGCTCGCCACACTCATCGGTGCTGCTCTCATCGGATTGGTTTTTTTGATTTCACCCTCCTCCCGCGATGCTCGCGAGGTTGCAATTGATTCGGTCGCACCAGAGATCAAAGAAGCCCGCTTAGTGCTGCCGCGTGAGAAGAAAAAAGAGCCGCGTCCTGCTCCCACACCTCAAAACCAAGTCCCTCAACAAATAGCCCAAAAAGCTCCAGCACCAGGGGATAAAATTTCTGCCATTAAAGCACTTTCAACCAGTCGCATCTCTCAGCTGATCGGCAAGGTCTCTGCAACCGCAGCGAAGTCAAATAACGTCGTGGTTTCAAACGGAGTGGTTGCCGGTACTGCCCCCAGTGGAGCTGCGCTTTCGGCCGTGGGAAAAATCAATCAGGATGGAAAAGATTGGAAGTCCGAAACCAAAACCAAAGGTGTCACGGTTTCGACCATCGGAGCCTCGGGAGCCGGAGGGTTGGGCACATTAAAAGGTGGTAATACAGGCACTGGTGGGGCCGAATTGCTCGAGGATGAAAGCGAAGTCACCGGAGGACTCGATCGCGAAGTCATCGCCAACTACATCAAATCTCAGCTTGGACAAATTCTCTACTGTTATGAAAGACAACTGAGCGCCGAACCCAATCTGTATGGAAAGGTCACGGTGAAGTTCACCATCGGGCCCACAGGCGGAATTGAAACGCAAAGAATCACCGAAACCACGCTGCGCAGTTCGGCCGTCGAAGGCTGTATGCTGCAAAGAGTGGCAAAATGGAAATTCCCAACACCCCAGGGAGGAACCCGGGTGATGGTCAGCTATCCGTTTTTGTTCAAGAGCACCAACTAAGGAGGGTTTATGGAAAGAAAAATCACCACGCTCATTTTTTTGGCTACCACGATGGTGGTTGGCCTGCCGACTTTTGCTCAGGAGTCGGACAAACTGGATCTCAAAAAACTTGAAGACAAATACTGGTCTGCCAAAGACCAGGACTTTGCGGTTGTTCAAAACCGCACCTATGTGAAAGAAAAAAGATTCTTTGCGAATTTTGGTTACGGGATTTTGGTGAATGACGCTTATTCCACAGGTCGAACGCAAAATTTGACAGGTGGATACTACTTCAGTGAACGCTGGGGAGCTGAGCTCGCCATGGAGTCGGTGACTCTGACAGACAACGCATCCACATCGGCATTCTTTACCCAAAACGGAGTGCGCCCAAACTACAATCTGTTTAAGCGCTACACCTCGGTGAATATGCTGTTTGTTCCATTTTACGCAAAAATGTCGATGCTCGATCGGGCGATTGTGTACTTTGATATTCAGTTCGCATTCGGATTGGGAACTATGGAATACGAGTCTGCCATCGAGGGGGGAAACCGCGCCGCCAGCTCACTCGGCTACAATTTTGATTTCACTCAGCAGTTGTACTTTTCAAGAAATTGGGCGTTTCGCATGGATCTGAAAAATAAATGGTCGAGGCAAAATCTTTACCGCTACCGCATCGGGACGACCGAATCTGAATCCGCTCGTCCTCTTCCAGCGGTGAACCAGCAAGACACCACCCTGCTCTTTGGGGTTTCGTATTTTTTCTAAGTTGTATTGAAGGAGGGGCTTATGAGTTTAACGATTATTACTGCAACCTTGTTGACCACCGCTCTGGCGCAAGATCTGCAAGTGAGCTCACCCAGACAAGCTCCTGAGGGCGGCCTGAAAATCAAAAGTTCAGGTGTCCCCGCTTTTGATTTTGTGGATAAAAAGAAATCCGCGCGCGCAAAAGACATTCCTCGTTTGAATGTGGGAACTGAGGCATCAATTTCTTTTCATGACGTGCCAGTGACTCTTCCGCCTGAAAAAAAGGTGGATTTCTCATTTGTGAAGAAAATGTCTTTGCCCCTTTCTAGTTTTGACAAAAAACTGACCCAAGTGACACCTGCGGCACCCGCCCGCTCTTTGGTGAAGTTGAATCCTCAGTTTCAGACTCCGGTTCTGCAACCTCTCAAGGAAGTTCCAGAACCGACTTTTAATGAACCGCAGCCCAGTCCGATTGAGGTGAAATCCCTTACGGTCGGAGAACTGAAACTCGTCGATGCTTTGATCTTCTTGGAGTTGCACAAAAACTACGGACTTGCGTTTGGACTGCTCTCTGAACTGATCAAAGAAGGGCGCGACACGCGTACCGAAGGATCCTACCATTTGGGCCTTTCTGCTCTGGGTCTGGGCCTCTATTCGGAATTTAAGTTTCAGTTGAACAAAGTGATGAAAGATCCCGATGTCGAATGGCAAAAGCGCGCAGCCCGTGCTTTGGCTATGGGAGCGGGACCTGGAGATCGAGATTTGGTAAAGTTTCTCGATCCCAAACTCGAGGCTCTCGACATCACTCTTGACGGTGCTGACCAATATCAGATCAACCGAGCTCGCCACTATATGGGAACCAACAACTTGAGCCTAGCAGCTTCGGCCTTGGATTCCATTGGGGCCAAGTCTCAGCTTTTACCGGAAGCTCACATGCTGCGCTCTCTACTCGCCTATCGCTCGGGCTCTCTCAAAGAAGCTCTGAACTGGCAGAAGCAAGCTCTCACTGCAGTTCAGACGACAAAACCAGACGCAGAAATTCGTTCGATGATCGCTCTCACTCTGGCTCGCATGCTGTTTCAAACAGGAGCCTATAAAGAAGCATTTCAGAATTATTTGTTGGTGGACAAAAGTCATCCTGAATGGCCTCAGGCGATGATCGAACAAGCATGGTCACAAATTTTATTCAACGATCCTGAGGGTGCCGCGGGGAACATGTTCACCCTGCACACGGATTTCCTCAAACACAGATTTGCTCCGGAGTCCTACGTTGTGCGTACCGTGGGTTACTTGAATCTCTGCCAGTATGGTGACGGCATGAAAGTGCTTTACGATTTCAAAAAGCGCTACGAGCCCATGGCCGAAATCATGAAGGCCTTTGCTTCCAAAAAGCCCAATGATCAGTTGTTTTATGAGTCGTTGCGAACCGTTTACAAAAAATCTGACGAGAAAGTGATCAACGGGTTGCCACGAGCACTGATTGTGGACTTGGCTCGTCATCCAAACTTCATCTCAGAACAGAGCTTGATCAACGACACCGAGGATCAGGTCACCAAGTTCAACGGTCTCACCGTGTCTTTAATTCAAACAGAGCGCGACATCATACGACGGCAGTCCGAATTGCAGGGTGCGGCCAATGAACTCAAAAAACGCCAAAAGAAAAATGAGTTTGAATCTGAGCTCAGAACCATGGATCGCAAGATTGCAGGTTTGAAAGCGCAGCAAGCGGTCGCCAAACGCGCTCGGGATTCGATCAAAGACCTACGCACCTCCGCTTTGGCTCGAATGGAAAAAGAAAAAGATGGTTTTAAAGTGAATGCCGGAAAAGCTTTGAAGGAGCGATTTCAGAGCATGCAAGCTGTGCTTGCGAAAAGTCTCGAGCAGAGTGAGCTTTTGGCTTACGAAGTTTTTTCCGGAGCCGGTGAACATTTGAGATATCAATTGGCCGGTGGAGACACTAAGAGCAAAAACCAGCTGGAAGTGAAAGCCGGTGATGGAAAATCCGTGAAGTGGGAATTTAAAGGCGAAGTGTGGGAGGACGAACTGGGTCACTACCGCTCAAGCCTGAAGAATGTCTGTGGCAACGAAGACGCAAGGATGGCAAACTAAATGGGGGGATTTATGAGACGATTTCAAGTTTTGATCGCAGTTCTTGTGTTTCCAGTTTTGGCAGAAACTCAATCCACGGCCAAAGGCGGACTGGAAAAATTGAAAACCAACGTAGAAAATTCCAAGGCCAATCTCGATGAGTACAAGAAAAATTTAAAAGTTGTGGATGGCAACCTGAGCGAAGTTGCCAAGGCAAAGGCTCAAGTGGAGGGGCAGCGAAAACAAGTCCAACAAGCCATTAAGGAAAACCAGGCGCAGATCACCGCCATCGAAAAGCAAGAAAAGTCGGTGCAAGCAGCTGTGGCTGATGAACAAAAAATGATGGCCGAAGAAGCCAAACGTGTTGCTGACCTCGAAAAGACCATTCAGACGTTAAAGGAAAATCAGATCAAGCGACAAGCCACTATGGCACAATACCAAGAGCAAATGAAGCAGCTCGAAACTGAAAAAACTCAGTGGAAAGCCCGCGGTGAAGAACTCAACAAGACTCAGACTCAGGTGCAAACCCGCTTGACCGCAGTGAATGCTCAAGAAAGCGAATGGAAAAACAAGCGTCGTGGTTATGAGGGCGAAGTTTCACGTTGGCAAAAAGAAATTGATCGGCACAAAAAACTTCTCTCCGACGCTGAAAACCTCGCCGAATCCCGCTAAGTCTTAGTTCTTGCGTGATTTGAGTTCGGTTTTGCAAATGGCGACTTTATCGTCGTACTCATCTTGACGCTTTTCCAGGACGTTGCGATAGCCCTTGAAACGCTCAATGCGATCTTTCAGGTACTCTTCGCTAATTCCTACGAGTTTGTCTTTCTCATCGAGACCCATTTTGGTGGCTTCATCTCGATCTTTTTCAGTGACTCGATCCATGGGCTCAGTCCAAGCAAGCTTTCCGTCGCCACCGTTCTTTTTATCAGCCAACTCGGCTCGGCAGTCCTTCAGAACTCCATAGAGTCCTTTGCTGCCATAATGTCGATTTCCGTAAACTCGATCTTCCAAACCATAAACTTCGTTCTGGAGCTTCCGTAGCTCCTCAGACATCAAGACTTTTCTCTGCACCACCATGTTCCCGTCTTTCACTCCAAGGGCCGTGTCGCCAGAAATGGTGTCCTTTTTTTCCATTTCTGTTTCGATTTGCTTCGCTTTATGAGTGGAAGAACAACCCGCCACAAAAAGAGCCGATAGAGTCATTGTCAAAAACAGTTTCATAAGTCCTCCTGTTTGTCCTAAGAGCCTATCAAGTGAACGACGTCGGACTCAAACCGGCATGTCGAGGCGCGACGTTGGAGTCTGTCAAAGATCCATTAGCGGGCAGCTCGTGACTTTTTGTCCTCAGTGGTGGACCGGCAGATGGAGTTTCGAAGCTCAGGAAGCTTTAAAAAGCAGTGCATGTAGTCTTTGGCGTCCAAATGGTAGTCGCTCTGCCGAGCCTGACAGTTCATCGCAAGGCCAGAGACCGAGCGATTTTCGCCCAAAAAAATTGCATCTGAAAAGACCTCTTTCGCCCAATTGCGACTGAAGTTTTGTCTTTTTGATTTCACAGCTTTTCGAAAAACTTCCTGCACACAACTTTCAACCTCGCCGTTGATAAAGCGAAAACGAATGCCTCGACCGGTGAGCTCCCAATCCTCACTGTTGTAGGAAGGGAGAGACCATTGCTCAGCATCCTCCTGCGCATGCTGACAAGCGTGTCCCATTCCGTGCAACAAAATGACATCCAAATCCTCGGAGCTGCCGGCTTCTTCAATATCTTGTTCAGAAAGCATCAGCTTACCTCTCGAGGTGCCCGCATCAAACTGACTACGTCCCCTGGTGGTGGCCATTTTCGTTTGCTGGAAGCGAACTCGACAGGGCGTCTCGTTGCCACAACACCTATGTAGGTACGCTTCCGTATTCTTGATCTCCATAAACTTCATGTAGAGGTGCCGAAGCTTTGCGCGCCGGTCAGTCCCGAAACTCACCTGTTCACTCAGGCTGACCTTCCCCTGGCGAACTCGTTCAGCTTCTTTGCACATGTCTTCCCATTGCAAAGGTCGACCGTTCGCGCACAAAGCAGTTTCGCTCCAGGTTGTCGGGAGAGATGGAACCTCTTGAGCATGAAGAATTGCAGCAATCCAAAACCACATACCATTTTATCGTAGCCTGGCTGTGTCAGCGTCGAATCCTACTCAGAAATTTCTGAACCAAGGTCCGTGCATCTGCAACGCCAAGCACGGATGCCAAATACAAATAAAGCGCGGCGCAAATCGAAATGCCCGCGAAAAGGATCCCCGCACGCAATAAAAAAACATTCACCGAAAAAACCAGACTCTTTGTGAGCAAGGCCCCAGCAAAAAGAACGGCTCCCGCTACCAACAAGGCCAGCAATTCTTTGAACATTTTCCCCATCTCCAAATGGCCAATGAACCATCGAAAACCCAGCAACAACACAATGAAATTCAGAAAAGCACTCAGACTGCTTGAGAAAACCAACCCCACCAAACCCGCGTGTGGAGGAGCTCCAGCCGTCTCCGGAAATGCCGCCATCAACACCGGTGCTAAAAACCAATGCATCGCCAAAGAGATCCCCGAGGCCAGAGCCGGCCACCAAGTGTTGTGAATTGCGTAGAAAGCAGGAACAAACACCCGAACCAAACTCGAGGCGAGCAAGGTCATCGAGTACACCTGCAGGACGTTCGCAGTGGCCCACACATCTCTGCCGCCGAATTTACCCCAGCGAAAGAGCACCTCGACGATAGGGTCCGCCAGAGCCAAGAGCCCCAACGCCGCTGGAAAAGCCAAAAACAAATTGAGAAACAAAGTCTTGCGCAAGGTTGTGATCATTTCAGTTTTGCGATCCTCAGCCCAAAAACGGGACAGGGTCGGAAGCAACGCTGTTCCAAGACTCACAGAAACCAGAGATAGGGGCAGCTCCAACAAACGATCGGCCAAATAGATGTAGGAAATGGAGCCCTCGGCCAGCGAGCTCGCAAAGTAGAGATTCACCAGGGTGGTGACCTGCAAAAGTCCCATACCGATGAAACTCGGCCCAAGCGCTCGAAAAATGGCCCCAATTTGGGGCACACGAAAATGCAAAGAAAACCGCGGGAACAAACCGTGGCGCAAAAGCTGTGGAATGAGGACTGCGGCCTGCAAAATTCCGCCAACCACAACCCCCCAAGCCAAAGCCTCTCCAGGCACTGCAAACCAAGACTGCGGAGTCACGGTCGAAGCAATCATGGCAACGTTGAAAAATGTGGGGGCCATGGCCGCCCAACCGAACTTTCCGATGGAGTTGAGAACGGCCATCCAAAACGCGTACACGCTGACGAAAAAAATGAAACAAAACATGATCTGTGCAAAATGCACCGTCATGGCAAACTTGCTCGCATCTTGTTGGAAATTTTCTTGTAAGAAAATCTGCAAAACCTGTTCGGCAAAGACGGTCCCCAGGGCAGTCAAAACCACCAGGACCAAGCACAGCAAAGTCCAAAAAGAATTCAGGAGTTTCCGTGAAGTTTCTCCGCTGGGATCCTGCACTTTCGTCTTCACGTAAACCGGTAAAAACGCCACACTCAAAGACCCCTCGCCGAGGAGACGACGAAACAGGTTGGGCAAGCGCCAAGCCGTACTCCAGGCATCCGTCACGTTCTTAGGAAAGAGGGCAAATAGCAGCATTTCACGGACCACTCCCAAAAGGCGCGAAGAGAGAGTTCCGAGCGACATCGATAGGGCCGAAATGACGACTTGTCGCCGGGATTCTTCCGTGTTATCCGAAGGGCTCATTTGCAAACGCTAAACCGGAGGTCCGACCTTGGCAAACCATAAGTCCGCAGAAAAACGTGCTCGTCAAACCCTGCGCCGAACCGCACGAAACCAACGGATCGATAGTGCACTTAAAACTTTCGAAAAAAATCTCGTGAAGTCGATCACGTCCAAGGCCAAAGACACTCCTGAGCTGTTGAAGCGCTTCATGGCTGAAGCGATGAAAGCCGTTTCAAAAGGTGTGCTCAAAAAATCCACTGCTGCTCGCAAGATCTCTCGCGTCTCAACTCGTGCTGCTGCCGTAAAGTAACTGGTTCAGAGGCCATCGGCCTTGAACTCTGCTTGGCCTGAGACCAGTATCCAGATCTCATCACCTCACAGCTGTTGTCGGCGATCTGCATCTACAGCGGTCTTGTAGGCTGCTGCAAAAAAGAACAGCCGCGGATCCACCTGGGTACTGTTGAATGAAATCGTCCAAGTATCCACGAACCAATTGATCCAAGGACGAGACATTTGAGCCATCGGGTGCCCGGAGACACTGTAGTAAGTGATGTCAGTTCCAACCCAATCGAGTTTTTTTGATTGTCCAATCTTTTCCCCGTTTGGGTTAAAAACTGAATAGACCGTGTGAACCTTGAAAAGAGACTTAAGAACATTCTCTTGCACACTGCCGATCAGCCTTCCCACGCAATCGTAGATGTCCACCTTAGATCCAATGGAAAAAATTCTCGCTTCAGCTCGTGCCACAAGTTGATCGGCCTCATTCATCATTTCAAAAGTCTTACCCCAGTTGAAAACACGCTGACGAATGCTTCCCACGTTTTGGAGACCCGAAGTGATTTCAAAATCATGTCCTATGGATAGAATTTTTTCCTTAATTTTGTAGTCGGATTGAAGACTCAGAATCGGACATTCTTGGGCCCCCGCACCCTGCGCCCAGAACAGCAGAACAACTATCGAAAGACCCAGTGATTTCATCACGACCTCCGCCAAGAAAACTATCGGAGGTCGGTCAAATACAAAAACCAAGTGACGTTCAAACAACTGTCAAGGCGAGATCAGCAATTCAATCTGATTGGTGGTCTCATCGATCGAAAGGGGGACATCAAACTGATACCCGTAGTTCAACAACTGATTTGTGCTGCGAGGATCGCGATTCATTTTCCAATATTCTTTAGCGGTACCGACTTTTTGTTTCCCGAGATAGATGAAACCATTCGAGAGATTCATCCACAAAAGACTCTGATTCCTTAGAAACAAAGGGTCCTGTCCCAACAAATAGCTGATTTGCGGGTAGGCTCTGGCCCACAAGGTACCCCAATAAAAAAACACCAGTTCAAAGCGTGAGGGATGTGTCTCAGACGGACGCCACATGAGATAAACATCATTTTTTAGGCCCAAGCCCACAGAATTCCACACAATTCCAAAGCGCTGAGGAAACAGGACTGAGTGCCGAATATCTCGGCGAGGCAGCGGTTGATCGGTCCCCAGAGATGTGGAACCGACAACCAGAAAGACAAAAACGATTGCAATCGAAAAGAGCCTCATAGCTAGTTCTTCAAAACAGGGTCAGTGAAATCGGGGCTGTGTTTAACCTTGAGGATAGCTGCTGAAACCGCGCGCACCAAAAAGGGATTTTTTTGCACCTGACGGTACCAACTCGGCTTTGCCACCAGCATCGATTTCACAGTGAGAGTTTCGACCGAAGAGGTTCCTTTGAAAAAGCCAGTTCCCCAAACGCCGGCCGGTCGGGTGGACCTTAAGTTTGCCAAGGCCTTGCTGCCGGAGAGGTCCACAAACTCGTACACTTTCAACCCCAAGACACTCATGTCGTTGAAGTCCCAGTCATTCAATTCGATCAACTTCACGTGCTTGCTGAAACGCACCTCCGAATCGATGCGATCGGACAGATAAGTGCCCTTTCCGACGCGATCAATGCTCAGATAACAACCGTTGGGATTGTTAAAAACGGACTGCATCATGATCTGTTTCCGATCAAAACCCTCGAACATGGGCTGATTGGCATTGATCACCTCGGTGGGAATTCGGGCGTAGGCACCGTCTTGAGCGATCAAATTTCGCCACAACTCGTGAGCTTCGGTTGGATCATTCATGGATGTCTGATTGGCATCTCGATTGCTCTCTTCAAGAAACAAAATCTTTACGGTCTTTTTTTCAACCTCAGCTACCGAAGCCGTCAGACTTGCAATTTTCATCCGAACATCGGCAACCTTGGTCTTTAAACTTTGGCTCGTAGGATCTTTTCTCAGGCTTGCTTGCAAGCTGATTTCCTCGTTTTGCAATTTGTTGATTTTTCGTAACAAATCGTCGTTATCCTGCATTTGCTTTTGGGCCAGAGCTTTTAGATCCTTGATGTCGTCCGCTGGCAAGGCTCGATTGCAAACGAGTTGTGCATACTCGCGAAAAATCTCGTTCGACATGACGTTCTTTTTTGGATTTCTCTCACGATCCGAGGTTCCATCGTCGAGATTGATCAACGTGTTGTTGCTGATCACCATCGCAGTCGAGCTCAGAGTGGCAGAAAAGTACATACTGTCTGCCCGTGTAAAGCCCACATCGCAATGATCTTTATCTAGAAACTGGAGGGTCGAAAGCGGTCCAGATGTTTCGAAAGGCTCGACATCGAAACCCGCATTGAGCAACTCAGCTTCCATCAGTTTGTAGGCTTTGTGATAGGTTGAACCCTCCGGTCCAACACAAAACCGCAAGGGGACGCCGGCAAATGCCATCGCGCTTGAGCTCACTGCCCCAACTGCCATCATTTTCAAAAGACTATGGATCTGCTTCATATTTCCTCCGTTATTGCTTTCGTGTGAATTCAATGCCTTCAAACATGGTCATCAAAGCTTCGATCATCACTGAAGGCTGAGACCCGATGATTCGAGAAACCGTTTTTAAGTTCGATACAAATCCGTTCTTTTTTGCGAATTTACCGAAATAGGTATCCAACTCTTTGTCTGAAATGTGCTCAGAAACCGGTCGGAATCCGTAAGATTGCATCGCCTCCAACTGCTGTTCCTTGGCTTGCAAAAACTCCATGAACATGGTGGCAGCCTGTCTTTGCTCATTACTCGTGTTTTGCTTCAGCACGTAGTAGGGGTGATCCGTCACCATGTTCATCCCGGGATAGTTGAGCACGAGCTGATGGTCTGTACCCATTCTTTCCAATTTCCTGATCGCTTGGATCGCCATGTTTTCGTAGATCAGAGCCGAATCCAGAACTCGCAGTCTGCTAGCAAGTTTGTTTCCTAAATTTCCCGTGCTGGTTTCGGAAGTGTCGAGCACCGCCTTGAACACCCCAACAAATTTTTGAAAATCAGTGTCATTGACGTCTTGCAAAGAAATTTGCCGGTAGTTGGGATTGGTGGCTCCAAAGAACTCAAAAGCCATCAAGAGCAATCCCATGGTTCCACTGTTCGAATTCAAAGGATTGGTCATCGCAAACTTAAAGGCGTCGTGATTCTCATTGACCTGAGGCCCCCGAGTCAGCTCCCGAGCGTACACTTCAGAGATCAAACTCATGCTCATTGGTTTTGGAGAATCATCTTTGTTGCGAAACTGCGTCTGAATTCCTTCTCGGGAGTCACTGAAAGTTGCAAAAACGAGCGGGCTCAAGACCAATGCTTGATCGGTTTCAAAAACGTTTCCAGAATATGCGTCTTCCACAAACTTGCGGAACAGGCTGCTAGCCGGGGACCAAACCGTGTACGGTTGGCCTCGGTTGCCGTCTCGGATGAAGTTCGCTGATTTGATGGATCCCGCTTTTTCAATGATGATAGAGATTTCCTTGCCATTGATGCGGTTTTTATTGGCTGCGGCCCATTTTTTTGCAGCCCAATCCATCCACTCGTATTTTTCGGATCCAGCGGCAATCCGCACATAAATCTGTTGACCACTTTCATCTGCGCCTGGACTGATAGCTTGCTTTTGAACCTGCCTGGGCGAAACCTTCAGTGTTCGTATGTCACCCTGAACTATCTCTGTGGGCCTCTCTGGCAAAACGACTGTGAGAGGGCTTTGATTCTGAATCGCTGCCCCTTCTTTACCAGGTAATGGGACCTGGTACTTTGATTCCTTGGGGTTGCTTTTGGATGGATTTAAACTTTTTGGCCCTCCATTGGGATCGATTTTCTTCAGTGGTTTGGCTTCTTGAGCCAGAGCCCCACGAACCAACACCGTCAGTCCAAGAAACATCCAGTATGAAATTTTTCTGTAGTTATTCATTTTCGTCTCCCTCACAAATAAGTCGCGAAATCTCGAAGAATTTTTTTGATGTCTTCGCGAGTGCCCTTGACCATGCGTGCACCCGTTGCTTTTGAAATTTGAGTTAATGACAGCTCTGCCTCGTTGGCTTCGTACGCGACAGTGAAAATCGGTATTCGGCAGTTTTGACTCCGACGGCCCTCACCAATAAATCCGACCTGCTCAATCAACTCGTTCAGGGAATCCGATGATGTGTCCACTCCGTCAGTTAAAACTAAAATCGCAGAGATATTTCTATTGCGAACGGCGTTGTTCTCTGCCGAGCACATGATTTCGTGGGCGCGCTGGATCGATCTGTAGAGGTGGGTTCCTCCCCGTGGGTACAAGTCGTTGATGGCTTTTTGAGTCCATGCTTTACCGTTAACGTCTGTCGCGATGGCTCCCCGGGAAGTTCCAACCTCGATGCGATCGTCAAAGGATATAAAGTGAAGACGATCATTTTCATTGAGATCTTTCAGAACCTCAAGCGCCCCTTGTTTGGCTTGCGCCAGTTTATCACCGTCCCCCATGCTGCCCGATCGATCGACCACGATTGTGACGAAACTTCGCTTTTTGCTGCCAAACCAGTTGGCCAAGATGGCATCGATGACTTCACCTTTTGGTGAAGGCAAAACTTTTTTTGCTTTCTGAGAATAAATCCCGTTTTGTTCACTGAACACCGAACTGTCATCGAATGATTCTGCAATCGAGGGTTGAAATCCATCCTTCAACGCCTCTTTCTGTTGCTGCTTCTCGAGTAGAAACTCAATCACCTTGTTGCTGGCTTCCCGAATTTCGTCAGTCATCCACTCGCGATTCACAATGGCAACGGGATGATTGGCGACAAAAGTCCCTTCGCGAGGATAGATGGCCACCAGTTTGGGTCGTTTTTGAGAAGCGTTTTGGGCCACACGATTCATTTCACGAATTTGCTGGTTGCGGGTGACCACATCACTTTCGTAGATCACCGCCGCTGAAATCGCCTGGGGACCTTGCTCCACCATGGTTTCTGCATAGAAGCCAGTGGAGGGACCGTAATACACAACCGAGTTTTGCACCTGCTTTACAAAATCCAAGACCTGAGGATTCAAAACATGGGACTTCTCCAAAATCATCACGCGTTGGTCGGCGCGAGTGGCCCCTGCGAAAAATTGAGCGACGACTGCTGACAATCCGGAATTGCTCCGCCCCGGGTGAGTATGACCAAAACGAAAACTGGGATCTGTGGCAGCTCGATTCATGATATCCAACCAACCGATCTGATTTTTTGGCCAACCCAATTTGCGAGCTTCCGGTTCCCACATTGCGATGACGACTGGGGACTGCACGAGGTCACCCTGCTTTTGCAAAAGCGTGGCGCCTTTTTGTCCCTTGGCTCGGGAATATCTGTCGTTGGCCAAATTCAGATAGAGATCCGAGGCCGGCGAAGCCAAATGAACCACCGGACCATTTTTATCCATCAACTCATCGACGATATCCCCAGAACCTTTGGGTACTGAGGTCACCCGAATAATCTTGCCAGAGGTGGTACGAATCTTTGCCTCGTTAAAACGATCCAAGACCCCCACCTTTTTTTGACCTTTTTTATCGATGTACCCAAACCAGCTCATCTTTTCTGAGCCGTATGTGAAGATCAGTTCAAGCACTCCATTCGACTGAGCCAAAGAGACCTGAGTAAATACCGTCGCAACAAATAGCATTCCGGTTGTGAGAGCCTTTTGAACCACTGAGCACCTCCCGTAAGTTTTCAGTTCGCAAAGTTGACCAGTGGTACTCCAAAGACCTTTCACTTCACAAGAGGGGCAACGTCAGAAGACGGTCAAGAGGACTTCAAAAAACTCTCAAACCCTTCAGGAAAGCCAAAACCCATCGAGACCATAGTCCGGGACTGCTTTGAGAGGGTGTATCCCTTCAGTCGCTTTGTAAAAACTCCGATGAGAGGTGCATGCTGGAGCAGATTCCAAAAGCGATTTTCCCTCAGGATCAGCGACGTTACCCCCGTCGCGTGTACACTCGTGGGG
>FRDC01002018.1_pt1 | contig 20881 bp, 25 predicted proteins | sample 1106171 | NCBI WGS metagenome assembly FRDC01 (sample SAMEA3930566, study PRJEB13176) | freshwater metagenome | biome: Drinking water system; feature: drinking water; material: water | place: Singapore | collected 2014-12-20 | reverse complement strand
GGGGATGAGGATCGGGCTGATTTCCATCGCTTCGTTCCTTCAGTTGGTGCGGCCGCGCAGGGCCTCGATCTCGCGGTCCAGGCTGTGCGCGCTGTCGGTCACGATCCGCTCGACATTGGCGAGCCGGTCCTTGATCGCGCCCAGCTCGGCGCGCAGCTGGGCATTTTCCTGGCTCAGCAACTTGATCCGTTCGACCGACTGCTGATCGGTGCTGGGATAAAGCGGCTCGCCGCCATGCCCTTCGATCGGATAGCCATTCTTGATCCGCAGCCAGGTGGTGAACACCCAGCCGACCGTGCCGATTAGCGTGAGGGTAACGAGCACGGGGGCAATCCGCATGAACATTTCTGCAGCTTCCATGGTCGTCTCTCCTCAGCGCAGCGCGTCGATTTCGCGGGCGGTGCGTTCGGCGGGGTCGGTGGCGATGCGTTCGAGCACCGCAATCCGCTCCTCCAGCCGGCTGATCTGCCCGGTCAGCTTCTCATTCTCGGTCGTCAGCAGTTCGATCGTCCTCGCGGTGCGGGGGTAATCGTCGATCAGATCCTGGTCGGTGCCCTTGCGGACGCTGCCGCCCCACTCATTCTCGATCGGATATCCATGACGGGCGCGGATCCAGCTCGTGATCACCCAGCCCAGCGTCGACATGCCAATGATGGCAAGGACGAACATTTGACCCGAACTCATTGTCTATTCCTCCCACTTGACCCGCACTTAGCGAAGGCTGTCGATTTCGTCCGACAGGCGCTGGTTGCGGCTGGTGTACATCATCTCGATATCGGCCAGGCGGCGGTCGATGTCGCGGAACTTGGAGCGGACCTCGGCGGTCGAGCGCTTGGGGTTCGATCGCACGCCCTGCCAGAATTTCTGGTCCTCGCGGCTTTCGTAAAGGCCCATCGGCTTGTTCTCGGCGGCCCAGGCGATGATCAGATAGATCAGGATCGGCCAGCCGGTCATGAACGTCAGCACCACGGCGCCGATGCGCACGAGCAGGGGATCGACGCCGGTGTAATCCGCGATCCCGGCGCACACGCCGAAGATCTTGCCGTTCTGCTTGTCGAGATAGAATTTGGTACGGCTGGCGCTCATGGCTCAGTTCCTCCGGCTAATGTCATAATCGGGCTGGTCGGCGCGCGGGGCGTTCTGGGTCCAGTCCGGGTGGTCCGCGGCGATGATCCGTTCGATCGTCCCCAGCCGGTCGTCGAGCCGGCGGGCGTGATTGTAGAGCTCATCGAGCAGGCGTTCGTCTTCATCGGTGATCTTGGGTGCCTGCCGCCACTTGGTGACATAGTGCAGCACGATCCAGGGCATGCCGACAAACAAGGTGGCGCAAACAGCGATCGGGACGAGGATGTCTTCCATCTCAGCCTTCCTTGCCGATGCGCGCCTTCAGCGCGGCGAGGTCCGCCTCGACCTTGTCATTGGTCTTCAGCTCGGCGATTTCCTCTTCCAGGCTCTTGGGCGCGGCACCGATGCCGGCGGCTTCGGCGCGGCCCTCGGCCATGTCGACCCGGCGCTCCATCACTTCAAAGCGGCTGAAGGCATCGTGCATCTTGCTGCCGGCATACAGGTCACGCATGCGGAACCTGTTTTCGGCGGTTTCAAGCCGCGTCACGATCGAGTTCTGGCGGGTGCGCGCTTCGCGCAGCTTGGTCTGCAGCTTGGTGATGTCGGCCTCGGCGGCGCGCAGCGTGTCGTCCAGCACCGCGATTTCGGCGTTCAGCTGGTCGCACATGTCGGCGGCCTTCTGGCGCTCGACCAGCGCGGCCTTGGCCAGGTCTTCGCGGTCCTTCGACAGCGCCAGCTCGGCCTTTTCGGTCCAGCTTTCCTGCAGCTTTTCCAGCTTGGCGATGTGGCGGCGCATTTCCTTCTGGTCGGCAATGGTACGCGCGGCAGAAGCGCGGACCTCGACCAGCGTTTCCTCCATTTCCAGGATGATCATGCGGATCATCTTGGCGGGGTCTTCGGCCTTGTCGAGCAGATCGGTGACGTTGGCGGCGATGATGTCGCGGGTGCGGGAAAAAATGCCCATCTTCATGTTACTCCGAGAAAAAAGGTGCCGGGGCGGCTTGTTGTGTAGGGGCAGTGCCGCCCCGGCAGGATCGTCGCCCGCAGGGGGCGTCAGGCGACGAAAGTCGTGGCGGGCGAAAGCTTCACTTCCGCCGGGGCAACCGCACCGAGCACGAACACCGCGCCGGCAACAAGCGAAAGGACCGCGGCGCTGAGGTGGCGGACCATGTTGTTCGAACCAAAATTGCTCATCTTACATCTCCCTTTCGAGGAATGGCTTGCTGCCGTGCTTGGCAGTTGTCCCATGCTTTGCAGGAGGCGTGCCAGTTTATGAAAATATGCAATTACAGTGTGTTAACGTAGCATATATCGTTTCGCCGCCGCTTTGCACTTGCCAAGGCTTGGTATAATGGGCCAAGAGTTGGCGCATGGATCGCCAGTCCCCGGTCATCGGCCAGTCAACTGCCTTTCTCGACGTGCTCGAACGCGCAAGCCGCGCCGCCGCGCTCGACCGGCCAGTGCTGGTGATCGGCGAACGCGGCACCGGCAAGGAACTGGTGGCGGAACGTCTCCACCGCCTCAGCCCGCGCTGGGACCAGCCGCTCATTGTGATGAACTGCGCCGCGCTTCCCGAAACGCTGATCGAGGCCGAGTTGTTCGGGCATGAAGCGGGCGCCTTCACCGGCGCGACCAAGGCGCGGCAGGGCCGGTTCGAGGAAGCCGATGGCGGCACGCTGTTCCTGGACGAGCTGGGCACCTTGTCGATGGCGGCGCAGGAGCGGCTGCTGCGCGCGGTGGAATATGGCGAGGTGACGCGGATCGGATCGTCGCGCCCGGTGCGCGTCGATGTGCGCATCGTCGCTGCCACCAACGAGCATCTGCCGGAGAAAGTGGAGAAGAACGCTTTTCGCGCCGATCTGCTCGACCGGCTCTCGTTCGAGGTCGTCACGCTGCCGCCGCTGCGCGCGCGCGCGGGCGACGTGATGGTGCTCGCCGAGCATTTCGGGCGACGCATGGCGGCGGAACTGGGGTGGAACGACTGGCCCGGCTTTTCCGATGCCGCGACCGACGCGCTGCTCGAGCATCGCTGGCCGGGCAATGTGCGCGAGCTGCGCAATGTCATCGAGCGCGCGGTCTATCGCTGGGAACGCGAGGGGCCGATCGACGAAATCCAGTTCGATCCGTTCGCCTCGCCCTATCAGCCGCAGCCCAGCGCGCCGCAGCCGGCACCCGACGCGCGCGACGATGCCGCCGCCGCCCCGCCCCCGGCCGAAAGCGAAGGGGAGGAGGCGATGGACTTCAAATCACAGGTCGCCCGCTTCGAACGCCGCGTGCTGGCCCGCGCACTCGCCACCCACCGCTTCAACCAGCGCGCGACCGCGGAAGCGCTGGGGCTGAGCTATGACCAACTCCGCCACGCGCTGCGCCGGCACGATCTGTTGCCGGGGGGATAGGGGGCAGGGTGCCCCCAAACGTCATGCCGGACTTGTTCCGGCATCCACCGTTGTGCCGGGCCACACATCTGCCATGCATGCGATCACGGTGGTCCCCGCAACAAGCCCGGGGGGACGGTTGAGATGTGGCCTGAGCATGGCTCTCAAGAAGCGCTGTCCTACAGCATCGCTTTCGTGCATCATCGTTCCTGATGCGTTCGCAACTGGTCCCCGCCGCCGCCCGCATGCCAGCCCGGAGCGCAGGGAGAAGGGGCGAATCGACCCGACATGGCGTAAACTTCGTAAACTTCGGCGGCCGCTTGAACGGGCGCCGCGCGCCAATCCAGCCCGCCGCGCTTGCGCGACTCACCGCGTCCCGCCTAGGGGAATGGGCAATTCCCAAAACCCGATCAGGAGAAGAGTGATGGCTTTCGAACTCCCGCCGCTGCCCTATGCCAAGGATGCGCTGGCCCCCGTGATGTCGGCCGAAACCTTCGATTTCCACCACGGCAAGCATCACAAGGCCTATGTCGACAAGACCAATGGCATGCTCGCGGAAAAGGGGCTGGAAGGCGCCAAGCTGACCGAGGTGATCAAGGCGGCCAAGGAACGCGGCGACAAGGGCCTGTTCAACAATTCGGCGCAGATATGGAACCACACTTTCTTCTGGCATTCGCTCACCCCGAACTATCAGGCGCCGAGCGGCAAGCTGGCCGAGATGATCGCCGCCGATTTCGGCACGACCGAGGAACTGGTGAAGGCGTTGATCGCCGAATCCGCGAACCATTTCGCCAGCGGCTGGGGCTGGCTGGTGCTCGACGGTGGCAAGCTGAAGGTCACCTCGCTGCACGATGCCGATACGCCTGTCGTGTATGACGGCATGCAGCCGCTGCTGACGATCGACGTGTGGGAACACGCCTATTACATCGATTACCGCAATGCCCGCCCGGGCTATCTGGAAGCGGTGACGGGCAAGATCCTGAACTGGGAATTCGCCGCCCGCAATCTGGACGGGGCCGGCATCGGCCGCGCCGATCAGGGCTGATGCGTTGCGCGCGCCCTGCCATGGTGGCGGGGCGCGACGCCTGCTTCAGGCGGGCGGGGTTTCACCTTCAAGCTGCAAGCCATGCTTCAGCAGCATCGGGATGTTGCCGAGCGCGAACACGAGCGTGATGGGAATGACCGCCCAGGTCTTGTAATTTACCCAGGCATCGGCCGAAAAATTGTGGCGGACGATTTCGTTCAGCACCGCCATCACCGCGAAAAACACCATCCAGTTGACGGTGAGCTTGCGCCAGCCAAGCGCGCTCAGCCCCGGATAGGCCTGGCCCAGCACCATCTGGAGGAGCGGCCGACCAGTGACGAGGCCAAAGCCCAGCAGGGCGGAGAGCAGGCCATAGATGATCGTCGGCTTCATCTGGATGAAGCGCGCGTCGCGGAAATAGAGGGTGAGGCCCCCAAACACGATCACCAGCACGGCAGTGAGCGCCAGCATCGCCGACACCCGCTTGAACAGCGCAAACGAGGCGATCAGCGCGGCGATCATCGCCACCATGAAGATGCCGGTCGCCACCATCATCCGCACCAGCGCGAAGCCGGGAGTGAGATAATAAGCCGCGAAGAACACCAGCAGCGGCCCGTAATCGAGCAGCAGCGGCATCAGGGGGCTGGTCTTGGGCTTGTCGTTGGTCATGCCGGGGTTCCGGGAAGCCGGTCGACGCCGGCGATGATGCGGGCCACTTCGCGCGAATCGAATGGACGCAGGTCGTCAATGCCTTCGCCCACGCCGATCGCATGGATCGGCAGGCCAAAGCGCTCGGCCGCCGCGACCAGCACGCCGCCGCGCGCGGTGCCGTCCAGCTTGGTCATGATCAGGCCGGTCACGCCAGCCACTTCGCGGAACACCTCGATCTGGTTGAGTGCATTCTGGCCGGTGGTTGCATCGAGCACCAGCACCACATCGTGCGGGGCACTGGGGTCCAGCCGGCCGAGCACGCGCTTGATCTTGGCGAGCTCGTCCATCAGCTCGCGCTTGTTCTGCAGGCGGCCGGCGGTGTCGACNNATCAGCACGTCGATGCCCTCGTCGCCGGCGCGCTTGACTGCCTCGAACACGACGCCGGCGGCATCGCCCCCTTCGGCCCCGCGCACGATGGGCACGCCGACACGATCCGCCCAGGTGGCGAGCTGGCCGATCGCGGCGGCGCGGAAAGTGTCGCCGGCGGCCAGCATCACCTTGTACCGCGCATCGGCGAACCATTTGGCGAGCTTGGCGATGGTCGTCGTCTTGCCTGAGCCATTTACGCCGATCACCAGCACGACATGCGGGCGGGTCTGCGCGGTGGCGTCGATCCCCTTGGCAACGGGCGCGAGTGCCCGTTCGATCTCGTCGGCGATAATCAGCCGGATGCCCAGATCCTCCAGCCCGCGCTCAAAGCTCTGCTCGGCCAGCCGGGCGCGGATGCGCGCCGCCGTCGCCACGCCCAGGTCGGACGCGATCAGCGCTTCCTCGATCTCGTCGAGCACGGCATCGTCGAGCCGCGCGGTGCCGAGGCCAGCCAGATTGCCGACCAGCCGGTCCGACGTGCGGCGCAGCCCGCCCAGCAGCTTGTCGTGCCAGCTCATGCCGCGAGCGCCACCTGCGGCACCCCGGTCAGCCGGGTGCCGTCACTCGCCGTGACCAGCAGCGGGACGATCGCTCCGACCGGCAGGGCAGGGCAGTCGATCTCGGCAAAGCCCGGCGCATGGCCGCGCGTTCCCGGCCGCTCGACCAGCACCGGCTGCACGCTGCCAACGAGGGTGTCGAGCCAGGCCGCCCGTCGTTCAGCCGCGCGCGCCCGGAGCGCCGCCGCGCGCGCACGCCGAACCTCATGCGGCACCTGCGGCATCCGCGCCGCCGGCGTGCCTTTGCGCGGGGAATAAGGGAAGATGTGGGCGTGGACGATGTCGCAATCGTCGATCAGCGCTAGGGTGTTGGCAAACATGGCTTCGGTCTCGGTCGGAAAGCCGGCGATCAGATCGGCGCCGATCGCGATGTCGCGCCGCGCCTTCAGCCGCTCGACCATGCGCACCGCTTCGGCGCGGGCATGGCGGCGCTTCATCCGCTTCAGGATCATGTCGTCGCCAGCCTGCAGCGACAGGTGCAGGTGCGGCATGATCCGCGCTTCGCCCGTCACCAGTTCGAACAACGCGTCGTCAATCTCGATCGAATCAAGCGACGACAGCCGCAGCCGCTCCAGCCCGGGCACGCCAAGCAGAATGGCCTTCACCAGCGCAGCGAGCGAGGGCGGGCCATAGCTGGTGAGGTCAACGCCCGTCAGCACGATCTCGCGGTGCCCGGCCGCCACCAGCCCGGCAACGCGCGCGACCACGGTTTCAACCGGCGCCGAGCGGCTGTTCCCCCGGCCGAACGGAATGATGCAAAAGGTGCAGCGATGGTCGCAACCATTCTGCACCTCCACAAAGGCGCGGACATGCCGGGCAAAGCTGGCGGCCAGATGCGGTGCGGTTTCGGCGACGCGCATGATGTCGCCCACCACCACCGGCGCATCGCCCGACCAGGCAGCGGGGGAGAGCTTCTCGCCATTGCCGATCACCCGGTCGACCTCGGCCATCGCGGCAAAGCCCGCCGGATCGAGCTGGGCGGCGCACCCGGTCACCACCAACTCGGCCGCCGGATGGTCGCGGCGGGCACGCCGGATGGCGGCGCGCGTCTCGGTGACGGCGGTTTGCGTGACGGCACAGCTGTTGACGACGACCAGATCGCGCCCGGCGTTCAGCGCGCGGATGCTCTCGCTTTCGGCGGCGTTCAGGCGGCACCCCAAGGTAATGATGTGCGGTTCGGGCATTGCCGCCCGTCTAAGCGGCGCGCGCGGCCAAGTCCACCGGGTGCGGGCAGTGGTTCAGGCAGCGGCGGCGATCAGCCGGCGTTCGGCAAGCAGCCGGCGCGCGGCAGCGGCCGAAATCGGTCCGCCGAAGAAGTGATGCCCCTGCGCGGCAACACAGCCCAGGGACAGAAGCCGCTCGCGTGTCGCGTCGTCCTCCACACCCTCGGCAATCACCGGCAGGTTCAGGCTATCCGCGAGCCGGGTGATCGCGGTCACGACCGCCGCGCTGTCTGCACTTGTAGCCATGCCAGCGACGAAACTGCGGTCGATCTTGATTGCATCAAACGCCAGCGCGCGCAGATGGCCGATCGACGCGTAACCGGTGCCGAAGTCATCAAGGATCAGCCGCACTCCTTGCGCCTTCAGGCTGGCAGCTATCGCCTGCGCCGTCGCCAGATTGTTGAGGATGCCCGCCTCGGTTAGCTCGACATCAAGGCGCCCGGCGGGAAAACCGCACTCGGCAAGCACGCGTAGCAGCTTCTGCGCAGCCCAGGGATCGCGCAACTGGGAAGGGGAGAGATTGACCGACAGGCGCAGCGCGGGGTCCCAGTCGCGCGCTTGGGCGCAGGCATGGCGCAGCACTGCTTCGGAAAGCGTTCCGGCCAGCCCTGCTTCCTCGGCCACCGGCATGAAGGCATCGGCCAGCAGAACGCCCTGTGGCGTTTCCCACCGGGCGAGCACTTCAAACCCGGCAATGCTACCGCCATCAAGCGCCACCTGCGCATCGAACCACGGCACAACCACCCCTTGCCCAAGCGCGGTACGCAAACGCGCCTCAAGTGCGGCACGCTCTTCCAGCGCCCGCACCATGCCCTGATCGAACCAGCAATGGCGGTTGCCGCCCGCGGCGCGTGCTGCGGATTGGGCGAGAGCGGCACTGCGCAGCAGCGCGTCAACGCTCGTCCCGCCCTGGTCGGAACGGGCGAGCCCGATCGACGACGCCAGCACCACCCGCACACCGCCAACCATGAAGGGCTCGCCAAAGCGTGCGAGCAGTCGTTCGGCCAGCCGATCAACCGTTTCCGCAAAGGCGGGTTCGAACGGCGTTACTGCCGCAAAGCTCTCACCCTCGATCCGCGCCACCGCACATCCTGCCGGCAACACCTCCTTGATGGCGGCTGCCACCTGGACCAGCAGGGCATCAGCCAATGTAGGGCCATGGCGGTCAGTTACGTCGCGCAGATCGTCAATATCGAGCCGGACCAGCGCCACCGCCTTGCCCCGACGCTGCGCATGGGCGAGCATTGTGGAACCTTTTTCAGCCAATGCGCGGCGATTGCCGAGCCCGGTGAGCGAATCAGTGTTACCAAGCAGCCCGGCGCGCGCCGCGCTCGCCTCGCTGTTAAGCGCGGCGCGCAGCGCGCTGTGGCGGCGCCAACCGAACAGCAGCAGCGCGACATTCAGCAGCAGCGCAATGACCATGAGCTGGTCTGACACGAAGCTGCCAGTCATCGCGCGTGCCAGGACGACGCTGGCAATGATTGTGAACAGCAATGTGGCCGCCGCAATCACGGCTATGCCGATCCGGTCGCGGCGGGGATCGGCTGGACCAAGCAGCGCGGGCATGACGGAGCGGGTCAGGCGATCAACCATGCCCACTGGTTTCGCATGGCCACCTCAAGGCCGGGTTAAGCGGGATGGTTGCGAAAGGCCTAGGATTAGGCTATGTGCCGCGCCGATCGTTCCCAATGGAGCGCTTGAACGAAACGCCCAAGGGCGTACACGCTGGCCGACGAGGTTTCGTCCGCCGGCGTTTCTTGCGTTTTTGCCGGATTGATCAACGAGGAGCAGGTGATGTTCGACAGTCTCAGCGATCGGCTTGGCCAGGTGTTCGACCGGCTGCGGGGGCGCGGTGCGCTTACCGAGGCCGATGTGCGCGCGGCCATGCGCGAAGTGCGCATCGCGCTGCTGGAGGCCGATGTCGCGCTGCCCGTCGCGCGTGATTTCGTCGACAAGGTCACCGAACAGGCGGTCGGCCAGCAGGTGTTGCGCTCGGTCACGCCGGGGCAGCAGGTCGTCAAGATCGTCAACGACGCACTCACCGAGATGCTGGGCGGCGGCGAGGCCGAACTGGGGATCGAAGTCGCGCCGCCCGCCGTCATCATGATGGTCGGCCTGCAGGGCTCGGGCAAGACCACGACGACTGCCAAGATCGCCAAGCGGCTGGCAACGCGCGATCGCAAGAAGGTGCTGATGGCATCGCTCGACGTCAATCGCCCGGCCGCGCAGGAACAGCTGGCAACACTCGGCCAGCAGGTGGAGGTGGCGACACTCCCCATCGTCGCCGGTCAACAGCCGGTCGATATTGCCCGCCGCGCGATGCAGGCCGCCAAGCTCCAGGGCTATGACGTGCTGCTGCTCGACACTGCCGGGCGCCTGCATGTCGACCAGGCACTGATGGACGAGATGAAGGCGGTGGCGCAGGTTTCGCATCCGCACGAAATCCTGCTCGTCGTCGATTCGCTCACCGGTCAGGACGCGGTCAACGTCGCGCAGGATTTCAGCACCCAGGTGCCGCTGACCGGCGTGGTGCTCACCCGCATGGACGGCGACGCACGTGGCGGTGCGGCGCTGTCGATGCGTGCGGTTACCGGCAAGCCGATCAAGTTCGCCGGCACCGGCGAAAAGATGGACGCGCTGGAAAGCTTCCACCCCGGCCGCGTTGCCGGGCGCATTCTGGGCATGGGCGACGTCGTCAGCCTGGTCGAAAAGGCCGCCGAGGCGATCCAGCAGGAAGATGCGGAACGCATGGCCCGGCGCATGGCCAAGGGCGAGTTCGACATGAACGACCTGAAGGGCCAGTTGCAGCAGATGCGCCGGATGGGCGGGCTGGGCGCGCTGGCGGGCATGATCCCGGGCATGAAGAAGGCGCAGGCCGCCATGGCATCGGGCGCGATGGACGAACGGCTGCTGGTGCGCATGGAAGCGATGATCGGCTCGATGACGCCCAAGGAACGCAGCAAGCCCGAACTGCTGAACGCCAAGCGCAAGATCCGCGTCGCCAAGGGCAGCGGCACCACCGTGCAGGACGTCAACCGGTTGCTGAAAATGCACCAGGAAATGGCGACCGCGATGAAGCGCCTGAAGAAAATGGGTGGTCTGCGCGGCATGATGGCGATGCTGGGTCAGGGCGGCGGCGGGCTGGGCGCGATGGGCGACGCGGTCGGCGGGCCCGATCTGGGCGACATGATGGGCAAGATCGGATCGGGCATGGGCGGCGCCGGCGGCCCGCTGCCCGGCATGCCCAAACTGCCGCCGGGCTTTCAGAATTTCGTGAATACCAAGAAGAAGTGACGCGGCTATTGCATCAATCGACATGAGCGTCGCCCCAGCGAAAGCTGGGGCCTCGGGCAAATAGCAGAAAGCTCCCAGCTTTCGCTGGGGTGACGGTTTTGGATCAATAAGTTAGGACCAGAAGGAAAAGATTATGGCACTGAGCATTCGTTTGTCGCGCGGCGGTTCGAAGAAGCGCCCCTATTACCGGGTCGTCGTGGCCGATGCGCGCGCGCCGCGCGATGGCCGCTTCATCGAGAAGATCGGCACCTATAACCCGCTGCTGGCGAAGGACAGCCCGGAACGCGTGAAGCTGGACAATGATCGCGCCGCGCACTGGCTGAAGATGGGCGCGCAGCCCACCGACCGCGTTGCCCGCTTCCTTGATGCCGCCGGCCTGCGTGAGCGCGCCGCGCGCAACAACCCCAAAAAGGCCGAGCCGGGCGACAAGGCCAAGGAACGCGCCGAGGAGCGCGCCGAAAAGCTGAAGGCCGCGCAGGAAGCCGCTGCCGAGGCCGAAGCCGCCGCCAATGCGCCGGCCGAAGTGGCGGAAGAAGTGGTTGAAGAAGCCGCTGCCGAAACCGCCGAGGAAACCCCGGCGGCCGACGCGTAACATGTCGCCCGACACGCCCGTCACCCTTGCCGTCGTCACCGGCGCGCATGGCGTGGCGGGCGAGGTCCGGCTGAAGCTGTTCGCGGAGGATCTGGCGCCATACCGCGGCTTCAACGGTGGCGCGCTGACGCTAAAAAGCCTGCGCGCCGGCAGCAACGGCGCAATTGCGCGCTTTGCCGAAATCGCCGATCGCAATGCGGCGGAGGCGCTGCGCGGCACCGCGCTCACCGTGCCGCGATCGGCGCTGCCGCCGCTGGCGCCGGGCGAATATTATCATGTCGATCTGATCGGCCTGCCGGTGGTCGATCCCGATGGCGCGGCGATCGGCACGGTTGCGGCGGTGGAGAATTTCGGCGCGGGCGACGTGATCGAAATCGAAACGGCGCCGGCCAAGCGCTTCATGGTGCCGATGCGGCCCGAGGCGGTGCCCGAATGGAGCGCCGAGCGGTTGGTGCTCAGCAAGCTCTTCCTGCCCTGAGGCAGCCGCGCTTGCCGCCAAATTCCTATCATGGTAATAGGAATTGAAATGAGCGAGTCAGCCCCTTCGGCTTCTCCCGTCGACCATCCGGTCTGGCAGCGACTTTCGCATTATTCGATCGGACCGGACGACGCTGCGCTGTCCTTCGCCGCCCGCCTCGCGCGCGAAAATGGCTGGACGCCGGACGAGGCGCTGCGCGTGATCGAGGAATATAAGCGCTTCTGCTTCCTCGCGGTCACCGGCGATGGCGAGGTGACCCCCTCGGACGCGGTGGACCAGGCCTGGCACCTGCACCTCACATATACCCGCGACTACTGGGAGCGTTTCTGCCCCCAGATTCTGGGCAAGACGCTGCACCACGGCCCGACCAAAGGAGGCGCGACCGAGCGTGGCCGCTTCTTCCAGCAATATGCCGAGACGCTCAAACGCTATGAGGCGGTATTCGGCCCGGCGCCCGCCGATATATGGCCGAGCGCGGCGCAGCGCCTGCTCGATGATCCCCGCGCGCGCCGGGTGCATCCGCGCGATGCGCTCATCCTGCCCTGGCGGCGGGTGCGCCATGCACTGTTCGCAAGCATGGTGCTTGTTGCTTTCCTGATCGTGCTGTGGTGGAGGCAGTAACCATGGGACTGGGGCCGTTTGATCTGAATGGTGGGCAGTTTCTTGCTCTCTATGCGGTGTTGCTTGGTCTGGCGGCGCTGGTCGGGTTCATCCTGCCGCGCTGGCTGCGGCCACAGGGCGCGGACGGGCAGGCGAGCGGCGCCGACCAGCTCGCCTATCTGGCCGGCGGCAAGGCGCGCTTTGTCGATGCGGTGATCACGCGCATGCTGGCGGCCGGCCAGCTGAAAATGGAAGGCAAGGCCAAGGCGCGCATCTTGGCATCGGCCGGGGCGGCAGGTAGCGCCGAACGATCGGTCTTCGCATTGCCGACGCCGGCAACCTGGCCAAAAGTGATGCAGGCGATCGGCAGGCAAGTGCCCGACGTCGAAGGGCGGCTGATCTCGGCCGGGCTGCTCATGGATCGCGCAACCACTACCCGGCTGCGCTTCTGGCAGACCACCCCCTATGTCGTGGTCGCGCTGTTCGGCGCGATCAAGTGGGAAGTGGGCATGCTGCGCGAACGGCCGGTGGGGTATCTTGGTGCATTGCTGCTCCTCACGCTGTTCTTTTCGTTGCTGCGGTTTTTGTTTGTCGATAGACGCACGCGCAACGGCATCGCCGCAGTTCTGAAGGCGCAGGGCCAGTCGGAACGGCTGCGCCGCGCCCCGACCAATGACGAAACCGCGCTGGCGGTCGCCCTGTTCGGCACGCCGGTGCTCGCGGGCTCCGCCTTTGGTGATTACCACACGCTGCGCGCAGCCACGAGCAGCGCCGATGGCAGCATGCCGATCATCACCGGCGGCAGTGGCGACAGCGACAGCGGCGGCAGCAGCGACGGCGGCGGTGATGGTGGCGGGGGCTGTGGCGGCTGCAGCAGCTGAGCTGGCAATGCTTGACGCAAAGACTGACATAAAGTATATACGTTGTGTATATACGGGGGCCGTCATGGATGACGATTATACGGGCAAGACATTCAAATCGGGCAATTCAGTCGCGCTGCGCCTGCCCAAGGGGCTGGGCGTGCCGGAGGGCACCGAAGTCCGCATAGTGAAGGAAGCGCCGATGACGTTCCGGGTTGAACCCGTCACCGCGCCCAAGCGCAAGATCGATGTCTCGAAATTCGCCGGAAAAGCGCCATGGCTCAAGCCATTGCCACCGGAAATGCGCGAGTTCGAAGAGCGCGAGCTGGATTGGCATTTGTTTGATAAGCCAAACAAGCCAGCATGAGATATCTGATGGACGCCAACTGCGTCATTCATTTGATTGCTGACGCCTTTCCGAAGCTAACGGCGCGCGTAGCCAATACCGAAGCAGGGGCGATCGGCGTTTCGTCAATCGCCTTTGCCGAGGTTTTGTGGGGCAGCGCGAATGGCAGGCCGCCGATCCTGCCGTTGCTCAATGCCTTTGCGGAACAGATCCCGGTCGTACCATTCGATGAAGCAGCGGCACGTGCCTATGCGGTGATTCCATTCAAGCGCGGCACTTTTGATCGCTTGATCGCAGCACAAGCGCTGAGCCTGGGCCTCACGGTCATTTCAGCGAACGTGAAAGACTATGCAGACATCCCCGGCTTGCGCGTCGAGGATTGGACGGTTTGATTGCGTAATGACCTTCGCCGCCCAGATCCTGACGCTTTATCCGGAGATGTTCCCCGGCCCGCTTGGCGTGTCGCTCGCCGGGCGCGCGCTGGGGCAGGGGCGCTGGTCGTGCACGCCGCGTCAGATCCGCGACTTTGCCACCGACAAGCACAAATCGGTGGACGATACCCCGGCGGGCGGCGGCGCGGGGATGGTGCTGCGCGCCGATGTCGTGGCGGCGGCGGTCGATCATGCGCTGGCCGTGCAGCCGGACCTGCCGATCCTGGCGATGACGCCGCGCGGCCGTCCGATCACCCAGGCGCGGGTGCGCGAGATCGCCGCGGGGCCGGGTGTCACCCTCCTGTGCGGCCGGTTCGAAGGGTTTGACGAACGCCTGTTCGACGCGCGGCCACAGATCGAGCAGGTGTCGGTTGGCGACATCATCCTGTCGGGCGGGGAAATGGCGGCGCTGATGCTGCTTGATGCTTGCATTCGGCTGCTGCCCGGCGTAATGGGCGCGCCTTCAAGCGGGGATGACGAGAGCTTCGAGACGGGGCTGCTCGAATATCCGCATTATACCCGTCCTGCTATCTGGGAAGGGCGCACGATCCCTGAAGTGCTGCGATCGGGGGATCATGCGAAAATCTCGGCCTGGCGACACGCCCGCGCCGAAGAGGATACACGGCTAAGGCGGCCGGACCTGTGGGAGCGCCATGAGGGTGCTCGGGTCCAGTCGCCCTCTGGCGCGCGGCGACAGAAGGACGATTAGGTCATGAACATCATCCAGCAGCTCGAGGCCGAGCAGATCGCCAAGTTTCTCGAAGCCAAGAAGATCCCCGAATTCCGCCCCGGCGACACGCTGAAGGTCGGCGTGAAGGTGGTCGAAGGTGAGCGCACCCGCGTGCAGAATTACGAAGGCGTGTGCATTGCCCGCTCCAACAAGGGCATGGGCAGCAACTTCACCGTGCGCAAGATTTCGTTCGGCGAAGGCGTGGAGCGCGTTTTCCCGCTTTATTCGCCCAACATCGATTCGATCGAAGTGGTCCGCAAGGGCGTGGTGCGCCGCGCCAAGCTCTATTATCTGCGCGGTCGGCGCGGCAAGTCGGCGCGCATCGCCGAGCGCCGCGACACCAAGGGCGAATAGGCCCGCTTATCCAAGCCTAAGCTTACCAAACGGCCGTCCCGCATGTCGGGGCGGCCGTTTTCTGCTGCATCGCGGAAAACTGCCGTCCAGCCCGTTCACAGGGAACTCCGGTGGGACGGCCGACATGAATGAAACGCGCACATCGACGGCGGCGGAGCCCGATGGCGCGCCAAGGCTCGCCAATCTCGATATCCTGCGCGGGATCGCGATCCTGGGCATCCTCTTCATGAATATCAACGCTATGGGCGCCTCGGCACTGACGGCGCGCTGGGCGCCGGTGATCGGCTGGACGGCGATCGATCAGGCCGCGTGGTTCGCACGCCAGATCCTCGCCGACGGTACCGCACGCTGCATGCTCGAACTGCTGTTCGGTGCGGGCATGGTCATCCTGACCGATCGCATCGCCGAGCAAGCCGGATGGTGGACGGCGATGCGGCGCTATTATCTGCGCAATATCGTGCTGGTCGCGTTCGGACTCGCGCATGTGTTCTTGCTCACCTGGTTCGGCGACATCCTGCACATCTATGGCCTCGCGGCGTTGCTGGTATTCCCGCTGCGCAAACTGCCAGCGCAGTGGCTGATCGCGATCGGGCTGCTTTACGCAAAATCAGTCACCGTGATGGGCAGGCGCGAGATTACCACCATCGCGCGCGAGAATCTGCTCGTCGCCGAAGCCAGCGAACATCGTGCCGCGCGCCAGCCGCTGTCGAAAACTGAAGCCGAAGCGCAGGCGAGCACCGACAAATGGCACAAGAAAGTCGTGGAGGAGCACAAGAAGATCACGGCTGAAAATGCCGAGCGCACGGCTACACCCGTCCGATGGTATCGGGCGATGATCGGTAACTGGAGCGAAAATCTGGGTATTGGGTGGTTGATCTATGGGCTGGGCGAACCGAGCGCGACGTTGCTGATCGGGGCAGGGCTGTTCAAGCTGGGCATCACCCAGGGGCAGCGCAGCTCGGGGTTCTACGCGCGGCTGGCGATCATTGCCTATCTGGTCGGCGGCACGCTGCGCGCGGTAGGGACATGGCAGCTCAGCGGGTTCAACGACGATGTGTCGATCGACTGGTCCGCGCGCGAGATCGGTCGGCTGAGCATGACGCTCGGCCATATCGGGCTGGTGTCGCTGCTGCTGAAGAGCGCGGGCGGCGCGCGGTTGCTGGCGCCGTTCAAGGCGGCGGGGCGCACTGCGCTGACGATCTATATCGGGCAGACGCTGATCTGCCTGTGGCTGCTCTATCCGCCTTTCGAGCTCGGGCTTTATGGCAAGACCGGCTGGGCCGGGCTGATGGCGACGGCGTTCGTGGTCGATGCGCTGTTGCTCTACGCCGCCAATATCTGGGTCCGGCATTACCGGATCGCGCCGGTCGAATGGGCGTGGCGATCGCTGGTCGAATGGCGGCGACTGCCGATCCGCAAGCGGCCCGCGGTGGCTCGACCGGAGCCGATCAATCACTCCAATGGACTCCCTTTACCAGCCTGATAACCGAGGCATTATGGACGAACTTGACTTGATTGCCGCCGCCGATGCGCGCGCGGCGGCTTATCTAGGCGGCGTAACGGGCCGACGCGTCTATCCCGATGCCAATGCGCTGGCGGCACTGGCGCGGTTCGATGAGCCGCTCCCTGCGCTGGGTTTGGCAGCGGATGAGACGCTGGCCCTGCTCGATGATATCGGCTCGCCGGCAACCGCCTTGTCGAACGGCCCGCGCTATTTCGGCTTCGTGATCGGTGCCGCGCTCCCCGCCGCTGCTGCTGCCGAGCGGCTGATGCTCGCGTGGGACCAGTGCGCGTCGTCGTTTGTCAACTCGCCCGTTGCTGCCACTGTTGAAGCAGTGGCCGCGCGCTGGGTGCTCGATATTCTCGATCTGCCACGCGGCAGTGCCGTGGGTTTCGGCACGAGCGCCACGGCCTGTACGATCGCGACCCTGTCGGCCGCGCGACAGAAGCTGCTCGCACGCGCAGGGTGGGACTTCGCCCAAGACGGGCTGATCGGTGCGCCCGAGATCAAGGTGATCGTGTCGGCAAGCGTGCACATCACCGTGCGCAAGGCACTGCGGGTGCTTGGCTTCGGCATGGCGCGGCTGATCGTCGCGCCGGTGGACGGCCAGGGGCGGATCGACCCAGCACAGCTTCCGCCGATCGACGACCGGACGATCCTGTGCCTGCAAGCGGGCGAGGTGAACACCGGTGCCTTCGACGATTTCGCGACGATTGTTCCGATAGCCAAGACTGCGGGGGCGTGGGTCCATGTCGATGGGGCGTTCGGGCTGTGGGCGCGTGCTTCGTCACGCCGCGCGCTGACCGAGGGTGTCGAGCTGGCCGATAGCTGGACCACCGACGGGCATAAATGGCTCAACACGCCCTATGACGGCGCGATGGCGATCTGCGCCGATGCCGATGCGCTCGCGGTCGCGATGAACAGCGATGCGGCTTATGCGACTGCGTCGAAGGATGCGCAGAAAAACCTGACGATGGAATTTTCGCGGCGCGCGCGCGGCGTGCCGATCTGGGCAGCGCTGCGGTCGCTTGGGCGTGAAGGCGTCGCGGCGATGATCGACCGTCACTGCCATCAGGCCGCGCGGCTCGGCGAGCGGCTGCGCGCGGGCGGGTTCGATGTGCTCAACGACATCGCGATCAATCAGGTGCTGGTGCGCGCGGGATCGGATGCTGCGACTGATGCGATCCGCGAGCACGTGACGGCGACCGGCGCCGCGTGGTTCGGCCCGACGGTGTGGGAGGGGCGACCGGCGTTCCGCCTCAGCGTGTCCTCGTGGCGCACTCAGGATGCTGATATTGAGGCGCTGGCCGATGCGCTGATTGCGGCGCGGGAGGCGGTCGAGGGGTAATTCACGCCACCTCGCTCCTCCCGTTCGTGTCGAGCGAAGTCGAGACACGGGCCTCATCGCTTGACGCCCGCCCCTCGACTTCGCTCGGGACGAACGGTGGGAAGGGGACGGGGCGGATTTTCAAGCCCCTTTACGCCAGCGCTTCCCCCCGCAATAACGCGCCAGCCGCCGCCGTTCGTGCGCGCGAAAAATCGGGACTGGAGATGGGGTGTGATCAAGGCTTTGGGCGTCGCCGCACTGGCGGCTGGCATGCTGATGGCGTCGGGAGCGCCCGCGATGGCCGCTGACACGCCGCAACCGCTGACCCTGAAGCGCGTTTTCGAAAGCCCCGAACTGGCCGGGCCACAGCCGCGCGCGCTGAAATTGTCGCCCGATGGCACGCTGCTCACCTCGCTGCGCCCGCGTGGGGACGAAAAGGAGCGGTTCGACCTGTGGGCGCTCGATACGCGCACGGGCCGCGAATGGATGCTGGTCGATTCCAAGGCGGTCGGCTCGGGCGCCGAACTGTCCGAAGCGGAAAAGATGCAGCGTGAACGCGCGCGCATCGGCGGGTCGCGCGGGATCGTCGCCTATGACTGGGCGCCCGATGGCAAGACGATCCTGGTCCCGCTGGACGGCGACCTGTTCCTCGCAACGCTGGACGGCAAAACCAGGCGGCTGACCGAGACCCCTGCGGGCGAGCTCAACCCCGTGATCAGCCCCAAGGGCGGGTACGTCAGCTTCGTGCGCGACCAGAATCTGTTCGTGCAACCGCTGAACGGTAGCATCGCGCAGGCCGTGACCCAGGGCGGCAGCGGCACCGTGCATTGGGGCGAGGCCGAATTCGTCGCGCAGGAGGAAATCGACCGGCGCACCGGCTATTGGTGGTCGCCCGACGACAAGCGCATCGCGGTCGAGCGGTTCGATGACGCGCCCGTGGGGATCGTCACCCGCACCGCGATCGGCGCCGAAGGGACCAGCACCTATAATCAGCGCTATCCCGCCGCCGGCACGCCCAATGCGCTCGTCGAGCTGTTCGTGATGAACGCCGATGGCAGCGGCCGGGTGAAGGTGGACCTTGGCGCCGATACCGACATCTATGTCGCCCGCGTCGACTGGACGCCCGACGGCAAGACGCTGCTCGTCCAGCGCCAGAGCCGCGACCAGAAGACGCTCGACATGCTCGCCGTCGATCCGGCCACCGGCGCGTCGCGCGTGCTGTTCACCGAAAAATCGGGCGATCGCAGCTGGATCAACCTGTCCGATGCCTATCGCGTGCTGAAGGACGGCTCGCTGATCTGGCGGTCGGAACGCAGCGGCTTTGGCCATCTCTATCGCTTCAAGGCCGGCCAATGGACCGCGCTGACCCAAGGCGAATGGGTGGTGCAGGCACTTGCCGGCGTCGATGAGGCCAAGGGCAAGCTCTATTTCACCGGCAACAAGGATGGCGTGCTTGAGCAGCACCTCTATGCGCTGGACTTTGCCAAGGGCGGCCAACCCGAACGGCTGACCGAGACCGGCTGGTGGAACAATGCGGCGATGGATGGCGCCGCCACCCGCGCGATCATCGTGCGATCAAATCCCAACCAGCCCGCGCAATATTATCTGGCCGACACCAGCGGCAAACGGCTGTCGTGGATCAGCGAGAACCGGGTCGGCCCGGGCCACCCCTATTTCCCCTATCTCGCGCAGCACCGCCCACGCGAATTCGGCACGCTGAAAGCGGCGGACGGCACGACGCTGCACTGGGAAATGATCACGCCCAGGCTGGAGCCGGGCAAGCGTTACCCGGTGTTTTTCCAGCATTATGGGGGCCCCGGCACCGGGCAGCAGGTGACGCGCGCATGGAATGGGGTGCTGGCGCAATATCTGGTCAGCCGCGGCTATATCTATTTCCAGATCGACAATCGCGGCTCGTACAATCGCGGCAAGGCGTTCGAGGACCAGATCTATCATGCGATGGGCAGCGTGGAAGTGGCGGACCAGCTGGCCGGCGCCGCGTTCCTGAAAACCCAGTCCTTTGTCGATCCAAAGCGCATTGCAACCTTCGGCTGGTCTTATGGCGGCTATATGACGCTGAAGATGCTGCAGGCGGCGCCCGGCACTTTTGCGGCGGGTATTTCCGGCGCGCCCGTGTCGAAATGGCAGCTTTACGACACGCATTATACCGAGCGGTATCTGGGCGATCCGCGCACCGACCCCGCCAGCTATGAGCGGTCGAACGCGCTGGCGGACGCAGCCAAGATCACCGATCCGCTGCTGCTGATCCACGGCATGTCCGACGACAATGTCGTGCTCGACCATTCAACGGCGGTGGCAAGCGCGATGCAGCATGCCGGACGCCCGTTTGAAATGATGTTCTACCCCGGGCAGACGCACCGCGTGGGCGGCCCTGGCGTGAGCGAGCATCTGTGGACGACGATCCTCAATTTCCTCGACCGGCACATGCCGCCGGCGAAGTGATGGGGCCGAGGCGGCTGGACTTGGCGCCCTGAACGCCTATGTCCCGCATCGAATGATGAAAAGGCGAAGCTGATGGACGGATATCGGGTGGTCGTGGCGGGTGCTACGGGCAATGTCGGGCGCGAAATGCTCAACATTCTGGCGGAGCGCGAATTTCCCATCAAGGACATCGCCGTCGTCGCTTCCGCCCGTAGCCAGGGCGACGAGATCGAATTCGGCGAAACCGGGCGCATGCTGAAAGTGCGCAACATCGAGCATTTCGATCCCGCCGGGTGGGACATGGCGCTGTTCGCCATTGGCAGCGAGGGGAGCAAGCTGCACGCGCCGCGCTTTGCCGCCGCCGGCTGCACGGTGATCGACAATGCCTCGCTCTATCGCATGGACCCGGACGTGCCGCTGATCGTGCCGGAAGTGAATCCGCAGGCGATTGACGGCTATCGCGCGCGCAACATCATCGCCAACCCCAATTGCTCCACCGCGCAGATGGTGGTCGCGCTGAAGCCGCTGCATGATTATGCAAAGATCAAGCGCGTCGTCGTCTCCACCTATCAATCGGTGTCGGGCGCGGGCAAGGCGGGGA
>FRDC01002039.1_pt1 | contig 20958 bp, 22 predicted proteins | sample 1106171 | NCBI WGS metagenome assembly FRDC01 (sample SAMEA3930566, study PRJEB13176) | freshwater metagenome | biome: Drinking water system; feature: drinking water; material: water | place: Singapore | collected 2014-12-20 | reverse complement strand
CGCCTCCCGCGACCCAATGGATAGCGGTGCGGTCTGGGCGCTCGCATCACTGTTCATCGCGTATCATTGTATGCAGTATGGCTGGCGTCCGACGAACTTTTTCGCCGCCGCAGGACTCATGCTCGTCCTCTCGTTGGTACAATCGACTCACCAACGTACCTATCAAGACGATCTGACCGGTGTGGCAGGCCGGCTCGCTTACGAGGAGGCGGTCGCGAGATTGGGAAAGCGGTATACGGTTGCCGTGCTGGGGATAGACCAGCTCAAGTCTTACACCGGAGTCTATGGACGTCCTGTTGCCGAGCAAATTCTGCGATTGATCGCACGTAAAGTGCAATACACCTGTCAAGGCGGCAAAGTGCATCGTGTGAGCGGGGAAGAACTGACGATCCTCTTTCCGTATCGAGTGGCGACGGACACGATCGTTGCGCTTGAATCGGTGAGAAAGGCTGTCGAGAGCACCACACTAATGCTTCGAGGAAAAGACAGAGTCTTGGAGATGGCGCGAGAAAGTGTCTCCGGCGGGCGACCCCGACTGTTGCCCGTCACTGTGAGCATCGGAGTCGCCGAAAGTCCTTCGGACGATTCCGGATTCAGCTCGGCGCTGAAGTGCGCCTTCCGCGCGCTGTATGAAGCTAAGGGGGCGGGGGGCAACGTGGTCAAACGCGGTCTGGTCAGCTTGAGTGCGGACCGCCGTTCGTACCACGAAGCCGGGCGGATCGTCGCCACCGGCGGATACTAAGTCTGAGCTACAGCAGCTTCTTCACGGTCTCCGCCGGCCTGGCCAGAATGGCCTTGTCTCCCTTTACGACGAGCGGGCGTTGGATGAGGTCGGGATGCTGCACCATCAGCTCGATCAGCGCCTCGTCGCTGAGCGCCTTCTTGGCAAGGCCCAGCTCTTTGTATATATCCTCCTTGGTCCTCAGGACGTCACGTGCCGAGAGGCCGGCCTTCTTGAGCACGCCCTTCAGCTGTGCTTTGGTGAAGGGCTGCTCGTAATAGTTGATCGCGGTGAAGGCCGTGCCGCTGTCTTTGACGATGCGGACGGTCTCCCGGCAGGTTGAGCAGGTCGGTTTCTGATAGATCGTCAGGTCAGCCACGTCCATTCTCCTTTTCTGCGGATCAGCCGCCGCCAATCTTGACGCGATTTTTGCGGCTATGGTACATGCATCGCGAATCGTTTGTCTTTCTTGTATGCCAATCGTCGGAACCAGCTCGAGCGGCCAATTCTCCTGTGCGACGGCCACCCAGCGGACCTTACGGGACTTGAGGATCAAGCGTAAGGGACAACCGGTGTTCGTCGTCGGTCATCTGCTCGATCGAAAAGGGCAAGAGGCGACGTTCGAAGTCTTCAACGACCGGCTGGCCGTCGTCAAGTTCGCGGACGGCGCGGTCATCGGATACGATCCGTTCGAGTTGCTGTTGCCCACCGATATCGATGCCGAAGGCACGGCCTACTTCGAGATTCGGACGTGCCGGTCTTGTGAACAGTTCTTTCCCCTGACGGGGGACGAATGTGACGCCGACGTAGAACCTTCCGACTGCCCCGACTGCCGCCCGGCGTGACATCACGGTCCTAGTCCACCATCGGGGCGATTTCGATCGCCTTCTTGATCAGGCAGTCGCCGGCGAACGACTGCAGCGTCATCGGCAACATCCCGGCGTCGATGACTTTGACGCTGTTGACCCGATAGCCGTCCGGAGTCTTGACCCCTTCGATGCGGAGGGCGTGGCAGATCTCCAGTTTCTTCCAAACCAGATTGTTGACGATGCCGTCGGAGGCTATCAGCTTCGTGTCCGACGCGACGTCGTTTACCGAAGCCCTCACGGAGACCCTAGACTTGTCTTTCGGTGGTTCGCTCACCACGGCAAAAATGAGCAGGTCGTCCTCGGCCAGTCCGGACAACGATCCGATGAACAAGAGGATGAGACTGTATGCCAGCCACAGTCGTGATCGCATGATTCTCTTCTCTATCGCGTCGAACAAGCCCGTTTGCGGTCAAGACGCAGTATGCCAATTCGGGTTTTGTGATTTCAAGATTGAGGCCGAGCGCGCCGGCGGCTTGCTTCGGATGCCACGGAAGCGCAAAGTATACGGGCGTGACGTTCTGAGGGAGGATGTAACCGATGCCCCATGATTTCATGCCGGGACTGGCAGGGGTGCCCGCTGCAAAGTCGGCCGTCAGCGACGTGGACGGCGAACGAGGGGTACTCGAGTACCGCGGCATTCGAGTTGAAGAGTTATGCGCCCGTTCCTCCTATTTGGAGACAGCCTACCTCCTGTTGTTTGGCGTGTTGCCGTCTCTCTCCGCCTATCAAAAGTGGTCCGAAGATATCACGCATCATCGGCGCCTCAAGTTTTCCATCATCGATCTGATGAAATGCTTGCCGGAACAAGGGCACCCGATGGACGTGCTGCAGGCCGCCGTCGCGGCGCTGGGTATGTTTTATCCTGGGCGGAACGTACGGGACGCCGAGAACAACTATTGGTCGGCGGTGCGACTGGTCGCGAAGTTGCCGACAATCGTGGCGGCTTGGGCCAGGCTGCGACGCGGTGATGAGGCGGTGCCGCCAAAAGATGACTTGGGATTCAGCGAGAACTTCCTCTACATGCTCACGGAAACGGAACCGCTGCCGTTGTGGGCGGAGATTTTCGACGATTGTTTGATCCTGCACGCCGAACATACCATGAACGCATCGACGTTCACGGGATTGGTGACCGCATCGACGTTGGCCGATCCCTATACGGTTGTGGCGTCTGCCCTTGGGGCGTTGAAGGGTCCGCTGCACGGTGGGGCCAACGAAGAAGTGGTCGAGATGCTGCGGGAGATCGGCCGACCCGAATCCGCTCGCGGGTATGTCGAATCCAAGATTCGAGCGAAGCAGCGTCTCATGGGGTTCGGCCACCGAGTCTATAAAGTGAAAGACCCTAGAGCTACGGTACTGCAAAAACTCTGCAGCAGTCTCTTTCAGGCCTGTGGATCGTCGCCGTTGTATGATGTCGCTGTCGAGGTCGAGCGTGTCGCAGGCGAATTTTTGAGCGGCAAAGGCATCTATCCCAACGTGGATTTTTACTCGGGCATCATTTACGACAAGATGAACATGTCTCCCGACCTCTTCACACCGCTGTTTGCCATGGCGAGAGTGTCAGGGTGGCTGGCCCATTGGCTGGAGCAGCTCCGGGAGAACAAGCTGTTCCGCCCGGACCAGATCTACGCCGGGGAGCACAACCGTCCTTACGTGCCTTTAGACCAGCGCTGATCTGCACAGCCGACCCTTCTGAACGCCCCCTTGACTCGTCCCCGAGCCGATTTATCTGCTCATCAGAAAGACGGCGCCGGAAAGTCAACGAATCAACGATCCGTAGTCATGAAGGAGGTCAAGTTATGACACTCGTACGCTGGGACCCATTTCGCGAGTTGGAAGATATGTCGGAGCGTCTCAACAGAATGTTCAGCAGGCCGGCGGTCCGTTCCGGTGGCAAGGAGGCATTGACCGTGGCCGATTGGATGCCGACCGTGGATATCAGCGAGACCGACGCCGAGTATCTGATCAAGGCGGAATTGCCAGAGATCAAGAAAGAGGACGTGAAGGTGACCGTCGAGAACGGCGTCTTAACGCTCCAAGGTGAACGGAAGCAAGAGAAAGAAGAGAAGGGGAAAAAGTATCATCGGGTCGAGCGGTCGTACGGCAGCTTTGTCCGGAGCTTCACGTTGCCCGAATCGGTCGATGAAGGGGCGGTACGAGCCGAATACAAGGAAGGTGTCCTGAATCTGCATCTTCCCAAGACGGAGAAAGTCAAACCCAAAGCGATCGATGTGAAAGTCGCGTAAGACGGTCGATGCCCGCTCGGTGAGAAGGCCCGCCCCTCGGCGGGCCTTTTCTTTTGGACGTTGACTGAGAACGGTGAAATGAAAGCCCGGGTGACCCTTGTGCCCGCGGGCGGGCTGAGTTTATCATGGCGCCCGCAGCATTAACCTCGACATGGAGTCGATCGCATGAAGAACGATTCGCGCAAGCGGCCAACGGGTGCCACGAGGATTGAACGGGATACGATGGGGGAACTGGCAGTTCCCGCCGATGCTTACTATGGTGTTCAGACAGCGAGGGCCATTGAAAATTTTCCCATCAGCCCCTTGCGGATGCCCCGGTCGATCATTCGGGCCATGGGCCTGATCAAACGGGCGGCCGCAGCAGTGAACCATGGCCTCGGACTACTGGACAAGAAGTCGGCTGAAGCCATTCGTCAGGCGGCGACAGAGGTGGTGGAAGGTACGCTCGATGCCGAGTTCCCTGTCGACATCTTCCAGACGGGGTCCGGGACTTCAACCAACATGAATACGAACGAGGTCATCTCCAACCGGGCGACAGAGATATTGGGAGGGGCGAGAGGAAGCAAGCTGGTCCATCCCAACGATCACGTCAATTTGGGCCAGTCCAGCAACGATGTGATTCCCACCGCCATTCACGTTGCCGCCTCTGAAACCATTCAACAACAATTAATCCCTGCCCTCACTCGATTACACAAGGCTCTGGACCGCAAGGCCAAAGAGTTCGACAAAATCGTCAAGATCGGCCGTACCCATCTTCAGGATGCGACGCCGGTCCGGTTGGGCCAGGAGTTTGGCGGCTACGCCAGGCAAATCGAACTGGGCATGGCCCGGATGAAACGGGCGCAAGACGCGCTCAGTGAAGTGGCACTCGGCGGAACCGCCGTCGGAACCGGGTTGAATTGCCATCCGGAATTCTCTGCCCGGGTTATGGCCGTCATTTCCAAAGAAACCGGCTGTCCGTTCAAGGAAGCGAAGAATCACTTCGAAGCTCAGGCCGCGCAAGATTCTTTGGTCGAAGCGAGCGGAGAACTGCGCACGCTTGCTGTCAGCCTCATGAAAATTGCCAACGACATTCGCTGGCTCGGGTCGGGCCCTCGTTGCGGGCTTGGCGAGATCAATCTGCCTGAGACCCAGCCGGGGTCCTCGATTATGCCCGGGAAAGTGAATCCGGTAATCGCGGAGTCCGTCACGATGGTCTGTGCACAGGTAATCGGCAACGACGTCACGGTGACGGTCGGCGGGCAGGCGGCTAACTTCGAGTTGATCGTGATGTTGCCTGTGATGGCGTATAACTTGTTGCAGTCCATCGAACTGCTGGCCGCGGCTTCAAGCAACTTTGCGGCGAAGTGTATTGAAGGGATCAAAGCCAACGAAGAACGCTGTCAGAGTCTCATCGAAGAGAGTCTGGCCATGTGCACCGCGCTGGCCCCGGAAATTGGGTATGAGGCAGCGGCGAAAATTGCAAAAGACGCCTACAAGTCAGGTAAGACCGTTCGACAGGTTGCGCAAGAGCAGAAGGTCCTTTCCGAGAAACGGCTGAGCGAGTTGCTCGATCCTTGGCGCATGACCGAGCCGGGAGGGCCGGTGGGGAGCGCTGGAGGGTAACCCGGTAAAGCCAAGAGCCTGCTTCTTTTGACAGTGCGAAGACGGCTATGCTAAAGTCCGCGGAACCATTAGGATTCTGACCGCTTTTCCAAACAATCCCTAGGAACATCGAATGAGCACACAGACGAAGCATGTAATCATTGTGGCCGGTGCCGGACCGGCTGGATTGGCAGCTGCCGGTTCTCTCGCGGAAGCCGGCCACGAGGTCATCATTCTGAATCGGGACATCAAGTTTGGTGGATTGGCCGAATACGGAATTTTCCCCAGCAAACTGAAGCTGAGGGGAGGATTGAGGAAGCAGTACTGGGAACTTCTCGAACGCCCGAATGTTCATTATCTGGGTAACGTGTCCATCGGAACGGGCAAGGATCTCTCGGTCGAAGACGTACGAGGGCTTGGGGCCAGCGCGGTGGTGTTCGCGATCGGCGCCCAAGGCACGAAGGCCATCGGGGTCGAGGGAGATTCCGCCACAGGTGTGTTCCACGCGAAAGACGTCGTCTATCACTATTGTCGGCTCCCGGGTTTCGGTGACCGTCCGTTCGACATGGGAAAGCACGCCGCAGTCATCGGCGCCGGCGACGTGATGGTGGATATCGCCCACTGGCTGATCCGCTATAAAAAGGTGGAGCGTGTCACGGCCATCGTGCGGCGAGGCCCGGCAGAACGGAAGTACAACCCGAAAGAAATCCGTGCTGTCTGCTCGAACATGGATGTCGAAGGCATCAAGCAGGAAGTGGAACGGATCAAGGATCGGCTCGCGGCTGTCGGGCAGAAGCCCGATGAGATCCTGAAGGGGTTGCTCGATGAGTTCACTAAATGTGAACCGAAGGTCAGCGACTCCAAGATGGGCTTCAAGTTCCTGGCCTCCCCGAAGCGCATCCTGGTCGATGGCCACAATCGGGTCCGTGCACTCGAGATGGAAGACAACAAGCTGGAGCCCAAGGGGGCGGACACAGCGGCGGTTGGGTTGAAGCAGTACTATGAGTTTCCATGCGACAGCGTCGTGTTCGCCGTCGGCGACAAGGTCGATGAGACGGTCGGTCTTCCATACAAGGGTGGGATGTATGTCACCAATCCCACGAAGACCGGAAACGAACCCGATGACTCGCTGTTCCAAGCATTCGATGAAGCGACCGGAAAAGTCGTCGAGGGGGTTTTTTTGGCCGGCTGGGCACGCAAAGCGAGTGAAGGGCTGGTTGGAGTGGCCAAACGGGATGGCGATTGGTGCGCCGAAGTTGTCACGCGTTATCTGTCGACGCGCTCGTCTGGCAGTCAAGCCAAGGTGGTGCTCGACAAACTTCACGCGCTCCTCAAGGAACGCAAGAGCCGTCCCGTCGATGTCAGAGGACTGCGTGTGCTGGAGACGGCGGAAAAGGCCTATAAAGGCGCAACCGATTGCATCGGTGAATTCAAGTTCGTGTCGAATCAGGAAATGATCGGTTTGATCGATAAGGGGAGGGCATAGGCGGCCGCCGGTTCCTCTGTTGTTCTTATCCAACCCCCCAGTTCAGCTTCTCACGTAAGACTTCATAGTACTGGGTCTCCGGAAATCGAATCAGTCTGGTTCGATGTTCGGAGATCGTAACCTCGATCGTGTCCCCCTGAGAGATAGCAACTCCCACCTGTCCATCGAGCGTCGCCGTGGCTCCGTCGTCTTTGCTGGTCAATGTGATGTCGATTTCGGCATGGGCCGGCACGATCAGCGGGCGGTGTGTGAGCGTGTGCGGGCAGATGGGAGTCAACATCAGCGAAGGAACGGCGGGATTCACGATCGGACCACCGGCCGAGAGTGAATAGGCCGTCGAACCGGTCGGGCTGCTCACGATCAACCCATCGCCCCGGAGATTCGTGACGAATTGGCCTTGGATGTTGATGCGCAACTCGATCATGCGGGCAAGGGTACCTTTGCTCACGACGACGTCATTCAGTACGACGCCTCGCGCGACAGTTTCGCCATGGCGGTGCACGTGGGTTTTGAGCATGAGACGTTCGTCCAAAACGTAATCGTTGGCGAACACGCGTTCTAGAGATGGGTACAGGTTCTCCAATCGCACCTCGGTAAGGAATCCCAAGCCCCCCATATTGACACCCAGAATAGGGATGCCTCGCTCTCCGGCCAGTCTGGCGGCGTTGAGCATCGTCCCGTCTCCACCCAACACGAGGAGCACGTCGGCCTCTTGAGCGAGCTGGGTTTTCTGGATACCCCCTTGTTCGCTCAGCAGTCCGGCCGAGGTGGTGTCTAGGATGGCGCGAATATTCCTGGCTCTTAGCCAACTCACCACGTTATGCAGCGTGGACTTGACTTCTGGAAACTTGGGCTTAGTTAAGATCCCGATGCTCTTGCTCTTCATGCTCGTGTCCGATGGGTGGAGGCCGGCGCAAAGGTGCGGGATTCTATCGGTTGCCTTCTTTTGAAGTCAACGAAGACGGGCACGTCTAGTAGCTGGACATCGGCGCTAGTTCGCCCAGCTTCGATTCGCGTCGTGTGATTCACCCGTAATCTTGACACTGCATACCCTTCTAGTTAGAATTAGGTGAGATTTTTCGAAGGGTTTGCTCCCTAACGACGGCCTACTGATCCCTACCATCATAAGGAGGCAGGATGTTCGAACGATTCACGGACAAGGGTCGGAAGATCATCATCCTTGCGCGCGAAGAAGCCGAGCGTCATCAGAACGATTACCTCGGGACCGAGCATCTCGTCTTGGCCATCCTTCGTGAGTCCGATGGGATCGCCCTCATGATCTTGAAAAAGATGGGTCTGTCGACCGAACAGATTCGACTGGAGATCGAGCGAAACCTGCCGGGCGGCGGGACGACCATGACATTCGGTGAGATCCCATTCAGCCCTCGGGTCAAGAAGGTCATCGAATACGGTGTCGAAGAGGCGCGACTGCTTGGACATAACCATATTGGAAGTGAGCACCTCCTGCTCGGGTTGCTTCGCGAAGAAGAAGGCATCGGCGGCAAGATCCTCCGCAGCCTCGGTGCGAATCTATTAACTGCCCGGCAGCTGACGGTCACGTTTCTACGGAAGTCCGCTCCTCGGGAACGGGATCGAAAGAGCAATACTCCCGCCCTTGACGAGTTCGGCCGGGACCTTACCCAGATGGCACAGGAGGGCCAACTCGATCCGGTCATCGGCCGGGCCGATGAAATCGAACGGGTGCTCCAAATCCTGAGCCGCCGTACAAAGAACAACCCGGTGTTGATCGGAGAATCAGGTGTGGGCAAGACCGCGATCGTCGAGGGGCTGGCACAGCGGATCGTGCAATCGGAAGTGCCCGACAATCTGTTGTCTCGCCGTGTCATCGCCTTGGACCTCGGTTCACTCGTGGCCGGCACAAAATATCGCGGTCAGTTTGAAGAGCGGTTGAAGGTAGTGATGAAGGAGATTGTGCAGGCCGGCAACATCATCATTTTCATCGACGAGTTGCATACGTTGGTGGGGGCCGGTGCGGCGGAAGGGTCCATCGATGCCTCCAACATGTTGAAGCCCGCCCTCTCGCGTGGGGAAATCCAGTGCATTGGGGCCACGACGCTGGACGAGTACCGCAAGCACATCGAGAAGGACGGGGCACTCAAGCGCCGCTTCCAGCCGATTCACGTACAGCCCCCGAGCCTCGACGAAACCGTTCGGATCATCCAAGGGCTGCGTGACCGCTACGAGGAGCATCACGGCGTCGAGATTACTGAGGAGGCAATCGTCGAGGCGGTGAAGCTGTCGGATCGGTACATCACGGATCGATTCCTCCCCGACAAAGCGATCGATTTGATCGATGAAACCGGATCTCGTGCCAAGCTGCAGACCTATGCGCTCCCGGGTGAATTGAAAGCGATGGAGCAGGAACTCAAGAAGGTGTCGCGCGACAAAGAACTGGCGATTTCGATGCAGAACTTCGAAGAGGCGGTTCGGCATCGCGAGGAAGAAGAGCGTCTGCGCAAGCTGCTCGAGGAGTCCAAGCGGGAGTGGAAGAAGAATCAGGAGAAGCACAAGCCGACGATTGGTAAGGAAGACGTCGCCTATGTCGTCTCGAAGATGACGGGCATCCCCCTGTTCAAATTGGAGGAGGAGGAGTCCAACAAACTCTTGCGGATGGAAGACTTCCTGCACAAGCGGGTCGTCGGCCAGAACGAGGCCATCTCGGCGGTCTGCCGTGCGATCCGGCGTTCACGTGCCGGGCTCAAGGAAGCCAAGAAGCCGATCGGCTCCTTTATTTTCCTGGGCCCCACGGGTGTGGGAAAAACCGAGTTGGCCCGAACGTTGGCCGAGTTCCTCTTCAACACGGAGGATGCGCTCATCCGCATCGACATGTCCGAATACCAGGAGAAGTTCACCAGTTCGCGTCTGTTCGGAGCGCCTCCAGGGTACGTGGGGTACGAAGAGGGCGGACAGTTGACAGAGCGGGTGCGCCGCCGGCCCTATTCGGTGGTGCTGTTCGACGAAATCGAGAAAGCCCATCCGGACGTATTCAACTTGTTATTGCAAGTCCTGGATGATGGCGTGCTGACTGACAGCCTCGGCCGGAAGGTCGATTTCAAGAATACCGTCGTGATCATGACGTCGAACATCGGGACGAAGCTGATTCAAAAAGGCGTCTCGCTGGGATTCCAAAGCACCGAAGCGGAGCAAGCCCGTCACAAGAAGGAAGAGGTCATGGGCGAGTTGCGGCGGTCGTTCAGTCCGGAGTTCCTCAACCGGATCGATGAGATTGTCGTGTTCCATCAACTCGACAAGTCGCACCTCAACAACATCCTTGATATCCTGCTGCGGGAACTCAATTTGCGACTCCTGGACAAGGGTGTGGAGATCGAAGTCGACGAAGAAGTCAAACAATGGCTCATCAAGGAAGGGTATGAGCCGTTGTACGGCGCCCGACCGATGCGGCGCACGATTCAGCGTGCCATCGGTGATCCACTCTCCGAGGAGATGATCAAGGGCCGCTTCAAAGAAAGTCGTAAGATCAAAGTGGTGTTGCGCGATGGCGCTCCCGCCTTCATCGAACAGGAGGCAATGGCGGGTGTGTAGCTGAGCGCCGTGACGACTCCGGCTCTAGCCACGCAGACATGAGTGAGGACGACCCTTGCCGCCTTGCGGCAAGGGTCGTCGTGTTTTTGGAGACAAAAGAGCATTGAAGGGGTGAACGTGGGACAGTGCGCTTGGAAAGAGGGCCCGGTGTTGGGAATCGAGACATCGTGCGACGAGACTGCCGCCGCCGTGCTGGGGGCTGACGGGGTCGTACGGTCCAGCCGGATCTCTTCGCAGCATGCGGTGCATGAGCGCTTCGGCGGCGTGGTCCCGGAACTGGCCTCGCGCGCCCATGCGGAAATGATCGAACACATCGTCACTGGGGCGATGGAGGATGCGGGATGCCGGTGGTCTGAGCTTTCCGGCATGGCCGTGACACAAGGACCGGGATTGGCCGGCGCGCTCATCGTTGGGTTGAACTACGCCAAGACGTTGGCGTACGCGCTCAAGGTTCCCATTGTCGGGGTCAGTCATCTCGAAGGACATATCGCGTCGGCCTGGTTGGACAATCCCATGTTTCCTGCCTCCTGCGTCGTGTTGGTGGTATCCGGTGGACACACCCATCTATATGAACGAGATGAAGCCGGCTCTTGCCGACTACTGGGATGTACGAGGGACGATGCGGCGGGGGAAGCGTTCGACAAGGGCGCGCAAATGTTAGGCTTAGGATTTCCCGGTGGTCCAGCGTTGGATCGCCTCGCGCAACAGGGAAACCCCAAGGCGGTAAGGTTTCCACGTGCTCTGTTCAAGGACGGATCGTCGGACCTGAGCTTTAGCGGGCTAAAGACGGCGCTCCTGTATCGAATACAAGGGATGGACTTGCAGGATCTTGAGCGGCAGAAAGCGGATCTCGCAGCAGGATATCAGGAGGCAATAGTTTCGATGTTGGCCTCCAAGTCCTTTGCGGCTCTTGGTGCAACGGGGAAACGCGCCTTGGCTGTCGTCGGGGGAGTGTCCGCGAACAGCAGACTCCGAACGATGTTCCAAAAACAGGCGGCCGCAGAAGGCATTGCGTTGAGTATTCCGCCTTTACGGTACTGCACGGACAATGCGGCCATGATCGCTGCCGTAGGTAGGGAAGGGCTCCGGGCTGGACGGCGGATGCCGTTGGATGCCGAGCCGTTCACGACAGTGAGAGGCCCGTCGTGACGCGACCGGTCTTGGCCACGAGAGGGACCGATGCCTGACGTATTCGGGCAGACAACGGGGCTGCGGGCAAGCCAGCTCACAGCGATTGAACGATTGTATCGGCGGCGTGTGCCCCAGGATCGGGTGTTGTCACCTGAGTTGGCGAAAGCCATGTGCCAACTGTCTCTCGACATGCGCCGGCCGCTCGCCGTGTTGCTGACGAGGCGAGGTCAGATCCAAGAGGTCATCGTTGGGACCGATCTCACGTTATCGCCTACGACCCTGGCCAAGTTCCGTGCCGGTCCCCGGTCGCTCCGTGGTTTGCGGCTGCTCAGAACCCAGCTGAACGATCAGCCGCTGAACCAGGAGACGCTGACTGACCTTGCCTACCTCCGCCTAGACCTGATCGGAGTGCTCTCAATCGACCCGGCTGGATTGCCCGGGATGCTCTACCTGGCCCATCTGATACCGCCCAACGGGACGGGCCAGCTGTGCAAGATCCTAAGAAGCACGCCCTTCTACCAGCACTCCCTCGTCTTCGACCGGTTCATCGAGGAGCTCGAGGCGGATATGCAGCAAGCGCGTGCGACTCAAGCGGTCAGCGACGGCGGCGAATCCGCGATTCTGGTCAGTGCCTCGACCCGTAGCCGGGCCGAACAAGAGGATCGCTTGAGCGAGCTTGCCGAACTCTCCGCCTCCGCGGGCGTGGCGGTCATCGACCGCATGGTGCAGCGCACGCCGGATGGGCACCAACGGTATCTCTTGGGACGCGGAAAGCTCAAAGACGTGCTTATCCAGACGTTACACAAGGGCGCCGATATGGTGATCTTCGACCAGACGTTGTCTCCAGCCCAATCCCGCGCGATCTCCGAGATAACGGACATCAAAGTGATCGACCGGACACAGCTGATCTTGGACATCTTCGCCCGGCGGGCCCATAGCCGCGAGGGAAAAGTGCAGGTGGAATTGGCTCAACTCCAGTATCTCCTGCCGAGGTTGTCGGGCAAAGGCACCGAGCTCTCGCGGCTCGGGGGAGGAATCGGGACAAGAGGTCCTGGTGAAACGAAACTGGAGACGGATCGTCGGCGCATTCGAGACCGCATGACGCATCTCCAACGGGAACTCGCACAGTTTGCCAGACAACAAGGGCAACGCCGGGCTCGGCGGTCGCGGCACGGGCTGCCGGTTCTGTCGCTCGTCGGGTACACCAATGCGGGAAAATCGACGCTGCTGAACGTCTTGACCAAGAGCCGGGTGTCGGCAGAAGACCGCTTGTTCGAAACGCTCGATACCACGAGTCGGAGGCTGCGCTTTCCCAAAGACCGGGAAGTAATCGTGACGGACACTGTCGGATTCATTCGAGATCTTCCCCAAGAACTCGTCGGAGCCTTTCGGACGACGTTGGAAGAACTGGGCGAAGCGGATCTCCTCCTTCACGTGGTCGACGCCAGCGCGGCGGATGTCGACATCCAAATCTCCGCTGTGGTGTCCATCTTGAGGGATTTGGCGTTGGATGCCATCCCCCGCGTGCTCGTCTTCAATAAGTGTGATCGTATCTCTCAAGAGTTGGCCGACCTCTTGTGCCGACGGTATCATGCGATCGGGGTGTCGGCGCTCAATGCCGAGACCTTGCAGCCTTTGATGCGAGTGCTCGAACAGCGCATCGCGGAAGTCGTGCCGGCTCAACCTGCCTTCGCTTCTCACACCTTGGCTCTTGCATCTCGGGCCTGACCGCTGCACAATCGCCGCACGCATGGTACGGACGAAGGCGGAATCGCAGGCCGACCGCCGCAGACGGCTGCAACAGATCGCGGAAGCCTTGGCCACATCGAGGCCGGAGGCCCGTATGGAGTTGAACCACCGATCTCCCTGGGAACTCCTTATGGCGACGATTCTTTCCGCGCAATGTACGGATCAGCGGGTCAATCAGGTCACGCCCAACTTGTTCAGCCGTTATCCGAAGGCCGGGGATCTGGCGGTCGCAAAGGTCTCCGACGTCGAGCAGATCATCAAATCGACGGGATTCTACAAAAGCAAAGCCAGGAACATCCTGGCCTGCAGTCAGGCCGTCGTGTCACGTCATGGGGGGGCGGTTCCCCAGACCATGGAGGAACTCGTCGTCCTTCCAGGAGTCGGAAGGAAGACCGCCAACGTGGTGCTCGGCAATGCATTCGGCCGGCCGGCGATCGTCGTGGATACACACGTGAAGCGCGTGGCCAACCGTTTGGGCCTGACCCGCTCAGACGATCCGGAGCGGATCGAAGAAGACCTGCAGCAGTTGTTGCCGCCCGCCCAGTGGACCGACGTCTCTCAGCGTCTGTTGCTCCATGGACGGTACACCTGTCTCGCTCGCATCCCGCAGTGCGCCCGTTGCGCGATATACGAATGGTGTGTGGCCAAGGAGAAGCGACCGCGATGATCAGCAGCATGACCGGATATGGACGGCGACAGACGACTTGGCCAGACGGAACGGTGACCGTCGAAATCCGTTCAGTCAACCATCGGTTCCTCGAAGTCGCCTGCCGGCTGCCTCGCACGCTGAGTCATTTGGAGGAGGGGATCAAGAAGGTAGTCCAGCAGCGTTGTGCCAGGGGGCGGGTGGATCTATCCGTCCTCGTACAGAGCGGCAAGGGAAAAGCGGCCTCCATCAATCTTGACCAGGCGTTGGCAAAACAGTACCATCGGGCTCTCCAAGGCCTGAAGAAATCCCTGAAATTGTCTGGTCCGATCGACGTGGCGCTGATCGCAGGTTTGCGGGACGTCGTGTCGGTGTCTGAGCAGCCTGCTGAAGATCCCCGACTGGGGAAAGTGGTCGAAAAGGTCGTGGCGCAGACGGTCGATGACCTTCGCGCCATGCGCCAACGGGAAGGCCAGGCGCTGGCGAGTGACATGCGGGCCCGATTGGACATCCTCAGAGGGTATCGGGAGGCTGTACGGAGCAGGGCGCCGGTGGCCGTCAACGAATCGTTCGACAAAATGAAACTTCGTGTTCAAAAGTTGATCGAAGGCGAAATTCCCGACATGCCGCGGTTGCATCAGGAACTGGCAATCTATGCCGATCGGGCCGACATCACGGAAGAATTGGTCAGATTGGACTCACATATGGTACAGTTTGACCAACAGCTTAACCGCGCGGAATCTGTAGGTAAAACCCTCGACTTTCTCGTTCAGGAGATGGGCCGGGAAGTTAATACCATTGGGTCGAAGGCCAACGACGCAGAAATCACTTCTACTGTCGTGAAGATGAAGGCGGAGTTGGAGAGGATCAAAGAACAGGTGCAGAACGTCGAATGAGTCCCATCTCTCCAGCGACTAGCACGGCCAGTCCTTTGGGACAGGCCAGATCCTCGACCCAGCGGAGAGGGATCCTGTTCATTATCTCCGCGCCGTCCGGCACGGGGAAAACGACGTTGTGTAAACAGCTCACGGCCAGCGTGCCGGACTTATGGCATTCGATCTCCTATACCACGCGTCAGCCGAGGCCTGGGGAAGAGCATGGGCGCGAGTACTTCTTCATCGATGAGACGAAGTTTCAGGAGATGATCGACCGGCATGAGTTTGTCGAGTGGGCCAGGGTGTATGGCCATCTCTACGGAACGCCTCGGAAGATGTTGGCGGACCGAATCGACCAGGGGATCGACGTGTTGCTGGAAATCGACGTCCAAGGCGCCATCCAGGTCAAGAAGAAGTTCGAGGATGCCGTCTCGGTCTTTATCTTGCCTCCTTCCATGAACACCCTGCGTGCGCGTCTGCAAAGCCGAGCCTCTGATTCGGCGGAAGAGATTCAGCGGCGGCTGCAAAAGGTCAAGGAGGAAGTGTGGAGTTACCGTGAATATGCCTACATCGTCAGAAACGACGATTTGGCCCGTTCACTGCGTGACCTTGAGAACATCTTTTTGGCCGAGCGCCTGAAGACCAGACGGATGGACATCGCGTGGATCGAAAATAATTTCTTGACGAGCGACGACAGTAAACCGGGGGATCGTAAAGATCTTCCTTAACCCGAGGGGAGCATTGCATCCATGATCGACATGTTGAGCCTGTTGCCGCAATACAGTCCGGATCAGTTCGATTCGCGCCACCGGTTGGTCATCGTGGCCGCCCAGCGCGCAAAACACATCCTACAGGGGTCTCCCCATGGGACGTCCAAGTACACCAAGGAGACAACGGTGGCGTTGGATGAAGTGCTGCGCAGCGGAGTGAAGTATTTGGTCGGTAAGGACGCGCGCGACGCCATGAAGGAAGCCAAGCGCGGCAAAGAAGGCGAGACCGAACGCATTGCCATGATGACCGGAGAAGATGCACGCGAGATCAAGAAAGAGTTGAGCGTGTATGTCGATGACACGCCGAAAGCGCCGGAACCTGAAGCCGAGGAGTAACGCGTGAACGCCGAGCCGGTGGGACCGACCCTGGTCGGGAAGCGAATCGTGCTCGGCGTGACCGGCAGCATCGCCGCCTATAAAGCCGTGAGTCTGCTTCGTGCTCTGGTGCGCGAGGGGGCGGCGGTTGAGGTGGCGATGACGTCCTCCGCGGCAAAGTTCGTCGCCCCGCTGACTTTCGAAGTTCTCTCCGGCCGCGCCGTCTTGACCGATCTGTTTGCCGCCCATGAAGAAATGAAGCATCTGTCCGTTCCGGAACAGGCCGACGCCATCGTCGTGGCTCCGGCGACGGCAAACTTTCTGGCCAAAGCCGCCCTCGGTCTAGCCGACGACTTGCTGTCCACGATGCTGCTGACGGCGGGCTGTCCCTTGGTTGTCGCCCCGGCCATGGATGGCGGCATGTGGAGGCATCCGACGGTGGTCGATCATGTCCGGTTGCTGCGCGCGAGAGATGTCGTGGTGGTGGATCCGGAGGAGGGGCCTCTTGCCTCCGGGCGACTGGGGCAGGGGCGCTTAGCGGACGAACAGCGAATTCTTCACGCCGTCGCGTCGGTGCTCCGTCTCCGGCAGGATTGGCTGGGCCAGCGAGTCCTGATTTCCGCCGGCCCGACGCATGAAGCCATCGATCCCGTCCGATTCATTTCCAACCGGTCCTCAGGAAAAATGGGGTATGCGCTGGCCGAAGCCGCCCAGGCTCGCGGAGCGCAGGTCGTCCTGGTGTCGGGCCCGACGGCGCTTCCCGTTCCGCGTGGTGTGGAAGCCGTGCCTGTCGAAACCGCCGAGGCCATGGCCAAGGCCCTCTCGTCGAGGTTGTCTTGGTCGACGGCGGTGATCATGGCTGCCGCGGTGGCCGACTTCCGTCCGAAACATCCGGCCCGCCAGAAAATCAAGAAGCAGGCCAAGACGGACGAGATGTTGGAGTTGGAACGGACTCCGGACATCCTCGCTGCGTTATCCGCCCAACGAACCAGCCAGTTGCTCGTCGGGTTCGCCGCGGAGACTGAACGACTCGAGTCTCATGCGAGAGAAAAATTGAACGCCAAGAGCCTCGATATGATCGTGGCCAACGACGTGACCCAAGATGGTGCCGGGTTCGGAAGCGATTGCAACGCGGCGACCGTCATCGATCGAAGCGGTGTTGTCCTGGAGCTTTCTTTGCGATCCAAACGCCGGTTGGCAGACGACGTGCTCGACCAGGCGCTTCGGCTACTGAAGGCTCCTGCCAGAGGGAGGCGCTGAACCATGGCGTCGAATCCCAAGAATCACGCGATTGCCTTGGAAATCGATCGCCTGGCCGTTCAGTTGGCAAAGGATCCGCATTCGAAGGTCTTTCTCCCCTTGGCAGAAGAGTATTGCAAAGCCGGCATGTGGCAGGAGGCAGCCGGCGTGTTAGAGGACGGGCTGAAATATTATCCGGGCTTTATTATGGCGATGGTTGTGCTGGGGCGGGCCTACGATCAATTGGGGCAGCCGACGAAGGCCAAAGCTGTCTTGGAAGAAGCGGTCAAGCTGAGCCCCGAAAACCTCAGGGCCCATCGCACCTTGATCAAGATTTACATGGCACAGGGGCAGTCGGACGCGGCCCTCAAGTCCTGCGACGTGATCCTCGGATTGAACCCACGCGATGAAGAAGCATTGTCCATCCGGGCCAAATTAGGGAAACCGTTGCAGGAGACTCCGCAGAAAGCCAAAAAAGTGATCGTCGAGAAACCGACGCCTCAGGCCCAGCCGGAGGTCGACGCCTCGGCCCGCCCCGAAGAACCGGCGGGGTTGGCGCCGCCGCTCAACGAGGAACGGGTTCCGGACGAGCCCGATCAGCAGCCCACACCGTTATCGCTGGCCAGCACGATCATGGAAAGCGTCCTCCAAGAAAGCGATCGGAATGAGAAGCTCGAAGAAGCGGCTCAGAGCCCGACGCCGGCTTCTCCTCATGCCGGGACGATCGCTCAGCTCGAATCCCTGCTCCGTTCCATCGAACAGAATCGGAAAGACCGCCAGAGTTCGGGAGAGTCCCGTTCATCAACTTCCTAGACAATTCAGACGTTTGACCGGTCCATAGGGGCCTGTTACAATGCCGCGCTGCTGACGAACCCGGGCGCTGGATCTGCGGACCGGCGTTTTGAGAGTGCCATGCTGCGTATTTTGGTTTTACATGGTCCGAATCTGAATTTGCTGGGGACCAGGGAGCAGTCGATCTACGGGACGGTTTCGCTCGACGCAATCGATTCCGACCTGACCAAGCTGGCAGAAGAGTTGGGGCTCGAGGTCGATATCCGCCAGTCGAATCTCGAAGGAGAATTGGTCACGTGGATTCAGGAGGCTCGTAGCGGTTATGACGGCATCATCATCAACCCCGCCGCCTATACGCATACCAGCGTGGCCATTAGAGACGCCATCTCGGCCGTGCAAGTCCCGACCGTCGAAGTCCATTTGTCCAACATTCACCAGCGCGAGCCGTTCCGGCATCACTCGTATGTGGCCGGAGTTGCCTTAGCGCAAATATCCGGGCTGGGGCCAGCCGGTTATCTGCTGGCGCTCAGAGGGCTGAGCCAACATGTCGCCGGTTTGCGGCGATCCAAACGTTCGTCCGGACAGGTGGCCTCCTCCAGCCGGAAGAAGCGTTCAGGGTAGGCGGGAAGCGCAAAATCGATAGCATCGCGTGAAGGGAGTACCAATTGATTTCCACCACGGATTTTCGAGGCGGCGTCAGACTGCTGATCGACGGGGAACCGTTTTATATCGTTGAATTTCAGCACGTGAAGCCGGGCAAGGGCGGAGCCTTCGTCCGCACCAAACTCAAGAGCTATATTTCCGGAAACGTGCTCGACCGGACATTCCGATCGGGAGAGCGGTTTGAGGAGCCGGACCTTGAGGAACGCGAGATGCAGTTCCTCTACGCGACCGGCGACGACTATACCTTCATGGACACCGAGAGCTATGAGCAGCTGACGTTTGCAAAGAAGCAGCTCGGCGAGAACGCGGATCTATTGAAGGAGAACATGATCGCCAAGATCCTCATCTATGAGCATCGGCCGATCGACGTCGAATTACCGATTTTCATCGAACTCAAGGTCGTAGACGCCGAGCCCGGGGTCAGGGGCGATACGGCGTCGGGCGGAACCAAACCCGCCGTCGTGGAAACCGGTGCGACCATCAAGGTTCCGCTCTATCTGGAGGTGGGGACCGTGATCAAGATCGATACTCGCACACGAGCCTACGTGGAGCGCGTCAGGTGAGCCGGGGCAAATCGTCCAAGTCGAGAAAACGAGGGACCCCGATCGTCTTGCCTCAAGCCTTGGCGGACCAGCCTGGTTCTCAGGGCTCTCTCTTTCTTACCGGCAATCAGACCAAGCACATCCAGGAGTTGGTCGATCTTCTCAAGCGCAACAACCTAACCGAACTGGAGTTAGAGCGAGAAGGGGTCCGCATCCGTGTCCGCCACGAGGTCGGCGTGAAGACCATTGCCGCGACGGTCACCGAAACGGCCCAGGCTGCGGCGCCGGCGTCGGCGCAAGCTGCCTCTCCCGCACACAATGCGGCGGCAGAGGTCGCCGGGTTGGTCACGATCACCTCGCCTATCGTCGGAACATTCTATCGTTCACCATCGCCGGACGCCGATCCCTATGTCGAAGAAGGGGATTTCGTGAAGAAGGGCCAAGTGCTCTGTATCGTCGAAGCCATGAAGCTCATGAACGAAATCGAGTCGGAGGTCGACGGACAGGTCGTGAAGATCTTGGCCGAGAGCACCAAGCCCGTTGAGTACGGGCAGGCGTTATTCCGCATCGACCCCAAAGCGACCGCCTGAGTTCCCGTTCGTACCCCATCGGAGTCTGACGTTGTTCAAGAAGGTCCTCGTAGCCAACCGCGGAGAGATCGCCTTACGAGTGATCCGTGCGTGTAAAGAGCTCGGCATTAAGACAGTGGCCATTCACTCTGAAGCCGATGCGGCTGGGCTTCATGTCCGAGCCGCCGACGAGAAAATTTGCGTGGGGCCGGCCGAAGCCGCCCTGAGCTACCGCAACATTCCCAACGTGCTCAGCGCGGCGGAAATCACGGGCGCTGATGCCATCCATCCCGGTTACGGCTTCCTCTCGGAAAACGCGCACTTCGCGGAGGTCTGTGAATCGATCGGTGTCAAGTTCATCGGCCCCACCTCCGAGAACATCGCGTTGATGGGCGATAAGGCCAAGGCGCGTGAGGTCGTGGCGAAGCGCGGACTGCCGGTCACCCCCGGAAGTCCGGGCGGTTTGAAGAGTGAACAGGAAGCCGTCGAAGCGGCCTCGAAAATCGGCTATCCCGTCATCATCAAAGCGGCGGCCGGAGGGGGAGGCCGGGGTATGCGCGTCGTCAACAAGGCTGAAGATCTCGGTCGAGCGTTTCAGGCGGCCCAGGCAGAAGCCAAATCCACCTTCGGGAACGACAGCGTCTATTTGGAACGGTACTTCCTGGAGCCCCGGCACATCGAGGTTCAGATCGTCGCGGATCACCGCGGCCACGTGGTGCATCTGGGGGAGCGGGATTGCTCCATCCAGCGTCGCCATCAAAAATTGGTGGAAGAGACGCCTTCACCAGCGGTCGACGAAAAATTGCGGCGGGAAATCGGACGCACGGCCGTCGAAGCGGTCAAAGCCGTGCATTATCGGAACGTCGGCACGGTAGAGTTCCTGCTGGACAAGGATCAGAATTTCTTCTTCATGGAAGTGAATACCCGCATCCAGGTGGAGCATCCCATTACGGAGATGGTGACCGGCATCGACCTGATCAAAGAGCAGATTCGACTGGCGGACGGACAGCCGCTTTCATTCAAGCAGCAGGACATCAAGCTGACCGGCCACAGCATGGAATGTCGCATCAATGCTGAAGACCCTGAGAAGTTCACCCCGTCGCCGGGCTTGATTACGAAGTACAACGCGCCGGGCGGCTTCGGTGTGCGGGTCGATTCCGCGATGGAATCGAACGCCATGGTCGTGCCCCACTACGATTC
>FRDC01001647.1_pt2 | contig 20979 bp, 27 predicted proteins | sample 1106171 | NCBI WGS metagenome assembly FRDC01 (sample SAMEA3930566, study PRJEB13176) | freshwater metagenome | biome: Drinking water system; feature: drinking water; material: water | place: Singapore | collected 2014-12-20 | reverse complement strand
GGAGAGAGGGCCCGGCAGCGGAGGCGAGGCTCGGCCTGGCGCGGTTTCCTGATTTCCCCATGAGAACCATGCGCCGGCCGAGCCTCGCGATCACAAGCGAACCGAGGCAACGAAAATGGCGAATCTCTCACCACACCGATACCGGCGCGGCGCGGCTGTCTGGCTCACACGCATCGCCGAAGATGGCTCACGGCTGCATCACCCCTGCCACGTTTCCGAATTCAACAAGCTCACCGGCCTTTACTACGTCACCCGCGCCGATAACGCCGCCCGCCGGGGCGCTTTAGTGTCGCCGGATGATTTGCAGATCCGCCAACCTGGCGAGCTTGCGCCTGGTGTCATGGCGCGAACGTGCGCCGAGGAGCTCGTTGCGGAGGCTCGCCGATGAGAGCGCAATCCGCAATCGCCGCGCACCAGGCCGCGGCCGAAGATCGCCGGCCCAAGGCTTTCACCGCCTCCGGCCGCTTTGTGCCGCTCATCGGCACGATGCCGAGCGAGATCGAGTTTCGCGACATCGCCGGCCACCTGGCGCGGTTGTGCCGCTTCTCCGGCGCCACCGTGAGCCACTACTCGGTTGCGCAACACTCGGTGTTGACGGCCGATCTCCTCGCCGGCCACGGCCCGGTCACGCAACTCTATGGCCTTTTGCACGATGCGCATGAGTACGTTTTCGGCGACATCACAACGCCGGTGCGCCGATTGCTGCAGGCCGCCAGCTATGGCGTCAACATGCCTGGTGCTCTCGATCCGATCGCCGAGCTCACCCGCGATGTGGACGCGGCCATTCACGCCCGCGCCGGCCTCGTGTGGCCGTTGCCGGCGGCCACCGCCAACCTCATCCGCCTCGCCGATGCCAAGGCTCTCGCCACCGAGATCCGCGACGTGTGCACGGATCCGCGCCAGGCCGATCACCTGGCATTCGGCGAGCTCCCGCCACCGATGCGCGGCGCAATCAAACCGTGGCCGTGGATCAAGGCCGAGGAGAAGTTTCTCGAGAAGCTCGAGGATCTCACCACGCTCGCCGGCATAACGCTCGAGGTGGCGGCATGATCGGTGAAACCATCGTGGCGCTCCAATGCGTCCAGATCATCGTGACGTGGATCCTGGCGATGGCCGTGGTGAGCCTCGGCGTTCGCCTTGCGCGCCTCGAGCGCATCATTGCTCGCACCCACGGCTATACCGTCGCCGATGATGAGGAGGATGTGGCCCTTGTCTCTCATTAAGCTCACGCCGCGCTTTGTGCAGGAACTCGCCGCGGCTCTGCCGTTGCTGCAGAGCGATGGCGTCATTCCGAAGATCCGCCCGGCGCACCTCCGCGAAGCCAGCCAGGCGGATCGCGATCGTGCCGCCGAGCTCGTGCGCCAAGGTCGCGCCGATGCGCTCATTTGGCCGGAGGATCAGTAACGATGAGCGCCCGCCATAGCGCATTGCCGCCAACACTCTCGCCGGCGGATTATCGCGCGGCGAGGCCGCCGCATATATCGGCATCGGGCCCACGAAATTCGATGAGCTCGTGCGTGACGGCCGCATGCCGGCGCCCAAGGTGATCGATGGCCGCAAGGTTTGGGATCGGATCGCGCTTGACTTGGCTTTCGCGGCGTTGCCGGATGAGCCGACAAAGGCAAAGGCCGGATCCGAGGAGTGGATGCCGGCCGTGTGAGGCGTGGCATGGCGACGGCAAAACTCCGCTACATCACCCGCGATCGTGACCGGCACGGCAACGTGCGCCGATATTTCCGCCCCACGCGCGACGGCACCAAAACACNNTAGGCGGCCCCAAGACGCGCCTGGCGGAGCCATTCCAATCGCAAGAATTTTGGCGCCACTATAGCGCCTGCCTCGAGGCTCACCAAAAGGGCGAGCCAATCCCTCCGGCAATCAACTTTCAAGCATCCGCGAAAGCTCCGGCCGGCACGCGCATCACGCCGAACGTCCAAAAGAGATCGATGGCACGATCCTCCGGCGCCGCACGCCAGCCGGCGCACACCTGCGACACCGCATAGATCTTGGCCGCCAGGCCGGCCTTGGCCTCATCCGTGATGCAGCCGGCCGCCGCCGGCGAGGCCGCGAGCGCTGCAGCCAGCGCGATTGAGAACGCACGCACGCAAGGCCTCCTTTCACATCATTTCACATCAGGCTCTCACCATTTTGTTGACGCCAACAAAATGGTGAGATGCGGCTCCTATGTCATCAATCGCGGATTTGTGAAGCGACCCACGCCCGCATCCGCGTCCACCGTTCTTCTGGCGTCTCGATGGGGTAGGTGCCCTCGTCGTTCATGTAAACAATCTCGCGCGCCAACGGCTCGGCAATGTCAAACGCGGCGGCCACGCCTTCCGGCTGTTCGGGATCAAGCCCGGTCATGTCCAGGCCGCGCACGCGCCCCAACGCGCCAAGCGCGCAAACGTCTCCTTCCTTGAAGGAGGTCGGTCGCGTGGCGACGTAGTGCTCGCGGTATCGGTTCGCAGCATCGGGGTCCTTGAACAGGTCAGCCCATTTCTGCGCGTTGCGCTCGTCAACCTCTGACGAGACTTCCAAGACGCCAGACACTAGCCGCTTCTCCGGCATTGCATCCAGGGCCGCCAGCATATCGCGCAACAACTTCTGGCCGCGCTTGCCGCGTGTAGCTGACGCCACCTGAGCACGCCAACGCCCAAGCTCCAGAGGATCGTCTAGGTCATCACAGTAACCGCTGCGGCTCATCGGCCTGCCCTCCTTTAGGTAGCTTCCGCGTAAGCGTTTATTTGATCGATCAGATCCATGTCATGCACTGGGTGCTCGTCCGGCAGAGACGCCAGCCACTCATCGAACGCGGCGCAGGCTTTCTCTTGAAGTTCACAGGCGGTCATCATTCAAAGTCTCCTATGGTGAACAGTAGACGGGCTCAAGCGCATTGAGCGCAGACATATCCATGAGAGGCGGCATCGCCCGCCACAGAGACGGGGCGTCGGCATATTCCCAACTATCACCGAGCCAATCGGCTGACGGCTTGTTTGTCATATGATGGGGTTCGTCCCAGTGGCTTGCGCCACGCGATCGCGACCCGACGTAAACGATGTAGCCGACAACTTTGTCGGTGCGGTCGCCGTCGTCATCAACTTCTAACATCGCGTGCCACAGTAAGAGATCGCGATCTCGTGGCGTCTCGTCTGTGACAAACTGCCAGCCGTTCGACTCCATAGACTGCGGCAGCGTCGGCATCTGCACATCGCTCATAGTGGCTCCCCTGTTACTTCTGATTTTTGCCAAGCGGACACTTCCAGCCGCCGCACCAATCGGTGAACTGATCCTCAAGCCCTTTCTCGCGGATGAAGGCCAAAGCGTTCCGCAACCACGCCTCTAGGTTTATCCCTTGCTCTGCCATATCGGCTCCTTGTCGTTAGGTTGATTTGGTCAGAGCTTCGCGCAGACGATTTGCCAGCACGACGGCGTATTCCTCGGCGGGCAGGCCTGGGTTTGCATAGACCCACTCAATGAACGATGTGGCGAACTCGTCAGGGTCCAAGGCCTACCCTCCTTCGCGTTATCGCATTTCGTCATAGTCAAGATGGTAGCCCGCGCCGCAAACTTCGCAGGCATACCGCTCGCCGTCGAAGCCGCCTCCGACCTCTTTCATGTTCGGGCAGGTTTGCTCTGTCTCGTCGCAACCGACTGGCTGCCTCGACTTGTCGCCCTTACGATCCATCGCTTAAAGTCTCCCCTCATTGATCTCGAAAGCGCCAGGCGTACCACCGCCGGGCCAATGAATACTTGAGCCACCACCAACGGCCGGCAATCGATTGACGCGCCCACTCCGGCGATCTCCGGCCCATTTTGTAAAAGGTACAGGATCGGCGCAATTTCATCACCTCACCCACCCCCGCGCCTTCATTCCCTCGGCCACAAGCTCGCGGATCATTGTGGAGCGGTCCTGGCCATCAATGCGCTTGGCGAGCTCGCGATCGAGGATCTCGAGCATGGCATCAGGAAACCGCACGGCGATTTGCGTGGCTCCGCCCTCGGAAAGAGCAGGCCGGCCCCGCCGGCGAGCTTCTCGAGGTGCGATGGCGCGTGCTTTGGTGGGCGCTCTTGTCATGCGTTTTATTTGCATCCCATAAATAACCCGATGCAATTCACAAAAATGTGACTTGACGGGCACGGAAAGCACGCCCCGAGGCCTTTATTTTTGAATACCAAAATGTTATATTAGGGATATTAAGACGTTGAGCCGGCCCCGAGACAAACGCAGCGAACCGAAACGAGCCCACAGAGCCACAGGATGGCCAGAGGCGAGGCGGCAAGCCGGAGAGCAAGGGACATCCGGACAACGGAAAAATAGGCCGAAAGGCCTGGCGGCGAAGCATTGCCGGCAGGCCTCGCACCGTCAAGCGGTGCCTGATGAGGCCAACGTCATCAGAAACAAAGCGGCCCGCTCGGTGCAGCAACACCGGCGGGCCCGTTTCAAACCCAACCGACCAAAGGAAGGATCATCAACATGACGACACATAGCACCGGCAAATGGCTCGCGCTAGTCGCGGGCTCCATTGCCACCGCGTGCGCCCTGGCACTCCTCCTGCAGGATGCCATCCGCACGGGCCATTGGACGATCGAGCACGCGCTCATCCCTGGCCTCATGGCGGTGCAAATCGCCACCGGCCACCTGTTTACGGTGGCCCTGCACCAACGCCGCTGGCTCGCCGCCGGCGGTTTCCTCATCGTCGCCGGCGTGGCCACGTGGTGCGTGCTTGACACGAGCGTGGCCAAGCAAGGCGCGGTGCAGGCCGAGGCTACCGCCAAGGCCGAGGATGTGAACGGCCGCCGCAAGGCGCTCGAGCGTTCCATCGCCGATGCCGAGGCGATGCTCATGCCTTGCCCCGAGGGCTCGCCCAAAAAGCATTTCGGAACGCGTTGCAGCCTCCGCGAGGCGATGACGGCCGAATGCGCCACCGGCAAGGGTACGGCCTGCACGGGCAAAACGGCCTCGGTCACGCTCTATGAGGCCGCGCTCAAAACCCACCGCGAGGAGCTCGCCGGCGTTGGCCCGGCCCAAGCGGTGGGCGCGAAAACGGAAAACATGGCCACGCTCCTCGCCACGATCTCCGGCCGCGACAAAGGCCGGATCCGCCAGGTGCTCGAGATTGGCCGGCCGTTCCAATTCGCGCTCGCATTTGAGCTCGCCGCGCTTGCCTGTTTCGGTTTCGCATTCGGCCACGGCCGCAAAGCCGGCGGAAATGCAACCGAGCACCAGGCGGCAAAGGATCCGGAAATCGAGAAATCAGCCTCAATTTCCGGAAATCGACACGAGCAGGAGGATTTGCATTCGGCAATCGATCAGGAAACGATTGCCGTGCTCGCCGGCGAGGAGGGCCCGGAAAACGAGCCGCCCAAGCCCCGCGGGCCTCGGAAATCGAACGGGAAAAGCAATGTTGTCGCTTTCCCAGCACGGCATCCGGTGATGCAAGCGTTGGATAAGGCCGGCGGCACGGTGACAAGCAACCGCGAGCTCGCCCACATCATGGGCGTGTCGGAAGGCCAGAGCACAAAGCTCGTGGCCGAGGTGGCTCACCTGCTCACGTTTCGCCGCGTGGGCAAATGCCTCGAGATCAGTCTCAAGGCGGTGCGCGTTGCGTAAATGAAAAAACCGGAGAATATGCCATAAGCCGGAAATGATTTGCAACTAAAAAAAAACCCGCCCCGGCAGACCGTGGGGCGCTGCAAGCGCCTCGCACGGTGACGTTTTGACAATGTGTCAAAAACTGAGAAGCCCTGGCGGGAAACCGCCGGGGCTCGGGGCTTTTTTGTTTTCGGCCGCCTCACAGCCCTTGCATCGATGCCGGCCGGATGGCGTGCGCCTGATCCAGCCGGGCATCGAGATACGGGCTTGTCATCCCCACGCGCACGCCCGCCGCGCCCATGAGCAACGCCAGGAACAGCCACAGCGCGATGCGCGTCAAATCGGCGGCAGGCCAATGGCGGCGAACAGCAATTTCCGGAACGTGTCCGGGTCCATCAGGCCGAACAGCGTCATGCCGACGAGGATCGCCCCGATCACCCACTCCCGCGGGCTCGCCACCGCCCCCAAGAATGCGCGGCATTCCGAAAGGCCCCGCCGGATCGGTGACGGCGCCTGGCTCGGCGGATCCACGATGTGAACCGTGGGGCGCCGCTCCACCGCCGCCAGGCGATCCTTGATCTCGTGCAAGGCCACATCCTGCTCGGTGAGGCGCCGCCGCGTCTCGCGCGCCTCCGCATTCTGGCGTCCCTCGATCATTCCAACGTGGCGTTGAATGTTGAGGAGGAGCTCGTAAAGCGAGGGCATCGGCCACGCGGCCCAATCTGGCGACGGTTCCACCGGCCTCGAGGAGGGCATCGGCGATCGGCCCCACGAAGGTGGGTTGCTCATGTTCTGAAATCCTTGCGGACATCGGGCACCTCACGAAGTTTTCGGCTCCGGCACCGCGCCGGTGGATCCCGCCGGCGTTGCGCCGGCCGGCTTGCCCTTGCACGGTGCCAAATACGGCCTCGGTTTGCCGCGGATCTGCGCATCGAGATAGGCGTTTTGAGCCGCGATCTGCTCTTGCTGCCAGCATGGCGAGCTCGGTGAGTTATCGACGCGCGGGATCCGCTCGGCGAATGCCTTGAGGCTCGCCTCGGGTTTGTCACTCCCACCTGGTAGTGGGATCGAGCATGCTGCCAGGAACGCCGGCGCGATTAGAATTGCGAGCCGCCGCGGAGCCGATGGAATGAGCCTTGTCATTGATGATGCGTCCTTTCGCGTTGGCGCTGCTCGCGCCGAATTTCTGATTTTCAAACGCGAACCAACCAACGAACGATGCGGCGAGGGCCAGGCCGGCGAGGAGCATGCCGCGGCCATCGTCAAAGATGAAACCGAGCCCCTTGCGGAGGCCGGCGAGGATCAGGGTTTTGGTTATCATGGCGCGGTGTATCCCTCATTCGCATCCTCAACCCGCGCCTGGCGGATGAGGTAGTTGTCCCAAAGCACACGCGCACCGAAGTAGGCCGCCACGCAAATGGCCGCCACGGGCCACCGGAGGCCGAGGAAGGCCACAAAGTCGCCGGCGGTCGCCAGGATGCCCTTGAGCCACGAAACGTCGCCGGCGAGGCCCTCCAGCGTCTCGCGGAGGCCTGCCGTGGGCCGTGGCAGGGTTGCGCTCACCGCCGGCACCGTTTCCGGCGCCGTGCCGGTGCCGGTGGCGATCTTGGTGTCACGCGTCACGCGCTTTGAGCGCGAGGCGATGCGCGAGCCATCCGCCGCGAGCTCCTCGGCCGTCTTGATCGGCACCGGCCACCGATAGGCGAGCGCTCGATCGCTGCCATCCTCCTCGAGCCGGCGGAACTCATCCACGCCAAAGCGATCCTTTTGATTGGCGCCGCGGATCGAGAGCGTGGTGGCCGTGAAGGCCTCGAGCAGCCCAACGTGCGCCGCGTCGGGATTTTTCGGATCATAGCGCGGCAACACCACAATGCAGCCCACGCGCGGCTCATCGAGCGGCACGCCGGCCTTGGCCCATGATTTAGCGCGGAGCGGCGTTTTCGGGATGATGTGCGCCAGGCCGGCCTCGGTGAAAACGCCGGCCATGCCGGCGCCGCACCACGGCGTCACATCATCCTTGATGCCCTTGCCGCCCTTGCCCTCATTCTGCAGCCACCCGAGGATCACCGGGTTGGCGCCCTTGCCTTTCACCTCCTGCAGCCCGTCATACTTGCGGGCCACATCAAGCCACCGTGTCATGCCGTCCCCCTCAGTAATCCGTCTCGATGTAGACGTTCACGATGTCGATGCCCATCGCCTGCGCCGCGGCGTTGTTCGTGCGCCAGAGACGCGGCGCGAGGAACGTCGAGGCGGTGGGCAACACGGTCGAGTCGCTGTTGGTGATTGTGCCCTCCGCGAGAAATGGGGTGCCGAGGCGCTGCAGTCGATAGTGAACGTCGCCGGAACTGGGCGCTGAGAACAGCACCAGATTATAGAGATCAGCGCTCAGCGTATCGGCCGGAAAGTTGGAGCCCAGATCAATCGGCGTTTGCGCCGATGAGCCACCATAGACCAGGCGAAAGTTATTCGACGTCGAGAGCTTGGCGATGCCGAAACTGTTGGTCAGCGTCGAAGGCTCGACGTTGGTCGGGGCGGCCACGGATGCGGACATCCCGATAAAGGCGCGACCGCTGGCCAGAGCCGCAGCCGACGACATGCCGAACGTTATTTCAAGGTAGAACCCGCCGAGCCCGGCCCCGTCGCCGACCGTGAACTGGGCCGTGGTCCAGTGAATGCCGCACAGAGCACCAGCCGTCGCCGCCGACACATAGCCGAGCCTCCGGGCCCTCGTCAGCGCATTGGTGGCGGCCACGTTTCGGGCCGTGGCCGTGCCGGTGGCAGTCGGCGCCGCAATGCCGAACACGCCGGGCACCGTCGTGGCGTTGCCGGGTGGAGTCCAGATGCCGATCTTGTTGCGCCCGAAATGCGGTTGCAGTGCGCTTTCCAGACCTGACGGCCCCACGAACGCGGGCAGCATCCGCCCCGCCTTGCGCGCGAACATGCGCACCTGATTCGCCGCCGGAGCCGTGGCCGTTAATCCGACCAGTGTGGCTGTGTCCGCAATCGCTTCATCAACGTCCACCTTGGGCACGCTGAGCGTGTCGGTGGTGTTGTCGTAGGAGAATGCCGCCTCCGCCGCAAAGCCGCCCGCGCCATCGTTGTATTGGACATTGGTGGCCGCACCGCCTGGCGTGGCGCCTCCGCCGCCTGTCGCGAGCACGGTGGTGTTGCCGGCGCTGTCCACATAGCCGAGACGCGTGACGCCGGCCGCGCCGAACGCATACAAGCGCACCTTATCGGCCGCGGGATTTGACGGCGTGGCGCCGAGCTCGGTGAGCTCCATGAAACCTTTGAACGAGAGGTTCATGGCGAGCTTCTCGCTCGTCACGTTGTCATCGGCGATCTTGGCCGTGGTCACATTCGCGTCGGCGATCTTGGCCGTGGTGACGTTGGCATCCGCGATCTTAGCGGTGGTCACGTTCGCATCGGCAATCTTTACGGTCGTGATCGCGGCATTGTTGATGGTGACGGAAAACGAGAGGTTTGCGGATCCGTTGAACGCACCCGAAACGCCGGTGAGCTCGCCGTTGAGCGTGATGGTGCGGCCGGTTTCCCAAGTCGTGGCCGTGGATGCGTTGCCCGAGAGCGCACCAAAAAACGTGGCCGCCTGGATATTCGCGAGCGTGCCGGCCGTCTCGAGATCGTCCGTGGATGTGTAGGCCGTCCACCGATCGGTTGCCTCATTCCACACCCAAAACGCATCAGTGCCGTTGCGCTCACCTTTCAATCCGAGATAGGGCGCCACCGCGCCCACGTTATTCTTGCCAACCTCAATCACCACATCCTCAACGGCGATCGTGGATGTGTCGAGCGTGACGGTATCGCCTTGAACAACGAGATTGCCGGTCACGGTGAGGTTGCCGGAAACGGTGCCGCCCGTCTTGTCGAGCTTCTCGGTGTCGAGCTCGTTGATGGCGCCCTGCACCGTGTTGGCCGCAACGCCGCCGGCCGGCGTGTTGGCCACATCGCCGCCGTTGATCGCAAGCGCCGCCTTGAAAGCGGAGAGCGTCACATCGCTCGGATCCGCAACGCCGCCGGTGGTGTTGGCCTTGACGGTGCCGGCCGCCATGTTGGCGAGCTTGGCGTTGGTGACGCTATCATCCGCAATCTTTGCGGTGGTCACGTTGCTGTCGGCGATCTTTGGCGTGGTGACGTTGGCATCCGCGATCTTGGCGGTGGTCACGTTGCTGTCGGCGATTTTCGGCGTGGTGACGTTGCCATCCGCGATCTTGGCGGTCGTCACGTTGGCGTCGGCGATTTTCGGCGTCGTGACGTTGCCATCCGCAATCTTGGCGGTCGTCACGTTGGCGTCGGCGATTTTAACCGTTGTTACGGCGCCCGCCTCGATCGTGAGCGTGAAGCCACCCGCCGAAACGACAATATCGCCGTGATCGCCATCGAGCAGGCCGAGCGCGATCGGCCCGGTCCACGTGCCCTCATCGTTGTAGTAAAGCGCCTGGGCAACCACATCGAGGCCGATCGAGCCAGGCCCACCAAATCCATCCGCCGGCATGCCGGTGGTGAGGAAAACATTGGTGGCGCTCTCGATCACCAGGCGCAATTGCTCGAGGATGTCGCTCGGGATCTGATGCCGATAGCTCGCCGGCACAATCGCGTAACTCAAGCCGGTGGCCGTGGCGCCGCCGTAAGGTTGCGCCAGGGCGATCGATGTGTTGGATGGAATGCTCGCGATCTCTTGGAACGAAGCGCCGCCGTCAAACGTCATCATATCGCCAGGCCGCACGTAAACATTCCACGTGGTGCCGGTGCCCGTGACATTCGGCGAGCCATTGCTCACCGCCGCCGTGCCGGCGCGATACCAAATTCCCATCTTGTCCCTCTTTATTTTGTGACCGGCACGCTCTCGGCGTTTGCCGTGCCGCCGTCAGTTGCCGTGCCGTTCCATGCCGTTGTGGTTTGCTTCACGTAGCCGCCGCACGAGTAGCGGATCCGCCAACCAACTTCATTCTGCACATACGATGGCGAGGTGGTGTTGCCGCGCCCTACAATCGTGAGCGTTTCATCCTTTGAGATCACGAACTCTGCAAGGCCGGCCGTCTGGCGCAAGTACCTCTTGCGCGTGTCAATGCGCTCGCGCCCGATAGAAAGATAATCGCCGGCAACGAATTTCATCAGCGGCGCGGCCGGATTGCTCTCAGGCAATCCATCGGCCACCGTCACATCGAAAACAGAGGCCTCAACGGTGATGGCTTGCGCTGGAAAACTGCCGCCCGGCAGGATGGCCTTGACGCACAAAACCACATGCGTGTCATTCGAGCCGAGCTCAACCCAAATGCCATGACCACGCGCGACCATGTAGATCGGCGTTGAGCCGTTGATGCCAACGTGGTTGCCGGCGCCGTTGAGATCGAGCACGCGCCCCGCGACCATCGGCGCGGATGCCAGGCCGTGCGGGAATAGGTTGAAATCAGCCTCATAGTTCCGTTGCGCGGAGTTGCTGAAATCGAGCGCCGGGATATTTACCACCACCTGCTGAGTGAGCGCATGCGTTGTCGCCGGGCACGGAAATGACGTGTGGAGCTGCAGACGTTGCTTGGATCTCTGCGCAAACGGCAAATATAGCGGCGTGTGATCGGTGAGACGCCAGGTTGAAAATGTGCCCGAGGCAATCGCACGCGTCACGTTGAGCGTGAGATCCGTGCCGGCGTAGGCCGTCACCTCGCCAACCATTGCGATGCCGCCGACGATCGGCACCGGCTCGGCCCACAACCAATCACCAACTGAAATCGGCAGGCCGGCCGCAACCGTGAATGTCTTGGATCCCGTGCCCACTGTAACGGCGCCAGGCGCCGAAACATCCGTGAGCTTGGAATAAACCGCGATCTCGCCGGCGACGGGATCCGATTTGAGGCGCCAATCGGGCATCAGGTGAACACCGCTGCAAGGATGTTGATTTGCGCATTGGCGCCGGTCCATGCCGCGGTGACGTCGCCACCTGGAACGCCCTCAAGAAGCGCCGCGCTCGCCTGGCCGCTTAAGTTTGAAAATGGCTCATCAAAAATTTTGACCGCTCCCGCCCAAGAGCACGTCTGCCCGCTGCTGCCATTTCTCGTGGAAAGAACGATTGCAGTGGCCGCCAAATCCTGCGGCAAATTCAAGGTCAAATTCGTGCCCACAGCCGTCGCCGCCGTGTAGATCGATGGTGGATCTCTGGTTAAGGAGCGCACCGCGTACACGTACACACCCGCCTGTCCTGAACTGGCGAAATTATTCACATTAATCGTAAGCGTCTCGCCGGTTTCAACAATCGCCGATGCGATCGTGGTGCGCGTGTTTGCCGTCGCAATCGTTCCGTGGATCGCGGCCGAGACGCCACCAATTGAAACGGATGTAGGGTTTGCTGTGTTGAGAGGGTTCTGCACAACCACCACAATCCGCCGACCTTGATACGCGTATCCCACATCCAAGCTACGGGAATAATTGGGGTTCAAGGCCACCCAGGGCCCGCCCGCCCTTAGATCAGCATCCGCGCGCGGCAACTGAAATGGATTGCCCCACCAGGAGCCACAAAAGAGCCGATAGTTGATCGTGACGGATGGCAGCGTTTTTGTAATTGTCGACGGAGAGCCGGGATCCCGCGGCCGTATCACGGTGCGCTCGCGCAAGACAAGATGGCCGAGCGGATTGATGAGCGGCGTGATGGCCCGCACCGTCGCGAGATAGGTTTGGCTCACAAGATCCGTTTGCGGCACCATCGTTTGGCCCACACCATCAAAATCGAGGATGTGTGAGCCCCACGCGGAACGCCATGCGTTATCCGTGCTCTGCTTCATTTGGCCGAGAACGATGTTGGCCGAGGGCGCAGAAAGCGTGCCGATGTAATACTCGGCCACTACATCGCGCACGTTTTGAGTGCCATCAACGCCCGAGGATGAGGCCGACCGCGACGGCAGCACGAGTGAACCGGAAAAGTAATCGGCCGGATCCACAAAAAGATTGCCATCGTCCGTGTCAAAGACCACCGGATTGCCGATCACGGCGGGATCTCGAATGATGATGCGGCCCTGAGCGTCAATGTATTGGATCACCAGCCATCACCCGAGTTGAAAGTCGCCGGTGTTGAGATCGAGAAAAGACGTATTTGCTGCATTCTGCAGCCGGCCAGCGGTGATGAGACCGATGTTTGCCGTGATCGCCGAGAGCTCAAGCGCACTGATCTTTTCAGCCGTGATGGTGCCATCCTTGATGAATACGCCATCGAGGAAAATGCCCACGCCAGGAATGACAACGAAAGGAACGAGATCATCCTCACCTGGCGAGGAGATCGAGAAGTTATCGGCGAGCACGCGGAAGCTCGAGGAAACGCCGGGCCCGCCGGCGAGCTCAACCGCGCCGAGGATCCGGCCATCAACGTCAACCGTGATGGCCCACCGGCCCACCAGGCCGTCCGTCACCTCGAGCAATTCCGTCACCGAAACCGCGGTGCCATCAAGCACCTTGCGCACCTGCTCGATCTTGCGGCTCATCGAGGCCGTGGTGCCGATCGCCGAGGCGGCCACCGCCTCGAGATCCTGCCGGATCTGATCGAGCCGCTCGGCCACCGATCCCTGCAGCGCTGCCGATGCCGTCGCCAACGAGAGCTCGAGGCGCGATTGCGCCGAAAGCATTTCGGGCGTGATGGTGTCAGGCGGAACGCTCAAAACCTCGGTGACGTTGACCGATGTTGCCACGGCTTGCGGCCCGCTCGAGGTGCCGGTTGAGGCCCATCCCGTCCAATCCGTGCCGCGCGGTGGATTTGTCACCAAGAGAGCGCGCGCCTCATACACGGTCGCGCCCTGCACGCCCTCAACCCACGTATATTCACCGGCGCTTGGGATTTTCACCGATCGCTCGAGCGCCACCGTGTCGCCAACACGCCGGAACTCGATCAGGATCTCAGTCACGCTCGGATCGCTGATGGGCGCCCACGTTGCCCGCAAGCCAGGCGTTGTCACCTCTGGCACGCCACCGTTGATGGTGACGTTGGCAACGCTCCAACCCGAAAGCACCGAAACGCCGGCGCCACTGGCCACATCACGCGGCGCCTCCGCATCGAGCTCATCCGCCAATGGCGTCCACGCATAGATGGCGGAGGCCACCTCGGCGAGCTCAACCGAGGCCACGAGATCCCGGCCGAGTTGAGATTGCAGCACCTCGAAGGTGGCGCCGGCGATGTCGTAGCGATCTGAATTGATCGTCACCCAATCGCCGGCCTCGAGCACCGCAAAGCTCGAGCGCAACGGCAGCGAAATGCGCCGCTGATAGCGCGAGCGCCGGCGGAAAATCTCGGTGATGCGCTGGCCTTGCGTGGCGCTCGTGACAAACGCGAGATTGTAATGCTCGGCCCACTCCGCCCCGCCATCTGCGGTCTGATCCGCCGGCGAGACGCGCGGAGGCAAGGCCGCCGATTGATAGCCCTGGCTCGGATCCGTGAACGATCCATAAACCGTATTCACGATTTGCGAGCGCGAAACCTTGGGCACAATCTCAACATCACCCTCGGCCATGATGTCGAGATCCGTGATGGTCATCACCGGCGATTGCGTAGCGCCCACCTGCAATTTGAAAACCCCACCGCTATCGATGAGATCGCCGGCGCATGCGGCGAGCATTTCACGGATCACCGATCGCGGCTCGGTGCCCACGTCCACGATGCCGGCCATGCGATAGCGCGGCTCGGTGCCGCCGAATTTAAGTGCCACCGCCTCATCGCAAAGGTTGGCTTGCCCCATCCACCAGGCCGCCGGCAGAGACGCCGCCGGCGCGTTGACGCCGGCGAGGAGGGCGCCGTTGACGCGGATCCCGCGGAGGTAGTTATAAAGGCAAATGGCGGTGTTATCTGTCCACTCATAGGTGGCCTCATTGCCCCACGAGTGAGAGCCTACGCCGCCAACGCTCGGATCCTTGCGCGGATCATAGAGCTTGGCGCCTCGGAAAATGAAAACGAGCTCCGGCAGGCCGGTTTTGAACTTGCTCGGATCCGCCTTGAGCGTCACCCGCACATAACAAACGCCACGGCCGCGATCGGTGCTTGACCAGGCCGAGGAGGGCGCGCGCGCGATGATGTCGGCATCGGCCGATTGTGACCAGGCGCCAGGGTAGAACTTAACCCACATATTGCCGGCATAATCCTGCACCGCGTTGCCGGTGACGAGCGCGGTGGACGCATCGGCGAGGATATTCTTGCGCACGCCATCCACCATCACGGCCTCGAGCGCATCGCACTCATGGTCCGCAAGCTGGAAAATCAACTGCAGATAATCGTTGCCGTTTGGGCCATAGGTGTTGTGATACTTGAGAGAGCCGGCGCTCGCACACCGGCCAAAAGCCACCTGGCGATCATCGTTGTTATCCGCCTGCAGAGAGAGCGACATCCCGCGCGCGGAGGTGTCGGGCTGCGGTTGCAGTTTGCGCGAGAGATAGCCAAGCCCGAGGCTCAACGCCGTGCCAATGAGCGCCTGGCCCACCACGGTGGATCCAAGCGCCACCGCCGCCGAGAACAACGGCGCGAGCAGGGCGAAAAACATGGGCGTGACGGCCAGAGCGGACATCAAAACACCTTGCTGATAAGGGCCTTGAGGCCGGATTGCGGTTTCTTAGCCGGCACCGATCCCCACGAGATTGGCCGGCTGATTGCGGTTGCAGCGAACGCGAAAAATCCATCGCTCGGATCTCTCAAGCGCTGATCGGCATCACTCCGCTTGCGCGCATTGCCGCGATCGAAAGCCCGGCTCGCGCTCTCGCATCTAAAAATCATCGTTGAGGTGCCGCCAGGCGTCTCGCGGATGATGGCCTGATCGAGGAAGCCTGAGAACTCCGGCACCAGGTTGAGCACCGTGGGCGTATCGAGGGCGCGGATGGCCCTCTGCACCAAGATCGGCCGCTGATGCCAATTCGAGGCTGAGATCAGGCCCACCGCCTGGCTGTCGAGCCCGGAGAGCGTGAGATCGAGGTTTCTCACGCTCTGATCTTTCGCCGAGGTGGCCGCCTGCACTGTGAAGCGGCCGGCCGCGCCAAAATAGGTGTCGCCCTCCACAACGATGCTGCCGATGTCATCCCAAATACAAAAGGGCGCCTCGGGCGCATCGAGCGCGATTTTGACAAGGCAGCGCACCTCGAAAAATCCGCTATCGAGAGCATTGAGGGCGGCCGTGGGGATTGTGCGCATATCAATAGGTCTGTGTTGCTTTGAAGGAAACGGCGCCGAGGCGGTTGAGATCGCGCGTTTCCGTCACGCTCTCCCCATCGAGCACGGCAAAGCACCAAGGCGAGGCCAGGTCCACGGTGGCGCCGGTGGTGACGCCGAGAGGCAAGGCCGGCTCAACGCCAACTGTCACCTGGCCGCCGGCGGAGGCCGTGGCCGCCTCGATCACGCGATGCAGAGATCTCGAGGATCCAAATGGGATCGAGATCATATCGCCGAGCGAAAACACGAAGCTCGCCGGCAGCGTCGAAATCGTGATCTCGTCACGCGAGCTCGCGATCGAGAGCAGGTTGGCGGTGCCGGCCGAGAAGGATCCGCCGCCGGCGCGCGTCAACGCACCATAGCCCTGGCGATAGGCTCGAGCGTAACGCCGCAACGGATCCCACGCCTTGAACAGGCGCGCGCCACCGCGCAACGATGAGAGCCAGGCGCGCCACTCCTCAAACTCGCGCTCCGGCATCAGGCGCGTTTTGTATTCCATCTGCCAGAGCGACGGGCCCACCAACGCCACCTGCACCAGGCCGCCGCGTGTGGGCGCGCGCACCTGCATGAACATCGGCATGAACACCACGTCATTGAACCGCGTGGCCAGGCCGGCGTTGGGGAAGTCCCGCGGGAACGTGATCGCCATTTATGCCATCCTGCGGTTGAGAGCTTCACGCACGCCAGAGAGCACCAGGCTCGGGATTCTCGCCTCGAGTTGGCGCACCGCATCCGGCGTTGAGTTGGGCGCGTTGATGGTGAGGCTCACGCTCACGCCGTCGCCGGCGCCGGCCGGCAAAGCCGCGTTGGGAATGATGCGGCCGGCCGTTGCCGGCACCATGAGCTCGGGCCCACGCTCGCCCACAATGTAGGCCTTGCGCGGCGACACGGGCCCACCGTTGGCACGGAAACCGCCAAAGGCCGAGGAGAGCGCCGAAAAGATCAGGCCGGATCCGCCCGAGGATCCTCCGCCGAAAAGTGGCTCGAGCACCGTCATGCGGAGCGCAATGCGCGCGATGTCCGCGAGCACCGATGAGGCGAAACTCGAAAAGGAAAACTTGCCCGATTGCACGAAGTCATCAAACGCCGAGCTCATGGCATCCGAAACCGCATCCGTGGCCGCGCGGAGGCTCTCGAATTCGCGCTCGGTCGCCTCGGCGATGTCGCGCGCCGCGATCTCGGCGAGCGCCGCGCGGGCCTGATCGAATTGCGTTTGCGAGATCACCTTGCGATCGAGCATATCTTGGAAGGCCGCCACGTCGCGCTCGTATTCAAGCTGCACCGCCATCCGATAGGCGCCAGAGGCCTCAAGCGCGCGCGTCTGCAGGTTGCGGATGGCCTCCGCGGCCTGCTCGGCCTCACGCGCAAGAGCCGCATCAACTGAACTCGAGGCCGGCTTTTGATCGCGGTTTTTTGAAACGTCTGTCCCAGCCGCGAACCGGCGAAACTCTGCTATACGGCGCCGCTCGGCTTCTACCTTGGCGGCAACCGAAGAAACCGCGGAGCCCACGGCGCCCACATAGTCGCGGCCCATATCCTCGCCAATCTGAGCCATGCTCTCGCGCAACCGCGTGCCGGCGCCCTTAAATCCATTCTCGAAGGTTGAGAGGTCCGGCGCCTGGATCTCAACGCCAGGCAACTTGTTGATCGCGCCCACGGCCTCGCGGATGAGGCCCTCGATCGTTTCGATGACGTTGTTGGCCATCGCGATCACCAGCTCGCCCGCGGCCGCCGGCAGAGCGGTAAAGGCGTTAACGATGACGCGGCCGGCCGCAACGAATAGGCCGATGGTCTTGTTGGTGACGTTGCGCGCCACCGCGAGCAGATCCTCGATGGAAACGGGAAAGCCTGCGAGCGCATCAGTGATAAATTGCACGGCAATTGACCAAGCATCCGAAACCGTACTAGCCACCGGCGCGAGCTCGGATGAAGCAACATTGATGAACGCTTGAGCCGTGTCGGATAAATTGACCAACCCATCCGCACTGGCGCTGATGTCATCACCGAAAAGACTAATCGCAGCAGAAGATGCGGCTAAAAGAAAGGCAATGGCTCTCAGTGGCGGCAATGCCGTCGCGGCTCCTACGGCAAATGAGGTTAAACCTCGCGCCGCTGGGCCCGAAAATGCTGCCGTGAGACCCGCGGCCACCGAGAGCGCCGCATCGGCGATCGGCTCGATGTTGCGCGCCAAGCCGCCAATGGCGCCGGAGAGGCTCGAGGTTGCCCCCGTGGCGCGGTCCAGATCGCCGAGATATTCCGTCATGGCATTACGGAGAACCGTCATGCTCTCGTCAACCGTCGCCGGCATTTGGCGAAAGATGCGATCGATTTGCTCGCCGCCATCCACCATCGCGCCCACGAGATCCGGAATTTGCAATTTGCCGGCCGCGGCGAGCTTGATGATCTCGCCCTTGGTTACGCCGAGACGTTGCGCGAGGAGCTCTTGCACAACGCCGGCGTTTTCCATGATGGATCGGAACTCATCACCATCGAGCTTGCCTTTCTGCAGCGCTTGGCCGAACTGCAGCAAAACCGATGCCTGCTCGCTCGCCGTGGCGGATCCGAGCTTGAGGGCCTTGGCGAGCGTGCTTGTCAGCCTGGCGGCCACGTCGCTGTCATAGCCATAATCACGGATCGCCGAGGCCGCGCGGATGTAAGTCTTGGTGAAGCTCTCAACGTCGCTCCGCGCCTCATTCGCCATCGCGTTGAGCTCGGATGCGCTCTTGAGCGTTATCCCGAAAATTTCCTCATTGCTCTCGAGGGCCCGCTCAACGCGCGTCCACGAGTTCGCATATTCGAGGATCTGTCCCGCCCCGAGGCCCGCGCCGAGCGTCGCAAAGCCGGCGCCGGCGCGGCGCGTGAATGTGTCGAGACGGTTGAGGCGCTTTTCCGCGTTCTGCACAAATTGCGCGAGATAACGATCCGCCGAGCGCATGCCATTGACCATGCGCGCGGTGTCCGCATCCATCACAATGCGCATCTCATCAACTGTCGGCATGGATCATCCGGTGGTTGTCAGTCCGCGCGGATAGCCCGCGCCCGCAACGCCTCAAGCGTCTCCTCGGTTGAGCGCTTTTCGCGCCCACCCTTTGCGGCCTTGGCGTGCGCCTCGGCCTTTTGCTTCAACCGCCACACCGCGGCGGTGAAATCGTGAAACGTGGCCCTCCAAAACGCCTCGGGCGTCCACTCGAGATCGCCGATGGCAATCTCGAGGTAACGATCCCACGGGATCAGGAGGGCATCAGAGGGTTTTGCTCCTCCCACGCCTTGCCTTTCTCGGCCGCGGCCTTGAGCTCGGCCTCGAGCCAGGCCACGCATTGCTTGTGGCCGGCGAAAAGCTGCAGGATCACCACCGCCGCATCGCTCGAGCACTGGCGGATGCCGGCCTCGAAAATGTGCTTTTCGATCGTACCCGTGGCGGGCTTGTCCGGTGTCTCCTCGAGGAGGATCCGGTAAAGCCGGAGGAGCTCGGCCGAGGTGAGCCCCATTTGCCTGAGTTTCTGATCGAGCGAATGCAACGGGCCAAACGCCTGCTCGGCCCGCCGCATGAGATCGAAAGAGCGGCGAACAAAAAACACATCGCCGTCAATTTCGATCGAGGTTGAATGTGCCGAGCTCATGGGGTCGTGTAGGTGCTCTGTACGATCGCGCCCGAGACGGCCGCCGAGGATGAGAAGCGGATCACGCCGTCAACCTGGCCTGCAGCGGTTTTCATCTTGCCAATGAGCGCCTTGAAATCGAATTGCAGATTGGTGTTGGTGGCGCCGGCGCCCGGCATGCGGATGCGGCAGTTGTAGGCATCGTCATCCGTATCCTCGCCGGCCGCGAGGAGCGCGGTTTGCCCGGCATCGGAAAACACGCGGTTGCCCTCGATCTCGATCTCGCCGAAATCGGGAATTCCCTTGATTTTGACCTTTGCGAGATCCTCGAGGCAGGTCACATCCTTGATGTCCGTCTCAGGGCCAAACTCGCCGATCGTGTCGACGCGCTTAACCTGCACAAACGTATCACCGGAGGCCGAGGCGGCCTTGGTGCCGATGTAGAACTCAATTCCCTGGTTTTTTGTCGCCACGGCTGCCATTGACGTTTTCCTTGCTTAGGTTGCCTCAGGTGACGCCATGACCTCGATGGTCATGGCGCCTTGATAGGTCAGGCCGTCCGCATCGAGCGAAACGGTGCGGCCTGAAACGCGGCACGAAATGAAGTGACCCGCCTCGAGCGTGAGGCTCTTGCGGTGCAGGCGGGCTTGGATCTCGGCCTGGATGGCATCCACCTGGCGCTGCCCGCGATAATTCGACCAAACCGAGAGATACATGCTCACGATCTGAGCCTCGGCCTCGTAGGTGTCATTTTGCACGATGGCCTTGCCGCTAAACCCGATGAAAGGCGGCGAGGCATTGAGCGGCTCGTGATCGTAAACCGGCACCGGCACGGATCCGCCGGCGTCACCTGGCGCGGTGATGTCGGCAAGCGCTGCAAACACCGCCTTTTGGATTGCGTGCACGGGATCAGCCACGAGCTCGAGCCTTTCTGATCGCGTTCCGCACCGCCGTGTTGATGATGCGGCGGATCCGCGGAAGGTTTGTATCTAGCGCCGGCCTCAGGAACGGCCGCGCCGGCCTGGCGGGAACGCTCTTGTCAACGCCCTTGAAGTAGGCCGCACCGTTGCGCCCCTTGCGCCCCGACACGCGCACGGATCCGGCTTCGTAGCCTTTGGTGCCGAACTCAACGAACGGCGCATAAAAGGCCTTTTTCTGCAGCCGGCGCGTGCGGAGGCCGAACTCCACACGCATGCCGTTCTCGCGCTTGCCAAGGGCGCCCTTGCTCGCCAGAGCTCGCTTGAGGTTGCCCGTATCCTCCGGTGCGAGAGCGACGGCCGTGGCCTGCACAATCTTGATGCCCTCCTCGAGCGCCGCCGAGACTTCCTTGCGCGCATCCGCCGGCAGGTGCCGGAGGATCTTGCGGATCCGGTGGCCGCCCTCGAGGCGCGAGCTCATTGCGCCACGCCCCGCTCGGCAATGAGCGCCATGAAAAGCGGATCAAAGGCATCGGGATCGATCGCGGCGATCCGGAACGGCGCCCCGTTCCAAGTGAGCCGCATCCCCTCGGCCACATCCTGCCGGCGGTAGATGGTAAACCGCACCTGGCCCACCGAGCGCACGGCGCCGCGATCCTCGCGCTCGGTCGCGGCGATGGGTTG